>ENA-UOWG01002991-UOWG01002991.1-activated-sludge-metagenome-genome-assembly--contig:-NODE-2991-length-13473-cov-86.590252_pt1 | contig 13473 bp, 8 predicted proteins | sample MGYA00238147_ERZ761563 | MGnify/ENA primary metagenome ERZ761563 (study PRJEB28884, sample SAMN05720216) | anaerobic digester metagenome | isolation source: active sludge of municipal... | reverse complement strand
TATTCTATATCGTCTTCAAGAAAAACGGCAAAGTCTATGAAGAAAAGGTTGGCCGCCAATTCGTTGATGAGATGACCGCCGCAAAGGCCAGTAGAATTAGAGGCGCTAGAATTGACGGCAAGCAACAATCCCGGAAAGAGATCAGAGAGCAAGCAAAGGCCGCTAAACTGGCAGAGGCCGGGAAAATGACTTTATCCCGCTTATGGGATGAATACAAAGAGCATAGGCCAAAATTAAAATCGCTTAGCACAGATAAGACAAACTTTGAAAAACACTTAAAGCCGGATTTTGGTAATAAAGAACCTCACAAGATTATAAGGCTTGATACTGACCGTTTAAGAATAAAGCTCATGAAGGAATACAAACCGCAAACCGTAAAGCACGTTTTTGCATTGCTTAAACGGATTGTCAATTTTGGCGTATCGCGCCAATTATGCCAGAATTTAACCTTCAAACTTGATGCAATCAAGGTTGACAACCAAAAAACGGAAGACTTAACCCCGAAGCAATTAAAGAAACTATTAACTGCCATTGCTAATTCAAAAGATATACAGGCGGCAAACATAATGAGGCTTGCACTATTTACAGGAATGAGGCGCGGGGAAATGTTCAAGCTGAAATGGAATGACATAGATTTTCAGCGCGGCTTTATTAATATCAGAAATCCAAAGGGCGGTGTAAGTCAGAAAATCCCCATGAATGAACAGGCGCGGCAAGTCCTAGAGAATCACCCCAAAACTGAAATCACAAAAAACAATAAAAAGGAAATTTCAGAACATGTTTTCGTAACATCAAAGGGGAATGCTTTTGTTGATATAGGACGACGCGTGAACCCAATCAAAGAGGCGGCGGGCATACCAAAAGACTTTCGCGCCTTGCATGGGTTACGGCATACATATGCTTCAATGCTTGCTTCCAGTGGGCAAGTTGATTTATATACATTGCAGAAACTTTTAACGCATAAATCCCCGGTCATGACTCAAAGGTATGCTCACTTAAGAGATGAGGCATTGAAGAGCGCTTCAACATTGGCAGGGCAGATTATCGAACAGGCAACAAATACAAACATGGTTGAATTGCAGACAGAAGAACAGGCATAATAAAAAAAGCCGGGAATAGGGAGCGCACCCGATAAGCAGAGAGAACCCCTTTTCTGTTTTCCCGGTTTAACCAATGGGGAGCTTGTGAGAGGGAAAGCAATGGAAAAAAACAAAAGTGAAAAATCAAATCCGGTCAATCGAGAAGATTTAATATTGCAAAACCCCAACGCATTACCAATATGGCACACCATTCAAATAATGGAATTAGCGAAAAGATTATCCGAATGTATATTAGCAATAGAAAAATATGGTGATATTCCTAAAATAGAAGAAGAAATGGAATCAATAATTCATCAATTAAGAAGAAACGCTCAGTTTAAAATACGCGTAAGAACCAGTAAATCAAATAATGATAGAATTTCTCTTTTGGAAAAACAAGCACCCCCAAAAGATATTTTAAACTCTGCGTTCAAAGATTTAGGCAAGACAAATATATGTGAAAAGGAATCTTTAGAAAGGTGTTTAATTTATTGCCTGAATCTAGGTTATCTATGTGATCCTGATAATTTCTTATTGGCAACAACTACAGAGAGGATAAAAATCTTAATGATGGAAAATCTTGTAATAAAAAAATCATGTGAAACACTGGGCTATTGGACTGCTAAACTGGAAATGATGAAACAAAATAAAGCTAACGTTAAACCGCGAACCACTAAAAAAGAAAAGCATAAAGAAGAATTGAAAGAATGGATGAAAACCATGAGTAGAAAGGAGTGCCGTTTAAAAGCACAAAAGGAATTTGACGTTACTGATAGAGCTGTTTTGAATTACTTAAAAGAAATAAAAGATGAAGAAACGGCGTTTCTGCGCAAGAAGGGCGATACTGCGTAATATCGTTGTTAAATCAGTATCTTAGCTATCTTTTTTGTGTAATAGGTATACCCGCAAAGCACACAGCTTGCGGGTTTTTTATTTCCCGTAACTGTAAATCACTTTAAGGGGGAAAATAACATGGCAACAAGCGAACTTTTAGGAAAGACGTATTTGAACGAAAAGGAAGTGTCACAATTAACAGGCCGCGCGGTTTCAACATTACGCAATGAAAGATTCATGCGCAAGGGTTTGCCTTATCTGAAAGTGGGCGGGCGTTCGATCCGTTATAAGACGGAAGATGTGATTGCATACATGGAAGGGCGGCGCATTAGCTTTGATGAGGTGTCGGCATGAACGAACGAATTAAAGACATCCGGCGGCAGGGCAAGGCGGCGCGTGGGCAGAAGGAACTAATCAAACATCTATCCGGGGAAAGATTGACTTTAAAGCAGGCGGTCAATGCTCACTGTTATGACTGCATGGGTTTTTATGCTGACGGAAAGCATGATTGCGCAATGCCTAAATGCCCACTTCACCCGTTCATGTTCTATAACAGAAACCGGATGAAACAAACCAATAGAACTATATCCAATGCTCACATGGAAAAGATGAGGGCGGCACGGCAAAAAGAATCCCTTCTTTTGCTCTAGCGGCTTTTGTTTATAAGAGATTTGCAACATAAAATCTGAAGTCAATGGGTAGGGTTGGATAAATGGATATTCAAGGCAAATTAAAGATTAAAAATAAAATATGGCTTGAAGCGGACATGTATTACTCGCAGGCTTTTCGTTGCTTGTCGAAATCAGCAATCTTGACACTCATGAGGTGTCTTCAGAAGCGGAAATGGGAAGAAAAAGGTAAAAAAAGAATATACACAAATGAAGGTTTTGCTTTCCCATATACTGAAGCAATAGGGTTAGGAATTGCGAAAGCAACACAACATTGGAAAAATATGGGCAAGCTTGTTGAAATTGGCATTCTTGACGTTTATCACCAAGGCGGTTGGTATCAGAGCAAAGAAAAAGATAGGGATTGTTCTATTTATCGCTTTTCCGAACGTTGGCGCGATTACGGGACACCTGCATTTAAAAAAGTTGAAAAGCCAAAAGTGCTCCAACCTGCACTTTATATTCGGGCAAATATCGCACGCAAAGAATTAAAAACAACTTCACAAATGCGAAGTGGACAACTTCACAAACGTGAAGGTGACAGGGTTAAAAATGACACTCCCCGTCTTCATAAATGTGAAGACGATACAATGGCAAGCGAAAGCCCTCAAAGCCTTGTGATTGCTACATGAGAGATTTTTCGAAATGCGTCTTTACTTTTTCACATCCGTCTTCATGTTTGTGAAGAGTAAATATATAAGCCAGTATATAGGGGTTTAATGTCTCCTGTTAATAGCTATAAAGTACAGGGTGAATCATGCAACAAAAAGGTCAAGCTATCCGTGTTACATGCAAGCGATGTGGAATTACCATGCTGAAGTGGCAACGCCCAAAAGAAGACGAAGAAGCCCATCCGTTTTTCTTTGATAGTATTTGCGGCAGATGCATTAATCCTAAAGAAGTTGCTCGTCATTATCCACTTTCGAGAGGTATCTATCTTAAATGCAAAAGCAGGCATTGAATTTTCGGACACCATAAAAAAGCAGATTCACATCCTAAAGTTTTTGAATAAACACAATTAATAGACCATATAAAAAAAAGGGATTCACCGCGCTAAGGTTACACTAAGGTTTTGAGTCGTTAAAAGTGTCACATTTTGTTACATTTTAAAAATGTCAAAAATCGGTAAAATCAAAAATTATTTAAATATCTAGATGCTATTTTATACAGTGTTTAAATTGTTCATTTATGGTTATTTTTACTGACATTTCACCTTCTTGTGTCAAATAAATCATAATATTAAATATTTAAGTTTTAACTTAAGCATAAAAATAAAAAAATTGCCTGTCCGGTATTATGTGAGTGATACGGGGGGTCGCAAGTGTTGCATGGGGGGGTGCAATGTAGATGTTTGACAAGTATCCAGCATTTGACGTGATAAAAAGTATCTAATGGACAATCTTTCCTTGACATACAATTCTATCGGTGTAGAAAAATTACAAAACAGTAATGTCATATCAAATCAAAATACAAATATTGAATTCATTAATCAATGAAGGGATTGAAAATTTCAATCCAGAACTATTAACCATTTAAAAAAAGGAGAGTTGAGTCATGAAAAAAACTTTTTCGGTTGTTGTAGCTTTGTTCATGTTGTTGATGCTTCCAGTAGTTTCCTTTAGTGCTGCTCCAAGACCTTATATTAGTGGTCAATTGGGAATGTCTTTCTTGACTGATAGTGATTACACAGAACCTTATGACTATGGGACGATGGAATTTGACCCAGGCTTTGCAACAAGTTTTGCCGGTGGGGCTAACTTTGGGATGTTTAGAGTAGAAGGAGAAATCGGATACCAGTATAATGAAATGGATAAGGCTAGCGTTTGTGTGGGAAGCAGCTGTGCCACTTTTAATCAGAACAATAGCGATATGTCAGCTTTGTCGTTCTTGGCAAACGGTTATTTCGATTTTGTAAACAGTAGTCCGGTTACACCTTACGTCACTGCCGGAATCGGCGTGGCGAGAGTTGGCTTAGAAATAGAAGATGTGTCTTTAGAGGATACGGTCTTTGCTTATCAGATTGGGGTTGGTGTAGCATTCGCTATCAATAAAAACATGAACATTGATTTAAAATATCGCTATTTCGCTACAGAAGACCCCAAGGACGCGCAAAGCGAGTGGGAATTTGCATCCCATAATGTCTATTGTGGGTTTAGATACACTTTTTAATTGAATCGCCACAATATTAAATAAAGCCAGGGTTAGGTGACATTCCTCCCCTGGCTTTACTTTCTTCAGCAATTCATCTGTTAATTTTTAATGCCTTCATTTTTTCCTTTGCTTGGGATTCTTCTAATTGAATGATTTCAACAGGACCGGCTTTGTCGCCTTTGACCGCTGCTTCAATTGCACCGCCAATAACGCCTCCCACCATTGCCGCAGCAACATTTCCAGCCCGTCGGTATAACTCAAAATAATAGGTTTTCCCAGGTTCTGCATCAAGGGATATTTTGTGTGATCCTTCATAAAAGCCTCCCTTTATCATGACCTCGTGTTTGCCGGAATGTATGTCTATGTAATTGCTGCTCGCTTCGCTCATGTTCATGTTGATTGTCCGATCATCAATGGCAATTTCAATATTATAACCGCCAATTATTAAAGGGTTTGACTCTCTAATAAACACTATTTTTGAATCATATTTAATAATACCATTGTTTGCCATTGCTTCTTTAAAGTCAGCCGCTAGGCCCGGTTGTTTATAATAAAGGGCCATATCATATAATGATTCAAATGAAGTTGAAGCTTTTACCCGTAAATCTGCACCTCTTTTTATCAGAAGACGTGCAGCATTAAGGGTATTATAGGCATTCAGCGTGTGCATAATGGGAGTCCATCCCCCCAGATCTTCCGAATTAATATCTGCTCCATTATCAAGTAACAAGTCAATAAATTCAAGACCATCATTCCCCATTTCTACGGCGATTATTAAAGCATCATATCCATAATAGGGATCTTTTATATTAACATTTGCACCAGCTTGGATTAAATATTTTGCCGCCTCGATTTTATGATTGGCTATGGCATTCATGAGTGGAGTTCGTCCGTAGCGTGGATCCTGCTCGTTGATATTAGCGCCTGATTGGATATAAGCTTTAATTTCAGTTAGATTTCCTGTTGACGATGATTTAAGAAGTGATGCTGGCTGAAAATGGGCGCAACCGAAAAGAAAGATCATAGAAATAACAATAACTATAATTCTGTTCATATTACCCCCTTACAAATATTTTGATTATCATCATAGCATTATTCGTTTATTTTAAAAGAGGGAAAAACACAGCCTCAAGGGCAACTGCGTGTTAGGCATCAGTCGGAAGATGAAGAAATAACAAAACACATAATCAGTTTAATTTTAGCAAGGCGGGGGCTATTGACTCTGCCTTTGCTTTGCAATATATGTAATGGCAGATCAAAACATAATCTATCGGGAGGTATTTACATGGCTAGTTCATATATCAATGTAAGATACACCAGAGAAAATTACGGCCTTACGCCACGCAAGTTTCTTGGCGAGTTGATTGTCACCAATAAGATAATTCAGTTTTATCGTGAGTCAGAAAAGAAATGGGTGACCCTTGGAATTGATCCCATCAGAAGTATGAATAGCGCCTACAAAGGATTGGAAAGAAGGGCTCATTGATCCTACACCCTCTTAAAAAAATATTGCGCACCTAGAGAGGGGTTTATCATTGCATCACCGAAAAATCTGAAAGTTTTCCCCCCGTATGGCTATGTTGGATTAATTCCTTTTTGTCTTTTTTGTATCGACATGGTCAACTAAATTACTCATTCCCTGTAACTATCATCCTTCCCCTTTTGTCTCATTTGTATGGTGTAAATTGGGATGAAACAGGTTTGTAAATAAATAGAACTATTGAATATTCAAACGATTATTAACAAGAGGAATTGAAGGCTGAATTTTTCATTTTTATGCTGTTACTCTTTGCGTATAGATGCAGAATTTTTGTCCACTTTTTATCAGTAAAACCGCTTTTTTATTTTTTCGTAAAGAGACAAGGCATTAAAGAAATAGTATCCAATCATTCAGCCCCACCACCCCCCTTCTCCGTAATCCCCAAAGTTAAAAAATTGTCTGTATGGAGAAGACCCCGGGGGCTTCAAACGTCCGCATGGGGGGCAAGATGACAATGAAAAAAGAAGTAATCTGTCACCCCCGGCATCAAAAAACCTAACTTTACAAAATTGGCGCTCCCGAACGACGTGCGCATGCCGAACGGGAGCTAACCACTAACAACCAAAGGAGAGAGCAGGTTGCAATGTGGCTAGAAATAACATAACAGAAGCACGTATCGGCGGCAATAAAACTTTGAACCTAAAAACCCCTTTTTTAGCGCTGAAGGTTGGAAATAAGGTTGGAATTTGTTATTAGAAGAGTTTTGATACGAACAAAAAAACATTCTAAGTTATTGATATTAAATGGAGCGGGCGACCGGGCTCGAACCGGCGACGTCCAGCTTGGGAAGCTGAAAACTGCACTTTTTTCTTATTTTACTTTTCCATACTCAAAATTACGCAATACCGCGCAAAATCAATGCTACAAAGGCATAGAAGATTTACCTTGACTTACTTTTAAATTTCTCTATATTGAACTCAAAGGTTGGAAATTGGGTTGGAAATTGAACGTTCAGCTTTTAATAGGGGGATGTCATGAAAAGATGCAAGACAGAATATAAGGGTGTTTATTACCGTCTAGGCGAGCGTCTAAGCGCAAAAGGCGAGGAAAAGATATTCTATATCGTCTTCAAGAAAAACGGCAAAGTCTATGAAGAAAAGGTTGGCCGCCAATTCGTTGATGAGATGACCGCCGCAAAGGCCAGTAGAATTAGAGGCGCTAGAATTGACGGCAAGCAACAATCCCGGAAAGAGATCAGAGAGCAAGCAAAGGCCGCTAAACTGGCAGAGGCCGGGAAAATGACTTTATCCCGCTTATGGGATGAATACAAAGAGCATAGGCCAAAATTAAAATCGCTTAGCACAGATAAGACAAACTTTGAAAAACACTTAAAGCCGGATTTTGGTAATAAAGAACCTCACAAGATTATAAGGCTTGATACTGACCGTTTAAGAATAAAGCTCATGAAGGAATACAAACCGCAAACCGTAAAGCACGTTTTTGCATTGCTTAAACGGATTGTCAATTTTGGCGTATCGCGCCAATTATGCCAGAATTTAACCTTCAAACTTGATGCAATCAAGGTTGACAACCAAAAAACGGAAGACTTAACCCCGAAGCAATTAAAGAAACTATTAACTGCCATTGCTAATTCAAAAGATATACAGGCGGCAAACATAATGAGGCTTGCACTATTTACAGGAATGAGGCGCGGGGAAATGTTCAAGCTGAAATGGAATGACATAGATTTTCAGCGCGGCTTTATTAATATCAGAAATCCAAAGGGCGGTGTAAGTCAGAAAATCCCCATGAATGAACAGGCGCGGCAAGTCCTAGAGAATCACCCCAAAACTGAAATCACAAAAAACAATAAAAAGGAAATTTCAGAACATGTTTTCGTAACATCAAAGGGGAATGCTTTTGTTGATATAGGACGACGCGTGAACCCAATCAAAGAGGCGGCGGGCATACCAAAAGACTTTCGCGCCTTGCATGGGTTACGGCATACATATGCTTCAATGCTTGCTTCCAGTGGGCAAGTTGATTTATATACATTGCAGAAACTTTTAACGCATAAATCCCCGGTCATGACTCAAAGGTATGCTCACTTAAGAGATGAGGCATTGAAGAGCGCTTCAACATTGGCAGGGCAGATTATCGAACAGGCAACAAATACAAACATGGTTGAATTGCAGACAGAAGAACAGGCATAATAAAAAAAGCCGGGAATAGGGAGCGCACCCGATAAGCAGAGAGAACCCCTTTTCTGTTTTCCCGGTTTAACCAATGGGGAGCTTGTGAGAGGGAAAGCAATGGAAAAAAACAAAAGTGAAAAATCAAATCCGGTCAATCGAGAAGATTTAATATTGCAAAACCCCAACGCATTACCAATATGGCACACCATTCAAATAATGGAATTAGCGAAAAGATTATCCGAATGTATATTAGCAATAGAAAAATATGGTGATATTCCTAAAATAGAAGAAGAAATGGAATCAATAATTCATCAATTAAGAAGAAACGCTCAGTTTAAAATACGCGTAAGAACCAGTAAATCAAATAATGATAGAATTTCTCTTTTGGAAAAACAAGCACCCCCAAAAGATATTTTAAACTCTGCGTTCAAAGATTTAGGCAAGACAAATATATGTGAAAAGGAATCTTTAGAAAGGTGTTTAATTTATTGCCTGAATCTAGGTTATCTATGTGATCCTGATAATTTCTTATTGGCAACAACTACAGAGAGGATAAAAATCTTAATGATGGAAAATCTTGTAATAAAAAAATCATGTGAAACACTGGGCTATTGGACTGCTAAACTGGAAATGATGAAACAAAATAAAGCTAACGTTAAACCGCGAACCACTAAAAAAGAAAAGCATAAAGAAGAATTGAAAGAATGGATGAAAACCATGAGTAGAAAGGAGTGCCGTTTAAAAGCACAAAAGGAATTTGACGTTACTGATAGAGCTGTTTTGAATTACTTAAAAGAAATAAAAGATGAAGAAACGGCGTTTCTGCGCAAGAAGGGCGATACTGCGTAATATCGTTGTTAAATCAGTATCTTAGCTATCTTTTTTGTGTAATAGGTATACCCGCAAAGCACACAGCTTGCGGGTTTTTTATTTCCCGTAACTGTAAATCACTTTAAGGGGGAAAATAACATGGCAACAAGCGAACTTTTAGGAAAGACGTATTTGAACGAAAAGGAAGTGTCACAATTAACAGGCCGCGCGGTTTCAACATTACGCAATGAAAGATTCATGCGCAAGGGTTTGCCTTATCTGAAAGTGGGCGGGCGTTCGATCCGTTATAAGACGGAAGATGTGATTGCATACATGGAAGGGCGGCGCATTAGCTTTGATGAGGTGTCGGCATGAACGAACGAATTAAAGACATCCGGCGGCAGGGCAAGGCGGCGCGTGGGCAGAAGGAACTAATCAAACATCTATCCGGGGAAAGATTGACTTTAAAGCAGGCGGTCAATGCTCACTGTTATGACTGCATGGGTTTTTATGCTGACGGAAAGCATGATTGCGCAATGCCTAAATGCCCACTTCACCCGTTCATGTTCTATAACAGAAACCGGATGAAACAAACCAATAGAACTATATCCAATGCTCACATGGAAAAGATGAGGGCGGCACGGCAAAAAGAATCCCTTCTTTTGCTCTAGCGGCTTTTGTTTATAAGAGATTTGCAACATAAAATCTGAAGTCAATGGGTAGGGTTGGATAAATGGATATTCAAGGCAAATTAAAGATTAAAAATAAAATATGGCTTGAAGCGGACATGTATTACTCGCAGGCTTTTCGTTGCTTGTCGAAATCAGCAATCTTGACACTCATGAGGTGTCTTCAGAAGCGGAAATGGGAAGAAAAAGGTAAAAAAAGAATATACACAAATGAAGGTTTTGCTTTCCCATATACTGAAGCAATAGGGTTAGGAATTGCGAAAGCAACACAACATTGGAAAAATATGGGCAAGCTTGTTGAAATTGGCATTCTTGACGTTTATCACCAAGGCGGTTGGTATCAGAGCAAAGAAAAAGATAGGGATTGTTCTATTTATCGCTTTTCCGAACGTTGGCGCGATTACGGGACACCTGCATTTAAAAAAGTTGAAAAGCCAAAAGTGCTCCAACCTGCACTTTATATTCGGGCAAATATCGCACGCAAAGAATTAAAAACAACTTCACAAATGCGAAGTGGACAACTTCACAAACGTGAAGGTGACAGGGTTAAAAATGACACTCCCCGTCTTCATAAATGTGAAGACGATACAATGGCAAGCGAAAGCCCTCAAAGCCTTGTGATTGCTACATGAGAGATTTTTCGAAATGCGTCTTTACTTTTTCACATCCGTCTTCATGTTTGTGAAGAGTAAATATATAAGCCAGTATATAGGGGTTTAATGTCTCCTGTTAATAGCTATAAAGTACAGGGTGAATCATGCAACAAAAAGGTCAAGCTATCCGTGTTACATGCAAGCGATGTGGAATTACCATGCTGAAGTGGCAACGCCCAAAAGAAGACGAAGAAGCCCATCCGTTTTTCTTTGATAGTATTTGCGGCAGATGCATTAATCCTAAAGAAGTTGCTCGTCATTATCCACTTTCGAGAGGTATCTATCTTAAATGCAAAAGCAGGCATTGAATTTTCGGACACCATAAAAAAGCAGATTCACATCCTAAAGTTTTTGAATAAACACAATTAATAGACCATATAAAAAAAAGGGATTCACCGCGCTAAGGTTACACTAAGGTTTTGAGTCGTTAAAAGTGTCACATTTTGTTACATTTTAAAAATGTCAAAAATCGGTAAAATCAAAAATTATTTAAATATCTAGATGCTATTTTATACAGTGTTTAAATTGTTCATTTATGGTTATTTTTACTGACATTTCACCTTCTTGTGTCAAATAAATCATAATATTAAATATTTAAGTTTTAACTTAAGCATAAAAATAAAAAAATTGCCTGTCCGGTATTATGTGAGTGATACGGGGGGTCGCAAGTGTTGCATGGGGGGGTGCAATGTAGATGTTTGACAAGTATCCAGCATTTGACGTGATAAAAAGTATCTAATGGACAATCTTTCCTTGACATACAATTCTATCGGTGTAGAAAAATTACAAAACAGTAATGTCATATCAAATCAAAATACAAATATTGAATTCATTAATCAATGAAGGGATTGAAAATTTCAATCCAGAACTATTAACCATTTAAAAAAAGGAGAGTTGAGTCATGAAAAAAACTTTTTCGGTTGTTGTAGCTTTGTTCATGTTGTTGATGCTTCCAGTAGTTTCCTTTAGTGCTGCTCCAAGACCTTATATTAGTGGTCAATTGGGAATGTCTTTCTTGACTGATAGTGATTACACAGAACCTTATGACTATGGGACGATGGAATTTGACCCAGGCTTTGCAACAAGTTTTGCCGGTGGGGCTAACTTTGGGATGTTTAGAGTAGAAGGAGAAATCGGATACCAGTATAATGAAATGGATAAGGCTAGCGTTTGTGTGGGAAGCAGCTGTGCCACTTTTAATCAGAACAATAGCGATATGTCAGCTTTGTCGTTCTTGGCAAACGGTTATTTCGATTTTGTAAACAGTAGTCCGGTTACACCTTACGTCACTGCCGGAATCGGCGTGGCGAGAGTTGGCTTAGAAATAGAAGATGTGTCTTTAGAGGATACGGTCTTTGCTTATCAGATTGGGGTTGGTGTAGCATTCGCTATCAATAAAAACATGAACATTGATTTAAAATATCGCTATTTCGCTACAGAAGACCCCAAGGACGCGCAAAGCGAGTGGGAATTTGCATCCCATAATGTCTATTGTGGGTTTAGATACACTTTTTAATTGAATCGCCACAATATTAAATAAAGCCAGGGTTAGGTGACATTCCTCCCCTGGCTTTACTTTCTTCAGCAATTCATCTGTTAATTTTTAATGCCTTCATTTTTTCCTTTGCTTGGGATTCTTCTAATTGAATGATTTCAACAGGACCGGCTTTGTCGCCTTTGACCGCTGCTTCAATTGCACCGCCAATAACGCCTCCCACCATTGCCGCAGCAACATTTCCAGCCCGTCGGTATAACTCAAAATAATAGGTTTTCCCAGGTTCTGCATCAAGGGATATTTTGTGTGATCCTTCATAAAAGCCTCCCTTTATCATGACCTCGTGTTTGCCGGAATGTATGTCTATGTAATTGCTGCTCGCTTCGCTCATGTTCATGTTGATTGTCCGATCATCAATGGCAATTTCAATATTATAACCGCCAATTATTAAAGGGTTTGACTCTCTAATAAACACTATTTTTGAATCATATTTAATAATACCATTGTTTGCCATTGCTTCTTTAAAGTCAGCCGCTAGGCCCGGTTGTTTATAATAAAGGGCCATATCATATAATGATTCAAATGAAGTTGAAGCTTTTACCCGTAAATCTGCACCTCTTTTTATCAGAAGACGTGCAGCATTAAGGGTATTATAGGCATTCAGCGTGTGCATAATGGGAGTCCATCCCCCCAGATCTTCCGAATTAATATCTGCTCCATTATCAAGTAACAAGTCAATAAATTCAAGACCATCATTCCCCATTTCTACGGCGATTATTAAAGCATCATATCCATAATAGGGATCTTTTATATTAACATTTGCACCAGCTTGGATTAAATATTTTGCCGCCTCGATTTTATGATTGGCTATGGCATTCATGAGTGGAGTTCGTCCGTAGCGTGGATCCTGCTCGTTGATATTAGCGCCTGATTGGATATAAGCTTTAATTTCAGTTAGATTTCCTGTTGACGATGATTTAAGAAGTGATGCTGGCTGAAAATGGGCGCAACCGAAAAGAAAGATCATAGAAATAACAATAACTATAATTCTGTTCATATTACCCCCTTACAAATATTTTGATTATCATCATAGCATTATTCGTTTATTTTAAAAGAGGGAAAAACACAGCCTCAAGGGCAACTGCGTGTTAGGCATCAGTCGGAAGATGAAGAAATAACAAAACACATAATCAGTTTAATTTTAGCAAGGCGGGGGCTATTGACTCTGCCTTTGCTTTGCAATATATGTAATGGCAGATCAAAACATAATCTATCGGGAGGTATTTACATGGCTAGTTCATATATCAATGTAAGATACACCAGAGAAAATTACGGCCTTACGCCACGCAAGTTTCTTGGCGAGTTGATTGTCACCAATAAGATAATTCAGTTTTATCGTGAGTCAGAAAAGAAATGGGT
>ENA-UOWG01002989-UOWG01002989.1-activated-sludge-metagenome-genome-assembly--contig:-NODE-2989-length-13486-cov-5.544710_pt1 | contig 13486 bp, 11 predicted proteins | sample MGYA00238147_ERZ761563 | MGnify/ENA primary metagenome ERZ761563 (study PRJEB28884, sample SAMN05720216) | anaerobic digester metagenome | isolation source: active sludge of municipal... | reverse complement strand
TATTGGGTTCAGGATGCTCTCCTTCAAAAGGTGCCGAAGGACGGTCAATCTTGCCTATCTGGGCATAAGTCAAAACCCCTATAATGAAAGACACAAGCAAAAAACAGAAAATAAATATCTTGATTTGTTTTGGATCATCGAGATTGTTGACAAAAACAAAAAATATCATGAAAAATTCTACATATTTAAGAATATAGAAGAAACCTATCTTCGCGCTGACATCTCCGCTCATTATTCCTAGGCCAGTAGAAAAAATGCTGATAGCCAAATAAGCAAATATGGGCTTATTAAGCGGGGTTTTGCGTAAAAGCCCTAATTCTTTTCTTACTGCTGTCTTGGCAAACCAGGCAAAAAATACGGCCATGATTAAGAAATCTTCGATCCTGACGGTTACCGCTCTTTCTGCAGTCTGAGCTATGGGTATTTCAGGCGATAAAAGCATAGAAAAAATCAAAATCGTTAAGCCCAGGTTTGTATTTACTAAAGTTGCGATACCTATCGCGATTGCCGCCAAAAGAGCTATCGGAACAAGCGGATGAAAAGCCGCGATTTTAAAGCCAATAAGCGCTGATACCGCCACTAAAACCAAAAGCAAAAGCAAAGCCCTGCTATCTATCTGGCCAAAATTAAGCGATAAAAAATTATTTTTGTTTTTAAGGAAGTTATTTTGAAACATAGTAAAAATAAAAAGGGGACAATTATCCCCTTCTAATAAACAATCCTAAAATATAAATTATTATGTTGACTCCTGATGTTGAGATTCCTTTTCCTCTTTTTGTTTATCAGCATATTTATACTTATAATGATAGTAATAGGGGTAATAACCTGTTGCAACGTAGCTTTCCGGCTTAATATGGTTAAGCGCAACCCCAAGGACGTTAGCGCCAACAGCCTGTAATTGAATCTTTGCTCTTAATAACGCGGCTCTTGCTGTCCTACCCATCTCATAAACAATCACCACTCCATCAAGCAGGGGCGCTAATACCGAAGCGTCGGTTATGGCCAAGCTCGGCGGAGAATCAAATAGAATTACATCAAAATTATTTCTAAACTCGGCTATCAATGACTCCATGGCTTTAGAGCCCAACAACTCTGAAGGGTTATTAGAAGATGCGCCGGAGGTAATTATGCTTAAATTATCCAATCCTGGGTTCTTTAGAACTTCGTCAAAACCTAGTTCCCCCATCAGAATATCGGGCAGGCCTTTAATCGCATCCTGCCAAGTCATAGATTTATTAATTATTTCATTTATTCCCGATTCCTTGGTAATGCCGAGTTTTTTATGCACTGACGGGCGCCTGAGATCGGAATCGATTATAAGCGTCTTTATCCCCTTCTGCGCCAAAGTTATACCTAGCCCAACCAGGACGGTTGTCTTGCCCTCCTGAGGACCGCAACTTGTAATAAGAAACGCCTTTTTAGTATCAGATATCTTCAGATTAGTCCTTAATATTCTGTATGACTCCGCAATTTGGGATAAAGGTTTAAATAAAACAGACAGCGCCGCCTCTCTCTCTTCCTCTTTGGTCGGCTGCATTTGAGGAAAGAGGCCGCGCTTCCACCAAGGCTTCTCATCTGCCACTTCTGTTCTAATCGACGGGATAATGGCTAAAACCGGGACTTTTAATAAATTCTCGACATCTTCTATCGTTCCGATGGAAGTATCCAAACTCTCAGTAACAAATGCCAAAATCAATCCTAGCATCAACCCGACCACTATGCCGACGACCGCAGCAAATCTTTTATTTGGCTTGATAGGCACCTGAGGCTCTACCGCCGGATTAATTACTGTCGCCTGGGAAACCATCCCTTTCTCGGAAATCCTGGATTCCTCGAATTTTTCTCTAAGCATCGTGTAGAGCTTCTCGTTAACATTGACATCGCGCTGCAGCCTGGCAAACTCCAATTCGGACTTTGGCAATTTCTTCAGCGCGTCCTCGACTTCCCTAACCTGCTCTTCCAGACGCTGGACATCAGGATGTTTTTCTGTCGCCTTAGTCAATAATTCAGATAACTGCGACTTTAGAGTACCAAGACGATTCTCAAGACCCACCGCTTCTCCCGTAACCGCCTCTTTCTCCCTGAATTTTGCCAAGGCATCTTCGGAAGCATGCAACCTTGTTTCGACATCGGATAATTGTTTCTCGATAAACTCCCGCACCTGGGTTGCTTCTTTGCTCCTCTGTTTTAAATTTTCTTCGATATAGACCTCCGCTATCATATTGGCGATATCGCGCGCCTTCTTAGGCTGGTCTGATTGCACAGTCAGTACTATAATCGAAGAAACTTGGTCGGTTGTCGATTCCAAGCCGCTCTGTATATTGCTTACTACAACATCAATTTCGTCCTGGGAAGCATTTTTTGCGAAAAGCTGTAAGCGCCTTGCAGCTTCCTCCACCACCGGACGGCCGCTGAGGACTTTCTGTTCGGTAGCTAAGACATCGTAGCCTCCGCCTAATATCGTCTCGGTAAGAGCGGTTATAGCCGTCTGACGTACCTCTATCTTTATGGAAACGCTTGAGCTATAAACCGGTGTCTGCAGATTGTTATAAGTTATGATACCGATAAAAGTAGAAACCATGGTAAGAAGAATTATCCATTTACGCTTTCTTAAAATTCTTAAATAATCTTGTATGTTTAATTCGTATTGTGGCATATTATTTCTTAGGACCTGTGCCAGCCCTGATTGTTTGAATTCCAGATACCGCCGAAGAAGAGCTCGTTAGAGGACTAAGCAGCTGCATCAGAACATGGCTCACCTCGGAGATAACAGTTCTAGGCACATACACTACGTCTCTAGCCTGTATCTTCAAATCCTGGCTCAGATTTTTTTTGTCCAGTACATCGCGCAAATTCAAAGTATAAACTTGGGGATTAGCCAAATCGCCTCTTATGACAAAAACATTCTTTAAAACGGCGTTTCTGGTATAACCTCCGGCCCAGCCGATAGCCTCCAATACTGTTGCCTCTCCGGTAAAGACATATGTTCCCGGGTCGAGAACCTCGCCCAGGACAATAAGCTTTCTTCCTCCGAACTGTCTGATGCTAATCGATACTTCCGGATTCTGTACAAACTGGAGGGCCTTTTCCTTAATTTTCAAACTTAGCTGGTTTAAAGTTAAGCCTCCGGCCTGGACTGCTCCGAATAAAGGTAAATAAATATTCCCGTCGGGAGCCACCGTCTGCTCCGTACTCAACTCATTAACTTTGACGAAATTTATCTCCGGCCTCAAAAAACCCTCTTGTGCTGTTCCGAAAGCCGTTATCATTATTGAAACTTCTGGAGACTTGATAAAAGCGGATAATTTTTCAGTAATTTCGTTATCCAAGTCGGTTAAGGTCCTACCCTGAGCAACGACATCACCGATCAAAGGAAAAGAGATCTTCCCGTCAGGACGTACAACCACGTCTTTTAATAAATCAGGCCATTGCCAGACGGAAATCTCCAGCTTATCGCCATCATTAAGAAAATATTCCTCTGCCTCGCCTTTTTTTGTACTTAATGATTTCCAAACTGTTATATCCAAGACGTCATCTTGGTCAACGGTATAATAATTGGTCCCGGAAAGACTATTTTTTTGGGAGAGTTTTAATGCGGCTTTTCTTAAATCGCTGGAAATCTGCTTTTCTCTTTTTGCGGTTGCACAAGAACTCACTAAAATAGAAATTAAAATGGCAATAAAAAACCTTTTGTCATAAATTTTCATAAATTTATGCATAATTTATTATTTTTCCAATACTTATCTTTTAATATATCTAATAATTACTTTAAAGTCAAGAAAAGACTTAAACTTTTGCAAAAGAAAGAGTTAGGAAAGAATATTAAATATGGTAATAAAGGGATGAAAGATACGATAAAAAACCAAATCTTTATTTTTATTAATACCGTATCTGTATTTAAGCCACTCATTGGAAGGAAAAAGGCCTCTAAATATAATTATGGGTAAAGCCATTACGCTATCCATTAAAAAAAGCTGAGCTACAGATTTTCTGAAGCCGATTTCTTGATCCGGCAGGCTTAGGATCTTCCTTATGGAAAAAGAAAAGAACATGCGCCGGGGTTTCAACCTCTCTAAAGCATCTCTTGGGACAACAGGACCGAAAATCCCTTCCATCAAATTCAAGCTGCAGTAAATAATCTTTTTGATTTTATATTCTCCCGCCTTTTCGAAAATATATTTCCAATCCAACTCTTTCTGATAAGTTAAAATCGTCTCGCGCAGATCAGAAAACCTAAATAAACCCCTAAAATAATGAGCCATTGCTTGATGAAGACATAGATGAATAAGCAGATGATTGGGGCAAAGTATTTTCTTTTCTTCCGCTTCGGTTTTGACTAAGACCGATTTTTCCCAGATATCCTCGTCGAGATCAATCCTGAAAACATTTTGAAAACGCTCATACTGGGACAGGCTTGAATGTATGTCGAGGAATATATCTTTTTTACAGAGATGGATTTCTCCTCCGAATTTCTCGAGGCTATCATCGGATAGAAAATCGGGTTTGCAGTATCCGTAATCCTGTAAGATATTCTTTACTTCCGATAAATCACGCCTTCTTACCAATAAGTCAATATCAACCATCGGACGAAGAGCAATATTTTGGTATACGGTATCTAAAAGGGCGGCTCCTTTTAAGACAATAACTTGCTTATCGGCTTGATTTAATAATGCAATGACTTTCTGCAGCTCAATCTTAATCGAGGTGTTCCTCATCAAGGTATTATAATAAACCTGCTTCAGGCTAACACGACTGTCATCCGACAAGTTTGACCAAATTTCGCCGATTGCCGACAAATGGCTATAGAGAAACGAACCGACGCCCTGCCTTAATGCCCGATAAGTTATAGAGCGCCAGTTCGATATAAGGCCTGCCAATCTGTTTATCTCGCTACGCTGTTTTTCATCGAGATTTATTCTGCTGCAAGAAATCAAAAAATCATTTTCAATTTGAGAGGATTTTATGGAGGAAGTCTTTCTGCTAAACATCAAATTTTAAACTTAGCCCTTCTTCTACAAGCTGACTGGCAAATAAAGCCTTGTATCTTGCGTTATCTTTTACTAATTGCGCATGAGAACCTATGCTTATTCTATCCTTAGCTTCCAGAAAATAAATCAGGTCTAGCTTCTTAACCGTAGATAGACGGTGGGAAACCACGACGATAGTTTTATCCCTGCATTCCCGTCTTAAATTGTCTATAATCCTGTCTTCGGTCTGAGAATCCAGACTAGACATTCCCTCATCTATTATTAATATCTTCGGATTCTTGATAATGGCGCGGGCCAGCGAAATCCTCTGCTTCTGCCCTTCGGAAAGCCTGATAGCTGCCTCATCTACAGTGGTTTGAAGTTGCTGCGGTAGATCCCGGATAAATTCATCGGCGCAGGCGATACGGCAGGCGCGTTCTATCTCGTCTTTTGTCGCCTTGGGGTTTCCGTAAATTAAATTATTATGCACGGTATCATTCCAAAGAATAGGCTTTTGCATCGCCATGCCGATTTGACTGCGCAAAGAATTATTCTTAATAAATTTTATATCTTTATCTCCGATGAATATTTTACCTCTAGATATCGGGTACAGTTTTACCGCAAGATTGACTATCGTTGTCTTTCCTGTGCCGGAAGCCCCAACTAGGCCTACTGACAAGCCACCGTCTATTTTGAAACTCAAATTATCTACGACATTTTTATCGGGATAATAACCGAAGCTTACGCCTTGAAATTCGATTCTCCCGGAAGGCAATAAATAGTCCCTCGCATCTTTATCTTCGGCCTCCTGCGGCCAAGAATCTAGAATCTCAGCAATTCTATTGATAGAAATATTGCCTATTGAAAAACTGACAAAAAAACTGCTCAAGGTTCCCTGTAAACCAACCAATTGGCCAATATACATCATAATGGCGGTGAAACTTCCTAGCGTCATACTGCCCTTGATAATGCTATATCCTCCGTAAATAGTTATAGCCGCTAAAATTAATCTATTAATCCAATTATTTATGACGGAACTCCAAAGCTGCAATCTGGCGTCGGCTATCTCAATTCTTAGGTCATTTATGAGACGGCTTATAAAAGTCCGGTTCTCATATTTTTCTTTAGCGAAAATCTTAACTACCTGCATATTGGAGAATATTTCTCTGGCGGTCTCAAGGATATCCTGAGCGCTTTCCAACAACTGCTGCGATTTCTTCATTATCTTTTTGATTAACAATAAATTTGGAATATATAAAAACAAGGTCAGAACAAGGATTAAAACGCATATCTTCCAATTTAAATACAATAGTATGGCGATGGTAAGCAAGAGCCTCGGGATGATATCTAGCAGCCTAGGGAAAAAAGTCGTCATAAAAGTAGCTACTTGCGCTGCTTCATTATTTATCCTGTAAATATATTCTCCCGATGTCTTCTTCTGAAAGAAACTATAAGATAAATTATCTATTTTTCTAAAAATCTTTTTTTGTAAATCGAACTTTGTCCTTGAAGCGATATATTCGGAGATAAGCTGAGATACAATATCGGCAATATTCGAGATTACAAAAATCAAACCTGCTAATATGACAAGCTTGATAAAAATCCCAAGATCCCTCCCCAGATACGCCCTATCTATAATTAATTTTGCAATAATAGGGTTGACAAGCGAAAGCAGCGACACAATAAAAGTCAAAAGCCAGACGAAGACTTCTTTTTTCCAATATGGCTTAAGAAATTTCAGAAAATTAAAAAGATTTTTAAAACCGTATTTATTCATTTTATGATTCTTTCTAATGCTGGCCAGAAATTTTCCCTCTTCCTAAAATACATATCATAGGACGGGACTTTCTTAAAGAAATCCGTAGCAGTTAAAAATACCTTTTTAGCCTGCTCATTTTCAGTGTATAAAAAAAAGTGGATGCACCGCGAAATAAGCCTCATCAAAGCCTCCTGCGCAGCAAGAGGCTTAAAATATATATTTTTTGATTTATGCAGAAAGAACACCGCTTTTACTGGTGCGTATGTTTTAGGGCTAGGATTGATAAATTTTTTTTGTCTCCAGGGAGTAGGAAATGCAATAAAGCCATTTTTCTTTCTTCTGACCGCGATTATATCATCTCCTAAAACACAATATTTCTTTGACAACTTGGCAACCGTTGTCTTGCCGCCGCCCGCTTTGGCAAAGAAAAGATAAGCCTTTTTATTTCTTACAACGCAAGCGCAATGGACAAGCATCCCCTCTTGAGAAGCCAAGATTTGCGAGTACGCAAAAGAAATTAAACGAAAGTCAAGGTCTCCCAACCGTTTAACGGCGCCATTCCTCAAATAGAAATGTTTGATTTGCCTTTTTTTAAAATCTATTTTTACCGGGTCGTTTAAATAAAACGATATTCGATGAAGGCCAGGAGCATAATACGACGGAAGACGAGCCAGATTATATCCTTTCTCTTTCCAATCTGATAATTTACTATTCACCGATTCGAATCTCTCTCGTATTGAACCAATCTTCTTTTTACAGGCGGCTAAATCTTTGCCCTTAAGCTTATCTTTCTTATACATGCCGCAAGATTCAAGATGCCAGATATTTTTGTCGGGATTATTTGTCTTGGCTCTAAAAGCGCTAAAGGGATCAGGGATCGATACGATATTCCTATAAGCTGTGTCTAATTTTATATTTGCTATGTTTAAAGTTAAATTATTCATGAGACATTGTTTTCTCAAGAAGCCCCCTTTTTCCTAGGAGCCCGATAAACTTCTCTGCGTCTTTTAAGGCAAGAGAGTAATCAATCGTGTATTTTCTGCCGATAAATCTTGCGATTTCCTCTGGTGCCCTGGATTTCTTGCAAAAATTCCAAATCAAAGAGGCACTGTCATTCAATGCATGCGCACAATAGGTTTTTAGACTGAATATCACCAGGCCATCCGGGAAAATTCCAGTGCAAATATCTTTTGCTTGTCTAACTTTCATGTTTATTTAACGGTTTGGTAGGGCATTATGGTTGTTAACGAAGCCAAACTGGAAGCTTAAACTCTTCATTTAACTTCGAATGATTCTCTCCTTGTAAATCATCACCATACCTGTCGAATGAATTTGAAGGCAACACTATTAAATCGATCTTAATACCTTGTTTCTTAAACTCTGATAAAGCCTTTTTGATAGCCTTGCGGTAGTCCTTCACCATTAATAAACCGCTGCAGATAATATTGCCGCGGTAGGTATCATTCTTTGCAAGGAAGGCATGGTGTTCGTTTGGCACAAAATCATTCCATTCCTGCAAAGCCTTTTTTCCTTTTTCGAAAGCCGCCTCAGAAAAAAGCCAAAGCACGTTTTTGAATTTAGCAAAAAAAGTATTCTGCATTACACGGTAGGGAAAAAATTCTATCGGCTTGAGGAGGTCCGGGAAAAGCTCCAAATTCATGCCGTATTTCTTTCTCATCTTTATAATAAAACGGCTCAACTCCGCGTAGTCTGACTTAAGGAATGCTTTTAATTCCTTCGTGGCTTTGAAACTGTAGCCTGGAGCGTAAACAATTACATCCTTAGTATAAAAATTTATCGCTTTGATAGTATTCTCAATATCGTCGTAGCCAACCAGATGCGGCAGGGGCACCAAAGCCGCCTGTATAATAAAACCGTTCTTTGAAAGATTAAAAAACGCTTCCCGCACTATTTTATATTTGTTCTCCTTAAGTTTAAAAATCTTGCACCAGAATTTCGGATTATCGGAGTGATAGGATATGGTAAATTTGAGCGGTTTGAAAGGAATCAATTTCTCTATAAAACTTTTCTCAAGGATTGTCCCGTTGGTATTCATCTGGATGACATTGCCGGGGAATCTTTCTCTTATCAGCCTTAAAACCTTTAAGATATCGGGATGTAAAAGCGCCTCCCCCTCGGAAATCCTGCCAGGCAGGCTATCGCCGATACGGATTTCTTCATTCGGCCCGACATTTAAAAGCGCCAGGCCCTTTTTAATATCTGCCAGGGGGCGAAAACCTTCACGGTAAATTGTAAAAGGATTCATGTTGTTAGAGCAGAAAATACATTGCCCATTACACACAGACGAAATAGGCAGCTGATTATTTGAGCCTATCGCAAACGTCTCATACATATACTTGCTTAATTTTAGGTCGTGCATACAAAAATACCTTTTGATCCTTAAAAGGCGGGGGTTAAAAAGAAAACTATATAAACTTTAACTTCTTCAAATCGCTTAAGAATTTATCCAGGTCTTCTTTGACCTTTTTTGTATCAGAAATATCAAAAGCTTCCTTGATTTTAGCCACCAAAGAATCCCTGTTTGTTTTTCCATCGAGGTTAGCCCAAATAAACTTACCCGTATCGTTTAAAATTTTTACTGCGCCTGTATCCGGGTCAAATAAAAGGGCGCCTTCTGATTCTTCCCTGTAAACAATCTTCGAACTCACCTTTGGATTATCGCTTGACGACATCTAGAACCTTCCCTTTCTTTTTATCATTATTTAACCAGCAATAAACAGAACGATCCTTGATCCCTCCGGGATAATAATAAGGATCGCAGCGATGGCCGATAAAACAGATAAGCTGGTACTTGCAACCTTTGCATTCGGGTATTGTGTTCAAATCTATCTCTAATGTCTTTCTGAATTCATTCATCAGCTTGGAATTCCTCCAGATATCAAGAAAACTTTGCTTTCTTAGGTTGCCGCATTTGGCTTCCCAGATTATTTCGCAAGGCGTTATCCAGCCGTCGGGCCTGATATTGCATTTATCCTGTGCCGCACCGCAAGGAGGAACAGATATTTTATCGTAAGCTGGCTCGTAATCCTTCATTTCTTCCAACTTCCCTCTCTGGCACAAATAAGTGCTGGAATTATCGATAAACCCGGGGAATTCTTTGTTAAGCCGGTGGATTTCTTCAATCGTACCTAACTCTTCATCATGCGAAAGATAGATCTCTTTGGCAAAACAGGCGGCATTGCCAGCGAAAAATACGTGGTTAAAACGGATGAGGTTTGCGCCCAATTTTTTACCCAGCATCGTCATGCCCCGCGTGTCTTTATAGTTTATCTTGGTTAATGTCGCGGACAATAACACGTAGATACCTTCTGACAAAAGAGCCTCTATGCCTTTAATGTTTTTCTTAAAAGTACCTACACCCCGAGCCGCGTCCATAACTTCGGGACAGGAACCGTCGAAACTCACCGTGACTCCCCTTATCTTATGTTCTTTTAACCGCTTGGCTATCTTGCTGTCAATCAAAGTGCCGTTAGTGTTTAAAGTAAGCCTGATGGGATATTTATTCAGTCGCTCAACAATCAGGAAGAAATCAGGATGGGTCAATGGTTCCCCACCAAAAATATTCACCTGAAACACCTTAGCATCGCCCAACTGATCAATAACCCGAAATAGTTCTTCGGTAGTCAAATCAGGATCTGTATGGGGGATATTCCTGTTTATGCAGTGCTTGCAACTTAAATTGCAACGGCTGGTAATCCCAAAACATATATTCAAAGGCGCAGAATACATAATTTACCGTCTATTCTTGTATGATCATTACTGGGCTGCCTTTGCTGCAAGTGCCACTGGCATTCTTTCCCGTGCCGCAGGTCGTTTGTGCACTGCCGGGTGCGCAGCTTGAACTGCCGAAACCATTTCCTGTCGCGCAGCTAGAAGCAACGCTTGCGCCCGATGAACAAATCCCCGCCAAGCCGCCGGAACCGGCCTGGCATTTAGCTGTTCCACCGGAACCGGTATAACACATTTTACCCGTTACGCCTAGGACGTTTATGTTGGGGCTGCCCATATCAAAAACTAAGGGGGCTTCATATCTTTGTTTTATCCCTCTTTGGCTATCTTTCTTCATGCGTTTCTCCTTTCTTTCTGATAAATAATTAATAATCTATTTTTAACTACGCCGGGCTTGTTGCTAGTTCTTCATTGCAGTCTTGCAAGCCAAATTCATCCTGTAACCGAGAAACCGGGAAAAGGCCCTGGTCATATGCCTGCTGACAGAAAGACAAAGGCGATAAAAGCGAGCCGTGATTGTAAAAAGCTTCGGCGCGGCATTTTCCTAAACAGTAGAATCTTAATATGCATTTTCCGCATACGCCCTGTAGATTCTTAGGGACATTTTCTCTGATATCCTTCAATATCGGATGATTATCCCAAATATCTTTTATTCTATCCTGCCCAATAACTCCTAATACTAACGAATCAACAACGCTGCCTATACCGCAAATTGAAATTCTGCCGTTTCCTAGGATTCCTAATATTCCCATTATGCCGCAGAAATTCAAATCGCCTAATCTGCCGTTTTTCAGGGGCTTGAATGCCGGCGGAATATCGAAAGTAACGGCAAAGGGCGGCTCCTTGCTAAGCTTTTCTTTAAGCTCGCGGTAGAAATCTAAGATCTCTTTTACGCTCAGGATTTCTTTTTTCTGGTCTAGTTTGCCGGCCCTGGCTACGCAATTCAGGATATTCACTTTAACCGAGCTTGCGCCCAACGAACGAGCTAAATCAATAGTAGATTTAACGTAATCCTTGTTTTCTCTCCAAAGGGAGATTATTATTTGGACGTTTAAACCTTCCTCTCGGAGAAATTTTATGCCTTCTATGGCTTTATCAAATGAACCGTCTACGCCTCTTAATAATTGGTGGATACGCGCATTGGGGCCATCAAGGGAAACAGCGACCATATCGACATTGGCTTCCTTCAATGCCCTGGCCTCTTTTTTTGTAATCAGGGTCGCATTGGTCTCAAAATTCAAAGCGATTTTATTATCTTTACAATATGATAACAGCTCAAATATGTCTTCCCTGATAAAAGGTTCCCCGCCGGTAACCTTGACTGAAGCCATGCCTAATTCCCTGCACTCTTCGAGGCCGGAAATAATGGTCTTGATATCCGCTTCGTCGTCTTTAACGGTTTTATCTGCAGAAAATTTGGGATCTATCCAGCAATGGCGGCATCGCAAATTGCAGTATTGGGAAAAATACAGATAAACGGTATTAAGCTTAAACTTATTCTTGGATTCTTCTTGTGATTGGGTGACCATAAATTAACCTTTGCTTGAACAGCCTTGAAAACAACAGTAAATATTGCCAACCAATGTCTTTAAAAATAACCTTAGCGAATCGGGCATATGGTCTCTTAAAGCTTTTCTGTAAAATAAATATATCCTGCCAAGGCCAACGTAAAATAACCGGAAAATTATATTCTCATTTAAGATATTCTTTCCGTCGGAATCGGCGTAAAACGCGCAATTTATCCTGCCGATTAAATCTTTCTGCCGTACCTCGGCTATACCGCCGAAAGGCTGGTTATCGCCTTTGGTTATAAAAGAAATTGCGCCGTTGTCTCTCTTGATTTTTATGACCCTATGAGCTGCTACTTGGTCATTTTCTTGGTAGGCTATGATATCGGCGATCCTGATTGATTCCGGCAAAATGCGGGAAATGGTCACGACCATCGCATCTTTTAAGGTTGGATACATGCTTTTTCCGCTAAAGGGGAGAATGACTTTGCCATTGGCAATGACTGCTTCTCTTACCAACTCAATGCTATTCATCGGGTAAATTTCTAAATTACTCTATCTTCTTTTCTTATAATAGGTTATTTTATTCTGACTGTCAAGTTAATAAATCTCGATTTTTACAAATTTAGGTCTTTTTCGTGGATTGACTTCTTAATAAATATGGTGGGAGAATTTACTAAGTCAATATTCTTTTCCTGCTCAATTTTTTTGCCTTGAGCATCAAAAAAAATCTTAACTATAGGCCTGAGTGCGGATTGGCTGTTGGTCTTTATCACTATCCCTATTTCTCCTGAGCTGAGCTGCACAAGGCTTCCTATGGGATATACGCCCATTTGCCTGATTAAAACCTTTAAAACGCGGTAATCAAAACGTTCTTTGTTCTCGATTAACACCCTCAACGCTTCGTAAGGATTCAACCTCTCGCGATGCGAACGAGGATGCATTAAGGCTTCGTAATAATCAACTGCCGCCACTATCTTGGCATATTGGCTCATCTCATCTGCCTTAAGTCCTTTAGGATAACCTTTGCCGTTTACGCATTCATGATGCTGGCTTGCCACGGTAACTATCGCATCGGTAACGCCTTTAGAGGAAGCTAAAATTTCGGCGCCGAATGCAACATGCTCTTCTATTTCCTCATGCTCATCCTTGGTAAATTTTACAGGCTTCTGGCTTAAGTCCATGAATTTAGTCATACCGATATCATGCAGAAACGCAGCTACTCCCAATTCCTGCAATTTTGCCCTGTCATAACCCAAGCCCTGTCCCACCAAAACAGCCAATATACAAACGTTCAAAGAATGGGCATAGAGATAATTCTCGTCGGTGTGAGTATTAAGCAGGCCCGCCAAATCGCAATTGCCCAAAATAACCTGCTCAACCAGCTTATCTGTCTTATTTTTGATTTCAATGATTGAAATCGTCTGCCCCGCCTGGACTCTATTCAAGATTTCTTCACTCAACTTAAGGCACTCAACATAAAGAACGCCTGTCTTATCTAC
>ENA-UOWG01002987-UOWG01002987.1-activated-sludge-metagenome-genome-assembly--contig:-NODE-2987-length-13487-cov-5.042510_pt1 | contig 13487 bp, 15 predicted proteins | sample MGYA00238147_ERZ761563 | MGnify/ENA primary metagenome ERZ761563 (study PRJEB28884, sample SAMN05720216) | anaerobic digester metagenome | isolation source: active sludge of municipal... | reverse complement strand
CCAGGTGATGACGAATGACAGCGCGCATCGTGCACCTGCCAGCACTGCACGCGGGCCAGGCCGAGGTAGCGCGCTCGAAAGCGCGATTCCGCGTCGTGGCCGCTGGCCGTCGCTGGCGCAAATCCAGCCTGGGCGCGGTCGAATGCCTGGTGACCGCGCAACGTGGCGGGCATGCCTGGTGGGTCGGTCCGACGTTTCCCATCGCGTCTATCGGCTGGGGCATGATCCGCAGCCTGGCCGTGCAGCTACCTGGCGTGCAAATCGCTGAGGGAGACCGCATCGCGACATTCCCAGGCGGCGGCTGGGCACAGGTCAAAAGCGCGTCTGACCCAGACTCATTGCGCGGCCAGGGGCTCGACCTGGTGGTGCCCGACGAGGCGGCCTTCATTCAGGAACGCGCCTGGACAGAAGCGCTGCGGCCTGCGCTGGCAGACCGTCAGGGGCGCGCGCTTTTCCTGTCAACGCCGAAAGGGCGCAACTGGTTCTACCGGCTGTGGTTGGCAGGCCAGGACGGGCGTGCCGACTGGCAATCCTGGCAGTTCCCAACCTCATCGAATCCGTTCATTGCCCCCGCCGAGATTGAGGCCGCGCGCATAGCCATGCCGGAGCGCGTATTCCTACAAGAGTTCGAGGCACAATTTCTTGACGACGCGGGCGCGGTTTTTCGCCGCGTGGCCGAGGCGACCGAACGCACGTTGCCGCTCACGGGCAGCGTGGCAGTGGGTGTGGACTGGGGCAAGGTCGATGATTTTACGGTCCTCACGGCGGCGGATAGCGGAGGCCAGGTGCTCGAACAGGACGCGTTCAACCAAATCGACTACGCTGTGCAGCGCGAGCGCCTCAAGGCGTTCTGTGACCGGCACCACGCTACGCGCGTGCTAGTCGAAACGAATAGCATCGGTGAGCCGATTCGAGAACAGTTGTGGCGCGACGGATTGCCGGTTGAGGGATTCACCACGACAGCGCAGAGCAAAGCACAGATCATCGAGGCGCTGACGCTGGCATTCGAGCGCAACGAGATAGCGCTGCCGCCCGACCGCGCGCTGCTGAATGAATTGCAGGCATTCGAGATGTCCAGGCTGCCAGCGGGTGCAGTGCGCTACGCAGCCCCGGCGGGCATCCATGATGATCGCGTCATGTCGCTGGCGTTTGCCTGGCACGCGATCCGGCACCGCGTGGTTGACGGCGCGCTCATGGTGTAAAATGGGCTCGCAGTGAGCGCAGTGCAGGTATGATTCAGGTATGGGAAAGCGCCTCTGCGGGCATTCTAGAGGCATGTGTGGAAAAAGAAGACCGTTATAGTCAACTCTTACTTGACACTTTGTAATAACGGTAAACTGAGGCATTATGGTCAATCGAGCACTTGACAGTCATACCAGAATTGCAGTTATACAAGACATAAACAAGCCTCTAGGAAGCCTCAGGGCGTGCCGTTATAGGTCTATGAATACTATAGTACCTGTGGAATCATGACAATATGAGAATGATTGACAGACTATCAGCGGCATATCGCGCGTTCGTGCTCGGCCCGGCGGTCGTGCCGTCCTGGGCGGTATCGTCCGCGTTCGGCCAGGTTGCCTCGGACGACGTAAACTACGGCGATTATGTCGTGACCTCGAACGCGGTCTACACCTGCGTGACATTGCGCGCAGAATTGCTCGCGTCGCTTCCGCTCAGACTCTATCGCGTCACGCAGAGTGGACAGCAGACCGAAATCACCGGCGGCGACCTAGGCACGCTGCTTGCGTCGCCAAATCCGTGGTGGACGCAGTCGCGGTTGCTGTCCATGACGGAAATGTCGCTGGGGCTTTGGGGCAAGGCGTTTTGGTTCCTCGAACGTGGCGCGAGCGGGAAGGGCCGGGCGCGGGCCATCTACTGGGCGCGCGGCGACTGCGTCACGGTGGTTCCCGACGCGACGGGGTACGTGCGAGAGTTCGTGTACCGACCAACCTGGGGCGCGGCTGAACTGCATTTTTCGCCGGCCGAGACGCTCTGGCTGCGCTACCCGAATCCGCTTGACGAGTTCGATGGGTTGTCGCCCATGCGCGCCGCGCGTCTGGCTGCGGACACGGCCAGTGCCGCGATGAAATCAAACAAGGCCATTTTCGACAATGGCATGCAACCTGGTGGATTCATTCTGCCACCGGCGGGACAAACGTGGACGCGCGAGCAGGCTGAGCAGCTAGAACAGTCGCTGTCGCAACGGTTCCGCGGCCAGGACAAGCGTCACCGCTGGGCGGTACTGCGCACGGAACTGAATATGCAGCCCGCGCCGGTGTCGCCGAAAGATGCCGAGTTCCTGGGCGCGATGGGCTGGGCGCTGGAGGACGTGTGCCGCGCCTACAAGGTGCCGCTAGATCTGATCGGGGGGCAGCGCACATACGAGAACGTGAACGCGGCGATGAAGGCGCTCTGGACACAATGCATTTTGCCGGAGGCTGATTTCATCGCCTCGGAAATCACGTTGCAATTGCTACCGATTTTCGGCGGCGTTGACCTGGCTGAGTTCGACCACTCGAAAATCGACGTGTTGCAGGAAGACCGGTCGGAGATCGTGCAACAAATGCAGACATTGCACGCGATGGGCGTACCGTTGAATGCACTGCTGAGCGAGTTCCAGCCGACGCTGTTGCCGGATTCGGGCGCGTATCCCTGGGGCGACGTGTGGTGGGCTCCGGTTTCAGTCATGCCGGCAGGCGCGACACCGCCTGCATTGCCAGCGGCGGAAACCGAGCAGGTACCCACCGTGGCAGCGACCACGGCAACGCACGCACGCGGCGGGGGGTGCGAGTATGGCAGCGACGAGCACCGGCGGCTGTGGCAGCGATTCGTACGGCGCACGGATGCGTATGTCGGCAAAATGCAGGCCGTGGTTGTCGATCACTTCACACGTGAGCGAGATTCGATCATTGGCAAACTGAAAGCGCGCGTGCCCCGGGGCACGTATAAACGCGATTTGCTCGGCGACGTGTTCGACGTGGTGGCGTGGGCTGCGCTATTTCGTGATGCGGTGAAACCGGTGCTGCGCATGGTCGTACGCGACGCGGGCGCGAACGCGCTCGATGATCTGGGACTGCTCATGGCGTTCGACGTTGACGCGCCCGCGGTGCGGGCATTCATTGCAGCACGGGCTCAGCGGTTTGTCGAGTTCGTTGAGGCGACCACGTGGGAGCAGTTGAAAGCGGCATTCGTGGCACACCCCGAGGCGGGCATTCCTGAACTGGCAGAGATCGTCGAGCAGGTTATGGGCGACCGCATCCGTTCCAGCGCTGAAACTATCGCGCGGACTGAGGTCATCGGCGGCGCGAACGGCGGCACGCTCGAGGCGTGGCTGCAGAGCGAGGTCGTGAGGGGCAAACGGTGGCTGTCTACGCTCGATGACCGGACACGTGATACACACGCCGAGGCGCACGGCCAGGAGGTTGGCATTCGAGACGATTTTCAGGTGGGCGGCGCGCGTGGCCCCATGCCGGGACAGATGGGCGCGCCCGAAGAGGACTGCAATTGCCGGTGCACCGCTACGGCGGTGCTGGATATGGGAGGGTAGAATGGCGAACCGAGGTTGGATTGACGCGGCCAAACGCTGGCCGGATGGGATCGGGACGTACCTAGTGTGCGTCGCGGGCTGTGTCGTGTGCGCCACGTGGTGTGGCGGCGGAATCTGGTTGCGCGACGGTGCGGCGCTGAATGTCTCGCACTGGCAGCCGCTGCCCGAACCTCCGGCGCGAAACGAGTGGGAGGTACAGAATGCCGTACACAATAGCTAAGAACGGGCCAAAAGAGACGCCGTTTTGCGTCTACAAGGCTGACGAGGCGGGCGAGCCAACCGGCGAAACGCTGGGCTGCCACGCGACGCAGGAAGAGGCCGGGGCACAGATCGGCGCGGTCGAGCAGGCTGAAAAAGAGGCCAGCACACAGAGTGCTGAGCCGCGCGCATTCTACATGCGCGCCTATATGCAGCGCGCGGCGGAGAGTGAGAAACCGGCTGAGGCGGGCACGCCACTGCGGTTCGTCGCGTCGACTGAGGGCAAAAAGCGCGACGGACTCGACCTGAAAGCCGAGGACTGGCGGACGCAAAACTACGCGCGCAACCCCGTGGTGCTCTGGGCACATGACTACCTCGGGACACGGTTGCCCATCGGACGCGCGGCGGTCAGTGTGAAGGACAAAACGATGCTGGCTGACGTGACGTTCGACCAGGGCGACGAATTCGCACGGCAGGTCGAGGACAAATACCGGCGCGGATTCCTGAATGCCGTTTCGGTCGGTTGGGGCGACAACGCAGACGAGACGCGCGACCTGCTCGACATTTCCGCTGTGCCCGTGCCGGCGGATCCGAACGCATTGCTGCTCAGACAGCGCACTGCGCTATCTGAGTTGTCCAGAGCAATTGACAGCGCCGTCGAGGGGGGCGTGGAAACGCGCTCTCAGGGCGACGTTGAAAATGCGCGCGCAGGCGCGAAAATGTCGGCGCGAGACCTGGAACGGTTCGAGCAAGCGCTAGATATTCTGCAGGAACTGTACGAATCACAGCAACGACCCGTACCGGAAGCCTCGAGGTATTCCGAGGCTTATGTCGAGGCTCTCACGCGGATTCGTGACGGCCTCGCCAAAATTGGAGAATGAGGAAAATGGAAAGCGAAAGGTTTGAGAGTATTCTGCAAGACGTGAACGACAAACTGGCGGCGCTTGGTCAGGCCGTGGCACCGGACGCCCTGCGCGGCATGATCGACAAGCGTGTGGCCGAGCTGGTCGATGAACGAGAACAGAAGATGCGTTTCATCGGCACCCCCAGCGAGAGGCTGGCTGGCTCGAAGTATGCGCGATTCCACATGGGCGTCGGGGACGTCGAACTCCTGCACCAAATCCTGAGCAGCGCTCGTGCCGCCGGACACAGCCACGGGCCGTCTGAAATGCTGTCGAATGCGCTGAAGGCGTGCTCGCCTGCGCTGTACGATGCGCCGGATGATTCGTTCGATGGGCCGCCCCACGCACGCGCGATGGACACCGCCGAGAGCGGGTATGGCTCGCAGCTTATCGGAGCGCAGTACATCGGCGAGTTGTGGGATGCGGCGAAGGCGCAGAGCAAGGTTGCTGCGCTGCTCCCAACGTTCGAGATGAACGCCCCGACCGCGTACCTGCCCGTGCGGGGCGCACTGCCTGAAATGTTGCTCGTGTCGGAGAGCACGGCCAGCAACAGTAGCAATCTGACCACGAGCAAGACCGGCTCCAACCGCGTCAGTGTCTCGGCGAAAAAGCTCGCGATTCATCAAATGTGGTCTGGCGAGATGGAGGAGGATAGCATCATTCCGTTTCTGCCATTTCTGCGGAGTGCTGCGGCTGACGCCATGGCGTTCTATACCGATTCGTTGCTGCTGAATGGCGATGATACCAACGAGGCCACGGGCAACATTAACCTCGTGGATGCGAACCCAGCCGACTCGAAACACTATCTCGCATTCGACGGGCTGATTCACGGCGCATTGGTCGACAACACGAATAATGCAACCTCGGCCTCCGGCGCGGCCCCGTCGCTGTCCGCGTTGCTGAATCTGCGCAAATTGATGCTGGATCGGACGTACCTGCACGATTGGGGACACCCGGACGATCCGAATGACCTCGTGTACGTTTGCGATCCCGAAACCGCTGACGCGTTGGCAGATCAGGAAGGCGACCTGCGCACGATTGACAAATATGGCGCGGCGGCTGTGGTGCTGACCGGTGAGGTTGCCAAGGTCGGGAGACATGCGCTTCTGAGCAGCATCGCGATGGCGCTGGCGAACAGTACCGGCAACGTGCCCAACGCGGGCGGTACCCTGGGCCGCGTCCTGGCGTTCAATCGCGGCGGGTATAGCATTGGCTGGCGGCGTCGCGTCAAGATCGAAACCGAGCGCATCATCGCGACGGATCAAACCAGAATTGTCTACACCATGCGCGTTGGTTTCGGCCGCTACACCCCGACCGGCGCGGCTAGCGGGATCGAGAGCGCCGCACTCCTGTACAACATTCTCGTGTAGGCGCATCATGGGACGCTATCGCTTCTTGAGAGCATTCGCAAGCGGTGGCTATGACGGCGTGCCGCGCAGGTACGCCGCCGGCGACATCGCCGAACTGGGCGATGATCTGGCGGCCTGGATCACACGCAATGCAGGCCAGATCGAGCCGGTAGACGTGCCTGCGCGCGCCGTCGAACAGCCGCCGCGCGACAGAATGCAGACGCCGCGCAAACGACGCGGCAGGGGGACAGAATGAGCATGAAACGATCTGGAGCTATCGCGCTCGCCGTGCTGGTCGCCGTCGCGCTCCTGGGCGTGGCGTACCAGAGCCAACGACAGGAGCTGGTCGGTATTGCGAGCCGTGAGCGCATCGGAATTGACAGCCGCGACGATTGCTATCTGTACAACGGAGCCGATTTGAAGGCGTACAGCGACAATCACTCGACGGCGAAAATCTATCTCATGGGCGACACTGGAAACGTCGGGATAGGGGGCACGCTGGTTGTGACCGGCGCGGTCACCATGTCCGGCGGCGTCGGGTCAACCGGGCAGCTAGTCGCCGGTAACGGCCTGAAAGTTACGCAAAACATCACGCAGGTGTCGGGATCGACGATTCTCAACAGTGTGACCGTGTCCGGCACGTTGGACGTGCAGGGCGTGGTGTCCAGCAACGGCGGCGATATCCTGCGCTTGAATGAGAACGCGCTGGTCACTGGCACCCTGGGTGTCTCGGATGATCTGACTGTCGCGACGGACGTGCACGCAAATACGCTGACTACTACCGACGCGATCACGGTTGGTGGGACGCTGCGCAGCGTCGGGATTGCCTATCTGCAATCTGGCGTCGTGACCTCGACTCTGAGCGCGTACACGCTCAGCGCGTCGCAAAACATCACGGCGTCGGGAGCCCTGACCGCCAGCACCTACGGCGGGTTCGGCGCGCTCTACACGGCTGTGTCGAGCACGCTGGCCATCACCAACGCGGAAACTATCATCGTGGGCGTGAAGGGCGTGATACCGCTTACGGCCAGCGACGGCGACGTGGGCGGCTCTATCGCAGCGACGTTGAACGACACCACGTCCCTCGGAGACGGCGCGTACCTCGGTCAGATGCTGATACTCGTGAACGTTGACACCGACGCGGATTTGATTGTGGTCAAAGACAATGCCAACACGAGCCTGGGCAAGGACAGAACGCTTGACGTGAACGACAGCATGACCGTGTTTTGGGACGGCTCCAACTGGCGCATCCTCAGCATCCTGGACGCCAGCGCGTAGGAACTATCAGGGGCCGGTGCGATTCCGGCCCCGAAAGGAATCATCATGCAGAAGCAATTGATTTTCTGGGCGAGGGGCCTGGGCGTGGCGCTGACCGTCTCGCTGCTCGCTGCGTTTCTGTGCGTGGCCTGCCTCGACGTGCCCCAGCAGCCCGCTGTGACGCTGGCCAGCACCTCCGAGGTGCTGCGCGTCGAAACCGTCGCGCTGACGGCCACGGGCGACGCGGGCGCGGCCACGGGCACCATGACCACGACAAACGCGCTGACGGGCAACCTGGCCTGGCTTTATGTTGACTATACGGCCAGCATTTCGACCACGACTGACATCACGCTGTCGTATGTCTCGCCCCTGGGCGGTCAGATTTTCGCCAAAACCGACTCGGCGACGGACGCAATGTGGTACCCCGTGGCGTCGCCGGTCACCAACGCGGCGGCGGCAATCACGGACGGGCACGTGCCATTCGTGCTATCGGGCAAATTGCAGATCGACGTGGGGCAGAGCACCAGCGGCACGGTCGGCTCGCTGCTCGTGGCGTACTGGCGGTAGCAGCAATGACGATCACGAACGGCTACTGCACGCTGGCGCAGGTGAAGGCGCGGCTCGGAATCGGCACGGCTGACACGAATGATGATACCGCGCTGGAATTGGTCGTGCAGGCGGCGTCCCGCTGGATCGACCACGACACGGGGCGGCGGTTCCACAGCACTGCCAACGACGAGACGCGCTACTACACGCACGACGGCGGGGACGTGTTTCTGTGCCCAGACGACATTTTGAGCATCACGACGCTGGCCACGGACGACGACGGCGACCGTGATTATGACGACACGTGGGCGGCCACGGATTTCGACCTCGAACCGTTCAACGCCGTGGTGGACTCCCAGCCCTACACGCGCGTTCGCCCGACGCCCGACGGGAACTACGCATTCCCGACCACGCGGAAGGGCGTGAAACTCGTGGGCAAGTTCGGGTACGCGACCGCCGCACCCGATGCGGTGCGGGAGGCGTGCCTGCTCCTGGCCGCGCGACTGTTCAAGCGCAAGGACGCGCAGTTCGGCGTCTTCGGCAGTGTGCAGACTGGCATGATTCGCATCACAGATTTTGATGTTGATGCGTGGAGATTGCTATTACCATTCGTTCGGCTAGAGGTATCTGGCGTCTGATATAATCTGTAAATGTTAAAGCGCATCGTAGCGGGCTTCGTAGCGAGCTCCCGTTTTTCAATGGCCTGTTATAGTCAACTCTTACTTGACATTTTGTAATAACGGTAAACCCGTGTGTTTATGGTTAATAATGACTTGACAGTCATACCAGAATTACAATTATAGTAGACCATAACCGATGCTCTACGAGGTCTGCAGAGAGTAGTTATAGATGTCTGAATACTATAGTATCTGTAGAATACAGAGAAGTTTGCAAAAATGAGCGAGGTAGCGGTTTCGATTGAGGGGCTGGATGAGGCGATACGCAAATGTGCTCCGGAACTTGTCGCTGCGCCATTGAAGCATTTTTTTCAGCGTGCGTGTATTTCGATTCAGACGCGCGCTCGAGAGGCCTGCCCGGTTGATACGGGAAACCTGCGGTCGCATATTCTATATGAAATTGAAACCGGATCGCAAATTCCGCACTGGGCCAAGGTCGGGTCGGCGGTATTTTATGCACCGTTTGTCGAGTATGGCACGGGGTTGCTTTCGACCGGCGAGGGTGGCACCGGTGGGGTGCACTGGCCGCCCGCGGCGGCGCTCAATGTCTGGGCGCGGCGGCACGGATTTGCTAGTGGTGCACGTGTCGCGCGGGCTATTGGTATGCATGGTGGTATACGTCCGCAACCATATCTCGTCCCGGCATTCGACGGTGCGCAATCGGATATTGCGAAAGCGTTGGAAATGTTAAAAACTGAAATCGCTGAGGAGTGGGCGAGCAAATGAGCACACTGCAACAGGCTATCGCAGCGATTCAGACCATCGCCGCTGGGCTGTCAGGAATGCGCGCGGCTCCGGCGTACCCACCCGACAGCATCAATCAGTTTCCGTTCGCCGTCTCGTATCCCGCGCATGGTAGCGTCGGGGGTACGGATTTCCACCAGGCGCGCTACACGATTGTCACAGAGATTCATGTTTCCAGGCGAGACCTGCCGCGGGATATGGCAACGCTCATGCCGTATGTCGAACTGTTCACGCAAGCGGTGCTGGCGTCGCCCACGCTGGGCTTGAGCGCCACGGCGCTGGCAGGCACAATCGAGTTCGATTTTGCGGTGATGGAATGGGCCGGCGTGCCCACGATCGGTTTCGTGTTCAAAATACCGGTAAAGCAGGTGGCGTCGTGAAGCGCATTTTCTGGCTCGTGCTGGCAAACTGCATAGCGCTGGCATTGCTCGCCGCAGCGTGCATCGTTGACGTGCCAGGCACGCCCACCCCGACTCGCACAATTATTGTGCGGGCGGCGAGCACGAACTACCTCGGCGAGGCTGCGGACGGGCGCATCGGCGGCCTGAATGCAGATTATGCCACGGCGCGACTGAATGACACGACTGGCAGCGCTGCGGACACCTATGAGCGCGTCGGGCAGAGTTATAGCACAAACTACCTCGTCAACCGGGGATTTCTGTCATTCGACACGAGCGGCATCGCCGACGACGCCACGATCACGGCGGCCACGCTCTACGTCTGCGCACACTCGGATAGCTCCACGACCGATTTCTTGGTGCAGGCATACCAATGCAATTGGGCTGAGACACTGACGGGCAATCGTGCGGCGAACTACGATCTGGCGATTGCTGGCACGCTTGAGGGCACGATCCGAGACACGAGTGCAGGTTGGAGTGCTGGAACGTTTTACTCGACGACAGTAGCGACATCGTGGATCTCAAAAACTGGAGACACGAAATACAGCCTCGTCTCGAACCGTGATGTTGCGGCGACAACGCCGACAGGAAACGAGTACGTCAACGTGCGCTACGCGGATTATGCCGACACAGCCAGCGACCCGTACCTGGAAATCACGCTGGTAGAGCCCACGGCGACGCCAACGGACACGCCGACGAACACGGCGACGCCAACGGACACGCCGACGAACACGGCGACGCCAACGGACGCGCCGACGAACACAGCGACGCCGACAGACACGGCGACGCCAACGATCACGCCAACGCGTACTCAGACTGCTACACCAGCGCCCGTGGGCCAGTGCCAGCCCTGCGACCGGCGCTCGTGGATTAATCGCTGTCCAGCGGGCTACGTTTGCGTTTGGTGCGGTTCGAGTCGTGGCTATCGCTGCTTGTGGCGCGCGCACGTCATGGATTGCGCGCCATGCGGATCGTGAAATGCGCCCGCTGCGAGCGCAGCACAGGTACAGTTCAGGTATGCGAAAATGCCTCTACGGGCATTGTAGAGGCTTCTCAGTGGAAGAAGAAAATGTTATAGTAAACTCTTACTTAACACTTTGTAATAACGGTCAAGTGAATAGTTATTGTCAACGCACTACTTTACACTTGTACCTAAATTAGCATTATAGTAGACCATAACTGATGCTCTAGAATCATTTGAGAGGCGCGTTATATAGTCATGAATACTATAGTATCTGTGGTTTGAATGATTTGTGAGGTAAATAATGATATTTGATATTGAGCGCGCGTACAACGAATACGTGCCAGCGGTAAGCGCGGCGGTCTACGCCTGCTCTCTGTCGACGGCAAAACTACTCTGGCAGTTATGTGAACAACGCAAACCGGAACGGGTGCTAGATATCGGTTCTGGTTTTTCGAGCATTATACTGCGAACGTGGGCGGAAGAGCACGATGCGGAACATTGGTATATCGACACGTCTGCGGAATGGTTGCAGACCACGCGGGCGGCGTTAGATGCGCGCGGGCTAGATTGCTTGCATGGCGCGTTGTGGAATAGTCCAGCGCTGGATGGACAGGAGCCGTTCGACCTCGTGTTTTTCGACGCCTCGGAAATCGCGACACGCTCGTGGTATTTGCGTGCCGCGCTGGACATGGTCGCCGACGGCGGGCTTTTCGTGGCCGACGACGCGCATGACCGCCACTACCGCGACGCACTAATCGAGCACGCGTCGTACCATCGCCGCAAATGCACCTATCGCGACGCCGAAATGGAATGCGACGAATGGGGACGCTTTTCGGGGCTGATTGAAGTCAGCGGCGAGCCGAATCCGCAACCGGCAGGCGCACGGCCCATTCTTTTCGCGCCCAAACCATACGAAGCCGAGGCGGTAGACGGGCTGCTCGCCATTGCCCAGCGCGGATTCGACTGGGTGCTGCTCCCCAGGCAGCGCATCGACCAGACGCGCGACCTGGCTGCGTGGTATCTGCTCGATCACCCGCGCTACACGCATATCGTGATGCTGGACGGCGACCACGTGCACCCGCGCGACATCCCCGACCGGCTGCTCAGACCCATGGTCGAGGATCCGAAAAAGCTGGTGGTGGCGGGCTACAACTACAGGCGCGGGCCGCCGTTCGACCCGATGGCCTGGACTGAGACGCCCGACGGCGGGCTAGAGACGCTGCTAAATCCAGAGGCGGTGCTGGTACAGGTGCGGCAGGTCGCCTCGTGTGCGATTGCCATTGCACGTGAGGTGTTCGAGCGCATTTATCCGAGTTGGTTTGGGTATGACTATCGCAATGCATACAAGCGACGATATCCGACAGACGATTTCGCATTCTGTGACAGATGCGCCGAAGCGGGGATTGACGTGTGGTGCGCAACTGAGGCCACGTCACCGCACCTGTACACAACGCACGTCGACCGTGACTTTTTCGAGGCATATGTGAAAGCACATTCGGACAGAATCGACCCGCAAGGGCGATTCACAGAACCGGTAGAGGGAGAATAAGGAAATGGCATACGGATTGCGAGCACTGCGAAAAATCTTGTTTGCAGGCGAAGCCACGGCGGGCACGGCGGTTGCGACCACCACCGCCATTTGGCGCGGTACAGGGCTGCTGCACGACGACCGCGAAATCAAGGCAGTCAAGGAAGATCGCGGCTCATTCCAGCAACTGAATCGCACCTACTCGCCGCGCGTCGGCGGCACCATCAAGCTGGATTCAGTCGAGGCGACGTTTGAGCAGCTTCCCTACATCCTGGCCGCTGGAATCTCGAACGCGGCGGCCTCAGGCACGGTCGACGGCACCGGCGGTAGCGACTACATTTATACTGCCACGCTCAGCACCACCGCCGCCGCCACGCCGAAAACGTACACGTTCGAGGGCGGAGACAATGCGCGCGTTGACGAGATCGAATACTGCTACATCGAGGATTTCGAGCTCAGCGGCAAGGTCAACGAGGCCGTTATGGTCGCGTCGAACTGGCGCGGTCGTCAGGTGACGGACAGCGATTTTAGCGCCACGATCACCGCGCCCACGGTTGAAGAAATCCTGTTCAACAAAGGCAAACTCTACCTGCACGCCAGCACGTTCGGATCGGGGCAGATCACCGGTAGCTGGCTGGCCATGTCGCTGAAGGTCAAGAGCGGTTTCCAGGCAGTCTACAGCGGCGATGGGTCAATCTATTTCACGACGGTCAAGCAGGTGGCGCCCGTCGTGACCGGCAGCCTGACGCTCGAACACGACGCAAACGGCGAGGCCGAACTGACCGCCGCACGCAACCGCACCACGCGCTACATGCGTATGACGTTCGAGGGCGCGGCGGAAACCACCGCTGGCTCTGGCAGTGCCTGGAGCTACAAAACGTTGCAGGTCGACCTCGGAATCCGCTACACGTCCGTACCGGACGTGGGCGAGCAGAACGAGGACGACGTGGTGACCCTGCCGTTCGAGCTCGTGTCGGTGACTAACGGCGGCGTGTTCACCGTGGTCAACGAGGTAGCGGCGCTACCATGACGAAACCAGACAGACCGCTGAATCTCGATCTGGGTCGTGCGTCGTTCGAGGCGGTGCTAGACCTGCCCGAACTGCTCACGAATATGTCGAGCCGCGAATCCTGGCAGCGTGTGAAAGAGCTAGTGGCGTCGTGCTCGGATTGGACGCTCGACGAGTTGGGCGTGCTGTCAGTGTGTGAGGCGCTCGAATTGTCGCGGGCACTGGCAGCGGCGAAGATCAAAGAAGAGGTGCAGGCCGTCCCCCCAGTGACCGCCGACGGCTCGAACGATGGGCCGCCGGCGTCGGGCAAGCGCCGGGCTGGGCGCAAATCATAGAGCATGCGCAGGCATGGCACGTGCCGCCGTGGG
>ENA-UOWG01002986-UOWG01002986.1-activated-sludge-metagenome-genome-assembly--contig:-NODE-2986-length-13488-cov-5.479267_pt1 | contig 13488 bp, 11 predicted proteins | sample MGYA00238147_ERZ761563 | MGnify/ENA primary metagenome ERZ761563 (study PRJEB28884, sample SAMN05720216) | anaerobic digester metagenome | isolation source: active sludge of municipal... | reverse complement strand
CGGGATCCTTCAGAGCATTCTCAAGAGCTTTTATATCATTGTAAGGTATTATAATAAAACCCGGTGTGAATGGTCCGTAATCATTTCTTGCATCAGGATCAGTCGACATAGAGATTATACTGATAGTCCTTCCGTGAAAGTTTCCTTCACAGGCAATTATCTTTGCATGGTTTTCCCGTATACCTTTCTTCTTATATGCCCATTTGCGGCATAGCTTAAGCGCTGTTTCATCAGCTTCAGCTCCTGAATTCATGGGGAGTACCTTGTCGTAATGAAAGTACTTTGTAACATATTCTTCATACTCTCCAAGTACAGAATTATAGAAAGCCCTGGAAGTTAGTGTGAGCCTTGTAGCCTGGTCAGTAAGCGCTTTTATTATTTTTGGATGGCAATGACCCTGGTTCACTGCCGAATAAGCAGAAAGAAAGTCGAAATAACGCTTTCCCTCAACATCCCAGACAAAAGGACCCTCACCTCTCTCGAGCACTACGGGCAGCGGATGATAGTTGTGTGCACCGTATTTATCCTCCCGGCTGATATAATCCTGTGTATTCATCTTGTTGATTATTAAGTAGTTAGTAAACAGATAATTATGAATACAATCTTACAAAAGCTTTTCAATATTTCAAAATGTAATATTTACACACTCCGAAGGTTTTTTTTCAGCTATAAATACTCATATTCACAAACCTTCGCAAAACTTAAGAATCAGATAATTTTCTGCTAGGCATTTAACGTTTTATGGAGCTTATTGTTACAGGTCCAAGCAGGCCTGATTCATATAAAGGATCATCCTTCTTATAAAAACGGTGAGTTGTGAATGTATATCGCTTTGAAGGTCTTGCTTCACCCTTAAGCAGCCAGTCTGGCCATTTCCCATTTTCAATTCCATCCCATGGTTCCTTTTCGTCGCCTATAAGCCTGTTTATCCACAGGTTTGCAATTTCAATTTCAAGCGAATTTTCACCTGATTTAAGCTGCTGTGTTATATCAATATGCCAGGGTGCAGTCCATACTGTCCCCAGTGTGGTTCCGTTAAGCTTTATACGGGCCATGTTACTTACCTTTCCGAGATTGAGGAAATATTTTTTACCGGGATCATAATTTGTCGGAATAGTGAAGCCTGCCCTGTAAACGGCTTTACCGGAATAGTACCTGATCCTTTCATCACTGTTCACCGACCAGTCCGAAAGCGTGTTGAATACCGTTTCTGCCGGTCCTCCCCAGATTGTATCAAATGTTACATTCCATGGGCCTTGAATCTTTGTGATGAGCTCATAACCTTCTGATCCTGAAATAACATTGTCTGATTTTGCTGAGTGCCTTATTGATCTGAAGAAAACGATGAACTGACTCTGAAATGCTTCCAGGTTTATCTTCAGACTGTATCTGTTACCATCCCTGGCAGCCTTCGCTGTGAAACTTTCACCTGTAACAGGATCCCACATTTCAGCATACTCTGATCCATTTCTGAAGGAGCACAAGTCACTTATTGTTGAATCGGTGCGATTTGATATGAAGTATATATCCCTGTCAGGCAAAGACTTATGAGTATATCTGATTTTTCCCTGGGATGAGAAATCCTCTGTAATTCCTTTCTCAGTAAGAAGTGAGGCAGTAACACTGTAGTCAGGATAGATATTCAGGCTGTCCTTAGCCTGAAAACCGGTATTGTTTTCCTTCAGCAATTGTTTTCCCCACCAGATTGTTCCCTTTCCGTATTTTATTGACTTAAGGCCTTCCGGCATGCTTTCATTTCCCCACAATTCTGCAGATATCTTCCTTATTGTACTGTCACAGACGGGATAGTTTACGAGTGAGGGTGACTTGATGGGTGGATTTCCCAGGACAGTAGCTCCATCGCCGAGCAGGGATTTGATTTTTTCAAGCAATTCCGGAGTCATTGTTTCAACCTGTGGCAGAACGAGCAGGTTATAAGAACCGCCACCGGGGAATTCAATTTTACCGTTTTGAACATAAGCACTGTCTATCAGTGTAAGGGGTGAACACCCATCGAATGAATATCCTTTTTTGTCAGGCATCACCGCAGTTCCATCGAGTGCTGTAGGAGGCGGGAGAAAGACATGTGGAGCTCCTTCAGGTGCAAGGTATAATATATCTGCAACTGACTTTCCCTGACTGAGCAGGAACTGGCATCTTGTGATATATTTATGGTATCCGTCTGAAAGATCCCACCAGGTTTGTCCGCGGTCCCAATGAACTCCATAGGGGCCCATTGTCATTCCCGGTCTTAAATTTTCAGGAAGTGGCTTATGGGCAAAAGTGTGATACACGAACCTGTTGATTCCCATGCAGAAAGCCCAGTCTCCCTGGTTCTTCATGTTTGTTGGATATCTTTTCCACGCTTCGGGCGAATCAGCTGTAAATGCTTCAGCGCCAACAACCTGACGACCAAGTACGTGTGCTATTGATGTGGCTTCAATGCAGCTGAATGCCGAGTTAAAGCCAAGACCGTCAGACCAGAATTCACACATGGGTACATCGGCAACAGCTCCCAGATCGAGATCAGCAGAGGGATTCATGTCGTAGGGTTCAATTGACAGGCGGAATCCTGATCTTTTGCCCAGTTCCTTAAACCTTCCTGCATGGTTCTCAATTATAAGTTCATTTGAGGTCTGTCTCAGGTCCCAAAGGAATCTTTCGCTTATTTCCCTGCTTCCGACTATTCTCCCTGAATATACTGGAAGGAACGGGATAATGCTGTATCCTCTTCTGGTCTTGAATTCTTCCATGAATCGCGGGCTCCAGTTCTGAGCGCCCATTTCCCAGCTGTCGATATGTATCATTGTCCACCCGCCGGCAGATTTATCCTGCGATGGCATTGATTTCCTGATAAGCTTTCCGACATAAGTGTCATAATGAGCATCGAAGGATACAGTATCAAATTTATCTGCTTCAAATCCCAGTCCCGGTGCCGGGGCAGGACGGGTCACAGCACCATTATTTCTTCTTACGAACCTCATGATAGTCCATTTCCCGGGTGGCACTTCCCATTCCAGTGTCCCGTCCTTATGCAGTCTGCCAAGTATTCGTACAACCTGATCCGGATCTATTGCCGTTCCGGCATTCCCGGTATATGTTGCTGATGCAGGGATGTATGGTAAAACACCGGGCTGAGAAGTATAAGGAGCCCTGTAATAAAGAGCCTTCTCATCTGTTCCTTCAATCCTTTCGCTTGTTCCGTTTTCCGGGAAGGCAATAACAGCAATATCCTCATACCATTCGTCTCTTATTTTTTTGAGTTCAGGTGTAAGGCTCCCTTCTCCGAAGAAGGGCTTTTTATTCTCAGGTACGGGCAGTTTGCCCTTGAATTTCACAGGTCCTTCAACAGTAACAGAACTTGATACAAGATGAGTCATCGATTGTTCCGGCTTTACCCAGGGTCCTCCGCTGCCTGCCCAACCGGGGCCCGAACCAAGAATTATCCGTATTCCCAGTCTTTCGGCTTCTTTAACGGCATGCTTGTAAAGTTCCTGCCATTCCTCACTCAGAAAATCCACTTTCCCCCGGGGGATCCCAACATTTACTTCAAGAAAGAGCACATAACCAATGCCGGCTTTTTTCATCGATTCCAGATCAGCTGTCATTGCTTCCCTGTTGAGATTTCCATCCATAAAATACCAGTAAACTCCCGGTCTGGATGAATCGGGCGGGTTTACAAACGATTCTTTAAGCAGCTCCTTTCTATTTCCGGTGCATGATGAAAGAATCAGATAGAGTATAAGAAAAATATTGCTTGTGCGGGCTAATAAATTATTCATCGTCAGATAGTTCTGGTCTAAGTTTTCTTGTTCTTTCGAGTGATTGCTCATGGCGCCATTTTTCAATTTCAGCTGTATGACCTGAAAGGAGGATCCCAGGTACCTTCCAGCCCATGAAATCAGCAGGTCTTGTATAAACCGGAGGTGCAAGAAGATCATCCTGGAATGAGTCAGAAAGCGCTGATTGTTCATCTGACATTGCCCCGGGGATAAGCCTTACAATAGCATCGGCAATAATTGCGGCAGGCAGCTCACCGCCTGACAGAACATAATCACCGACAGATATTTCGCGGGTGATAAGGTGTTCCCTGATCCTGTGGTCAATACCTTTATAATGACCGGCCAGGATAATTATGTTCTCCTTCAGGGAAAGGGAATTTGCCATTTTCTGGCTGAACCTCTCTCCATCGGGAGAAGTATAAATTATCTCATCATAGTTACGCTGGCTTTTAAGCTCTTCAATAGCCCTGAACACAGGTTCTATCATCATCACCATGCCTGCACCTCCGCCAAAGGCATAGTCATCGACAGTTTTATACTTGTCAGTCGTGAAATCCCGCAGGTTTATCACATTTATCTCAACAAGTCCCTTGTCCCTTGCCCTCTTAACTATTGAGTAATTAAGCGGGCTTTCAAGTAATTCAGGCAATACGGTAATTATATCAATTCTCATGCGGAGGGTTTTTCCAAAAGTAATAAGAAAGAATGAGCAAAGTCAGGCCTTGTCAGTTCTGCTTGTAAAATGCCAGAAGCCGCATACAGGGCATTTGTATGGCCTGATTGGCTTTGAAGTCCTTTGTTCATCTAAATACCTGATCATGTCAAGTGCCTCTTCGCGTGTGTGATACACAGCTTTTTTACACGGAAAACCGAGAGGGGAGACCTTATCAGTTTTGATTTCAGGGTATTTCATTTTCAGACGCCTTTTGCTGCAACAAATTTACATATAGAAATTCAAAAGAAAATAATCAACTGTGAAGTCAGGATAATTTTAACTTTGCTGCTTTAATATTACAGAATATGAAAAACCTCTTTATCGAGCTTACTGACAACGATGATAAGAAGCTGCTTGTAAATGTAATGCAAATCGCATGGATTGAGGCCGAAAAGAATGGATGCAGCCTAAAATCAAATATGGTGCACTATTCCTTTCCAAGAAAGGTGAAGGAGTCATATTCTGAAGTTAAAGCCCTTATAGAAGCACTTACAACAAGCTGAATTACATACTGTTAATAAAATAACAATGGACTGCCGTACTGATTGTGGCGCATGCTGCATTGCAATTTCAATATCATCTCCCATACCCGGGATGCCTGAGGGAAAACCTTCGGGAGTCAGATGCATTCATCTTCTCGATGACTACAGGTGCGCCTTGTTTGGTGATCCTTCACGTCCGCAGGTGTGCATAGATTACCAGGCTGAGCCGGACTTCTGCGGCCGAACACGGGAAGAGGCAATGCAAATCCTCTATTCCCTTGAGGGAAAAGGAAATTATCTGTTCCCTGAAGAATAGACAATCTTTCCGCCAACTATCGTATAGTCAACTTTTGTTTTCATGATCTCCTCTTCAGGTATTTTGAAGAGGTCCTTGTCAAGTATTACGATATCAGCAAGATAGCCTGTCTTTATCATTCCTTTCCTGTCCTCCATGAACTGAGCATAGGCTGCACCGGCAGTATAGTATCTGATGGCAGCCTCCATAGTAATTTTTTGTTCAGGATACCAGCCTTCTCCTTCTTCACCCAGCCTGTCCTTCCTTGTAACTGAGGCATAGAGTCCTTCCATTGGATTAAGAGGTTCAACCTGGTAGTCTGTACCAAAGGCGATTTTTGCTCCGGCATCGGCGAGGCTTTTCCATGCATAAGCCAACTTAGCTCTCTCAGGCCCGATACGTTTGATGACGAATTTCTTGTCGGATATGCAATGTGTGGGCTGCATTGATGCAATTACTCCGAGTTTTGCAAAACGAGGTATATCTGCAGGTGCAAGTGTCTGAGTGTGTTCATCCCTGTGCCTGCTGTCGCGGATACCATTAACCTGCTGTGCCTTTTCGAATGCATTCAGTGTCCAGGTGTTTCCCTTGTCACCTATAGAATGAACACCAATCTGAAATCCCATGCTGTCAGCCCTCAGTACCATCTGTTCAAACTCCTCATACGGCATCATTGCCAGGCCTGAGGTTGACGGATTATCATCAAAGGGTTCATACATCAGGGCTGTGCCTGAGCCCATTGACCCGTCAATAAATGCCTTGAGGTAACCAAAACGAATCCAGTTTCCATCCCCGGGATACTTTTGAGCTCTTTCCTTGTACTTTAATAGCTCTTCCCTGTCAGCAGTCAGTGGTTCGCCTATATCTATGCGGCTTGTAAGATTACCTTCTGAAAGTAATCCTGCATAGGCATCAAAGTCACCCCATCCAGGTACCTGAATACTTGTAACACCAAGTTCCCTGGCTTCCTTCAGTGCCATAAGATAGCCCTGACGGATTTTTTCTGACTTTTCCTTTTCAGTAAGCTGCAGTGGCTTTTCTCCTGTTTTGATGAGTCCCATCGCATTCTCCTTAAGGATGCCTGTAGGCTCACCGGTAACAGGATCTTTCTGTATTTCCCCTCCGAAAGGAGCCACTGTATTCCTTGTAATTCCCGATGCCTTCAGTACATAAGAATTGACAAGTCTCGAATGCCCGTCAGCCCTTGCAAGTATAACAGGATTATCAGGTGATACCTTGTCAATAAGCTCTTTCGAAGGCCAATTTTTGTCAGTGAACATCTCATGCTCCCAGTGTCCGCCTTTTATAAGCTGACCAGGTTTTGACTTTGCAACCTGCGCCTTTACTTTTTCAGTGATAACAGAGGGATCAGTAGTATACCGCAGTTCAACGTAATCCGGATCGAGAGGACCAAAATGAACATGTGCATCATTGAAGCCAGGAAGAACGAGCCTGCCCTTTGCATCAATAACCTCAGTAACACCTTTTTTGATATGCTTTTTGACCTGTTTGTCTGTGCCAACAATAATGATCTTTTCCCCCTTCATTGCAACAGCTTCTGAATAGGTTCCGGCATCATCGGAGGTGAATATTTTTCCGTTCAGAATTACAATATCTGCAGGTTCACCACCGGAACATGAATTTAAAAATATTATTGTTGCGATTGATAATGAGATAATTACAGATTTCATGATTTAAATTTTTACAATTTGTAATATACAAATAATAATATTCTATTCAGCCAAGCCGTTTATATCGGGTAAATTATCCGGTTAACCTTTTGCAGCACATTTTGTTGATAACTTATTAAACTTGCATCACATAAACTGATAAATTCGCAAAAATTATTTCAGGATGAAAATAGCACTTATCGGGTATGGCAGGATGGGCCATGAAATAGAAGCAATCGCCTTAAAGAGAGGTCATGAGATCAAACTTATAATTGATAAGGATAATACAGGCGACCTGAACAGCTCTAATCTTAAGGGGATTGATGTCGCTATTGAATTCTCCCTGCCGTCGACTGCTCTTGATAATGTATCTGTTTGTCTTAATAATAAGGTTCCGGTTGTTTCAGGAACTACAGGTTGGACAGATGATTATGAAAAAGCTGTGTTGTTGTGCAGGAAAAATAATTCTGCATTTCTTCATTCTTCAAATTTCAGCATTGGTGTGAACCTTTTATTCAGGCTTAACCAGGAACTCGCCCGTCATATTTCGGAATATGATGAATATAAAGTGCTGATTGAAGAGATTCATCATACAAAAAAGCTTGATGCTCCCAGCGGAACTGCAATTTCACTTGCAAAAGGAATTATCTCAGGTCATAAGAATTATACAAAATGGCACGATGGGAGTGGTGAGGAAAAAAATTCTGTTCCAATTGTTGCATTCAGGGAAGGCGATGTTCCCGGAACTCATATTATAACATGGGATTCCGAAATTGACAAGATCAGTCTGAAACATGAGGCAAAGAACAGGAAGGGCCTTGCACTTGGGGCAGTTGTTGCTGCTGAGTATATTTCATCGCGCAGTGGTGTATTCACAATGAATGATGTGTTGGGTTTCTGATAATTATATTACTTTTGACGATTCTGAAAATAACTGATAATGAATAATCTTTTCTCACGACAGTATATCCGTTTCTGGATAGTGGCAATTATTTACATCCTTGTTGTAATATGGATTGGTAATTTCTGGCTTCTTGCAGGTCTTGGTATAATTTTCGACATGTATGTTACTGAAAAGGTGAACTGGACCTTCTGGAAAAAGAGGCACGGGAAGAACAGTGCCTTCATTGAATGGCTTGATGCACTGATCTTTGCTGTTATTGCAGTTACCCTGATAAATATTTTCCTGTTTCAGAACTACAGGATACCAACTCCTTCAATGGAGAAATCACTGCTTATAGGTGATCACCTTTTTGTCAGCAAGCTGTCTTATGGCCCCAGGATGCCGAATACTCCAATAGCATTTCCTTTTACGCAGCATACAATGCCGCTTACAAATGGAAAATCATGGTCTAATCTTGTTATCTGGCCATATAAGAGACTTCATGGCGGAGGACAGGTAAAGCATAATGATCCCATAGTATTCAACTTCCCGGCAGGCGATACAGTTGTGCTTGATGAACAGGTTACGAGTTATTATGAAATAGTAAGGCGCACTGCACGTGAATTAAAATCAAGAGATGTATATTCCGGAACAGCGCCAAGACCTGAGAGCTATTATCTCCAGAATGCCCGCAAGGAAATAAGGGACCAGCATGAAATTATTTATCGCCCGGTTGACCGGAGGGATAATTATGTGAAACGCTGTATCGGTCTGCCGGGTGATTCCCTGACAATTAAAGACGGTATTGTTTATATTAACGGGAAGGAAGTAGCAGACAATGAAACCCAGCAAACAACCTATGTTATTGGGACAAACGGAACCACAATTAATCCTAAAGCCTTTGAGCGACTGTCTATTTCACGGTCTGACCAGACAATGCTTTCCGGGTCAGCCTATCTTATTCCTCTTACAAGGTCAAATGCCGGCACAATATCAAAGTTCACCAATGTAACTGAAGTATCACCTGTTATGGCAAGGGCTGGAGAGTGGGCCCCGCATATTTTCCCCCACAAGGACACATACAAGTGGAATGAAGATAATTTCGGTCCGCTATGGATACCTGCAGAGGGTGCTACAGTAAGTCTTGATACCTCCAACCTGTGCCTTTATGAAAGGATAATAGAAGTCTATGAGGGGAATGACCTGAAAGTTGATGGTTCAGCAATAATAATTAATGGGACTCCTGTAACAAGTTATACTTTTAAAATGGACTATTACTGGATGATGGGAGATAACCGTCATAATTCAGCAGATTCAAGATACTGGGGCTTTGTGCCTGAGGATCATGTGGTAGGCAAACCCAAATTCATCTGGCTGTCAATTGACAAGGAGGGTAAGGGCATGAAGAAAGTAAGGTGGAACAGGATGTTCATGAGGGTCAGATAGAAATTACCTCATCTATACTATAAAATTTACTAGTCCCCTACAGGGGATTCAGGGTAAAAAAAAAAGGTGCTTTCGGGCACCCTTTCTTATTTCATTAAGGATATAATTTATTTCACCTTTTCAACTATAGCTTTGAAAGCTTCAGGATGGTTCATTGCCAGGTCGGCAAGTGTTTTCCTGTTGAGTGTGATTCCTTTTTTGTCAAGCTTTCCAATGAATTCGGAATAGCTCATATCGTACTGGCGGACACCTGCATTGATCCTCTGTATCCAGAGTGCCCTGAATTGTCCTTTTTTCTTTCTTCTGTCGCGGTATGCGTACCCCAGACCTTTGTCGAGAGTATTCTTTGCAACCGTTATGACATTTCTCCTCGAGAGGAAGTTTCCTTTTGTCTGCTTAAGAACCTTTTTTCTTCTGGTTCTTGATGCGACTGAATTTACTGATCTTGGCATAACTCATCATTTTTGAAAGTCAGCGTCCCTTTTCACGGGGAGCTTGAAGCTGATCATTCTGTTAATACTATAATTTAATTCATCAACACGTAGTATAGACGTTGCATGCAACGTCTTTACATCATTATTTCATTGCAAGCAACAGCTTGACATTCTTAAGGTCTGTTTTGTGGACCTCACCATCATAACCAAGATTCCTCTTGCGTTTTGTTGATTTTTTTGTCAGGATGTGCCTTTTGAAAGCATGTTTACGCTTGATCTTTCCTGTTCCGGTAAGCGAGAATCTTTTCTTCGCACCGGGATTTGTTTTCATTTTTGGCATTGTTCTAGTTAAAATATATATTAAAAAAAACTATTTCTTCTTCTTCGGAGAAAATGAAACGATCATTCTTTTACCTTCCAGCTTAGGCAACTGATCAGGTTTTCCGTACTCTTCAAGATCGTTGGCAAAGCGTAAAAGAAGCACTTCACCCTGTTCCTTGAACAGTATTGACCTTCCTTTGAAAAATACATAAGCTCTGACCTTTGCACCTTCTTCCAGGAATCTGATGGCATGCTTCAGTTTAAAGTTGTAGTCATGGTCATCAGTATTCGGACCAAATCTTATCTCTTTGACAACAACCTTTGTGGCTTTTGCCTTGATTTCTTTCTGTTTCTTCTTTTGCTGATACAGAAATTTCTGATAATCAACAATTTTACAAACAGGCGGTTCTGCATTAGGGGAGATCTCAACAAGGTCGAGTTCCAGACTGTCTGCCAGGCGAAGGGCATCCTGAACACTCATAACCTGTGCTTCTACTTCGTCACCTACAACTCTCACCACTTTGGCAGTGATCCTCTGGTTGATTTTGTGAGCCGGCTGGGTTATCCTTGCCGGGCTACGCCTAATCGGTAATGCTATAACTATTTCCTCCTATCTTTAATTAATAAAACCTGCCTTAAACGGCTATTTCTTTCTTTATCTCATCATTTATAAAACTGACGAATTCTTCGATTTTCATGCTGCCTTTATCGCCTTCTCCCTGCTTACGGACTGAAATTGTTCCGTTCTCAACCTCTTTTTCGCCTATTATGAGAAGGTATGGGATTCTCTTTAATTCATTATCCCTGATCTTTTTACCTATTTTTTCGCTTCTTTCGTCAATAAGAGTGCAAATATCGGAATTATTTAGAATTTCCAAAACTTTTCCTGCATAATCATTGAATTTTTCACTTATGGGCAATATGACTGCTTTCTCGGGAGCAAGCCATAGCGGGAACTTTCCTGCTGAATTTTCGATAAGGACAGCCACAAATCTCTCCATTGATCCGAAGATTGCCCTGTGGAGCATTACAGGCCTGTGCTTCTGGTTGTCACTGCCATTATATGAGAGATCAAATCTTTCAGGGAGGTTATAATCGACCTGGATCGTTCCAAGCTGCCATTTCCTGCCCAGTGCATCTTTTACCATGAAGTCAAGCTTTGGTCCGTAAAATGCAGCTTCTCCCGGAACTACCGTTGTTTGCAGGTTTTTCTCCTGTGCAGCTTCAATAATTGCTCTTTCAGCTTTTTCCCAGTTTTCATCGGTGCCGATATACTTATCCTTGTTATCCGGATCACGCAATGAGATCTGGGCTGTGAATTCTTCAAAGCTCACTGCCTTGAAAATGAACTGGACAAGGTCTATTATGCTTTTAAATTCATCCTTCAGCTGATCGGGCCTGCAAAAATGATGAGCATCATCCTGTGTAAAACTCCTTACTCTTGTAAGTCCGTGAAGCTCACCGCTTTGTTCATACCTGTAAACTGTTCCGAATTCCGCCATCCTCAATGGAAGATCCTTGTATGAATGAGGAGTCGCATTGAAAATTTCACAATGATGAGGGCAGTTCATTGGTTTGAGCATGAACTGTTCTCCTTCCTGCGGAGTTGAAATAGGCTGGAATGAATCCTTCCCGTACTTTTCATAATGACCCGAAGTTTTGTACAGGTTAACATTACCGATATGCGGCGTTGCAACTATCTTGTAGCCCCTCTTTTTCAGCACCTTAGTCATGAAACTGATAAGATTCTGCCTTAATTCTGCTCCCTTTGGCATCCATAGAGGCAGTCCCATTCCGACTTTCGGTGAGAATGTAAATAATTCAAGTTCCCTTCCCAGCTTCCTGTGATCTCTCTTTCTTGCCTCCTCAAGAAAAACAAGGTATTCATCCAGAAGCTTTTGCTTCGGGAAGGTTATACCATAAATCCTTGTGAGCATCTTTCTGTTCTCATTGCCTCTCCAGTAGGCACCGGCAACACTTAACAGTTTTATCGCTTTCAGGGGTTCAGTTGATGGAAGATGAGGACCTTTGCAGAGATCAGTGAAATCTCCCTGACTGTAAAGGCTTATTGTGCCGTCCTCAAGTTCACTTATAAGTTCTGTTTTATATTCGTCACCTTTCTTTGTGAAGATCTCCAGAGCCTCCTTTTTGCTGACTTCCTTCCTTGAATATACAAGGTTTCCGGCAGCCAGTTCCTTCATCTTCGATTCAATTGCCGGCAGATCGGTGTCAGTAATTACTTTTCCCTCACCCGGGTCCACATCATAATAAAAACCGCTCTCCACGGCCGGTCCTATGCCGAATTTTATACCGGGATATAATAATTCAAGGGCTCCGGCCAGAAGGTGAGCCGATGAATGCCAGAAAGCATGCTTGCCTTCTTCATCGTCCCACTTGTGAAGTTTTATCGTAGAATCTGCAGTTATGGGGCGTGTAAGATCACGCACTTCACCGTTTACTGTTGCTGAGTAGACTTCCTTCGCCAGCTTCGGACTTATTTGTTCAGCTATCTGAAGACCAGTTATCCCGTTTTCGTATTCCCTTACCGAGCCATCGGGAAAAGTTATCCTTACCATTATTAAATAGGTGTTTGAATTGGAGTGCAAAGATAATGATAATTTTTATATTTACAGGCTCAAAACCATTATGACTCAGCAGGACAAATCTTCACTCATGCAAGCTCCTGAAAAATGGCACATAAATTGTAAATGAATATGAAAATTGTAATATGAAAAAATTAATCTACCTGTCGTTAATACTTCCTCTCTTCCTACTTTCGTGCAATAAGAAGCCCGAAGCAGATTTCTATGTGGAGCTGGAGAAAGCTAAAATCGGATCTGAAGTGTTTTTCCACAATACCTCTGATAATGCCGAAACCTATGAGTGGGACTTTGGTGATGGCTATATTTCAACAGATGTACATCCTGTGCATGTATATCAGCTTGCCGGCACCTATGATGTAGTCCTTACGGCATTTTCAAAAAAGGGTAAGGAATCAAAAGCAATGATGCGGCTCGATGTAGTTGAACCAAGCCTGCTTGTTGTCGAAGTCCTTGAGTACTGGGATGAATATCCGGTTGACGGGGCAAGTGTGAGACTTTATCCAACGCTGAATGACTGGGATAAACAGACTAATTCGATAATAGAAGGTTACACTGATTCAGACGGCATTGTAGTTTTTGCCGATCTTGATCCTATTGTGCATTATGTGGATGTATGGGAGCAGAATCATGACAACTACACTCTTAAAGAGGAGGATGTGGCATTCATAACCACTCAGCAGATTGTCGCTGACAAGATACAGTGGTTTGTTGCCTGGGTTGACTATGTTCCGCATGGAAAGGGAGCAAGGGGTGAAAGAACAGCTGTAATTAAAAAGATAGAGCGTAAGATCGATGGTAAAATCTATCCCGGAACTTACAAGGGTTCAAAAGACTACAACTATCTGCTGCAAAAGAGC
>ENA-UOWG01002977-UOWG01002977.1-activated-sludge-metagenome-genome-assembly--contig:-NODE-2977-length-13508-cov-187.584405_pt1 | contig 13508 bp, 11 predicted proteins | sample MGYA00238147_ERZ761563 | MGnify/ENA primary metagenome ERZ761563 (study PRJEB28884, sample SAMN05720216) | anaerobic digester metagenome | isolation source: active sludge of municipal... | reverse complement strand
CTGATTTCCAGCTTCGATTTCATGTGCTCGACGCCGACGCTGTTCAACAGCGGCACGCTGCATTCGCAACTGTCGTCGTGCTACCTGACCACCGTCGCCGACGATCTCGACGGTATCTACCAGAGCATCAAGGAAAACGCCCTGCTGCAGAAATACGCCGGCGGGCTGGGCAACGACTGGACGCCGGTGCGCTCGCTGGGCAGCCGGATCAAGGGCACCAACGGCCAGAGCCAGGGGGTGATTCCCTTCCTGAAAGTGGTCAACGACACCGCAGTGGCGGTCAACCAGGGCGGCAAGCGCAAGGGCGCCGTCTGCGCCTATCTCGAAACCTGGCACCTCGACATCGAGGAATTCCTCGAACTGCGCAAGAACACCGGTGACGAGCGCCGCCGCACGCACGACATGAACACCGCCAACTGGATTCCCGACCTGTTCATGCAGCGCGTGATCGCGGGCGGCGAGTGGACGCTGTTCTCGCCGGTCGACGTCCCCGATCTGCACGAAAAATTCGGCGCCGAATTCGTCGAAGCCTACGAGGCTTATGAAGCCCGGGCCGCCGCCGGCCAGCTCCGGCTGCACAAGAAAATCCCCGCCGTCCAGCTGTGGCGCAAGATGCTGACCATGCTGTTCGAGACCGGGCACCCATGGATCACCTTCAAGGATGCCTGCAACCTGCGCTCGCCGCAGCAGCACGTCGGCGTCGTGCATTCGAGCAACCTGTGCACCGAAATCACGCTCAACACCTCGGATTCGGAAACGGCAGTGTGCAACCTCGGCTCGGTCAACCTGCCGGCGCACCTCAAGGACGGTGCGCTGGATCAGGAAAAACTCGCCCGCACCGTCCAGACCGCCATGCGCATGCTCGACAACGTCGTCGACATCAACTTCTACGCGACGCCCAAGGCGCGCAACGCCAACCTGCGCCACCGGCCGGTCGGGCTGGGCATCATGGGCTTCGCCGACTGCCTGTACCAACTCGGCATCGCCTACGCCTCGCCGGAAGCCGTCGACTTCGCCGATCAGAGCATGGAAGCCGTCTGCTACCGGGCCTACTGGGCGTCGACCGAACTCGCCCGCGAGCGCGGCCGCTATTCGAGCTTCACCGGCAGCCTGTGGGATCAAGGCATCCTGCCGCTCGCTTCGCTGGATTTGCTCGAAGCCGGACGCGGCGAGCCGGTCGCGGTCGACCGCAGCGCGCGGCTTGACTGGGCGGCGCTCAAGGAACGCATCGCCCGTTACGGCATGCGCAATTCCAACTGCGTCGCCATCGCACCGACCGCCACCATTTCCAACATCGTCGGCGTCTCGGCCAGCATCGAGCCGGCCTACCAGAACCTCTACGTCAAATCCAACCTCTCCGGCGAATTCACCGTCGTTAACGAAGCGCTGGTGCGCGATTTGAAGGCGCTTGATCTATGGGACGAAGTCATGGTCGCCGACCTCAAGTATTTCGACGGCTCGCTGGCCCGCATCGACCGTGTGCCGGACGAACTCAAGTCCCGTTACGCCACCGCCTTCGAGATCGACCCCGTGTGGCTGATCGAAGCCGCCGCACGCCGCCAGAAATGGATCGACCAGGCGCAATCGCTGAACCTCTACCTGGCCCTGCCCTCGGGCAAGAAACTTGACGAAATCTACAAACTGGCCTGGAAACGCGGGCTGAAAACCACCTACTACCTGCGCACCCTGGGCGCCAGCCAGGCCGAGAAGGCCGGGGGACGCGACGACACGGTAGTCACCGAGGAAGCGCCGAAGTTCTGCGCCATCGACAATCCCGAATGCGAGGCCTGCCAATGAACGCCGCCTTCCGTTTCGACGATTGGGACACCGCCACCCCGCCGGTTGCGGTCGACCCCGAAAAACAGGCAAAAACCGAGGTCGACCGCAACCGACCGGCAATGCTCGCCCCGATCAACGCCGCCGACAAGCGCATCGTCAATGGCCAGGCCGACATCAACCAGCTCGCCCCGTTCAAATACCCGTGGGCCTGGGAATTCTTCCTCAAGGCCAACCGCAACCACTGGACGCCGCTGGAAATCGGCATGGCGCAGGACGTGCACGACTACCAGCACAAGCTCGCTCCCGCCGAACGCCACGTCTTCGAGAACGTGCTGGCCTACCTGACGACCTCCGACATCCTCGCCATGCGCAACATCGGCCTCGCCGTCATGGAAAAGATGAGCGCACCGGAAATCCAGATCTACCAGGCCCGCCAGGTTTACGAGGAAGCGCTGCACACCTGGACTTACCAGCACTGCATCGAAAGCCTCGGCCTCGACCAGCAGGAAATCTACAACCGCTACCGCGTGGTGCCGGCAATCCACGGCAAGATCGCGCTCGCCAACCGGCGGCTGGAAAAGGTGCTGCGCTCGGACTTCGACCTCACCGAGCGCGCCAACCTGCACGAATTCGCGCTCTCCTACTTCTTCTTCGCGGTGATCTTCGAAGGCTGCTGGTTCTACAACGGCTTCACCCCCATCTTCGCGCTGCAACGGCGCGGCCTGATGAAGGGCGCCGCCGAGCAGCTGCAATACATCATGCGCGACGAGGTGCTGCACTGCGCCTTCGGCATCCGCGTCATCCGCGAACTGCTGATCGAGGAAAACCTGAAGCTCGACCCGCAGGCGCTGCGCCAGCTGTGGGATGAAGCCGAAGCCGCCGAAACCGCCTACGCGGCGTTCATCCTGCGCGATCCCATCCTCGGCTACAACGCCGAACTGCACGTCCAGCAGTTCCGCTTCATCGCCAACCGCCGCGCCCGGCAAGTGGGCGTCGAGGAGCCCTTCCCCGGCGCCGAAAACGTCCTGCCCTGGCTCGACGAACAGGCCAACCTGCGCAAGGAGAAGAACTTCTTCGAGACGCGCGTCACCGAGTACCAGACCGGCGGCGCGCTGGCGTGGGAGTGATCGAAACCCCGGCGGCGCTCGTCCAAGTGAAACAGCACGTCCCGCTACTCGCCGCTGAGTTTCACGGCAAGGCGCGCCACCTCGTCGGCGCTCTGGGGACGGGCCATCAGGTAGCCTTGCACCTCCTCGGCGCCGAGTGCCAGCAACTGTGAGCGCTGTTCTTCCGTCTCGACACCTTCGGCGATGGTCTGGATGTGCATCGACTGGGCCAGCATGATGATGGCCTGGGTCACGTAAAGGCTCTCGGACTGCTCATGAAGGCGGGCGACGAAGCTCTGGTCGATCTTGAGCACGTCCACCGGCAGGTCGGCCAGGTACTTGAGCGATGAATAACCTGTCCCGAAATCGTCGATCGCGATGCGAATGCCTTCCCTGCGCAACTCGGCGAAGATCGCGAAGGTGCGCTCCGTGTCCTCGGTGAGCAGGCTTTCGGTGAGTTCGAGTTCAAGCTCATGCGGTTGCAAGCGGTGGCGGCGCACGGCGCTCACCACACGCTCGGTAAACCCCGGGCGCCGCAGCTGGCGGGCCGAGACGTTGACCGCGATGCGGGGAATGGCGATGCCATCGGCCTGCCATTGCGCAAGCTGGCGGCAGGCCTCGTCGAGGCACCACTCGCCGATTTCCTCGATCAGCCCGGTCTGCTCGGCAAGCGGAATGAAGCGTTCGGGCTGAACGAGACCCAGCGCCGGATTCTGCCAGCGCACCAGCGCCTCGACGCCGGTGATGCGGTTGCCGCCGGCGATGAATTGCGGCTGGTAATGGAGGATCAGTTCGTTGCGGATCAGCGCGTTGCGCAGGCCGGTCTCGATTTCGAGATCGTCGCAGCCGTCGACCGCGCCGGGATTGAACAGGCTGAGTGTATTGCGCCCGGCGTGCTTGGCGGCGTACAGCGCGACATCGGCGTTGCGCAGCAGGTCTTCGCTGCTCCGGCCGTGCTGCGGAAAGACGGCGATGCCGATGCTGGTGGTCGCGAACAGGTCGCGCCCGACGACGGCGAAGGCCGGGTTCATCGCGTGGAGCAGCTTGCGTCCGATGTTCTCGGCATCCATGGCATTGGCGATTTCCGGAACAAGCAACGCAAATTCGTCGCCCCCGAGGCGCGCCAAGGTATCGGCGTCGCGAATCATCGCCTGCAGGCGCTGGGCGACCTGCTTGAGCAACTGGTCGCCGGCGGCATGGCCGAGGGTATCGTTGACCACCTTGAAGCGGTCGAGATCGAAGATCATGACGGCGAGCGTCCGGTTGCTGCGCTGCGCCTGGCGCAGGGCCATGTCGAGGCGGTCACGGAACAGCACGCGGTTGGCCAGCCCGGTCAGCGGATCGTGGTAGGCCAGGTGGTAGATGAAGGCTTCGGCCTCCTTGCGCTCCGAAATGTCGCTGAACAGGCCGACGTACTGGACGACCCGGCCATCGCCGTCGCGCACGGCGGAGATCGACAGCCATTCAGTATACGATTCGCCGTTTTTTCGCCGGTTGCTGACTTCGCCCTGCCAGCTGCCCTGCTCGGCGAGCGCCTTCCACATGCCGTTGTAGAAGTCCCGATCATGCTGGCCGGAGCGCAGCAGGTCACCGGGTTTCTGCCCGCGCGCCTCCGCCTCGGCATAGCCGGTAATTTTTGTGAATGCCGGATTGACCGACTGGATGCGACCGTCGGCGCCGGTGATGACCATCGCCTCGGCCAGGCTGTCGAAGACGTGAGCAGCAAGGAACAGCCGGGCCTCGGCCTGCCGCGCCTGCGACAGATCGCGCAATGACAGGACGTAGCCGCCGGCAACGGCGCCATGGCCGGCGGGCAGCGGCGCGCCGAGCATGGCGACGGGCAGCGGCGGCTCGCCGGCCAGGCGGGCTTCGCCGATGAAATGCCGGCGCCCGGCCATGGCTGGCGCCAGCGGCGGCGAACTCTCCTCGTCACGGCCGCCGAACAGCACATCGGCAGGCGTCAGCCCGAACAAAGCCTCACCGCCCCGGCCGAGCATTTCCTCGGCGCGCCGGTTGATGAAACGCAGCCGCTGCCCGGCATCGAAAGCGACGATTCCCTCGCCGAGGTTGTCGGCGATGTTGTCGAGCACCGCGTGGCTGCTGCGCAGATGCGAGAGGGCGAGGCGCAGCCGGGCAAGGACGAGGATGACCGTGGCGGCCAGGAGCAGCGCGAAGGCGGCCAGCGCCCAGCGGTAGTAACCGGCGATGCGGGCCTGCGCGGCGTGGGCTTCGGCATAGCGATGGTGCGCGCGGCTGACCTGCACCTCGATCGGCGAATCGAGAATGGCCCCGGAGATCCCCTGCACATCGCGGATGTTGGCGAGCAGGAAGTTGCCGTGCTGAACCAGCAGCCGGCCCGGCCCCTGGTTGGCCGGATTCCACTGCGGAATTTCCTTGTCGAGCAGATCCATGGCACCAAGCAGCGGCGGCAAGGGGTCGTTGCCACCGCGCATCAGGAACGACATCACTTGCTGCGCCGCAACAGCCAGGCGCCCGCTTTCCTGGCGCTGCGTAAGCTCCTCGGCGAGGTTGGCGAAATGCCGCTGCGACGTGTTGAAAATCGAATTCACGCGCTTGAAGCGCTCGACCTGCAACTGTTTTTCGGCCCAGCTGCTGGCCACCGGCGCCAGTTCGCCCTCGACGCCGAGCTTGGCAAACTCGCCCTCCAGTTCGCGGAGATTCCCGTCGATGGCGCGGCCGATGGCAACCAGCCCGTCGTAGTTCAGGCTCCGCCCCTGGCTGAGCTTGAGCACTTCGAGATTGAGCGCGAGATCGAGGGCAATCGTCTGGTTGACCGCAAGATCGACACGGTTCCGGGCGTGAGGATCGGCCTCGCGCCCCAGGTACACGAGAACGACAAGCAGCACCAGCGACAGCCCGCCGATGATCCACAATGTCCGCATTCCGGGCGCGGCTGTTTTCATGGCGTGCGCTCGCTGTCCAGCGTGCGCAGGAAAGCGACGATCTGCGTCACATCGCTGTCGGGCAGTTCCATGCCCAGCTGGTGGCGGCCCATCAGGCGCACAGCCTCTTCCAGGCTGGCGGCCGACGCATCGTGAAAATACGGGGCGGTACGCGCCACGTTGCGCAGGCTGGGCACCTTGAACACATGGCGGTCTTCTTCCCGGCCGGTCACGTTGAAGCGGCCGAGGTCGGCCTTGCTCGGCGTCTTCCCCGCAAAATAGGCCTCCATCACACCGAAACGCTGGAAGAGGTTGCCACCGATGTTGCGCCCCTGGTGGCAACCGCTGCAACCATGCTTCTTGAACAGGCGATAGCCGGCCAGTTCGTTTTTTTCCAGCGCCCCTTCGTCACCCAGCAGCCAGCGATCGAAGCGGGATGGCGCGGGCAGCGAGCGCTCGAATTCGGCGAGTGCATGACGGACGGTGTCGGGGGTCAGGCCAGCCGGGTAGGCTCGGGCGAAATGTCGCGCGAGATCGCCGTCGGCGCGCAACTTGACCAGCACCTGATCCCAGGTCGAGGCCATTTCAATCGGGTTTGTGATCGGCCCGCCGGCCTGCTCCTCAAGCGTCGCCGCGCGGCCATCCCAGAACTGGCGAAAGTTGTGGGCCGCCGTGAGCACGCTCGGGGCATTGATATTGCCCTGTGCACCGCCGACGCCCGGCGATACCGGCAGCCCGTCAGCCCCGCCGCGTTCCAGCGGATGGCAGGTCGCGCAGGAAATGCTGTCGTCCGCTGAAAGCCGCCGATCGTGAAACAACTGGCGGCCAAGCTCGACCTTCGCAGCATCCAGCCCTTCGGCCCGACGCAACGGGAGGATGGGTTCACCGGGGCGCCCTCCCGCCTCCTGCACGATGGACAGCACCCTTTCCTCAAGCGGCGTTTCGCTCGGAACGGCTTGCCAGCGAAAAGCTATCCACGCCACCGCCGCAAGGGCAGCCAGCGCGATGGCGCTAACCCGGCGAAGCTTTCCGGCGTTCGCCTGCGAGACTGCCCGATCGTCTTTTTGCCGTGTCATTGGTCTGTTTCTGCGTCTGGCTGCGCTGCGTTCCTGCTTTGAGCGTCATCAGGATACCCAAGATCATGCCATATCAAAAGCCAGCACCTTGCTTTAGTAATAGACAGAGGTTTTCACAAACTCACCGCCGCCTTTTCGGGAGCGGCACCGTTCCCTGGCAGGACGCACGAAATTTCACGAGAGTCGCCCAGCCAGTATTCGACAGCATTTGTGCGGATGCAACATTTTTCGCTCCGGGGCGCCAAATCTCGTTGACAGCGATTCTCATTAACTACAAAATGAGAGCCATTCTCGTTTGTATTCGCATCCAAATGAAACAGCACACCCCGCCAGCCCCGGTTCAACCCGCCACCGCACCGCCCGCCAGCCCGCGCCCCCGTGTCGACAGCGAAGCACTGCTGCAAGGTGCCGCCACGCTTGAAATCGACCATGCCGGGCAGCTCTACCTGTTGCGCGTCACCCGCGAAAACAAGCTGATCCTGACCAAATAGCCTTCTCTTTTTTCCCGTTGTCCCTCTCTCCTTCCCAGTAGCCAGCAAGCATGAAGCCAGCGAGCCAAAGGTTTTTTCCCCGCTGCCCGGCACGGCCGGAAAAGACCCAATGAGTTACGTTCTAGCACGCCCCTCCTCAGCCCAGCGCAGCAGTTTGCTGGGTATCGTCATTGCCCTGCACCTGGGTCTGCTGACCCTGATCATCGCAAGCAGGGCAGTTGTGCCGCAGATCATGGCGACCCCCTTGATCGTCGATCTTCTGCAGCCTCCGGAGACCGAGAAAGCGCCCGAAGCCAAGCCCTTGCCGGTAATCCACCCGCAAATCCAGCGCCAGAAGCCGGTGCCGACCCCCAAGACCCCGGTACCGACGCTCGAAACCACCAGCAGCACGGTGCCTGCCGCCGCGGCCCCGGTCGCCATGCCCGCGGAAAGCAAATCCCCCGTATCCCCGCAGGCGGGCGAACCTGTCAGTCAGGCACGTTTCGATGCCGACTACCTGCGCAACCCGGCCCCGCCCTATCCCGCGCTTTCCCGGCGCATGGGCGAAGAGGGCAAGGTCGTCCTGCGCGTTTCGGTCAATCCCCACGGCAGCGCCGACAGCGTCGACATCAAGACTTCTTCCGGCAGCCCGCGCCTCGACGAATCGGCGCGCAAGACGGTTCAGAACTGGAAATTCATCCCGGCCAAGCGCGGCGAAACCGCCATTCAGAGCTGGGTGCTGGTTCCCATCATTTTCAAACTGGAGCAGTAATCATGCAGGAAAACGCTTTCGGCTTCGCCCATCTGCTGGCTGGCGGCGATGCCGTCTCGCACACCGTCGTCATCGTTCTGGCCATCATGTCCATCGCCAGCTGGTACCTGATCCTTGCCAAGGCCTGGGACTGGTGGCGGATGCGTCGTGCCGCCCGCGCCGTGACTGCCTTTTGGTCGGCAAGCAGTGTCACCGAGGGTATCGAGCGCCTGCGCCAGGCCGGCAGCGACAGCCCTTACACCCAACTGGCGACCCAGGCCAGCATCTGCAATACCGATTGTGAAACCGCCGCCGGCCGCCTGGCCGCCCGCTTCGATCCTTCGGAGCAAATGGAGCGCGCCCTGCGCCAGCAGCTCACCGGCACCCAGGCCAGCATGGAAAACGGCCTGACCTTCCTTGCCACGACGGGCGCCACCGCCCCCTTCGTCGGCTTGTTCGGCACGGTATGGGGCATCTATCACGCCTTGGTCGCCATCGGCCTTTCCGGCCAGGCGGCACTCGAAAAGGTGGCCGGGCCCGTTGGCGAGGCGCTGATCATGACCGCCGCCGGCCTCGCCGTCGCGCTGCCCGCCGTCTTCGCCTACAACGCCTTCACCCGCGCCAACCGCGTGCTGCTGGCCGATCTCGACGCCTTCGCCCACGACCTGCATGCCTTCTTCACCGTCGGCAAACCTTTCGTCGCCAACAGCGCGCAGATCCATCCGATGCGCGCCCGCGCCGCCACCGGAGCCGCGTAAATGGCCATCGGCAGCTTCAACTCTTCCGCCACCCAGGCGCCGATGGCGGAAATCAACACGACACCGCTGGTCGACGTGATGCTGGTGTTGCTGATCATCTTCATCATTACCGCCCCGCTGTTGACCCACTCGGTCAGGGTGGAACTGCCGCGCGCCGCCAGCGCCCCGACCAACGACAAGCCGCAGACCCTGCAGGTCAGCATCGACGCCGACAACCGCGTTTTTATCGGTTCCGAGGCAGTCGACCGCGACAGCCTTGAAACGCGCTTCCGCGAGGCGGTCGCCCGCGACGCCAATGTCGAACTCCATCTCAAGGCCGACCGCAGCACGCGCTACGAGTCGGTCGCCGAAACCATGAGCGCCGCCCGCCGCGCCGGTCTGGGCAAGATCGGTTTCGTTACCCAGCCGGGGAGCGATCCGCGCTGATCATCTTTTTTTCATAACAAGCCTCAAGCCAGCCAGCCGATTCAGCCAGCAGCGCAACAGCGAGCCAGCCAGAGCAACCAGGGAGTCTTACCATGTTGTCCACCAAGAAATTCGTTTCCGCACTGGCCCTTTCCGTCGTGCTGGCCGCCCCCGCCCTCGCCCTCGAATATCCGATCGGCGTGCCGCAACAGCGCGCCGGCATGGAAATCGCCGCCGTTTATCTGCAACCGATCGAGATGGAACCGGAAGGCATGATGCGCAAGGTGTCCGAATCGGACATCCACATCGAGGCCGACATCCACGCGCTGGCCAACAACCCGAACGGTTTCGAGGAAGGCGCCTGGATTCCCTACCTCGTCGTCAAGTACGAAGTTTCCAAGATCGGCGGCGAGCACAAGGTGGCCGGCGATTTCATGCCCATGGTCGCCAACGACGGCCCGCACTACGGCGAGAACATCAAGCTGGCCGGCCCCGGCAAGTACAAGGTGAAGTACACCATCCTGCCGCCCTCGGCCAACCCGCAAGCCCATTTCGGCCGCCATACCGACCGCGCCACCGGCGTCCGCCCGTGGTTCAAGCCCTTCGAAGTCGAATACGAATTCACCTACGTCGGCATCGGCAAAAAAGGCGGTTACTGATCATGCGCCTCGCCAAACTGACCGCCGCGCTTGTCGCGGCGGGACTGGCGCTGCCCGCCTTTCCCGCCAGCGACGCCGCCACGCTGCAAAAACTCCTTGAGCGCATGGAAAAGCTGGAAGCGCGCAACACCGAGTTGGAAAAGGAAGTGAAGGCGCTCAAGAACGAAAACGCCGAAGTCGCCAAGGGTCTCGACAGCCCGCGCCTCTCGGAAAACGAGCCGGAACTGACGGTGCGCCTGAAGGCCACCGAGAAAGACGTTCTGGAAATGAAGAAGTCGTCCAAGGTCGTCGAATCGCTGGAAGGCATCAGGGCGACCGCCGCGCTCGCCACCGTCGTCCAGGGCGCCGGGGGCCTGCCCTCGGGTACGCCGGATTCCGGCACCCAGCTCAATTACCGCGCCGACGTTACCGTCGAGCTGCCGCTGCAACCGATCGGCGACATCGAGCACAAGCTGTTCGGCGGCTTCCGCATGGGCCAGGGCCAGGGTCTCAACACCGCGTTTTCCGGCCTCGGCTACTACGCCAGCGCGCCCAATGCGCTGGCCTTCCGCGCCAGCGGCGCCAGCCCGGACGACTCGGTGGTCATCCTCGGCCAGGCCTACTACCAGGCAGCGATCCCGCTGCCCTTCGGCGGCTTCAAGCCCTACTCGCGGGAAACGCTGGACATCACCTTCGGCAAGATGGACATCTTCAGCTTCTTCGACCAGAACGGGGCGGCCGGCGATGAATCGAAGCAGTTCCTCAACTCGGTGTTCGTCCATAACCCGCTGCTCGATGCCGGGCGCGAAGTTGGCGTCGATGCCAACGGCTTCCAGCCCGGCTTCATCGTCGGCTACACCAACAGCGTCGACAAGACGCAGCCGTGGCGCCTGTCGATGGGCGTTTTCGGCACCGGCCCGCGCGGTTCCAACTACGAGGCCAGCCTGACCCAGCCGCTGCTCTTCGCACAGGCGGAAACCCAGCTCAAGCTGTTCGGCGGCCTCACCGGCAACTACCGGCTCTATGCCTGGAACCGCTCGTCCGGCGAGGATTTCGACTACTGGGCTACCGGGCAATCGACCCAGCACACCGGGATCGGCGTCTCGGTCGACCAGCGCATCGGCGATGGCATCACCGTGTTCGGCCGTTACGGCAACCTGGTCAAGGGCGAGTTGCCGTTCAACCAGGCCGTCGCGGTCGGCGCCCAGTTCAGCGGCAGCTACTGGGATCGCGGCGCCGACGCGTTCGGTATCGGCTTCAGCTGGCTGCAAACCGGCAGCGCCTACAAGAACGCCACCTTCGACTGGAACGGCACGGCGCTCTCGTTCACTCCGAGCGGCGCGGAAACGGTCACCGAGCTGTACTACCGCTACCGCCTGTCGCCACAGTTCGAACTGAGCCCCGACTTCCAGTGGCTGACGCAGGGCGGCGGCAATGCGAACGCGAAGGATGTCACCGTGTTCGGTCTGCGCGCCAACATCGTCTACTAAGGAAATCTCATGAAGCACACTCTCCATTCCGTGGTTTTCGGCCTTTTTCTGGCGTCGACCGCAGCAATCGCCGACGACATGCCGACCTTCAGGCTGCTGATGAAGGACGGCCGGATTCTCCCCGAAACGCTGGAAGTGCCCGCCAACACGCGCTTCCGGCTGGAGGTGAAGAACGAGGGGCCGGGCGCCACGGAATTCGAGAGTCTCGAACTCAAGAAGGAACTGGTGCTGGCACCGGGCGTAACACGCACAACGGTCTTCGCCCCGATGAAGCCGGGCACCTACAAGTTCTTCGACGATTTTCACCCGGAAACCGGGCAGGGACGGATCGTCGCCAAATGAAGAACCGCCAGCCAGCCAAATCGCAATAACAGCCAGCAAGCACGGAGTACAGCATGGGTAACGCATTTTTCGTAGTCTGGCGGGAAAGCCTCGAGGCCTTCCTGATCGCCGGCATTCTCTACGCCTGGTTGCAGGGCAACGACAGCAGCGGCAAAGGCAAGCGCGCGCTCTACATCGGCCTCGCCGCCGGCGTCGGCCTTGCCCTGCTGCTCGGCTGGGCGCTGCTGACGGTGCAGGACGAACTGACCGGCAACGCGCTCGAAGCCTTCCAGATCGGCACCTTGCTGGTCGCCGCCGGGCTGATCACCCAGATGGTGCTGTGGATGCGCAAGAACGGCCGGCAGATGAAGGCCCGGCTGCATGCCGACCTCGCCGCCGCCGCCGAGAAATCCGGCTTCTTCGGCGTCGCCGTCGTCGCCGCGCTGGCGGTCGCCCGCGAAGGCGCGGAAACGGTGATCTTCCTCTACGGCATGTCGCAGGAAGGCGATTACAGCGCCCTGATCGGTGGAGCGCTGGCCGGCTTCGCCGCTGCCGGCGCCACCGCCTGGCTGGCCGCCAAAAGCCTGGCCCGGCTCAACATCGCCCTGCTGCTGCGCCTCTCCTCGATCCTGCTGCTGGTGCTCGCCTCGGCCCTGTTCGTCGCCGCCATCGACCGCCTGATCGGCGCCGGCTGGCTGACGCCGATGCTCGACCCGGTCTGGGATACCTCGCTGCTGATCGACGACACGACGAAAGCCGGCAAACTGCTCGCCGACTTCTCCGGCTACCGCGCCCGCCCGGCGCTGACCACGCTGCTCGCCTGGGCCGGCTACTGGTTGCTGGTCGTCATTGGCTACCGGAGAACCCGGCCATGAGCGAACACGCGCTGGTGTTCCACCCTCCGGGCAGTCGCGGTCGACTGGAAAAAATCGGCCTTTTCCTGCGCCGCCACCGTGGCCCGATCATCGCCCTGCAATGGCTGATCGTCATCGTATACAGCGTGCTCGTGGTCGTTCCCGCCTTCCTGCCGCTGCCGCCGGAGCAGGCGCATATCTGGAACAACCTCCGCCTGTTCGCCCAATTCATTTTCTGGGGCGTCTGGTGGCCCGGCGTGATGATCGCCACCGTCACGCTCGGCCGCGTCTGGTGCGGCATCTTCTGCCCCGAGGGCTTCATCTCCGAACGGGTCAGCGCCTACGGCCGCGGCAAGGCGCTGCCGCGCTGGCTGAAATGGTCGGGCTGGCCCTTCCTGGCCTTCGTCTGCACCACGGTCTACGGCCAGCTGGTCAGCGTTTACGAATACCCGCAAGCTGCCCTGCTGGTGCTTGGCGGCTCCACTATCGCCGCCATCGGCATCGGCCTCCTGTATGGCCGCGAGAAGCGCATCTGGTGCCGTTACCTGTGCCCGGCCTCCGGCGTTTTCGCCGTGCTGGCCAAGATCGCCCCGCTCCACTACAAGGTCGACCGCGCCGCCTGGGATCGCCACGAAGGCGATTTCGAGCCGGTCAACTGCGCCCCGCTGGTCGACATCCGGCGCATGACCAGCGCCGGTGAATGCCATGCCTGCGGGCGCTGCGCCGGCCAGCGCGACGCCATCCGCCTTTCCTGGCGCTCGCCGTTCGCCGAAGTCCTCGACCCGGAAAACCCGGCCAAGACCGCCGACGCCGTGACCCTGTTGTTCGGCGTACTCGGCGTCGCCACCGCCGCCTTCCAGTGGACGGTCAGCCCGTGGCTGCTGCGCCTCAAACTCTTCCTCGCCGAATGGCTGGTCGAGCACGACCATTTCGCCCTGCTGGCGGACAACGCCCCGT
>ENA-UOWG01002973-UOWG01002973.1-activated-sludge-metagenome-genome-assembly--contig:-NODE-2973-length-13514-cov-3.526488_pt1 | contig 13514 bp, 13 predicted proteins | sample MGYA00238147_ERZ761563 | MGnify/ENA primary metagenome ERZ761563 (study PRJEB28884, sample SAMN05720216) | anaerobic digester metagenome | isolation source: active sludge of municipal... | reverse complement strand
TTGGTGATATGGTTAAAAAGCATCTATTCTTCTTTTCAATAATCAGTCTGCTGCTGGCCGTTGCCTGCACGAATACTCCGTGGCACAAACAACAATCAGAATTATTCCTTAACAAGGGGATATCTTATATTGAACTCAGGCAATATAATAATGCGCTGAAAGATTTGATGGAAGCCGAAAAATATGCTCCGGACGACCATAGAATCCACTATTATCTCGGAATGAGTTATCATGGCAAAGGCTTAAGGGATATGGCGTTAGAAGAATTTAAAAAAGCAGTTGAGTTAAAAGAGGATTATTCGGAAGCCTGGAATTACCTGGGAACAATGTATTTAGACAGGGGGCTTTATGATGAAGCAATTGCATCATTTAATAAAGCGCTGGCCAATTATGTATATGACACGCCTTCGATAGCGCTTTATAACATGGCCATGGCCTATTACTCAAAAAAGGATTATCAAAAATCACTGGCCAGATTTAATGAAGCACTGAGAATTCAGCCGGAGACTGTTTTGCGGCCGCAAATAGAAAAAAATGTCGGTCTAATCTATTACGACCAGGGAAAGATCAGCGAAGCCATAGCACATTTTAAAAAAGCAGTTGAATTGAATTCTCTTCTTTATGATGCTCATCTCCTTCTTGGTGAATGTTATCTTAAAATCAAAGATAATGAAAATGCCCGGAAATCACTGCAAACTGTTATCAAACTTTCCCCGGAATCATCTTTTGGGCTGAAGGCAAAATCTTATTTACAATCAATTCAATAGAAAAAACCAAGTCAATTTTTCAATTCCAAGGCAAAGATAATACCACGGCGACCAGCCATGCTGTACAAATTTAATTTTGCAGATATTCGTTGAAAGAGCCGTCAACTATCGGGGCAAAGATACCGCTTTAATTTATCACGGGAATAAATCCGGCCGGCTTGACATGGTATAGGCGCTGTGTTAGCTACTTTCCATGGAAAGTAGCAATTTTGAAGAAAATCGTAAAATCTTTTTGGATTTGACCGGAGAACTCCTGATTCAGAACAAGCATCCGGAAGCGCTCAAACTGGCCGAGGAACGTCTGCTCCTTTTTCCTTCCGATAATGATGCCATCATAGTCAAAGCCAGAGCGCTTATCGGTATGGACAGACTAAATGATGTCCGTGATATCCTGCAGGAAGCAGAAAACAAAATTACCCTCTTATCTCAAATCTATTTACAGGCAGGAGATTTTTACAGCAAGCATGGCTATAAGGATGACGCAGTTGCCTGCTATCGGAAGTTTATTGATTTCAATCCATCTTCCAGACTTTCGGGCGATGTCGAGTTGAGAATAGCCAGACTTGTCCAGGAAAATCAACTGGCGCTTAATCTTGATGAAACAACCGCCAAACCTGAGTTTTACACCGTTACACTCGCGGATTTATACATTAAGCAGGGACACTATAAAATGGCCGCAGATGTGCTGACAGAACTTTTAAAAAGAGAGCCACAAAATCAGGCGGCCCTTGTTAAACTTGCCAGCATCAATAACCGGTTAACCCAAAAGGAAAAAACAGATAATGGTTATCTGCGGCAAAAAAAAATATTATCAATCCTCTCCGTCTGGCTCACCAATATCGGCAGGTTAAAAGAAAATGAACGTTAGTAAAAATGCTGCGGCAGCAAGATCAGAAACTCTGCATAAAATAATATGTCAATCAGACATTGACGCCGTCCTGTTCTTCAACATAAACAACATCCGCTATCTGACCGGATTTACCGGCAGCGAGGCAATGCTTATTGCTGGCAAAAATGAGGCCTTGTTGTTTGTTGATGGCCGTTACATAACTCAAGCCGGAAAGCAGGTTAAAAATGCTGCGGTTATTGAATTTAAAGACAAAGCGGTAATAATCGCCGACACCATTAAAAAAAACGGGCTGAAAAAAATCGGCTTGGAAGCCGCGGCAATAAGTTTGCAGTTTTATCATCAGTTAATAAAAAAAATCCCGGCAAAATTCTTCCGGACGCTGGGAGACGAGCTGAAATTATTAAGAGCGGTCAAAGACGAAAACGAAATCAAGCTGATGAAAAAAGCGGCGGTTATTTCATCGGCCGCTGTTCTTTCTCTTGCCGATAAAATAAAAGCCGGAGTGATGGAAAGAGATTTGGCGCTGGAGTTTGAATTCAATGTCCGCCGGGCGGGGGCCGAGCAACTCTCTTTTGCCACAATAATTGCTGCGGGGGAAAATTCGGCGCTGCCGCATGCCCAGCCGTCCGGCAGAAAAATAAAAAAAGGCGATTTAATCGTTATTGATTTTGGTGTTAAGTATCAGGGCTACTGTTCGGACGAAACCTGTACTTTTGCTTTTGGGGGATTGACAGATAAGCAAAGGAATGCTTATCAAGCGGTGAAAGAAGCGCATGATCTGGCGATTGCCGGTGTTCAAGCCGGCGTGTCCGCAGCCGCAATTGATCTGCACGCCAGAGACGTTCTGCGAAAAAATAAGTTAGACCGCTACTTTGTTCATTCCACCGGTCATGGCGTCGGCATGGACGTGCATGAACCGCCGCGGTTGGCCGAAAATTCACCGGATGTGCTGGATAAAGGCATGGTGATTACAATTGAACCGGGCGTTTATTTCGCCGGTCAATGGGGAATTCGTATCGAAGATATGGTGCTGGTTAAAAATAATGGTTGCGAAATATTATCAAAATTGGATAAAGAACTTACCGTTATTGAATAAAATATATGAGGTAATATTGTCATGAAAGTTTTTCCGGAAGATCTTCTTTACAGTTGCGAACATATCTGGGTCAAGGTGGAAGGCGACCTGGCAACGATAGGCGTTACTGATTACGGTCAGGAACGCCTGGGAGAAATTCTCTCCGTCGAATTTTCTGAAATTGATTCCTACCTGGAACGCGATGAAACTTTCGGCTCCCTGGAATCAACAAAAGCAGTCGTTGACCTGATAACTCCGGTCAGTGGAACTATTGTCAGCATTAATGAAATCATCAGCGATGATGTCAGCATAATTAACAATGACCCCCATGACACAGGATGGCTGATAGTTATTGCCATGGACGACTTGCAGCAGCTTGATGATTTGCTTGATGCGGCAGGCTATCTTGATTTTGTGACCCAGGAGGAAGAAATCGAATAGTTGACCGATATGAAGCCGGCATGGCGGCTGATACCTTACAAACAATACAGCGCTTGCGAAAATATGGCCATTGACGAGGCTGTCCTGCAGGCGACAATAAAAAACAGAAAATCACCGACTCTGAGATTCTACGGCTGGAACCCTGCTGCCGTGTCTATTGGTTTCTTCCAGGATGCGGAAAAAGAAGTGAATATTGAAAAATGCCGGGCTTCGGGAATAGATATTGTCAGGCGGCTGACAGGCGGAAAGGCAGTTTTTCATAAAGTCGAGCTTACTTATTGTATAGCTGCAGGTGATGATGACAATTTTTTCCCTTCCGATATTATGGGCACCTATAAAACAATCAGCGACTGCCTTGTTGAAGGATTGTCCCGTTTGGGAATCAAAGCCTGTTTAGCTGAAAACGGCAGAGCCCTGGCCGAAAATCAATTTAAAGCATGCTGTTTTTCCGCTGCTTCCCGGCATGAACTGCTGGTGGAGGGGCGCAAAATCTGCGGCAGCGCTCAAAAACGCCAAAAAGGCGGTTTTTTGCAGCATGGTTCTCTGTTGCTTGATTTCAATCCGGAGGAATCCGCTGCTCTGATGCTGCCGCCGCGTTCCGATAGCGAGTTGCGTATTCTTATAAATTCAGTGACTTCAATTAAGAGACAGACAGGCCGTTCCATTGCGCCGGAGAAAATTTGTTCAATTATGGAAGAAAGTTTCTGTGCAATTCTCGGCATGACAACAGCAGAGGCGCCTTTGAGTGCGGAGGAAATCGAGCTGAAAAACAAATTAATCAATAAATACAATGATATGAACTGGAATAAGGATAAAGTCGCAAACATCTTTTGAGATATAGTTTTTTTTGTTGCTCTTTGGCCGCAGTTCGCATATAAGAAAGCGCAGGTAATGATATAAGTATTACTTACTGCAGCAAGCAGGGATTTGAAAGGAAATGACGGCTTTGCTGGGCTTTTTGCCTTTGTCGTTTCTGAGTAAGGAGCGTGATTTAGAATAGGTTAATAATTTAAGGGTAGGTTACGGCACAAGTTTTTGGGCTATGTCGTACTGCCCTTTTTTTGCGTTTAATGCTCACAATAATAAATAATAGAGGAGGAAATTCATTTGGAAGTAAAGGTTATTGACAACGATGTAGAGAAAGCGCTGAAAATTTTAAAAAACAAATTATCGAAGAGCGGTTTATTTAAAGAATTAAAAGTTCGCCGCGCCTACGAAAAACCTTCGGTAAAGAAAAAGAGAAAAACCATCGAGGCGCGTCGCCGCCTGGCAAAGGTGCAAAGGCGCAGACATTTTTAACAACCTCTCAGGCAGCAGATTTTTCAAAAGTTCTCCCGACTGTTTTTCAAAAAGCCGGGTGGCTTTGGCGAAACGGAGGAATGTTATATGGATGAAAAGCAATATGTAGTTGATGCTTTGTCCGTGGAAGAATCATGGCGCATGTTTCGCATCATGGCGGAATTTGTTGATGCCTTTGAAACATTGTCCAAAATCCACAATGCCGTGACTATTTTCGGTTCGGCGCGAGTTAATCCGGAAGATGAATATTACAGAAAAGCGGAACAGATCTCTTATCTTCTGGCTAAAAACGGATTCAATATTATTACCGGCGGAGGGCCGGGAATAATGGAAGCCGCCAATAAGGGCGCTGCGGAAGGCGGCGGCAGGTCAGTGGGAATGAATATTCTGCTCCCCTTTGAGCAAAAGCCGAATCCCTATGCCAACGTTCATATTGACTATAAATACTTTTTTATTCGCAAGGTAATGTTTGTCAAATATGCGGTAGCTTACGTCATTCTGCCGGGAGGCTTCGGCACGCTCGATGAGTTTTTTGAAGCACTGACTTTAATTCAAACCAGGAGAATAAAAAGTTTCCCTGTTATTCTGATGGGCAGTGATTACTGGGAGGGATTACTCGACTGGCTGGAAAACACCGCACAGGGCGAAGGGAAGATATGTGCCGCTGATCTGGAGCTTATTCAGGTTATTGATGATCCGGAAGAAGCTGTAAAATATATCAAAAAGTACGTCATCTTGTAATAATTAGACTATCCCTGATCCGCATGAAAACATTATGAGCCTGGATAAGATACTGGCTGATCTGAAAAAAGGTAAAATTGCGCCCTGCTATCTTCTTTATGGCGGGGAAGAATATCTGATCAATGAAGCCGTAACAAAAATCATTGAAACAATCCTGCCGGAAGCCGACCGCGATTTCGGCCTCTTTAATCTGGAAGGCGAAAGCGCTTCCCTGGAGAGTATCAGCGAATTCATCCTGACCCCTTCCCTTTTAGGCGGTCGCAAGATCGTTCTGGTCCGCAATACAACAATTTTTCATTCCCGTGATTCTCTGGCGGAGCTCGTCCAGAAAATACGCGAAAATATCAGCGACAATAAAGATAAAGCCGCAAAATATTTTATTTCTTTTTTGAAGCTGGCCGGTTTGTTCATGGAAGATTTACAGGGGGCGGCCTGGAAAAATATTTCCAATGAACAATGGCAAAAAATTGTCGAAGGAGATTCCGGTGAGGACAGGGAGAAGTGGCTGCCGCAAATTGTGGAAATTTGTATCAGCAGCGGTCTTGCCGTCAGCAAAGATACAGCCGATGAATCTGATAAATTCAGTGCATTAATAAAAAAAGGATTGCCGGCAGGGAATTGTTTAATTCTCACGGCGAGCTCAGCCGATAAAAGAAAAAAGGTTTTTAAAATAATTTCCGATAATGGAATCGTTCTGCATTTCGGGGAGGTTAAAAAAGCGGCCAAAGAGGAAACTCTCAAGGAAGCAGCGCAGCAACTTCTGGAAAGATACGGCAAGAAAATGAAACCGGCGGCCTGGCTTGTTCTGGGGAAGAAAACCGGTTTTGAACTGCGCCGTTCAATGAACGAACTGGAAAAGCTTATTTCTTTTGTCGGTGAAAGAAGTGTCATCGAAGATAAGGATATAGAAACAGTAGTCGGTAAAACCAGGGAGGATTCCATTTTTGAATTAACTGCCGCTCTCAGCGATAAGAATCAGGCGGCGGCGCTCGCGGCTCTGAAATCATTAATGGATCAGGGGATGCATCACTTGATGATTCTGACAATGATTACCAGAGAAATAAGATTCTTATTGCAGGCCAAAATATTGATAAATTCCGGCAGAATTCCCGCTATGCGCTCAGCGGCGGAATACGGCTGGTTTCAGAAAAATATTATTCCGGCTCTGGGACAACTTGCTGAAGCGGAAGTTAAAAAAGAAGGTTTTTTGACCGGCCAGCACCCTTTCGTCGTTTTCAATGCGCTGCGTAATGCCGAGCGTTTTCCTTATTCCACCCTGCTGGAGCTGCAAAGCAATTTGCTGGAAATTGACCGGCAGCTGAAATCATCAGTCAGTGATCCCCATTTATTGCTGGAAAATTTCCTCATTAAAGCCTGTTCTAAAGCTTTGTAATTTTTGTCCGCAGGCGTCTGGCGGCTTTGGGCAAGCGGCGGGATGGACCTTTTTTCCCGGCCGGGCGCATATCCTCTTCGCCAATTTTTTTCCCGGGGGGAAAAAAGTCTGTTGATGCCCCAGCCTTCATCATTATCAGTTCAAATTCCGGTGAGGAAAGAGCGGTCTTGCTCCTTCTCGTCACAAAAGAAACAATTTCCCGGTCGGAAGAAACAACAATTAATTCGCCGGACGAATTTCCGGCAATTCTTTTAATCACATCATCGGCTTTTTCTCCCCGCCGCGAATAAATTATATCAATCCCGCCCTGACGATCCCGTTCTTCACTTACTCCACCACTTTCCCAGCCGTCAAAAACAACCGTTATTTTATGGCCTTTTATTCTTTGATAGCGGGAAAGTTGATTAATCAAATTAAGGCGGCCGGCCTCCAGACTCTGCCTCTCAAAACGCCGCAGGTAATCAGATTGTCTAATTAAGTTATATCCATCTATGATTATGTCCATGATTTAATGTTGCATAGAGATGCTGTAGATTCAACTGAAATTTGTTTTACTGGATTTTTCTTGACTTCCGGTCAGATAGTCTGTTATTTTTTAAATAATAAAAAAATGCAATAATTTTGCTGATTATCAGCAGAGGAAAAGGAAGGGCAAGATGGAAATCAGGAAGATTTGCTTACTCGGCGCAGGATTGATGGGCAACGGAATAGCCCAGGTTTGCGCTCAGGCAGGTTTTGAAGTGTCTTTAAGGGACATCGAGCAGAGATTCATTGACGGCGGAATGAATACCATCCGGAAGAATCTCTCCCGCGATACCGAAAAAGGGAAAATAACTCAGGAACAGATGAACGCCATTATTGCCCGCATCAAACCCACGCTGGATTTAAAAGAAGCGGCGGCCGACGCCGATATTGTTGTGGAAGTTGTTATCGAAGTAATGGATGTAAAGAAAAAAGTTTATGCGGAACTCGAGCAAATTGTCCCCGCCCACTGTCTTTTTTTCACCAACACATCGGGCTTAAGCATTACCGAAATGGCTTCCGTCACGAACAGGCCGGATAAATTCATCGGCACTCATTTTTTTAATCCCGTTCCCGTCATGCGCCTGCTGGAAATAATCCGCGGCCATCAGACATCGGATGAAACGCTGGCTATTGCCAGAGAGTGGGGCAAAAAAATCGGCAAGGAAGTTATCATTGTCAAGGAAGCCCCGGCCTTTGTTGTCAACAGAATCCTCTGTACGATGCTGAACGAAGCTTTCTTCGCTTTAGATGAAGGTTTAGCCACAGCGGAAGATATTGACAAAGGAATGGTTCTGGGCTGCAACCATCCGATAGGGCCTCTGGCGCTTTCTGATCTGGTCGGCAATGACACCCTGCTACGCGTCGTCGAAGGACTGCAACGGGAGTTGGGCGACAAATACCGTCCGGCGCCGCTTTTACGCAAACTCGTCCGCGCCGGAAATCTGGGGCGTAAATCAGGTCGGGGAATTTACGATTATAGTAAAAAATAGCGACAACCTTATCCTATAAAAGGAGAAGAAATATGGACTTTGAATTGACCGAAGAGCTGAAAATGCTGAAGGAAATGGCTTATAAATTTGCCTTGGCGGAGATAAAGCCTATTGCCCAGGAATGCGATGAAGAGGAAAAATACCTGCCGGAAATTCGGAAAAAGGCTGCGGCCAACGGCTTGGTCGGCGCCTGGATACCTGAGGAATACGGCGGAGCGGGAGCCGGAATACTGGGCAATACCATTATCACCGAAGAATTATGCAAAGTGGATATGGGCAATGCTTTGAATGTTACCGCTGCTGCTTTCGGCTGTGAATCCATCTGGCAATACGGCACGGAAGAACAAAAAAAGAAGTACCTGCCTCTTATCTGCTCCGGAGAACAGGTGAGCGCCGGCGCTTACACTGAACCCAATGCCGGGACTGATGTCGCCGGATACAAAACCAGGGCAATCAAGGACGGCAGCGACTATGTAATCAACGGCAATAAAATGTTTATCACCAATGGCGATGTGTGTGATTTCATGGTCGTCCAGTGCATTACCAATCCCGAAGAAAAAAAGCACAACAGTTTCAGCCTGATTATTGTTCCGGCTGACGCCAAAGGAATTACACGCAACAAAATTCACGGCAAGATGGGCATCCGCGCCAGCGATACCGCAGAAATCGCCCTCGAAGATGTGCGCGTACCGCAATCCAATCTTGTCGGCAAAGAAGGCCATGGTTTCCGCCAGCTGATGCATTTTTTTGATACAACGCGCGTGATGGTTGCCGGTCAGGCGCTGGGACTGTCCGAAGCTTGCCTCGAAACAAGCGTCAAATATGTCAAGGAACGGACGGCCTTCGGCGCTCCGCTGGGCTCTTATCAGTTAACACAGAAGAAACTCGCCGAAATGGCAATCATGATTGAAGCCCTGCGCGGCATGACATACAAATTAGCCTGGCTGATTGATCAGGGCAAGCCGGATTATAATCTGGCCGCGATGGCCAAATTCTATGGCGGGCAGACGGCGGTCTTTTGCGCCAATTATGCTGTCGAACTGCACGGCGGTTATGGCTACATTGAGGAGTATCCGGTACAGAAATGGTACCGCGACGCCAAGATTCTGGAGCTCTACGAGGGAACGAAGGAAGCGGAGATAATGACGATCGGCCGCTATTTACAGACAAGGTGATCTTAATGAAAACACGAATCACGGAATTGCTGGGGGTTAAGTATCCGATTGTTTTATCGGGGATGAGCTGGATTAGCGTGCCGAAAATGGTGGCGGCGGTTTCCAATGCCGGAGGCCTGGGCATTCTGGCCACAGGTCCGCTCAATGCCGAACAGACTCGGCAAGCGATAAAGGAAATCCGGTCTTTGACCGACAAACCTTTTGGTGCCAATGCCACCCTGCTGTTTCCCGGCGCGGCGCAAAACGCCAAAGTGCTGCTGGAAGAAAAAGTGCCGGTGATTAATTTTTCCCTGGGCAAAGGCGACTGGATTGTCAAGGCCTCACATGCATACGGCGGCAAAGTAATCGCCACAGTGGTGAATGCACGTCATGCCAAAAGGGCGGAAGAATACGGCGTGGATGCTATCATCGCCACCGGCCATGAAGCGGCGGCACATGGTGAGCAGGTAACATCACTCGTGCTTATTCCGTCTCTTGCCGATGCCGTGAAAATTCCGATTATTGCGGCAGGGGGATTTGCCGATGGCCGCGGCTTGCTGGCGGCGCTGGCACTGGGAGCGGAAGGCATTGCGATGGGCACACGCTTCATGACGACCAAAGAAAGCCCTTTGCACGAAACATACAAAAACTTATCCATCGAAAAAGACGTTACCGATACAATCTATTCCGATCGCTTTGACGGCCTGTGGTGCCGGATTTTAAATACACCGGCCGCCCAAAATGCCGTGAAAAAAGGTCTGAACCTGCCGGCGGCTTTTTTTAATTCACAGGAGATAGCCAGACAGTTGGGTTTGCCCTATTTCAAGCTGTTCCTCGGAGTTCTGGCTTCCGGCTGGAAAAACGCGCGGCAGCTCGCTTTTATGGCCAACGGTTTCAAGGCAATTCGCATCGCCACGGAAGAAGGCGATACGAAAAATGGTGTTCTGCCGGTGGGACAGGTAACAGGTTTAATTCACGATGTGCCAACAGTTGCGGAAGTAATTGAACAGATTGTAACTGAGGCGAAAGCAAGGCAGCAAAAACTCGCCGCCCGCTGAAAAATTAATCGTTGATGGCGGTTTTCATTGCGCTGATGGTTTCCTCATAATTCGGGCTGCCGAAAATTGCGGCGCCGGCGACAAAAACATCGGCGCCCGCTCTGGCGATTTCCGTGATGTTTTGCAGCTTCACTCCGCCGTCAACTTCCAAAAGCGGTTTTGCCGAAAGCTCATCAATCATTTTGCGCGCCTTGCTTATTTTGGTCAGTGAATTTTTAATAAACTGCTGGCCGCCGAATCCCGGATTGACGCTCATAATCAGGAGCAGATCAACATCCGGCAATATTTCCTCAATTTGCGTTAAAGGTGTCGCCGGATTTAAAGAAACCCCCGCTTTTTTGCCTGATTTTTTAATCAAATCAATCGTCCGGTGGAGATGATTGGCCGCCTCCACATGGACGGTAATAATATCAGCCCCTGCTGCCGCGAAAGACTCGATATAACTATCGGGATTTTCAATCATCAGATGAACATCAAAAGGCAGCTTTGTCGTTTTTCTCAGCGACTTTATTATGGCGGGACCAATGGTGATATTGGGAACAAAATGGCCATCCATAACATCAACGTGAATCCAGTCGGCGCCGGCTTTTTCCACAGCCGCAATTTCTTCGGCAAGCTGGCCTCCGTCAGCCGACAAAATGGAAGGGGCAATAAGTTTCATAATTACATTCTCCCTGTATAGTCAGGAATCTTTCTATACTAATGACGGGACTCTGTCAATAGTTGGGGGTGCGTTTCGATTCCCTTCCGGACTTCCGAAACATGTCTCCCGAAAAGTTACTTGACACAAGCTAAGAAAAATCTAAATATGCACCATGCTCATTTTATACAATATATTATTGCTGCTGGCGTCGGTCATCGGAATCCCTTATTATTTACTAAAAATGGCCCTGACCGGTAAATACCGCAAAAGCCTTATTCCCAAACTGGGGGGTAGGCAGGAAACAATATTGGCTGATTTACCAGCAGGCCGCCCACGCATCTGGATTCATGCCGTTTCGGTTGGTGAAGTTACGGCAGCCAAACCGATTGTCGCGGCTCTCAAAGCGCGAAGGCCGGATATACAGGTGATTTTCTCCACCAGTACGGAAACGGGTCAGGGCATGGCGCGTCAGTTACTCGCTGGAGTGGACGCATTTATTTATTTCCCGCTGGATATCCCTTTTGTTGTTCGCAAGGTTATCAGACAGGCGCACCCGGATATTTTTGTTATGGTGGAAACGGAGCTCTGGCCCAATTTCTTGCAAGTTTGCCATACCCGCGGGATAAAAGCGCTGATGGTTAACGGCAGAATTTCCCCCCGTTCTTATCTAAAATATAAGGCAACAAAATTTTTCTGGCGGATCATTCTGCGATATCTGGATGCCGCCGCAATGATTTCTGAAATTGACGCCGCCCGCCTCAGGGAAATCGGCCTTGCCACCGAAAAGGTGCGGATATACGGCAATGCCAAGTATGACGCCCTCGCGGCAATGGCTTCGCCTGAACTGCACGAAGAAATGCGGCAAAGATTAAACATCCGGGCGGGGGAAAATTTCCTGGTCGCCGGCAGCACTCATGAGGGCGAAGAAACAGTCATCGTTGCAGTCTATCTTGAAATTTTAAAACGCCATCCGGATTTTAAGCTGATAATGGTTCCGCGCCATATTGAAAGGGCGCCGGCGGTTCTTTCTCTTTTGCAGCAGGCTGGTTTACCCGATATCGTCTGCATGTCGGAAATTAATAAAGGCCGGAAGCGGGAGAAAGAAAGAGTCATCTTGACCGATGTGATTGGAGATCTCTTTAAAATTTATTCGCTGGCGACAATTGTTTATTGCGGCGGCAGCCTTGTGCCTCGCGGCGGTCAGAATATTCTGGAAGCCGCCGCCTGGGGCAAGGTGATATTTTACGGCCCCTCGATGGAGGATTTCAGCGAAGAAAAAGAACTGCTGGAACAAGCCGGCGCCGGTATAACCATCCGTAATGCCGCTGAATTGCAGGCCGGAATTTTTAAGCTGCTGGAGTCTCCGCAGGATCTGGCCGCGCGGGGCGCCAGAGGACAGGCAGTAGTTGAAGCTAATAAAGGCGCTGCTGCTCGCTATGCCGATTTTATTATTGGCAGGCTTTGATTTTGTATCATTACTGAATCATCATGGATAAGGCTATTTTCTATCCAGTTCCTTTCTTACAGCCATTCCCAGTTTTTCCAGGATATAGGGCTTTTTCAGGTATGCTCCCGCTCCCAAAGCTTGTGCTTGATTAACCCTCTCTGTTTCCGAAAAGCCACTGACAATTATCGCTTTTTGCTGCGGATAAATTTTCAGAACTTCTCTATAGGTATCAAGTCCATCCATGCCGGGGTACATGATCATATCCAGAACCAGAAGATTAACCTGATGCTCCTGCAGATAGGCGACTGCATCTTCGCCGCTCGCTGAAATCGCGACTTTATAATTCAGTTTGGTCAGCATTTCCGAGGCTAATTCACGTTGCTCTCTTACATCATCCACTACCAGAACGGATTCTCCTTTCCCTTTATATGCTGAAACAGGCGCAGCAGCTGTTTCAGATGTTACTTCCTCCCTTGTTACCGGAAAATAAAGGGTAAAAGTGCTTCCTTTTCCTTCTTCGCTCTGCACATTAATATAGCCATGATGATCTTTCACCGTTCCCCAGATTACCGCCAGCCCCAACCCTGTCCCGCTTCTCCCCATAACTTTCTTCGTGTAAAAAGGCTCGAAAATTCTTTGCAGGTCTGCGGCAGGAATGCCCTGTCCCGTATCGGATACGGAAAGAATAACGTAGTCTCCCTCACGAATTTCGTCATACCCTGAAATTGGCTTGTCCAGATATTGATTGGCTGTTCTAATAATAACATCACCACCGCCCGGCATAGCCTCCACCGCGTTCGAAACCAGGTTAAACATGGCCTTTCCCAGGTGGACGGAAGAACCGGAAATATTCAATAAATCAGGCTCCAGATCAAGCTTCATCCTCACGCCCGCATGATAAGAAGACAGTCTTTCCAACTCCAGCGATTTCTGAGAATCAAGAATTATCATATTCAGGTTAACAACTTGTTTGACGGGAACACCTCTTCTGGCCAGCGTAAGCAAATCCTGGACTATCGCGGAAGCTTTTTCGCTGCCGGTCATAATTTTTTCCAGACGCGGCCTGATGGAACTTGACGGAGCTACTTCATTAAGCAACAGTTCCGCATAACCAACGATAACACCAAGGACA
>ENA-UOWG01002969-UOWG01002969.1-activated-sludge-metagenome-genome-assembly--contig:-NODE-2969-length-13530-cov-3.980111_pt1 | contig 13530 bp, 12 predicted proteins | sample MGYA00238147_ERZ761563 | MGnify/ENA primary metagenome ERZ761563 (study PRJEB28884, sample SAMN05720216) | anaerobic digester metagenome | isolation source: active sludge of municipal... | reverse complement strand
CCGAGCTGGCTAAGGCTTTGCCGAGGTAAGTGCTGGGCACGTAGGTGTCGGCTTGCCAAAGGAGATCAACCTCAGCCGGCCGGAAGGTAATCACCTTCTCAATAGTTTTCCCGCTTTGTTGAGCAATGATCCGCCACACTTGGCTGGTGCCAATTTTCCCCACCTGGCCAGTATAAGTTTTCAAACCCAAGCCATTTTGAACCGACTGACCATTAATAATCCAGTTGATTGAGCTGCGGTCCAAGTCCAACTGATAGCTATTGAGAGTGACGGTGACATCCTCGCCTGGTCTGGGGTTGGCTGGCTCAATTTTGGCCGACAGGTTGCCGCCGCTAGTTTGCTCGGTGGTGGCGCCGAGAGTAGTGGGAATTAAAATTAAAGCGATTAAAACGAATTTTTTCATAATCTAAGCGACTCGATTTCTTGTTTCTGGCTTAATTGGTGGTTTTTTTAGATTCCCCGGCTTCAATTCTTGAGGCTTGAGGGGAATTTTAATCCCAGTTAGATCTTCGGTCCTCGAAAGGGCGACTAAAATTATCACCGCCACTACCCAGTTGAACGAAGTCAAAATCAAGGCGTCGCTACCTGGTATTATATCAATTAAAAACGAACCCAAAAAGGTAAAAATTTTCTTCGGACCGGCGAAATTAACTCCCTTTAAAGTGAACCAGAAGAAGAAGATTAAAGTGCCTAAAATCGTTGGGATCCACGAAAAAAGTAAACCAATCCCTGTCCATTCAATAATAATCTGGATACCGTCAACTAAGACAGCGACCACCAACATCAACACCAACTCAAAATTATTGATCCGGGCATTAGCGGCCGTTAGGAGATTTTTGGTTTTGGCGCCCAGAGATTCCTTTTCGGCTGGTTGCTCATTAGCCATTTTGGGTTTGCTTTAGGTCTTTGCGGGCTTGGCGGATAGCGAGGAGTTGTGATGGATCGGAAGTGATAATTTGGTCTTCGGTGTAAGAGGCGATAATTTTAATCGCTACGTGTTTAAGGCCGGCAAAGAAGATACCCTCCCCCACCTCGGACTCAAGGAGAAGATATTTCTCCTCATTAGTTAAGTTGAAAGTTTTTTGGACCAAATCAATCGTTGCCGGTGATTGTTTCAAAAGTAATTGAATTGATGAGTTGGTAATAATCGGCGTGCCGTAGCGCGACTTTAGGAAGTCGCCCACGTCTTGAGTGATGGTGGCCACGCCTAAGTAGTACTTCCGTCCTCTTTTTACCATGGAATAAAGAAAAGAAGCGGTGTCGTCTGATTTCATCATCCACCAAGCCTCATCCACCACCAGGAGCCGCTTTTTTAAGGTGCGGCGGATAGTATTCCAAATATGGTGCATCACAATATACATGGCGATTGGTCTGAGCTCTTCCTCCATGTCACGGACCGAGAAGACGACGAAGTTTTTGTTGATATCCACATTGGTTGGCTTGTTGATGAAACCAGACCAAGTGCCTTGAGTGTATTTAAGCAGGCGTTGAGCCAGCGACTCGCCACCTTCCATCCCCGCCAAAACGAGAGCTAAGTCGGAGAGAAGTGGCGCCGGCTTGCCGGAGAAGTCGGAGTCAGCGGTGATGTCCTTTAGGGCGTAGGTTTCGGTGATGGCGTTATCAATAATCGAATCTTCTTCTGGCGTTAGGCCACCCAGCATAATTCGGAACAAGCCAACCAGGTTGATGATATTGCCGCGCAAAACATCGGCCGGCGCCTCATCTTCTCGTGGGAAGGGCAGGTCAAACGGGTTAATGTGGTGTTCCGAGGTGAGCGAGATGTTGAAGTAGCGCCCGCCAACCGCTTCAGCCAAATACTCATACTCCCGTTCCGGGTCCACGGCGATAATGTCAACGTCAAACATCAAACTGCGAATAATTTCCAGTTTGGTGGCGTAAGATTTGCCGGCGCCGGACTTGGCGAAAGTGACTGAGTTGTAGTTTTCGAGTGAGAAACGGTCAAACAAGACCAGTGATGAGTTGTGCCGGTTGATGCCGTGGAGAATACCTTTGTTGGAAGTGAGATCAAACGAGACAAACGGAAAGAGAGATGATAGTGGCGATGAGTTAAGTTTGGAATTGACTTTGAGTTTGTCTTCGGCGATTGGGACGACGCTCTTGAAACCTTCTTCTTGTTGGAAGAGGGCTGGTTTTAAGTAGACCAATTTGGCGTCAAGAATAGATTTGATTTCGTTCTCGATTTTCCCCAGCTCTTCTTCGGTATCGCCATAAACCGTGAGATAAACGCCAACATCAAAAATTTTTTCCTGTGCCTGCTGGAGTTGATCACGGAGAGTCTCGATATCTTGATAAGCGGTGTCCAAAATCGGATCGCGCACCAAGCCACGCTGCTCTTTCAGTCTAATCTGACTTTCCACCTCGGCCACCTTCTTTTGTAGTTGACGGAGAGCAATGGCGGTGTCCATTGGGTGAATGAAGATTGAAACGTCAAAAACCTTATCCAAGTTGATGACGGGCGAGAACCAACTCTCGGTGAGGAAGCGAGGGTAGGAAATCACAAAGAAGGTCCGAGACATTTTGTCGCCCAAATTCACGTTTTTGGCGGTCACCCGGAGAGCCGAGGGGGCAATAATATCCTTTAACTCCAAAACCCCCATCTCATAGATATCTTGGGGCAAAATCGGCGTGATGATGTCGGCGGGCCGGTCCTTCTTGTTGCGTGATAAATTGAAAAAAGCCATATTAGTTTAAAGACGGCACCGCCGTCTCGCCGGGATTAAAGATCTTGAAGTAAAGCTCCACCAATTCTTCGGTGCCTAAGGGCGCGGTTCGAACGCCAAATCGCGCGAGCCCCTGCTCCACCACCGCCACTCGTTGCTCCAATTGAGTTTTGTTTTCTTCAAAAATGTCGCGCTTGGTCTGACCTTCACCACCTTGTCTTTGAGGTAAAACCTTGCCCAACCAACCGGCTCGAGCCACTTCTAGCACCACCGGATCATAAGGGACAACAATGAAAAATGATTTGGCCATCACGTTGACCGACTCGGTGAAAGTTTTGATAAACTCAATATATTCTTTGGTCTGAATTTTGATGAGGTCATTGGTTTGCTCCTTTTGGCGATTCTCCAAGATTTCCAAATAGGGTCGAATATCTAATTTGCGAGAATTGATGAAAATTTGAATATGGAAATCAAGTGAGTTTAAGAAATTTTGATACTGAAACAAGATTGCTTGCTGTTCGTCCGGCGACTTGAGGGAAAAGTTGAGGGATGAGCAGATTAAGGCCATTCGCAAGCCGCCATTCTTAAGCACCACCACGCCGTCGCGGATCTCTTTGATTGGCAGGAATTCTTGGGTGGTTTTCGCTTTGGTCGCCATAATTAACGATTAACATCTTTAACGTCTAAACTCCAGGACAAATCTTTTAATCGGCTGGCTGAAAGCCGGGGTGCTTGTCCCCCGCTCTTTGGCGATTTAAGCGGCAAATCGCTTACCACTTTCGCTTGGTTGGGTCGGCGTTCCTCCTTCCGCCACAAATAGAGCTTGTTGGTAAAAACATATCTAACCGCCGACTCAATCAGAGAAACAAACGGTCGTTCATTATATTTGTAGAAAGCGAGCAAAATCGCCAAGCCGGCGACTGCCGCCATTGGCAGAATGGCCAAATAAATCGGCAGATAAGTGTATAACAGGAAAATCAACCCGGCGCCGCCAACAATGTATAAAAATTGTTTTAGAGACAACGGGCCAAAAATTTTATCTTCAATCTCAATAAACTGCGGCACCTGGAAATTCATGGTAGCTTACAGTTTATTATAATCTAAATCGTTTCCGTCAGCTATAAGCTGTCTTCTACTGGTTCGTGATAAGGGTCGTGGACGTAAGGTTTGGCCGGAAGGCTGGAAGTGGTTGGCCGATCCGTCGCCAAATATTGATCTAAGGGATTGATATTGCTTGGTTGATTGTTGGCCGTTGGTTTAGCGGCCTCTTTCTTCTCTGCTTCCCCCATCGCGTGAACTTGCTTGAGCGATTCACGAATCGGGGCGAAGATCTGTTCGTTAACCTCCATCGCCAACTGGCGCGCTTCTTCATCACCAATCTTCAACTTCTCGCGCAAATTCGGCACAAACTCTTGGGGCTTAACCATCCCCAGCATCACTAAATTGATTTCCTGATTTAATAAACCGATTTTATCTATATGAAGCTTGTTTTTATTACCTAAATCATAAATTCTGTCTGTGTTTTCTTCGGAATCCAAGACCGCCTTAACTTCCTTTGGTAATTTAGCGTAGCGTTCTTTCAATTGTTCTCGGGTGAATGACATATTTTTGAATTAGAAATCAACACCACCACCAGTTTCTAACCAGTTGTAGACCTTTTGTTGTTCTGGTGCTCCGGCCGCTGGTGTTCTGTTTGTAGCAGTTACGCCGACCGCTGCTTCAATGGCTGATCTGATAGCGTCGCGGTGAGTTTGATCCATGTCGGGGTGGTCTTTTAAGGCAGCCAAATGTTGGATACTAAAATAGGGGGCAACGTCTGGTTTAACTAGAGTAGCAACATCTATTTTATTAATGTTTTTACCCTTTATTTTACCAAGAGACTGCTGCCTCTGTAATTTAATTTGTTGAGGAGTTGGTGTAACTGGAGGGGTTCCTGGTATTGGGGGTGGTGTCCCCGGTGGAGGAGGAGGTGCAATCGGCGCCGCTTTAAGTGCGTCGATTGCTTCTTGGGTGTTTTTCCGGTCAATAATCTTTTTCTTTTCGGCTTCTAATTTTTCGTAGTCTTCCGTTCCGGTTTTTGGTTTAATGGCCGAAATTTTCCTGTAATCTGCGATCAAACCAGTGTTAGCTGTAGTCGCTCCGGCCCCGGTCGTAAGAGTGTTTAGTTGTTCATCGGTATATTCATGTAATTCAGCTTTTTGGCGATCAGACAGATTCTTATAGGCCGCTTTTCGATCGATTTCTGATAAACTGGCCAAATATTGTGATTGCAGTTCTGGGGTCTTGAAGCCCTCAATCCGCTTAGCGGCCTTCTCTACTCGCTCGGTGTAACTGGCACCGCCGGCATATTTCTGTCCGGCGATCTTGTTAAGGGTGTCACGGGCCAAGCCGCCAAAGAATGGGTTGCGAGCGGCAAAACCAGTTAATTTATCAGAACCGACCGCCGCCTTGGCCGCCTTACCAAGGGTATAAGCGCCGGCTGTGCCAACTGTGGCGCCTAGGGTGAAGCTTTTGGCTTTATTTACCCAAGCTGAAGCTTGATTGGCACCTTGGGTACCCATCGTTTTGGCAATAATAAGAGAGGCGCTCATTAAAAAGACGATAATAAAGAAATTAAAGGCCACTACTACCGGCGAATAAGCTGCGCTTTTGTCTGCTTCAACTTCTATTAATTTTCCAAAATTGAGATTTTTAACAATCGTGATGGTGAGGTAAATCATGAACAGGTAAGCTGGGGCGAAAAATGATTCGTTAACTAGCCGTTTGAGCCACATTTCAAAATAACCGTAAGTTTTGGGCAAGGCGGCAGCTAATACGGCCAAGGGCGAGAAAATTATCAGAAGCATTAAAACTACTGTTCGCAAGACAAACATCCAAGCGCCGGCAGCTAACACAAAAGCGGTAATTACCAAGAAGACAATCTTGCCAAACACGGCAATTAAAGCGCCACTGATCGATGAAGTTGGTTTGGTTGACTCGGCGTCTTTTTGCGCCGTTTTGTATTCACCCAACAAATCAACCTCGTTTTTTCCTGTTTCGGATCCTGGTTCGGAATATAATCCTAGCCGACTAATAATTGCTTTGGTTATATCTGGCGCACCAGTTGGAGTTTTCCCGTCCCCGATTTTTTCATAGAATTCAATTGCTAGCACATTAGAAGCATCAATTATTACTTTCGGCAAAACAGCGCTGAAGTTAATTAAAAGAGCAACAGTAATTACTTGGACCAAAAGTTTTTTAGCGCTGAATAGTTGGAACATCGTGCCAATGGCGATATAAAGAAGAATAAAAATAAAGAAAATGTTGGCAAAATCGCGCATAATCTCCCAGGCCTCATTGACCCCCGTGCTTTTTAAGAAACTTTTGAAGCTGTAGATAGAGAGGTGAATAGCAAAATTAAAAATTTCGTTGCAGATCCACAATACGCCGGTGGCTAGCCCGACGAATACTGACCCAATCCAATAAATACCGGTGGAAATTGCTTCGGAAGCTATCCCCGCTATCCAACTCCCATCATCTTCATTAGAATTGTTTTGCTTTGCAGCTGCTGCAACGTCTGGGCCTTGTCCAAAAGTTACCAACGGCAAAAGACCACCAACGATAACAGATATTAAAATAAGTGAAATAAATAATTTTTTCATACTTTAATCGCCACGGGAAACAGTGACCGTTTTACTTGTGGTCTTACTGTCGTTTGTGCAGGTAAGAGAATAAATCGGGTCGGCCGTGACGGTGATGAAGGCGGTGCCGCTTTGGTTGGCGGTGAAGGTGATCCGGTATTTTGCAAATTCCTGACCAACGGTTGAATTGGCGGAGAGTTGGGTCAAGGCCGCGCCTAGGAGATCGTTCACCGCGCTCGCGCTTGCCACGTTCGTCTCAATCGTAATTTTTGCCTCGTCGCTTAAGCCGGATTTGGCAATCAGGCTGAAACGATCGCCAGACGCTACCTCACTGTTGTTCAAAGTAATAGTGGTGACTTGCTGGGTCAAGGTGGCATTGGTGGAGGTGGCATAGCCAATGATGGCGGTTTGGTCGCCGCGGGCGCGCTCTAGTCGAATGTCGAAGGTGAGGGGCAAATAGACGGTCAAACTGCCGCTGGCGTCCAAGTCGTCCCCTATCTCTCTCACGGCTTCGGTGCGGTTTGGCACCAAACTTGAAGACAGCCAATTATTTTTAGCCGTGCATTCATTGGCATTGAGCGCTCGCCAGGCGATGTTGGCCACATTGGAACGGCCCTCGTAGATTTGATCCAAACTGGGGCCGGTTAGTTTGAGAGTGACAACCGGCGCGATGTTATCCAAAACGTCGCTCCAATCAATTGGGAAGCCGAAGTCAGGGATGGTGAAGTTGTTGTTGTCATTGTCATTATCAACACCATCGTCATCCATATCGAAATCAAAGAGATTGAGAATACCATCAAGGTCAAAGTCGTCGTTGTCACCGGTGCCGCCCGGCGCCTGGCCGCCGCCGGTTGGGGTGCCGTTTCCGCCAGTATTCCCTCCCGTTTGGTTATCCGAGGCAGTTAGAGTCTCAGCTTCGCTAACGTCTGGTTCGTCAACTCCCGATAAATCAGACGATTCATCAGCGGCCACTGTTTGTTGGGTATCAAACAAAGTAGCTTCCTCCACTGTTCGGCCGATGACACTACCTGGTGACTTGACTTTCCAACTAAGACAATTACCGTCCTCGTCTTCTTCAACACATTCTCGATTTGACGCGAAGCCGTTATTGGCCACTAGCTCGGCAACGGCGAAGTTCCGCGCCTTGTTTTTGGAGGCGACCCAAATTTCCCGAGCGAGCATCATGGCGCCATCCGGTCGATTTTGCGGTTCGGCGGCCTTTAAAATATATGACCACAAGGTATCGTGATCCAGCTCAATCACCTTGTCTCGGTTGGTTAATTCTTTATATTGTTCACGCGAAAGAGTAGAAGCCAACTTGCTATTGTCAGAACTTCGGCTCGCTTCAGTCGTAACGTAGTCTTTTAATTCTGGAGCAAACGCATTTCCAGAATTACCAACTTGAGTAGAAGCGATTTTGGTAGCTGCCTCAGCTCTTTCATTAGCTAATTCTTCTACATCTGGAGCGTAAGAAGCGCCGCTAGTGCCGTCGGCCCTCGTCCTCCCCTCGTTAGCTAATTGAAAAGTTTCCTTTTGTTTTTCTTTTAATCGATCTGCTGCTTCTTCCCTCGCTTTCACGTCACCCACAAACTCTTTGTCTTCAAAGTTGAGTTGAATGCGCTTAATCGTTTTTAGGTGGGTGCAAATTTGTACCTGCAGGTCTTTGATTTCACCAGTCAGACTGTTGGTGTCGTCGGTTAGGTCAAGCAGGTCGCCGTCTTACTCTACCACTGGCACATAACTTGAGCCGCCCAAAAGACCACCGGCTACTTGGCCAACTACTGGAATTTGGCTGACCACACCGCTCAAACCAGGGATTTTACTAATTTGACTAAGGTCAAGACCGGCGCTGGACAGGGCCGTCGTCAAGCCATTGCTAGCCAAGCCGCCAAGATCAATTCCGCCTAGCGAGAGCTTAGATGTGCCACTGGGCGCAGGTAAATCTGTAGACGTGACACCGCCAGAGATTGGGTTGCCACCCACGTCAACAGGCGTTGATGATTGTCCTCCGGTTGCTTGGCCAAAATTAAATCCATCCAACAACCCCCCGCCAGTTTCTGCTTTGCATTCCTTTTCGTCCTGTTTCCGTTCTTTGTTCAAATCTTGCTGGGCTTCTTTTGAAGTTTGGCCAACTTCAGTACCAACCCCCGATCTGTTGTTGCTGCCAGTATTAATTCCGCTTGATGTTTGGCTTCCATTACCACTACCGGGTGGCGGTAAATCTTCCGAAGTAATTTCCGGGTCAGTTATAATGGTTCCGATGTCAGTTCCATTTTCGGTGGCGGCGGTAACGATGTCGTCATAAGTTCCACCTTTGTCTTTAAAGTTATCCAAGATATTTCTGACGGTGTCGGAATTGCGAATTTCGCTCAATGAGCCAATTAGATCTGAAGCATTATTGAAATTAACTCCGCCGTTTAAGATGTCATCGGCGGTAGCACCTAAATCACCAAGCGAACCCAAAATTTCTGTAGAGCCACCAAGGTCAGTAATTTGTCCTAAACCATTAACGATATCGCCAATACTCCGGAAATTGCCGTCCAGCAAATCCTCTACTCCGCCGCCCATCTGACCGAAGGCGCTAAGCCAGTCGCTCATTTGCCCCATGGTTTGGTTGTCGCCGCCGATGGTGTCAAACAAACCGGAAATCTGATCTAAAGACTCAAAACTTGAAAGATTAATATTGGCTACGTCGCCCATGGCGCCAATAATGTCGGGGATGCGATTAAGGTAGCCGGGGACGTTGATTGCCGCTCGCGCCCGCTCGGCGCTCGCGCTTAAGTACCAACCGCCGGTTATTACCACTGCCAAGGCGAGAGTAAGCAAGATTAAATTTTTAAGCAGCTGGCGCATAGATTAAAAAGTGGCTTTAATTTGGTCTTCGTCGCTAAACTGCAAATCCTGATTGCGGAAATATTGATTAAGGGCGTTTAAAGCAATGAAGAATTGGGCGTTGGCTTTGAGATAAACTTCGCTGGCTTGGAGCGCTAGTACCGGCTCCGTCAACACTTGGCTCATTGGCCCAAGAAGATAAATCATCTGCTTCAAGCTGGTCACGAGGAGGGTGTGAATTGGAAGGGCGCTTTTGGGAACGGCGATGGCCTCAAGTTTGACCACTATCCCCTGATACATCGTTTGAGCGTTAGCTAAAGCGATAACCTTGGCTTGATCACGGGTATCAAGGGCGGCCACCATCAGCTCGGCCTCGTTGTCCCCTTTTTGGTTGTAACTGCTCAAGGCTTGAGTAATGGCGGCGGCATAAGCGCTAACCGATTCGCGATCCTCGCTCTTTTGGGTGCTTAGGTTTGCTTCGCTCGCTGGGATATCGGCTGGATCAAATTCGGTTAACCCACTCGCGGTGCTTAAGCGATTAAGCACCAAAGCTTCCACATTAGCCAACTTTTCTTCTGGTGTGAGTTCGGTGGCGGTGATAATTTGGCCGGGTGAATCATTGTTATCTCCTGTTCGGCCCAACAGCCACAAACCAACCACTACCACGCCGATGAGGATAATGGCGAAGATCCAGAAACGCTTTGATGGCAGACTAATAGCCATTGTATGACTTTAATTATAGCCTAGTTTGTCCTTTAAAACCCGTTATTTTTCCTTTTGGCTGTGTGGATAAGGAACAAATCTTGTATAATTTAAGTTAATGAAGAAAAAATGGCTCATATTGATTCTGATTTTGGCTTTAATTGTTGTTTGGTTTGGTTGGGGGCAGCAAATTTGGGCCCAAGTAACTTCGGAAGATTTGCCCGCCCCGGGCAAGGCGGGCAAAGGAGCCTCGGCCTTAAGTGGTTTGCTCAGCAAACCATTTGGCGGCCGGATTATTACCGTTACCCCTTGTTTTAATGGTTTAAAAATAAAAGTCGGCCCGCCGGTTAGCGGCGACTTTGTTTATATGCCGGGCAAGTCAACTCTCTACTCGTTTTACAGTCTCAAGCCGGGCTCTTGGGTCTTGGGAGTAGCTTCCGGCAAGATGGTTTGCCCCACTGGTTTAGCCGACGGAATCATCGATATCATTGGCACCTCGGCGCTCTAACTAATTAAACAAGCCAAGTTGATCGCCGGGCGCGAGGTTGTGTCGTCCGCTCCAGCCGGTCGGCACCTCAAGCACGTATTTAATCTTGGCCGGCGGGTAAAAAATTTGCGGGTAGGAATCTTTGCTCACCCCTTCGGTTAGGCCGATGACGGTGGCGGTGTCGTCAAACCAGATAAGATCTAAATCAAAATTCATCTCTTTCATCCAGAAGCCGTAGCGGCCCGGTTCGGGGAAGATGAACAGCAAACCTTCGTCTTCGGCCAGACTGGCTCGGCCGGATAGGCCGGCGGCTCGGGCGCTGGCTGTTCGCGCCAGTTCAATCGAAATGGTCGTTGTGCCAACGGCAGCAACAATTCGGCCGTCGGGGTCGGTGAGCAAGGCTTCGGCCAAAGTGCCAACGGGAACAATTTCACTTTCGCCCATTTTGCCAACGGCGGCTAAGCCAGTTGCTCTTGGTGAGGCCACCAGAACGGTTTGCGCCGTTTGATACAAATTGGCCGCCACCCCGGCGCCGACCAAGAGCAAGACAGCGACTAATAATTGTTTGACTGATTCGCGCATAATTTAAGCCAGTCTTTTAATTGTAAATCCTCGGCCCGTTTATCGCCATAGGCGACCAACATCTTGTCTGTTAATTTCAGATTATTTTTGAGTTTTTTCCTTTTTTGGCCGAAGCCGGTTTTGAGAATTTGGAAGAATTTTTTCTCATCACATTTTTTAAAATTTTGGTCGCCAATTTGCTCAATTGCCACGATCGCTGAGTCCACCTTGGGCACCGGGCGGAAGTTGCCGCGCTTAACTCTTTGGACCAGGCGCGGCTGCCCGTAAGCTTTAACGCTGATTGATAAGACTGATTCCTTGCCATTTTTGGCAATGATTCGCTCGGCCACCGCCTGCTGGAGCATCAAAACCATTGCCGTTGGTTTGGCTTTGGTTGTTAGGAATTTTTTGATAAATTCGCCGGTTAAGTAATAAGGCAAATTAGCCACAATCTTATAAGGCTGGTTGATTAAAATCGGGTCGAACTTGAGGATGTCGCCCGGGATCAATTTTAATTGACCGCTTAAGATTTCAGCCTTAAATTTTTCGGTCAAAACGGTTTGCAATCGGTCATCCTTCTCAACGGCTACCACTTGCGCGCCGGCCTCAAGGAGGGCGGCGGTTAAAACGCCCTCGCCTGGGCCAGCCTCAAGCACGGTCTCGCCGCCGCCCACCGACGGGCTAATTTTCGCCGTTGACACCAGCTTCTCAACCACCTTCTCGTTGACCAGCCAATTTTGCCCCAATGACTTTTTCGCTTTAAGCATGATTAGAAGAATATATCAGGCAGATAAGATTTGCCACCGTTTGGGAGGTCCTCTGGATGGTGCTCGTCGGCTTGGATGAGGTCATCGGCGATGTCAAAAATGAATTCGCTGGGCATGGTGACGCTCCGACTGCCGTAGAGCGCTCGAGTTTGGGCGTAAGTGAGATAGACTTTGTGTCGCGCGCGGGTGATCGCCACATAGAAGAGCCGCCGCTCCTCCTCTTCGTCGCGGTCTTTCTCATTAAAGCCAGCGTGAGGGAAGAGATCTTGTTCTAAACCAGTGATGAAAACATAATCAAATTCCAAACCTTTGGCGGCGTGAACGGTCATCAATTTGACCCCGGCTTTTTTCTCATTGAGCGAATCTTGCTCGCTCGCCAGCGCCACTTCTTCCAACAGGGCAATGATGCCTTCAGGGGCTGGCAAATAATCGTATTTTGTCGCTAGGGTCACAAACTCGCGCAAGTTCTCGTAGCGCTCCACCTCTTCCTCACTCCCCCTCTTTAATTTGCTCTCCAAACCAGAAAGTTGAAGGGTTAACTTGACGGATTCGCTTGTTGTTTTGGTTTCGATTGTTTGTTTGATTTGATCAAGCCCGAAATAAAATTCATTAACCTTACGAGCGGTCGTGCCGGTCAGGGTGTTTCGTTCGCCAGCAGCAATCTTAAGCAAGGTGACTTTGCCGATGCCGCGCGAGGGCGCGCCAACCGCTCGCGCCAAACTGCCAAAATCTTCCCGATTGAGAGCGGCTTTCAAATAAGCGACGAGATCTTTAACCTCCTTTCGCTCAAAGAAGCGAGTGCCAAGCACTTGGTAAGGGACGGTGCGCCGGAGCATCCCCTCTTCGAGCGCCCGCGATTGGAAGTTGGCGCGGTAAAGGACAGCAATTTCGTCCGGTTGAACCCCGGCGCGAATCAGTTGTTGAGCGGTGCTGGCCACGAAGTCGGCCTCAGCCACTTCAGACAAACTGGTAACGAGAGCAATCAATTCGCCGGCCGGATTTTTGGTAAACAATTTTTTGTTGTGGCGCTTGGTATTCTTGGCAATCACTTGGTTGGCGGCGGTGAGAATGGTTTGGGTGGAGCGATAATTCTCTTCCAACAGCACCACCTTGGCGCCGGAGAAATCCTTCTCAAACCGGAGCAAATTGGCAAAGTCGGCGCCGCGCCAAGAATAGATTGACTGATCAACGTCGCCGACCACGGTCAAATTATTAGCTGGAGCGGCCAGTAAAGTGGCTAACTCGTATTGGATGGCGTTGGTGTCTTGATATTCATCAACCAACAAGTGGTGGAAGCGCTCGCGGTATTGTTGCAAAATCGCCGGTTCGCGCTTGAGCAAGCGAACCGCTTCCAAAAGGAGGTCGTCGAAGTCAAAACTGCTGGCCTTGGCGACGAACGCTTGGTAGCGTTCCCAAACGCGAGCGACGATTGAAGGATAAAATTCTTTTCCCGTGGTCTCACGAAAATCATTGAGAGTTAAATTATCGCCTTTAAGCCGGGAGATAGTGCCGAGGATTTTTTTTGGTTCAAAGCGCTTCTCGTCAATCGCGAGTTCGCGCATCGCTTGTTTGATTAATCCAATCGATTCATCTCGGTCTAAAATGGTGAAATATTTGGTCCGGCCAAGGACGCGGGCATGCTCGCGGCAAATAGCGGCGCCGAGCGCGTGGAAGGTGCCAACGGTTGGCAAACGCCGACTCGGTCCAGCCAAAAGGGATTCTACCCTTTCCCTCATCTCGCGGGCCGCTTTATTAGTGAAGGTGATGGCCAAAATTTCTTCCGGTCGGGCTGCTCCGCTCTCGATTAAGTGGCGGATGCGGTAGCGGATGACCCGGGTTTTGCCGGCGCCGGCGCCGGCGACGACGAGGAGCGGCCCGGC
>ENA-UOWG01002966-UOWG01002966.1-activated-sludge-metagenome-genome-assembly--contig:-NODE-2966-length-13540-cov-12.688988_pt1 | contig 13540 bp, 11 predicted proteins | sample MGYA00238147_ERZ761563 | MGnify/ENA primary metagenome ERZ761563 (study PRJEB28884, sample SAMN05720216) | anaerobic digester metagenome | isolation source: active sludge of municipal... | reverse complement strand
TGGCCTGGCGCTGCATCAGCGCCACGATGGCCGACGAATCCACCCCGCCGGAAAGGAACGCCCCCAGCGGTACATCCGCCAGCGACTGCAGGCGCACCGCATCGCCCAGCCGCGCTTCGAGCACCGCCAGCGCCTCCTGCTCATCCAGGATCGGATTTTTCGCCCCGGCCTCAACCACATGTGCCAAAGACCACCAGCGCCGCAGCGTGATGCCCTGCCCGGTCGCCGGCGGACGCAGCGGCTGAAAATCGGCCATTTTTGGGGGTTGACCGCAGACGCTGAGCAGGCACCCCGGTTCCAGCTTGTAGATCCCCTGATAGATGCTGTGCGGCGCCGGTACATAGGTAAAGCGCATGTACAACGCCAGCGCCTCGCGGCTCACCGGGTTGGCAAAGCCAGGGTAGGCGCGCAAGGCCTTCAGTTCCGAACCAAAGACGAACGCACCATTCACCCAGCCGTAATACAGCGGCTTTTCGCCAAAGCGATCGCGCGCCAAATGCAGCGTGCGCTCGCGCCGATCCCATAGCGCAATTGCGAACATGCCGACCGTGCGCTTGAGCGTCGCCTCCAATCCCCATTGTTCGAATGCAGCCAACAAGGTTTCGGTATCCGAATGGCCGCGCCAGGCGGGCGCTGCTCCGGCCGCTTCGAGTTCAGCCCGCAGATCAAGGTGGTTGTATATCTCACCATTGAACGCCAGGACAAAACGCTCACCGGCTGAATACATGGGCTGATGCCCGGCGGGCGATAAATCGACGATGGACAAGCGGCGATGTCCCAGCGCAATGCCTGCCTGCGCATCCACCCAAGCGCCAGCGTCATCCGGGCCTCGGTGCTGGATGGCCAGTGCCATGCGTGTGACGTGCTCTTCAGGAGAATCCAGACGCGCCTGTCCAGCCTCAAGAAACCCTGCAAAGCCGCACATCAGTTTCCACCCCCATGATCAAGATTCGCGGCAGCCTTCAACAGGTCGACCAATCTTGGCGCCGTCGCCTGGATAGAGTACGAGCGTTCGACCTTTTCTCGGCCGGCCGCTCCCATCCGCTGACGCAACAATGGGTCTGCCAGCAAGCTTTTCAACGCAGCCTCCCACTCACGAGGCGTTTCCGCCAGAAATCCGTTCACGCCATGCTCCACGATCTGGCAGTTCACACCCACAGGCGAGGCAACCACCGGCAACCCGCAAGCCATGTACTGAATCAGCTTGTACCCGCATTTGCCGCGCTCGAACGGCTCATCCCGCAGCGGCATGATGCCAACATCCAAGGCCTGTAGGGATGCGACCTCCGTGTCTTCGCTCCAGGGAACCGACGCCATCGGCAACCCCAACTGCTGCGCATCGATGCCGATGGCGGTGAACCGTCCCTTACCTTGGTTGCGAAGCTGCTCAAACAACGGCGCCAACGGGCGAAGAAAATCCGCCGTCGCACGCTGACCAATCCACCCAACGCAAGGAATATCGGCCAAAACTGGCGGCGACCGCACGTCCACCAATGGGTGGCGCTGCAAATCAACTGCAGTTGGCACAATCTCCACCCGGGCAGCGCCGGCATCCCGGGCGTAGCTTGCAAGATAGTCATTCCCCGCAACCACCAGCGCCGCGCCACGCATCAATTCGCGGTGCTTTCCCCCAAGCGTGCTGCGTACAACCGCACTGCGGTGCTGATCGTAGTAATGAAAAACCGCATCGTCGTAATCAAGAACATAGAGAGGTTGCCTCGAAAGCACAAAACCCTCAGTCAATGCCGGCAGCCAAGGGAAAATCTCCTTCTCAATCCACAGCAGATCATGTTGCCCATTGACCCTAAGTGCACATATCCGTTTTACATAAGCCGTGACAACGTCGACTGGGTTGCGCCTGCCCTGCTGAATGCCGCGCACGTAGTCGTCGGAAAACAGGGGCACCACCTGCACCTGTATGCCAGCTTCCGCCAGTGCCGGCAGGTATTGGTAGAAGCGCATGCGGCTGCTGGCGCCGAGCTGCTGATAGCGCGTGAGTGCCAAAACCTTCATACGGCAGTATCAAACTGCTCGTAGATCGACGCACAACGACCCACCTCCTCATCCTGCGAAAAAGGCCTTTTCGCCGCCGCGGCACAGCAAGGCGCAATATCGGGGTCCGCTGCCTGCAACGTGATCGACGCCACATAGCTGCGCGCGTAAGGAATACAAAGCCGATTTCCTCGAGCTGGACCGAGGGCCAATAGTCGCCGCCTATGCCACACATGCCCGAATCGTCGGAAAATTGAACGAGCGGGTTTCATGGCGCGGACTTGGTTCCGAAATGAGAGGGAAGTGCAAGCAGGGCCGTCAGCCCGGCGCGGAAGGATCGCGGGGAAAAATGCTTCTCCACCCGTGCGTGCGCAGCGGCACCCATGGTAGCTGCGCGGTCCGGATCACAGGCCAACGCGCGCATGGCCGCAGTCATGGCAACTATGTCGCCTACCGGCACCAGAAGACCAGTTTCGCCATGGACCACGATCTCTGCCGGCCCCCCCGAGCGGGTAGCAATCACCGGCAGCCCCGCACCTTGGGCCTCGAGCACGGTCATCGAGAAGGATTCCGCTGCCGAGAAGTTCAGCGCCGCCAGCCCTCTCCTAAGCGCAATAGCGGGATCGGGGGCAAAGTCGTGCAGATGTATGTGCCCCACGAGGCCCAGTTCCCGAATCCTCGCGGCGAGGGTTGCGCGATAGGCTCGGTTGCGTGGCAGTCCCATGTCGCCGCCGTAAAAGTGTAGCGTCAGGTAAGGGTATTCGGCTGCGATGGCCGCGAAGGCTTCGATTGCGTGGTCCTGGCCCTTGCCAGGAATATAGTTCCCCACGCAAACGAAGCGGTCGGCGGCAGAGGGCGGCAGGTGCTCTGGCAACGGGTCGAGCGCGTCATACAGCAGTACGGTCTCGATCTCTTGCGGTAGCCTCCCCCGAATATGGCGCGAGACCGCCACGAGCCGGTCAGAACTGGCCGCTGCTAAGCGCAGCCAGAGCCCCGAGATCCGCGCTCCAAAAGCGGCCGGGTCGATACGCACCCAACTAAGCAGACGTCCGCGGAACCCTAGCGCGCGGCAGACCGCGCCGTGCATCAGGTAGAAGTCGTTGACGATAAGCACTGTCGCACGGTCGCGCCACATCAGCCAGCGCAGTGCGACCGAGGCTGCGGCCAGCGCGGGGAGGTAGGCCAGCACAGCACCAAAGTTACGACGCAACAATCGGATGGGCAGTCGGCGGACGACAGCGAACGGGGTGGTGTCCTGCGGAGCAACGGTACTGTGCGTGGGCAGCACGAGCACTACTCGCGCCCGCCCCTCCAGCGCACGCGCGATGTTACGCGCACAGACGAGCGCTCCGGTGACGGCGACCGAGCCATCAACGAGGTAGACCACCGGAAGGTCATCACGAAAGCCCATCTCGCCTCATGCGTCCCAGCCGGAAAGCGCGTCCGCGATCTGCGTCCTCGACCACAGGCAGACATAGCGCGGGAAGTCTTGGCCAACGGTGAAATCCGGAATGCGCTCAAGGGGGCGGGGCAATATGATCGGGGCCCGCTGGAGGTCCAGAAAACGAAAACCACCAAAGCCCACATCGAGGTTGCGGTGCAGAAAGCGGGCACGGTGGCTGGTGATCAGCGCATACGGGATAGATGAAGATGCAAAGTTCGAAAGCGCTCGGCGAATTGCTTCAAATGGCAGATGAAACAGGCAGTCTCGACAATGCCAAACGTCGGCCTCAGGAAAAGAATCTTTGGTGATGTCAAAAACCCGAAGATCGAGCGCTGGATGGCGACATTGCCCGTCCTCGACCACCAGAGATGATATGTCACCGCCGACGTATTCGATACCGGTCTCGGCAATCAAAGGTGCTATCCAGTTGAGATCGCCGCAGGGTGCATCAAATACCCGACGGAAACCACGCGCACGGATAAGTGCTGCAAGACCGGTGCCGTAGCGAGCGGTAAAAGTGGTTTCACTGCCCACTCCACTACGACTTTGTTCCGATCCCCAATAGTTCCGGCGGTAGACCTCGTCAAAAACTTCGGCTGCTTGCCCCACCTCGTCAGCTAGTGGATTGGGGAAGGCCCGTGGAAAAGGGTTTACGCCGAGGGGACGACCGATGCGGTTAGCAATACGTATTGCTAGCAACGGCAGACCAGTAGGTTCGTGACTCATGTAGAGGGTCCATCTTCAAGTATGTTGGGGGCTTTTGCATTGGTGGTTGGCAAGGTCAGCGCGCAGATCAGTTCTACCCACCGCGGCCCGGTCGCCTCGATGTCGAAACGCGCCACCGCTGCGGCGCATCGTTCCGGCGTACCACGCTGGTGCTGACGACTTAACGCCGCGACCAAGTGCCGCTCCCAAATCTCCGCGCTACCTGGCACGTCGACCATCGGCATCAATGTTCCATAGGTCAATTCCAGAGGCAAGTCATGCGGATTGATGGGCCGCACTCTCTCCTCAGAGTCGGCCAGGATCGAGCGAGGTCCGAAATTGCAGTCGGCAGCCAACAGCGGTATACCCGAGGCCACCGCTTCGATGAGCGCGTTAGGTAAACCTTCGTGCTGCGAAGGAAAGGCAAAGACTCGGCAATGCCGAAAATAGCGCATCGGGTCAGATCGGTAGCCAGCAAAATACACATCCGCCGCAGAATCCGCCCCCTGTGTGACGGTAAGACCCGCGGCCTGAGCAGAGGCAAGAAGCGCATTCAGCAGCGGGCCGTCGCCAATGACAAGCAGGCGCGCTTCGGGCAGGTTTTGCTTAACCTTTGCAAAAACGGGCAAAAGAAAATCGATCCCCTTGCCGAGGTCCAGTCGCCCGCAAAAAACCACAGTGGGCGCTGCGCAAAACGCTGCAATTTCCTCCTCGACTGGTGCTTCTGTACGAGCGATAAGTGCCTTGGCGTTGATCCCACCCTCAATCGGTACAATCTTCCATGCCTGACCGCCCCCCGCGATCTTGGCAATCTCGGCAGCATAGTCATTCGAAGCAGGGACAATTCGGTCCACTAACCGGTAGATCAGCGGGTCGAGCACGCCAGCCCATAGCGCCTTTGTGCGGGGCGGAATGCCCCGATGATGGAGCTTTGATCCACGCTCTGACACAATGCTAGCGAAACGCCACCCTGCTAATGCATTCAGTAGATTCGGTCCCGACAAGAAGCTGATCGTCACATCATGCTGACGTTTCAGCGCACGAAGCCGTCGCAACATGCGCCACCAGCGTAAAGTGAGTGTGGGCAGAGACCGCGAGGTGACTCGTTTGTCGTCCAGCAGGACCATTGGCAGGTCCGTGCCACTATCGTTAGAACTGTAATCTGTACTGCCATAGTCACGCGAGAATAGCGCTATGGTCACTGGAAGCTGAAGCGAAAGGTAGCGGGCCAACCGAAGGAAGTCAGCCTCCGACCCTCCGTATCCAAGCTGGGTTGTCAGCATCAGGACGCGCGGACGTTGCCCTTTTCCAAGATATGGAACAGAAACTTTGCTCATTTTATTTTTCCCATTACCACGGCCAAAGCCCGTTCGGATTCGACCCGATTACGCAGTGCATCAGCAGCGATGTCCGAGTCGGCAATATCCAATGCCTCCTGAACCAGTTCGGCCAGATCCACAGGGTTTGTGGAAGGCAAAGCAAAACGCGTAGCCTTTGGCAACATTCGATGTACCGCATGAAGCTTGGGTTCGATGCCTAGCACAACTGATGGCCGCCCCAAGCATGCGCCGCAGATTGCACCATGGGCGCGGCTGGTAATCAATACGTCCTGCGCGGCAATCGTTGCCGCGAAATCTGCGATGGAATTTCGACTTGGCTCCCAAATCCGCAGCGGAAGATCTCTCAGCGCGGAGATGGAGCCTGCATCGGTCGCAGCATCGAGACTGATTACGGTCAAGTCATACCGCGCACTTAAATACGCGATTGCAGGACGCAGCGCCGTTGCGAACCCCTCCCCGCTACCCGACGGCCAATCCCTAAGGATCAACCCCAACGACGGGCGGAAGGCTCTCTTCCTGCGCGGTGCTAATGCCATAGCAGTCGGGCACCAATGCTCCCAGAGAAACGCCAAGTCCGACCCGTTCACCGTCGGAGGTCTAACGCCTAGCAAATCCAGGTTTGTTTGACTATCCGGATCTCTCAGCCAAAGTGAGTCGAACTCTGCCAACACGGGCAGTGCCTCACGCAACCTAGGTGAGCCAGGGGTGAAAGTTCCAATTCCAATCCCTAACCCAATCCGGTGCTGTGCCGAAAGGCGTGACCGGCCATTGATTCGCCTCGCCAGTGCCTCAAGCCTGATAAAGCCTTCCACGCCGGGCGAGAAAAATGCGCGGTTGAGAATGCGATCTCCCAAGCCATGAGTTGCGAAATCGAAAAAATTACCTCCACCACCGTGAATGATCAGTTCGTGGTTTTCTCGGGTGCCAAAAGGAAGGAACGTCACCGGCTCCCCAAGCAGCCGATCAAAATAATCAGCCTCACTGCCTGCACGTACCGCAATCGCCGCGCTAGGCAATATTTGACGAGCCAAGGCATGGCTGACTTTTAACAGTACATCATCGCCGAAATTGGCTTTTCCGTAGTATCCAATAAGGACAATCTCGGGATGCATTAAAAGGAACGCTCCATAATGTCGGCGATAGCCTCCGCAGCTCGCCCATCACCATAGGGATTCACCGCCCGTGCCATACGAGTATGCGCAGAATCGTCCTCAAGTAGCCGTGTCACACCACCCACCACCGCATCCAGACCCGTGCCAACAAGTAGGCTGCAACCCGCCTCAATCCCCTCCGTACGCTCGGTCTCGTTGCGCAGCACGAGTACCGGTACATTGAAGGCCGGTGCCTCCTCCTGTATGCCGCCCGAGTCGGTGAGAACAAGATACGCCCCACGCAGAACATGGATCATTTCGTCGTAATCGAGGGGGGCGATTAGATGCACGTTTGCAAGCCCCATCAGCGACGGGCGCAACGCCTCACCCACCACTGGGTTGGGATGTACAGGAACAATAAAATCCACCCCGGTAAACCTTGTGGCCAGAATTCTCAAAGCAGCTCCCACCTGCTCCATAGGCCTGCCGAAGTTCTCACGCCTGTGGGTGGTGACAAGTACTCGGCGCCGCTTCGGGCAAGCAAGGAACGGATGACGTGCAAGCAATGAATTAACCCGCACTGAGTCCCGCTGCGCGATGTCGAGCGCAGCGTCGATCACCGTATTGCCTACTACATAAATGTTATCGCGCACCCCTTCATCGCGCAGGTTCGCGGCTGCTTCCGACGTCGGTGCAAAATGCCAGTGCGCAGCCAGGGAAAGGACGCGTCGATTAAATTCCTCCGGATAGGGTGCGGAAAGGTTGCCCGTGCGCAAGCCGGCTTCAACGTGACCAACCCGGCAGTTGGCATAGAAACCAAGCAAGCCTGCAATCATCGCCGAAGTAGTGTCGCCTTGAACCAAGACCGCATCGGGGGCGTAGCTATAAAGCGTCTCGGCTAGCGAGCCCGTCAGGCGTGTGGCGAGGGAAACCAGTGTCTGGCCCGGCTCCATTACATCCAAGTCAACATCGGGTGTAAGTCCAAAAAGCTCTATTACGGACCGTGCCATATCGCGGTGCTGGCCCGTCAGTAATAAGACCGGAGTGCACCAGTCACGCGCAACAAGGGCGCGGTAGACTGGCACCATCTTGATGGCCTCAGGACGAGTCCCAACTACCAGGAGGGTCTTCATATTGTGCTCTACCTTTTTTTTTCACAATTCGCCACGAGGCCGGTTAGTTCGGCCACGATGTCTGCTGTCACTTTTAAAGCCCGGAAAGGCGACTGATCGAGATCTGTGGGTTCAAACAACGGCCTTCCCCGTGCCTTGACGTCGGCCAGCGCCACGATCCGGTTAGCAAGACCCTCTCTGTCATGAGGAGCCACTGCCCATCCATGACCCGCAGCGCAAAGTCGCTCCGTTTCGCTGGACTGGGGAGTAAGAGCGAGGATCGGCTTGCTCTGAGCCATGTAGTCCAGATTCTTCGAGGGCATGAAATGCCTCAATAGCGGTGATGGTCCGTCCGGCTCAATCGCCAGTAGCACGTCAGCCGCGGCCTGCGCTGCAACGGCAGTGTCGAACGATACCGCGCCATGCTGCCTGCAGCCGGGCACCCCGTCGATCTCGTCGGCGATCACGGAAGACATGTTGCCGTAGAAATCGATGGCCACCTTGCCTCGTATCGCTGGGAAGCGCTCATGTATGAGACGCATCGCAGCGAGAATCACTGAAGGCTCACGAGCACCGTATAGAGCACCCGTATAGACCAGCCGCAGCGGCTGTGCATCAAGACCTGTACAGTTCTTGAGTGCCGGAAAAGCTTCCACAGGCATCATGTTCGTCGTCACCACAATATCGCCTGCCCGCCTAGGGAGCAAGGCACGGTAATGCGCGGCTTGTCCCTCAGTGGTCAATGCGATTCGATCAGCATAACGGAAACAGGTGGCCTCCAATCGCCGGTCAATGGCAGCCAACCCGGGAGAAAGGTGACGATATGGGCTATCGGACCATGGATCGCTAAGATGCATCATCCAAGGTAGGCCCAGTAGCTCCTTCAGCCGTTTCGCCAGCAGGGCAGCCGAGAACGGAGCCGAACGGGAATAAATCACGTCAGGCCGCTCCTCGAGTCCGCTCAAGACCCGCCGAGCTAGCCACGGCAACCAAAAATCCTCATCTGGTACATGTAGCTGTGCGAGACGGTGGTTACCAAGCACACGTTGCGTAAACCGGTGGAAAGGCAGCCCCAAGGTAATGATCCGCGTTCCCTGTCGTTTCAGCGTGAGAGATTTATCTGCTCGCTCCCATCCAGCCGTGACCGGCGTCGTGACCAGCGTGAATCTCACCGAAGGATCGGCTGAATCCAAGAACCGGCCAACTTGCATTGCTTCGGGGCTATTTTTTGGCGGAGCCAAAGGGGCGACGATGAGTACGTGCAGCCCTTTAGTTCCTGAATTCAGCAGAATGTTTTTACTCATCCCGTGTCCCACGGTGGCGGCAGACTACAAACAGGAACCCCATGTGCATCAGCACCTGATAGATAAGCAGCAACCAAGCCATATCGCCTATGGCCGAAGTAAAGTCCTGCTCGTAAGAGAACATCGCAAACCCACCCACCACGAGAACCGAGCCCAAGACTTCAAGTCCTAGCCAGAATCGAAGTCGGCGCGTGACACGGAATAGCGAAAGAAGGGCAGTCAAACTGAATGACATCACTTGAGGCAAGCTAAGCGCTGCAGCAAGTACGCCTGATTGGCGCCAGGGTTCGCCGAAAACAAAAGCAAATAGTGAAGGGCCAAAAAGCGCTATCGGCAACATAGATATCGCCCCGAGTACAAGGAAGGCAAACATCGCTCGCAGCACCAGCCCCAGTAGATTCTCTGGCGCTTCATCGGCTGCCCGCACCAAGCGGTAAAAAATTACGGGAGCGCTAGCCATCGCCAGTAACGTCACTGGAAGTGACAGGATCGACTGCGCCAGAACGAACTGTCCCGTTGCCCCCACCCCGTAACGCTCCCCAACTAGCGCCTGTAGCCCTAAGACCATGACGAGCGGCAAGATTGTGGCGAGATTCGAATATAAAGCGAAGTCACTGTAGTCTCGCAGGATGGCGTAGAGTGACTCCTTCTCGATGCTCCGAGGCAGCGTTCGCCAAGTAGCCCCAAGGCTTCCACGCATGGCCGTCACAGCAATATGCAGTGCCTTACCTACAGCATCGCCAACTACCATTGCACCCGCTGAAGCCTGCACCATCCAGCCTGCCGCGAGCGTGAGACCGCGCGTTGATATTGCGCCCACAATGCGCGCTGCAGCGAGCTCCGGAAACAGACCCTGCGCTCCGGCGAGAGAGTCTGAAATGCGTTGCCCTGCATGGCACAGCACCAATAATGGCAAAAGTAGAATAACCCCTACTGAGACCCCGGCTACACCATCTGGCGACCCCAAATATACAAACACTGCACCGGCCACCAACAAGGCACATAGTATTGCCGCGACCTGAATCGAAGCCGTGAGCAGCCGCGCTTGCTCAGCCCCCGCCTGCGCACGAGCCAGCGCAACAGGCAGACCTAGCAGCCCGAAACCAGAGACCACTGTAGCAGTAGTGTTGATTAGTCCATAGGCACCATACGCCTCAGCCGGAAATAGCCGCGTCATCATGGGTGTGGTAAATAACGTCACCGCAAGCGCAACACCACTCGATCCGATTCCCTGCAGAATATCCCTTTGGAAAATTCTGCCCCAATGGCCGGCTCCATCCGCCCCCCGCGGATCCATCACTCCTGTTCCTCGCCTCGACTCGCCAATGTGAAACGCGGACCAACCGAACAGACGTAAATGTTTTGCTCCTGCCAGCGCTGCTGTGAGAGAAGCCTCATCCCAGATCGTTCTAAGAGTTTCAGCACCTCGGCATTGGCCAGGCCATTGATCCAACCATTCCGTCGCCGCGTGACCGGGTCTGATAGGTGATCTGTCACTGCATATGAAAGCACTACGTTGTCAGCCACATCCCGAAGCCAGAGCATCAGACGCGGCAAGTCCCCAACATACTCCAGTACGCCGGAGAACACAGCGTAGTCATAGCGACGAGGTAGTTTGGGGTAGGGATAGTCGTTCAGGTCGAAGGCAATCGTATCCGCTGAACGAGGCACGAGGTCCACTGGTTGGTAGGAACAGCCCGGCTTTAAATGTTTGGGCAGGGTCAGGCGACCAGCACCGAACTCAATCACGCTTGCACCAGCCGGAATCATGCTAGCGATCAAGATCGTACGATCATCCCACAGAGGGCTCAAGTTCTCTTCTTCTGCCCAACGCTCTCGGTCGGTTGCCGCCCCAAACGGTCTGAGGGTCGTCAAGTAGCGCAGTGGATGCTTCAGGATCGCCTTGCTATGGGCAAAGAGACGGCCCAATTTTGCGGCGAATGTTAGTGTGGACATATTTACATTCATGATGGAAGTCTGAACCGACAAGGGTTCAGGAAATTTGATTATATTTAAGTGCGTAGAAAGCGGCCGATCAGACTACGTCCAGAATCGGTCCCCACGGGAAAATAGAAAAACTGATCCGGTTGAACGAGGTTTTTAAGTTTGACATGTGTATCACCGACGACTGACATACCAAGGCATCGCCTCCGCCACGCCCTCAACCAGTCGGTGCGTGGGCGCGTAGCCCAGCAGGCGCTGCGCCTTGCCGATGTCGGCCTGGCTGTGGCGCACGTCGCCGGGGCGGAAATCGCGGTACACGGTTTGCATGGCGGATTTCACGCCGTGGGCGGCCAGGTTGTCGCGCAGCAGGGCGAACAGGGTGTTGAGTGTGGTGCGGTCGCCGACGGCCACGTTGTAGACCTGGTTGCACGCCTCGGCGCTTCCGCTGGTGGCGGCCAGCAGGTTGGCCTGCACGGCGTTGGCTATGAAGCAGAAGTCGCGGCTGGTTTCGCCGTCGCCGTTGATGTAGACCGTATCGCCCTTGAGCAGCGCGGCCGTCCACTTGGGCACCACGGCGGCATAGGCGCCGTTGGCATCCTGCCGCGGGCCGAAGACGTTGAAGTAGCGCAGGCCGATGGTGGCGAAGCCGTAGCTGCGAGCAAATACGTCGGCATAGAGTTCGTTGACGTATTTGGTGACGGCGTAGGGGCTGAGCGGCTTGCCGATGGTGTCTTCGACCTTGGGCAGGCCGGGGTGGTCGCCATAGGTGCTGCTGCTGGCGGCGTAGGTGAAGCTCTTGACGCCGGCGTCGCGCGCGGCGACCAGCATGTTCAGGAAGCCGGTGATGTTGGCGGCGTTGGTGGTGATGGGGTCTTCGAGGCTGCGCGGCACGCTGCCGAGCGCGGCCTGGTGCAGCACGTAGTCGACGCCCTGGCAGGCACGCTGGCAGTCGGCCAGGGTGCGGATATCGCCCTCGATGAAGCTGAAGCGCGCCCACTGCGCGGGCGTGACGAGGCGCTGCACTTCATCCAGGTTGCACTGGTGGCCAGTGGCGAAGTTGTCCAGCCCCACCACCTCCTGGTCCAGCTTGAGCAGGGTTTCGAGCAGGTTGCTGCCGATGAAACCGGCGACGCCGGTGATCAGCCACTTTTTGGGTGTTTTTGCCAGTTGACCGCGCAAGGCTGCGTAGGGGGGGTTCATGGTGGTTACAGCCGCAGATCGGATTCGGCGGCGGGAAAGAGGTACTTCAGGTCATAAAGCACGTGCTGCGGCTTGCACAGGGCGCGGATTGCCGACGCGCCCATCGTCGCGAATTCCCGGTGCGCCACGGCGACGATGACTGCATCGTATTGGCCAGCAGCGGGTTGCGGCACGGGCACGATGCCGTATTCGTGCTGCGCTTCTGCGGGGGCCACCCAGGGGTCGTAGACGTCGGCGGCAACGTTGTACTCCGCGAGTTCGCGCAGGATGTCGACAACGCGGGTGTTGCGCAGGTCCGGGCAGTTTTCCTTGAAGGTGAGGCCCATCACCAGAACGCGGGCGCCGTCGACCTGGATGCGGCGCCGGGTCATGGCCTTGACCAGCTGCGAGACGACGTAGGCACCCATGTTGTCGTTGAGGCGGCGGCCGGCCAGGATGATTTCCGGGTGGTAGCCGATGGATTGCGCCTTGTGCGTGAGGTAATACGGGTCGACGCCGATGCAGTGGCCGCCGACCAGGCCGGGGCGGAAGGGCAGGAAATTCCACTTGGTGCCCGCTGCCTTCAAGACGTCCAGGGTATTGATGCCCAGCCGGTTGAAAATTAGCGCCAGTTCGTTGATCAGGGCGATGTTGACGTCGCGCTGGGTGTTCTCGATGACCTTGGCCGCTTCGGCGACCTTGATGCTTTCGGCTTTGTGGGTGCCGACGGTGATGATTTCGTTGTACAGGGCATCGACCAGATCAGCGGCTTCCGGCGTGGAGCCGGCAGTAACCTTGCGGATGGTGGTGACGCGGTGTTCCTTGTCGCCCGGGTTGATGCGCTCGGGGCTGTAGCCGGCGAAGAAATCCCGGTTGAACTTGAGGTCGGACACTTTTTCGAGGACGGGAACGCAATCTTCCTCGGTGGCGCCGGGGTAGACGGTGGATTCGTAGATGACGATGTCGCCGGGCTTGAGCACCTTGCCGATGGTTTCGCTGGCCTTGATCAGCGGTGTCAGATCGGGGCGCTTGTGTTCGTCGATGGGGGTCGGCACGGTCACGATGAAGACGTTGCAGGCGCGCAATGCTTCGAGGTCGGTGGTGCAGACGAGATGCTTTGCGGCCCGGAGTTCTTCCGGTTCGGTTTCCAGCGTATGGTCCTGGCCGGATTGCAGTTCGGCGACGCGCCGGGCGTTGATGTCGAAGCCGACAACCGGGCGTTTCTTGCCAAATTCGACAGCCAGGGGAAGGCCGACGTAACCGAGGCCGACAATGGCCAGCTTGACCTGATCCAGCTTCATCATGATGTATTTAATCGGGAAAAACCGATTCCCGCGGGGCCAAAAACGCTCAATTTTCGCACGTAAGCCTTCGATGATAAAGAAATATTTTGCAATGCAGCATGAATATGCTGCGGCACGGGAACGGG
>ENA-UOWG01002965-UOWG01002965.1-activated-sludge-metagenome-genome-assembly--contig:-NODE-2965-length-13541-cov-4.342800_pt1 | contig 13541 bp, 10 predicted proteins | sample MGYA00238147_ERZ761563 | MGnify/ENA primary metagenome ERZ761563 (study PRJEB28884, sample SAMN05720216) | anaerobic digester metagenome | isolation source: active sludge of municipal... | reverse complement strand
TGGGCAGGCCGATGACCTCGAACTCGATTACGCTATCCATAAGCCTCCGTTCATTGCGTCAAACAGTTTTATCGCCGCGAGCCAGCCGTCCAGCGCGACGGGAATATTTACTTTCTTGGTCTCAAAGTCCGGGCCGGTCTTGCCGAAGCGGATAACCCACGCGCTGTCAGGTAGGGGCAAGCCGTAGGTTTCCGAGAACGCCTGAGCGTAAGCCGAAACTTGCAACGGGTATTCGTCGCGCATGGCGTTGCTGGTCTTCCAGTCCAGAATGATGAACTTGCCGTCTTTGGCGCGGGCTATCGCGTCCAGCCGCCCGCCATAGCCATATTTGACCGAGGCCACGACAGTATCGCCGGCGATGATTTCCAGCCCTTCGTGCGACAGCCACGCCATGAAGTTGTCGAAGCCGGGCTGTGTATCGGATTCTAACCTCGGCGTTTTTCCGGCAATATAATCGTCTATGGCTTGGTGTATCCGTGCGCCGATATCGGCGGCTTCGTCCTTTATCTTGTCCGGCTGCCGGTCTGCACGGGCGAGTATCGGGCCGAGAATATCGGCTGTGATGGCCCGGCCCTGTGTCAGCTCCGCGACAAGCTCGGACTCGGCCAGCTTTAACGCGGCGCGTCTGGCCCACACAACAAGCGCGTTCGTCTTGCCGCCGCCCACGATGTTGAGTATCTTCGTGACAGAGGGATACTCAATCCCGTTGACGGTGTAGAGGTGCTGGCGGCGGTAATCGCGGTAACCGACCGCGTAAACCGGCTTCGGAAGTATCGCGGTGTCCATCAGAATGGTACCTCGCCGTCATCAGCTGGTTTATTATCCGGGATGTAATCGAACTGCCGGACTTTGTTGCTGCGCTTGCCGTTGTATTCCTCGATAATGAGGTCAGCCATCGCCTCTTTGCCGACGATATCGTCCGAGTCGAAGTTAACGCGACTTTTGTCTATGCTGAATCCGAAGCATTTCAGCGAGTGAACAGCTATCCCATGCCCCGGCTGGCCCTTCGGGATGAAGGTCAGCGTGTGGTAGACCCAGCGGTCGGGTTGGTCCACTACGCCCAGCTTCATATTGATTTTCGGGTCGCCTGCCTTGGAGTAACCGTCCTCAACCTCCAGCACCTTCACGCGATACTTGCCCGCCGGGAGCGGGGAATATACGCCTGCGTTCTCATCCACTTCGTAATCTATCCTCATGATTTCCTCCGTTATTTGGATTCCTCAAAGCCGAGCATGTCGTACTGTTTCTTGCCGTCTTTGACGGACTCTTTGAAAGCGACGGCGATTTCCTTGCCGATAAATCCTACGGCGCGTTCCGCCGCTGCCGCGCTGTGCGTAATGAATACCTTGGCGCAGCCAGCCAGTTTCAGGCCGTATTTCTTGCCACTTTCGGTATCCCGGCTCTTTACTTCTTCCAGCACGCCCTTGGCGGTCAGTTGCTCGCTGGCTTCCGGGGCGGGGGCCGGCTTTGCTTCCGGCTTAGCTCCGGCGCTTAGCCAACCCAGCAAAGCCTTGCCGGTTTCATCTGTGATGGGGAAATCTTTGCCGTCAAACAGGCTGGTGCGGTCTTTGGAAACCGTCGCGTAGTGGTTCTGATTGAGCGTGAATACCACGGTGAACTCGTATTCCACGCTGTCGCGCTGCACCGGCGCGGTGCCGATTTTCTTTGGCACAGCTTGGCCTTTGAGGTTGGTTTCCACCATATATTCGGCCTTTGAACGCATGGTGGCGATGATGTGCATGTCGGACTGCAAAATCGCATTGATTAGTTTCTCGTGGCGCGGGGTTACATTCTTCCAGCCAGAGAATCCCTTCCCCAGCGCATCCACGATTGAAAGACAGCCGCCCTCGCCGGTCCACTCGTGCGAAAGACTGTCTATCACGCACACGCTGTATCCGGCCTGCTGCGCGGCTTTTATGGCTTCTATATAGGCTTCCGGCGTGTAGGGGGGCCGCAAATCCACGACATCGAAATCGAACCTGTCAGCATACAGGCTGGCCGAGCCATGCTCCGTGTCTATGACCGCCACCTTTGGCGATAGCGATTTGGCGAGTATCAGCGAGCTGTAGGTCTTGCCCGCTCCCGCCGGACCTTCAACCGCCAGTCTTAGGCGGCTCTGCGTCTTTTGAGCTTTCCTGAACATTTTGTTGGCTCCTTTTCTTTATAATGTCGGCGGCTATCATCCGCGCCAGTATCCGCAACCCGGCGTCAAACTGCCGCTGCGCCTCCGGCGTCCATCCCTCGGAGGCGGAATGTTTTTCATTTGCTGAGCCTGAAGATGTCGGAAAACTCATATTCCTTGGCTCCTTTAAGCCGCTGGGCGCGGTTCACGGCCTCCAGCAGCTTGTTTCGGGTTTTATAGGACGGGTTCCTTGCCCCGGACAGCAACTGCGACATAAAACCCGATGTCAGCCCGGCAATGGTGGCAAGGCGGTTCTGGGATATACCGCGCTCGGCCAGCAATTGCCGGAACCTGCGCGTTTTGAGTCTTACCTTTGTCATGACTGCTCCTTTTGCTAATTACTGCATACTGCTTGCAAATAGTAGCGTAGCAGGCGTAGACACGTTTTGTCAATGCTTTATGTAAAAAAGTGCTTGCAGAAGTTAGCAAGACAGGCTATAATCTATCGGACACCACGATTGAAGTTCCAAATGGAGCGAAACGATGAGCGACGACAAGATAATATCGCAATCAATAAAGTTCGGGGAATACCTGCACAAGCTGCGCGACGAACGAGGCTGGTCCCTGCGCGATATCCAGGAAAAAACCAAAGGGGAAGTATCCAACGCGTATTTATCGCAGCTGGAAAGCGGCAAAAAGAATATTCCAACGCTGAAAGTCATACAGAAACTGGCTGACGCTTTCGGCCTGCCGATTGAAGTGCTTTTGAAAGAGGCCGGCTACGCCAGCCCGGAGATGGCAGCTAAAAAGGAAGCAAGTGTCATATTCCGGGGATATGAGCAGTTGTCACCCAAGAACAGGCAGATAATGCAGGAAATGCTTAAAACCTTGCTCAAGACCGAGGGGAAGTAGTTGCCGGGGGCTTTATGGGGGCGGTAAGGCCATATGAATACGCGCGGGAACTGATTGTCCGGTTCGGCCTTGATACCGTTCCGGTGGATGTGGAAGCCCTGGCAGGCAAGCTGGGGCTGAAAATCACGTATTTTGAGAATCCGAAGAAGGCCGACCCCGAATATCATAAAACCTTTGTTACCGCCTGTGCCTGGCTGGATAAAGAGAAAAAGGCCATGTGGGTGTACAAGAATATGCCGGTGACGCGGCAGCGGCTGAGCATCGCCCACGAGATAATGCACTTTCTGAACCCGTATCACGAGTGCATCAGCCCGTTTTCCGGCGGTGAGTCGTCGCCTTATTTCAACCATAAGCCGCAGGAGCGACAGGCATACGAAGGCGCGTTGTGGCTTTTGTTCCTGTGTGACAGATTCGCCGAGCGGATTAAGCGTGAAAAGCCTGGGCTGAATCTGATTTCCCAATTGGCGCAGGAGCATGGCGTCTCGCAGGAAGCGACGGCGATGTGGTATGTTCACACCAATCAAAAACCCTGCGCGCTGGTGGTGGCGGAGCCGCCCAAAGGCATCACGCGGGAGCAGGAAGAGGCTATGTTTGAGCTTGCGGAGAACGGGACGCCGGAGATGCCGACGGAAGTGACGCTCAACAGCGGCAAGAAAATTCAGCTGAAGCGGTTCGCCCTGCGGGTCAAGTATGCGGTTAAGTCAGATTCGTTTAAGAAGAAGTTTTTTGCGGCAGGCAAGGGCATTCCTTTTGATAGCGGGCTTTGCTATGCCTACCGGAGCGGTGATTTGTTTCGCGGGCCACTCAGCGCGGCGGAGCTTGGCATAGGCCATGGCACGGAAACCTACGAGTGCGAATGTGCCCGTTTCGGTATTCCGGAAGAACACAAGGTCATGGCTTTGGTTTGGACGGATGACCAGCAGCAGGAATTGTTTTAGGAGGTGGGTATGGGAAAAAATCGATGGGTAGTGCCTCATGATGGTAAATGGGGCGTGAAAAAAGAGGGCGCGGACCGCTGCGGCTCTTTGCACGATACGCAGGCCGATGCGATAAAAGCAGCCATCCCCGGAGCAAAACGCGACAGAAGCGAAGTAGTGATACAGGGCAGGGACGGCAAGATTCGTGACCGTGACAGCTACGGCAACGATCCTTGTCCGCCGAAAGACACAAAGCATTAGACTCCACGATCTCCCGACGATACCACCGATACCAGCGCGCCGCCGTCTTTGAGGGTTAAAATCAGGAATGCACGGCGAGTGTGTTCCTGTTTTGAGTTCCCGGTGCTCCTGCAATTAAAATTAACGCGAGGGAGGCAGAGAAGTTCGTCCTTTAATACTGAGTCAGAAACCAAAAAAGGAGACTGGTTTATGCGACCTACGGAAAATTTGATCAAAAGTATGCAGGAGTGGATGGAAAAGGAGACGGGAAAACCTGTTTCTAGCGAAGAGGCGGAAGAGGCATCCAGGAACCTGATAAGTTTCTGTGAGCATCTTGGGCGCTGGGGATACGAAGACGAACTCCGACAAGCGCGCCTTAAAACGGACCCGCAGGGGTTTCACCTTGACGGCGGGCCATATTCTTGCTGCATCTGCAGGGCCCAGGTTTCTGACGAAAAAACCTGGTACGATGGGAATGGGATCAAGTGTTTGCTTTGCCAGAAAGCGCTGGAACAGCGGATAATTCCGGCCAGCGCCTGCAAAGACGATGACAGCTGGTATTCGGTGGGGGATTTGCGGCATTATTACAATGTGCACCCTTCCACCGCCAAAAAGCTGGCGAAACAGGGCAAGCTCAAGGCCAGAATTATTCCCAACGAAGCAGGGAAGCCGCATTTCTATGTATTTCTGATATCAGAAAATCCTGCTCTTCAGAAACCAAAGCCGGGAAGCCAATTAAGCGACGGGTCTTTTTCCCTGGAACCCCCGGAGCCGATGGAACTGCGGCTATAGTCGTATCGCAAGCCCCCAACAGACGATCCAAGGGCATGGTTAGCAGTGCGGAACTAGCTTTGTACTAGGACAACCCGTTTCAGGCTGTCACTTGTAGATTGCCACACTTTCCGCATATGCCGGTGTAAAGGATTTCACGCAGGATTTGCAAATTGGAACAGGATTTGGGTAACATAAGGTGGTGTTGAAATGAAAGGGGCTGGATGGGAGTCTTAGTAACAATAATTTGGAGGGGGACCATGTTTAAACCGTTTATATTGGCGGGTGTAATCCTATTTTGCGTGCCGACTATAGCGCGGGCGCAGTCGACAGGTACGGTGACTGCGGACAGCGCAATACGCAAGCAGCTCCAGCAGGAGCAGCTACAGCACCGCACGGAGCAGCAGAAAGCCGACGCCGAGTTCATGAAAACGCTCTCCGGCAAGACTGAGGCGGAAAGGCTGGCGGCGGTCAAGGAACGAGCCCGACAGAAGCGGGCCGAAGATAAAACCTTTCGCGCCAAAATTCACTCCGAAAAATCCGATTACCGCAAAAAGGCGCATGACGAGCGTATGGCCTACATGAAGGCTAAGCTGGACAAGGACAATAAGCTCAGTGCCGCCGAGAAAGCTAGCCTTCTGGCTTTTATGGAGGAGCAGTACAAAAGCGCCGCGGACTATGATGATAAGCAGTTTTCTTCCAGCCAGGATTTCATGGATAAGCTAGACGACCCAAGCCTGAGCAAGGAGCAGCGCCAGGCCTTGATGAAAGAGCAGGCCGATAAGTCGCGCGCGGCGGCAAAGGCGCATCGCGAAGAGCTGGCGCAGCAAAACAAGACTTACCGCGAACAGCAGCGCGCTAGCCGCCAGACCGATTTGAAGGCGAAAGCGGCCGCGACAGCGCCCGCGGGGATCAAGATAGTGCAGTAATTGCGCCAGTTTTGTGATATTTTTGGGGTGGGTCTATATATAGGTTGTAGGTTTAGCTCGTCGCTGAATCAATCTGTCGATTGTTGCGCGCCAAGATGCGACCGGCATATTGTGGTTCGGGATTGTAATTTTTTCAATGCCTAGCAAGCGATTTTTACAATTGGTTTTGTCAGGCGGCATCCTGTGCCTGGCTTCTTTTGGTTTTGGCCTGACAGAGGCGCGCGCGGCTACGGTGAACTGGACCGGCGGCGCCGGAGACAACAGCTGGCACACTGCGGCGAACTGGAGCGGGAACGCCATCCCGACTGCTTCCGACGACGTAACGATAAATGCTTCTGCCACAGTGACCGCATCTTCGCAATCGGCCGCGATAAATTTCAATTCGTTGACAATAGGCGGCGGAACTTCCAACGCCAAGTTGGCTCTAGGCGCGGGCATTGGCAATGCCGGCAATCTGACGGTTAAAAATCACGGCACGTTTGAACAACAGAACGCGACATCGCTTAGCTTTGGCGACATCACTGTAGAACAAGGCGGTGTTCTTACCCATAAGGCCAACAGCCAAACCAAGGAGTATTTCCTTAATTTAAATATTCAAGGCGATTTGACCCTGCAATCCGGCGCCACGATTTACATGGACGGCCTCGGCTACACCGGCGGTTATGGCAATGTGGCGGGCAACGGGCCGGGCGGCGGGCCGACGCAAGCAGGCGCTGGCCATGGCGGAGTCGGCGGAGAGCATGGAAGCAGCGCCGGCGGCGTTATTTATGATGAGCCTACGGCTCCGCTGGATTTGGGCAGCGGCGGTGGCGGCGGCTATTCGGACGGCATGTTCGGCTATAGCCGAGGGGGGACAGGAGGCGGACTTCTTGTCGCTGTTGTCGGAGGTACAGCGTACTTGGACGGCTTGATAACGGCCAATAGCGGCAACAATGCTGCGCGATACGGCGGCGGGGGCGCCGGCGGCGGCATAAATATTTCCGCTGCGCACATAACAGGCTCCGGGCAAATAACGGCTAATGGCGGAGCGCCAGCCAGCGGAAGCGCCGGCGGCGGCGGAATTATCGCCTTAAAAAGCACAGGGACCTCCAATTTCACCGGCTTGCTTTCCACATATTCCGGTGTCGGTCCCGGTCAACCGCTAGGCTGCGCGGGTCCGATAGCCATAAAGTTCGCTCCGGCAGGCAAATATTCCTTTAAGGTAGCGGACGCGCAAGCGGGAACAGCCGCATTGCCGTTATCTTTTAGCGCTGATATCGGCAGTTTTTATGTCGCCATGGCGACAGCCAGCGTTAGCGATGTTAATGCGGATGAAATAGAGTTGGACACGGGCGCGTTTTTAACCGGCAATCCGCGCTTGACTGTGGCCAATAATTTGACAATGCGTCCCGGCGCCACGCTGACGCATAGCGCCAATAGCGCGACAAAAACAAATTGGCTGGAGCTTAGCATCGGCGGTAATTTGGATTTGCAGGCCGGCGCCACGATTTATATGGACGGCCTCGGCTACGCCGGCGGGGATGGCAATGTCGCGGGCAACGGGCCGGGCGGCGGACCGATACGCTCAGGTGCTGGCCATGGCGGCGCGGGCGGCGCATCCGCCAATCCAGGCGGCGCAACTTACGACGATCCTGTCGCTCCGTCGGATTTAGGCAGCGGCGGTGGCGGAGGCGGGACTGCGGGCATGACCAGCCGCGGAGGAACAGGCGGAGGATTGCTTGTCGCCTCGGTTGCCGGCACGGCTTATTTGAACGGTTTGATATCGGCTAATAGCGTTAATAACGCCCTTGTATATGGCGGCGGCGGAGCCGGCGGAGGGATCGATCTTTCAGCGTCGCACACAACGGGAACCGGACAGATAACCGCCAATGGCGGTCAAGCTGCCGATGTTTCAGGGGGCGGCGGCGGGGGCGGCGGAAGAATAGCTGTAGGCGGCTTAACTTGCCCGGTTTCTTTCAGCGCGCAGACGGATGGCGGAAGCGGGATTACGGCGTCCGGGGCTTCTGGGACGATTTTTGACAAGCGGGCGGCTTCCATTCCGTTTTCCGCGCAGCCTTCGCAAAATAGCCTTGAGTGGACCTGGGCGGCCGGGGACGACGTGACATCGTTCAGGCTTATCAACTCAACCGGCGGCGCGACGACCGGCTATTTGCCGGCCACGACATTTTCGTTCCAGCAAACCGGCCTCGCTTCAAATACCACTTATACGCAAAGTCTGGAAGCTTCCACCTGTCTGGGAGCCAACGTGGCGAATCCCAGGACCTATTCCACGCTGGCTCTGCCGGTGGAAGCGGCGGCGCAGCCTTTTGAGGCCGTCTATCCAAGTTCAATAACCGTGGCCTGGACGCCGCGCCCCTTGTCGCCCAAGGCGTCGACAGCGGAAGGCTATGTCGTGGAGGCGTCTTCGACGAATTTCGGCGTGTTGTTACCCGGCGGAGTGATTTACTCAACCGCCACGAGCGAGGCAAGCCGCGGCAGTCTGACCGTTTCCGGACTTTCCGCTTCGACCACTTACTATATAAGAGTCGGATCCTTGAACTGGGACAACGCGCCGAACTTTACGTCATTGGGCGCCGCGCGGACGGCAGCCATCGGTTATGCGTATCCCGCGTTTGTTTCTGAGGCTTCGCCCGCCATTGCGGCGCAATGGGTAAGCAACGGCAATCCCTACGGGACAGAGTATAGGGCGCAGATTTCCGACGATCCGGCTTTCGAGACGATTTTGGCTTCTACCAACACCTATGAGCTCAACGCCGTTTTTTCCGGTTTAGCCAAGAACATCATGTATTACGTCCGCATAGCCGTTATGGACAACGGCGTGCCCGGCGATAACATTAGCTTGGGTTCGGCGATGACTTACGCGGCGACCCCGATAACACCTGATTTGTCCGGCATATCCTCCAATACCATTGCCTTGGGCTGGGATTCAAACGGCAATGGCGCTGCGATTCAATACAAGGCTGACGTTTCCACGGATTCCGCTTTTGGCGTCATTTACGCCTCAACACAAGCACCGGGCACAAATGCTTCGTTCAGCGCTCTGACGCCGAATACCACATACTATTTGCGGGTGGCTTCCCTTAATGACCTGGGCTTGGCCGGTCCGTTCCTTTATGCCGGCCCGGTTATTCTGGATGCCGCCGCCCCAAGTACTCGGTCGCCGGCCATTATGTCCGTCAGCTCGGCTGCGCTGTCGTTGCAATGGGACGGCGGGAGCAATCCGCCGGGGACCCTTTATCATGCCGGCATTTCCGAAAGCGGCGATTTCAGCGTCGAATTTTCCACAGAGGTCGCCGCCGAGCAGATTTCTTTTGTCGATCTCGCGGCGAACACCACCTACTACGCCAGGGTGTCGGCCAAAGGCTGGAACGGGCATATCAGCGAATATCTTTTGCTTGGCTCCACCATCACCAAAGCGGCGGCGCCCGCTTTGGCCGCGCAGACTTTCACCGATGTTTCCGCCGAGTCTTTCACGCTGCATTGGTCGGCCAACAACAACCGGTCCGGCACTGTTTACAAGGTTCGGATAGCGGTCGATGCCGCATTCTCGAACATTGTCCGCTCGGCCCAGACCGCTTCCCTTGAATATCAGGCGGCGGGCTTGGCTTCCAATACGACTTATTACGCGGAAGTGGCGGCTCTGGGCGCAGACGGCGTGTCCAGCGCCTACAGCTATTTCGGCTCCGTCAAAACCCTTGCCGCTTCGCCCGGAACTCCTACGGTCGCCGGTTCCGCAAGCGATGCCGTCACGGTCTCCTGGACGTCGGGCGGGAACGCCGCCGGCACGCAATATGAGGTCCAGGTCGCGACCTCGGCCGAGTTCGGCGAACCCGTGTCGAGCAGAACCGTCGGCTTGACGGCCGTTGTCGGCGGCCTGAGCGCCAATGCCACTTATTTCGCGCGTGTGGGCGTCGTCGGAGAGAATAACCTCGCGGATAATTTCTCGCCCATCGTGTCCGGCGTCACTTTGTCGCCGGCGCCCGCGCCCGCCGCGCAGCCGTTGACCGCGATTTACGCCAATTTCATCACGGCGGCCTGGCAGCCCGTGGACGGCTCGTCCGGGTATGTGCTGGAGGCTTCAACCTCCAATTTCAACGGCGGGGTAATTTATTCTTCAGCCACATGGGACAATTCGCTCACATCCTTAAGCGTCACCGGCCTGCCGATGATGACCGCCTATTATTTGCGGGTCGGCTCGCTTAACCGCAATAACGCGGCTAATTATACCGCCCTGGGCACGGCCTGGACGCCGAGATTCGCGATGCCTGTCGTGGTCGCGCCGGCTTACACGGACATAAGCGAATCCAGTGTGACAGTGCATTGGGGCGCCAACGGCAACTCGGCGCAGACGAGCTACAAGCTGGACGTGTCGCAGTCGCCCTGGTTCGCCTCCTATTACACTTTCACCACCACGGACACGGCCTTGATGGTATATGACCTGCGCCCGAATGCCTCCTACTATTTCCGCGTGCAGGCCGAAATTCCCGGCACCTCCAGCGCGTACGCGGCGTTGGGGGAAGCGGTCACCCTGGCGGCTCTGCCTCAAAATATAGCGCTGTCGGTTTACGTGAGCAGCGCTTCCGCCGTCTGGAGCGCGCTGGCCGATCCTTCCTATTCGCGGGGTTTTGCGTTGGAGGCATCCACCGACAATTTCTCCGGCGCGCCGGTTTATTCCGCGTCCACGGCCAATCCGGCGGCCGCCTCGCTCGAAATACCGGGACTTTTGACCAACACCGCCTATTACGCGCGCCTGGCCAGCATAAACAGCGCGGGGGCGCCAAACTACGTCCAACTGGGCCAATTCACCACGCTGCGCGGCGGCCCGCCCGGCTATCCGGAGATTTTCCGGGTTTATGCGTCAAGCGTCACGCTGAGATGGACCTCCGTCCATGCGGACGGCTATATCGTGCAGGCCTCCAGCGCCGCTTTCGACGGGACAGGGGCCGTTTACGAGGCGCAAACATCCGACGGCGAGGCTCAGCAACTGACTCTTGCCTCGCTGCAGCCCAATACCTCCTATCAAATGCGCGTGGGAGCCTTGTTCGACGGGGTCGCTTACTACCAGTCGGCCGGGTCCACTGTCACCTTGGCGTATGTCCCGTCCGATTTCCAGGCGGTGGAGGTCTCTTCGACAGGCGTGCGCCTGAGCTGGGGGACAAACGGCAACAACGCCGGCACCGCCTATATAGTGTCCTACTCCGCCAAGGACAATTTCGTTACGCCGGAATATATAGTCTACGAATATCCGTTGTCCACCACCGGCTATATGCTCGCGCCGCTGGTCCCGGATACCGGCTATTACATCAGAATAGCGGCGCAAAATTCAGCCGGGGCCTTGTCCGGCTATAGCGCCATTTTCGAGCGCACGGAAGGGACCGACCCGCCCCCGGCTCCGGCCCTGGTGAGCGCGCTCTCTAAAAAAGACGGGGCCATAGGGCTGGATTGGGAAATGGCGGCCGGCTACGGCGTCACTTCTTACTCGATTTATCGCGCCACCTACGATTTCGTATCGGCTGACGGGCGCGTTCCGCTGGCCTCCGGCTATAAAAATGTTTCCTATACCGATACCCCGGCCGCGGAAGGCGAATATTACTACGCCGTAACGGCGCATGACGCCTACGGCAAAGACAGTTCCATTTCCAACACTTTGTCGGCGGTTTCAGATAAAACCGCTCCGTCCGCGGCCATAGCTCTTTCCACCGTGCCTTCCTCCGGCATACTGGGGCCGGCGGCTTATCAAGCGGCGCTGGCGGTCAGCGAGGTGCTGGGCGGGACTCCGCGCCTGACTTTCACGCCGAACGGCCAGGCGCCGGTTTATATTCCGCTTTCCCCGGTTTCCCCGACGCTTTGGATCGGCACCTTCACGGTCACCGCCGCAATGGCGTCCGGGTCCGGGAGCTTCGCCTATGAGGGGCAGGATCTGTACGGCAACGTCGGGCACGCGATAAGCGGCGGGGCGTCGTGGGTCCTGGATACCATAGTCCCGACGGCCTCGTTGTCGTTCAATCAAAGCGTCCCGGCCTGGCTGAAGGCCGGCGGCTACCCGCTGTCCGTGCTTTCCAGCAAGGCGCTTGCCCAGGCGCCCTCGCTGCGCTATTCCATACAGGGCGGCGCGCCGTCCGATATCGCTTTGTCGGCCTCCTCCGGAAGCGTTAAATGGGAGGGGACGCTTAACATCGCGTCCGATTCGCCGCAGGGCAACGCCTTGTTCGTGTATTCCGCGACCGATACCGTAGGCAACGCCAGCGCCCTGCTTTCCGGCGCGACTTACTTCGTGGTGGACACCGTGCCGTGCGGCGCGCCGCAGTTCCTGCACGCGGCGCTTTTGTCCGGCGGGCGGGTGCAGCTGAGCTGGAGCGCGCCGTCCGGGGAAAAGCCCGCCGGTTATTGCGCCTACCGCGATTCCGCGCTTCTGACCTGCGCCATCGCCGCCAACCTTTCTGATTTCAGCGGGCTGTATGTCGACACCGCCACGGAAACGCAGCATACCTACCAGGTGTCCGCGCTGGACAAGGCGCTGAACGAAAGCGCGCTTTCCTCCGCCGCGCAAATAACGCCCGACGCTACCCCTCCGTCCGCCCCGACTGATTTTTCCGCGTCGGTCGTTTCCGGCGGAATACAGCTTGCCTGGCAGGGTCCGTCCGGCGAAACGGCGGCGTCATACAGATTATACCGCTCGACCGCAGAAATCACCTCGCTGGCGGGGCTGCCGTACCGCACGGTTTATCCGCCGCTGGTCGACGTGCCCGGCGCGGACGGCTCCTACCATTACGCCATAACGGCGATGGACGCCGCAGGAAACGAAGGACAGGCGGCGGACGAGGTTTCGATAGCTTACGATATGGCGCCTCCGGCGATCGCCGTTGCCGGCGTATCCAGCGGGGCGTACTATAACGCGCCGGTCACTATAACCTTCTCCGCGACGGATCTCAATCTTGACGCGTCCAGCGTGCGCGCGACGCTGAACTCCCAGCCGTTCGCCAGCGGTTCGATGGTTTCGGCGCAGGGGGAGTACGCGCTTTCCGTTTTCGCTTCCGACGTGGGCGGCCACGCCTCCACCGCCACGGTGTCGTTTGTCGTGGACCTAGCCTCGCCCACAATAACGGTGACGGGCGTCGCCGACGGATCTTTATACGAGCTGCTGGTCGCGCCCGTGATTTCCGCTGCGGACGCGAACCTCTCCACCTTCAGCGCGGTTTTGGACGGCCAGCCTTACGCCAGCGGCTCCGCGATAGCGGCGGACGGCGCGCATGCGCTGACGGCGACGGCTTTGGACAAAGCCGGCAACCGGACTGACAAAACCGTGTCTTTCACGCTGGACCTGCCGCCCGCCAAGCCGCAGAACGCGGCGGCGCTGGTGTCGGGGGGCAGCGCGCGGTTCTCCTGGACGAAGCCAGACGCGGACGTGGTAGCCTACCGCGTGTACAAAGACGGCGCGCTTTACAGCGCCAGCATGCTGGCGCTGACCTCCTTTATTGACAATTCCTACGCGGCGGACGCCGTGCATGTGTATGAAATAGCGGCGGTGGATTCCGGCTACCGCGAGGGCGCGCGCGCCCGCGTTGAAATAGCGCCGGTGGAGTTTAACCTGCTCAGCTACGGCAGCGTCGTGTCCGGGGAGGAGGCGCTGAACGCCGGTTTCTTCGATTC
>ENA-UOWG01002958-UOWG01002958.1-activated-sludge-metagenome-genome-assembly--contig:-NODE-2958-length-13555-cov-3.349704_pt1 | contig 13555 bp, 21 predicted proteins | sample MGYA00238147_ERZ761563 | MGnify/ENA primary metagenome ERZ761563 (study PRJEB28884, sample SAMN05720216) | anaerobic digester metagenome | isolation source: active sludge of municipal... | reverse complement strand
TTTCTTCAATTACACTTGCCTGACTATTAATCAAACTCTTTTTAAGTAGAGCATTATACAATACACCCTTACCGACTAAATAAGGTGTTGGATAATCATCATACCAAGAATTAAAAGGTTTACGAATTAAAATGGTAGTCTTTGTTCCATCTTTTAATTCGGTATCATTAATATAATATTTCTTTTTAGTTAAATCATCTTCACTTCCATCAACAGTGATAACACTACCATCAGAAAACCACATCTTACCTGGCAAAATTAAATCGTCAATCTTTTCCCAAATAATATTCAACACGATGAAAGAAGATTTATATCTTTCTCGTAAATATTGGGTTGTAACTGCTTTCAATCCTCTAGGAACATCTTTGCTGATACCAGCATTTAACTTTTTAGTAGCCCAATCATTAAGAATTAAAGTTAAGTTGGTATTATCAGTTACAAAGTTCATAGGAACTGAACCAGTAGCAACCATAAATTCATAAATAGTTTTCACGACCCCTGTGTAATCGTTTTCCAAGAGTTCATTAATCTGAATCATTTGTTTATGAAAATCTTTAGCAACTTGGATTTTATTTCCAGGATTGAAAAGTTTGCTTATGACTGATTTGAAATAAAAATCTGAACTAATATTTGTCATTGTTTACCCTTTGTTTTTTTAGAAGCCAGCTACGAAAGTATTTTGGTTAGATGGCTTAGTTAGTGAACTAAATTCTGACTGAAAACGAGCGATACTCATACATTGGAAGCTCTGAAGCAAATGGTCTGTTGAGCTAGTTCCATAACGTTTTGTAGTGCCTGTCATCACACTGAAGTAATTAGCGAATTCTCTTAAAAACTTCTCGCTATGTGGAACTTCAATTAGACCATGATACAAAATCTTTTCTAACTGCATTACTGCAAAATCAATTGTACGTTCTAGTTTATAAAGAGGATTTCCTCTTTCATCATATTTAACAGATTGGTCATCATTCATCTCGAATCCGACCACCATCTTGGAGTTAAACATAACTCTAACAATTCTATCTTTTGGAACACCTAAAATTTCTAATTCATCAGCAATTGAACGACCTTCACCAGCCGTACAATCTAATGAAATAACACAATTTTCTAATTTATCATATAACCACTTAAAAATCTTTGCTTGTTCTTGAGTGGTCAGCATAAAGAGGGATATATTATATCTCCACTTTAAAAGCTCTTGATTACCAAAAAATATACATACTTCACTTGGAGAACCTGTAGTACCAATGTCACTTGCGATTATTGAAAGTTCTGCTGGCTGTTTATCAACAATCAAAATCTTATCAAATTTATCAAATGTTTCTTTCCCAACTTCAAATTGTTTAATTCGTTTTTTGGTAGTATAAGAATTTTCTTTAATACGTGCCATGTCAAACATTGAAGCCGACCCCTCGATGGCTTCCCCCAAAATATTTAATTTGTAGTTTGGGTCTTGTTCTCCACCATATTCTTCAATAGCTCTTGCTTTTGATTTTTCATTCCAATCACTTAAAACGTATTGGGGCATATTGCAAATAAAATTTTTCTTTGATTCATCTCGTAACATGCGACCCAATGGACTTCCTAATTTTAGGTCTGGAATTCCGCAAAATCTTTCGATAGCCCCTTCTGACGAAATAGCATCGACCATCTTTTTTCGTCCTTCTTCTGTCATGTACGATGCCTCGTCGTAGATTAACTTTTTTACGTGAAGCGAGTGGTAGCTGGTGCCTGGGTCTGGACTTCCGGCGTTTTCGTTGCGACCATACATTATGTGACCTAAAATTGTATCTATCTCAAGTCCACCGCCGATGTAACGTACACACTCTTTGCCTTTTCGTCTGTATAATTCAAAAATCGGGTGATGATTGACAAAGGTGCTTATTGGAGTACAGATTTTTTTAAGATGAGCAAAATCAAACGAACTAACACAACTCTCATCACCTTCTCCATGTAATAACGTTAAAACGGCATCCATAAACGCACAAAAACTTTTTCCAATGTTACGAGCTGCAACATTGATAATAAATCCTGCCCCTTGTTTATTTTGAAAATTATCTTTTTTAGATAATTTATTATCATCCGCATATAGATAACTATAATCTAGCATTGCGAATTGATAGGGTCTAATTTTTATCAAAGAACAATCTTGTTCTGACCAAGTTTCTGGTGATTTATAATTTTCAGGAATCAAACATTCAATCATGCAAACAGGGTCATACCATGCTTCCATAAATCGAATTTCTTCTTCTGTTAATTTTTTGTAAAGAGCCACAATCTTCCAACCTTGTTAAAAAGGTTAAATTTTATTTTTACAATCTAGGCAATTCGTTTGACTTTTTGTAAGTAAGGGATGCTCTATTTGTAAAATTTGTTTCAAAATCTGATTTTCCAATAGCTAAACGATATTCGGTTCCATCGGTTTTTTCACGAAGAATTCTCCATGAACCGTTTGGATTCGTAAATCCATAATAATTATAGCCGGCTTCACTTTCACGAATTTCTGCAATATCATACCCTGATAAATAGTTTTCAAGTAACATATATATCTCCTATTTCCATGAAACGGCGGTTCCGTGTATTTTTAAATCTTTATTATTAAGAGTTTCAACTTTATATTTTATATTGGTTCCAGAAGGTTGTCCTGAAATATCAACAACCCCTTGTAAAATTCGGGCTGTTGTAATATAATTTCCTTCATCTTCTAAAGTTACTTGAGAATAAGTGGTTCCATTATCTCTTGAAACATAGGCTTTTAAATCAGTATTTAATGTAACAGAATCAACATCTTCTTCAAATAATACTAATCTGGCAGAAGTAGGAACTGCTTCTGCTGTTTGAGAATTTGAAAGAAGAGTCATGTTATCTTTAGTGGCACTGTAAACATATACTTTAAATTTTAAATCCCATGTTGCATCTGCTGCCCATGTAGACCCACCATTTGTACTTGTTGCGGACGTTCCATTTGCATAAGCATTACTACCTATTTGTCTTGCCATCTGCCAATTGTTGTTTGTGCTTTGATTATCACATAAAAGTACAATCCAATAAGTTGTAGATGCACTTAAAGAAAAAGGTGTAGTAAATGATACCTTTAATGTTCCACTATCAATTGATGAAACAGTTTTCGTAGCGTTTACATTTGCTAATGTACCTGAAGGAACACCAGCATTATTAGTTTCAATGCGAATAGTCCAATTTCCTGTTGGAGAACCAGATTTTGAATTTATATATAATTCAATAGCTGTAACAGTTTTAGTTCCAGATAATTGAAACCCTTGTGCATTTCTATATTCTGAATTTGCTATATCTCCAAAACTAGCATTATTGTCAGATAATGTCTGCTGTTGGTCAACCACTTCTTGATATAAAGGTGTATAATAATCATCTGTTGAATTATATGATTCATTAATCGAATTTATAGTATCAACTCCACTTTCATCTTCATATTCGTCAATAAATTGGTCAACCATATTTAAAAGAGAAAGACTTCCTTGTTGAGCAATTCTAAAAGCGTTAAGCATTATGTTTAATCCGTGATTTTTTATTGTAGTAACATCTAAACCAAGAGCATCTACATACATTTTTACCGCTTTTTGTGAAGGATATTTTATATCACTCATTCCTAAAGAAGTAGATGTATCTTTATTAGATATTAATTCAATATTTTCTGATTGAATACCCATATTTTTATTTTAAAATCGTTTCGTATAAAGGAATATATTTATTTTTTACTTGATATTCCATATTAAAATTTTTAAATGCAATTTTATAATTTTGTTTTCTTATTTCTTCAATATTATCTTTTCGTTCATTCCAACATTCAATAACAGAATTTGCAATTTCTTCAATTGTATGATTTTTTGGCATTTTGCTATATTTATTATCCCATCCAACAACTGAACACCCACACGCCATTGCTTCCATTTCTACTCTACTAAAAATGCCAGATACATTACCATTCCATAAAATATCAGCACTTCTTAAAAATGGTCGGATTTCTGTCATTTCCATTAAAACATTTTCACAAAGATGAAAAAGTGTACCACCTTTTGAACGCATTAATAAGTTTCGCCATGTTAAAATTGATTCTAAATCTAAACTAACAATTGTTAATCTTGCTGAAGGAATAACTTTATGAATTTTTTCCATAGCCCAAATAATATGTGATGGATTTTTATTTATTCTTAATGAATCACAAAATAAAATTTGAGGGTGTCTTAAAAAATCATATTTATATCCTTTTAAATTAAATTTTTCAAAATCAATTGAATCTTGTATATAACTTAATTTATTATTATAATCGTAAAGTTTATAAATTTCATAATCATATGTGTTAACGGCAACAGAAGCGTCACAATTATTAATTAAATTTATATGAGTGTTAAAAGATGTTTCGTTTGCTTTTGTTAATATTTCGTTTAACATTAAAAAATCCGCTGTTCCATGAATAACAACAACATGTTTTGTTTTTGGAAATTTATCTTCTATTTCTCTTGGTAATCCTCTATGTATAACAAAAAGGTCTGCTTCTTTTGACCAATCCCATGAAACTGGTTTCATCCAGCCATCGTCATTCCAATTTGGGTCTGGATTTTCATGCTCATAAAGAGCCATTTGGCTATCAATTCCATATTTTCTCTCAAATTTGATTTGGTCTTTTGTACATTCATATAATCCGCTTTTACGTGGTGCATAATTAGCAAAATGTAAAATTTTCATTTTTACTCCTTACAGTTACAAAACATTTATGAAATGGAGTGGGGCTGATTTATCAACCCCACAAGTTTAAAAAGAATTAGCTACCTATAGCACTATCGTCATATTCAACAACAATAGAACCAGAAGCATTTCTCTTCATGTCTGTAATCTTGTATTCACCAGCACCAGGTTCAGACCCGATTGCACTATCTGCAACCACACCTGCACTAGTTGCTTTAGAATCAGCAACAACGGCTTTACTATCAGCGGTTGAAGCAGCAACACCAGCACTAACACCTTTGCTATCAGCAACAACAGCTTTGGAATCAGCAGTAGAAGCAGCCAAACCAGCACTAACCGCTTTACTATCAGCGATAGAAATTGCTGTGCTATCTCCAGTTTGAGCAACTGATAATGCTTCAGATGCCAATGTACCAGCACTTACTGCCTTGCTATCTGCAACAACAGCTTTTGAATCTGCTGTCGAACCAACAACACCAGCACTAACACCTTTGCTATCAGCAACAACAGCTTCAGATTCAGCTTCAGATGCCAATGTACCAGCACTTACTGCCTTGCTATCTGCAACAACAGCAGCACTAAGTGCTTCAGACCCATCTAAAGGGTCAAAAACAATACTTGCAATTGCCATGATTTAAATCTCCTTTTCATATATTTTATTTATTATTCTTGATAATTTATTCTAAGTTGTCCAGTTATTTTATTATATTCCATCGACACAATTTGTTTCCAATTTCCATCTGAAATAGAGCTAATTTTATCCGAAATATCTTGAGATGCCATAGCTCCATCAATAGAAATAGCAAATATTTCATCATTAATATCAATATTTAAAGATTCGTTTCCCATATTTATGCTATCCTTAAAGAAGGTAAAATAGATAATTTTCCTCTTAAAAATGTTTCTCTATATCCTGTATCAATAAATTTCATATCGTAATAATAATCGCCGATTTCGATATTTGTTTCAGAACTAGATAAATCTAAATATCCAATTCCTGCTTGTGATTCTGAATTTGAAGGAAATTGTTTATCTTTTAAAATTAAAGCGGAAGAATCTAAATCATTAAAATCGGTTTTAACAGTAAAATATACATACCATCCAGAAATATCTACAGCTACGCCGTTTCGTGATAAACGAATAGTAAAAGTTTTTGTATCTTTTTTAACAATTTGTAAATTTAATGATTTCATAAATTTCTCTATTATTTTTATATTAATTTATTTCCATGAAACAGCGGTTCCATGAATGTTAAGTTTTTTATCATTTAAAGTTTCAACTTTATATTTTATATTGGTTCCAGAAGGTTGGGCAGATATATCTACAACTCCACTTAAAATTCTGGCTCCTGTAATATAATTTCCTTCATCTTCTAAAGTTACTTGAGAAAAGGTTGTTCCATCATCTCTTGAAACATAAGCCTTTAAATCAGTATTTAATGTAATAGAATCAACATCTTCTTCAAACATAACAATTCTTGCTTCAGTTGGAGCCGATTCTGCTACTTGAGCATTTGATAAAAGTGTCATATTGTCTACCAATGAAATTGGATATGGTGAAGATGGAGGAGTAAAATTAGAAGTCCAACGAGCAATACCTTTTGATATACGAATTTCATCAATTAATCCATTAAAAGGTAAACTTCCACCAGCAGTTCTTGCCCCAACACAAAAATCACCTGTAAAATTACCAGCAACATTTGATTCTGTAGTTGACCCATCTGCAACACCATTAACATATAATGTCCAAGTATTTCCATTTCTAATAAAAGCTACATGGTTCCAAGTATTTAATGTTGGTGTTATTGTTCCAATTAATTCAACAGTGTATACTCCTTGAATAGCCATAATAGCATAAAAAACATAATATCCGGCTTGGTCAATATAAGAAATTCCCATCCAATTACTTGCATCAGTTAAGTGTCCAATAATAACTCTTTGACCAGAACCAGTGTTAGAAGGTATATTTACCCATGCTTCCATTGTAAAATCACCAGAACCAAAATTAAAATCTTCGGAATCGGGAACAGATAAAACAGATGTTGAACCATTAAAAGATGCTGAATGTGTTCCAAATTTATTAGTTGTTGAAAAGGTTACATTGTTATTTGTTACTGTTTTTGGAGTAAGTTCATAATCGGTTACATTATTATCAAGATGAAGAAGCAATTTTGTTTCAGCATCAACTGTATCATCCCAATTTTTATAATAATCATTTACAGCATCATATATTTCATTTGTTGAGTTGATAGTGTCAATACCGCTTTCATCTTCATACTCATCCATAAATCCCTTAACCATTTGAAAAATAGTTAACGAACCTATTTGAGCAATTCTAAAAGCGTTAAGCATTATGTTTAAAGAAACATTTTTTATATCTTCCACCAAATTTGTAATATCAGATTCTGTATGTATATGATTAATATTAGATTTATTTGATTGTAAATTATCTAAAGCACCTTTAATATTATAAACATTTAATATATCACCCGAATATATTAAATTTTCTGCCGAATCTTTTAAAATAATATCTGTGATAGATTGAGTATTTCCAACAGGTAAAACATACCCATTTTGAATTCTATAATTAATCATGTTGTTAACACAATTATTTTGATTCAGTGAAACTAAAGCGCCATTTTCAACTCTTATCCCTGAACTGTTGATATCGTAGCGACAATTATAACATAAATTTCGTACTAATACTGCAATAGCACTATCATCAACACTAATTCCTTCTTCAGTACATTCATAACAGATATTATCAAATAAATAAGCTGTTACATTATCATCAATATCAATACCTTCAACAGCATTTTTAATTGTGTTTGATATAATATAGCCGGTTGTTCTAAATGTACAACTACCTAAATCATCTAATTTAATACCTTCACTATTTGTTCCTGGTGTTGCAGTATTTCTAATATTATTATAAGCTATATAAGAATTAATACAATTTTGTAACTGTATTTGTCGCATTGATAAAGCGTTATCACGAAAACTATTATTATAAATAAAAGGTTTAATAATGCCACGTAAACTTAAAGCTGCACCTTCAGTATTATCTTTGTTTGCTTTATAAAAATCACAATTAATAAATCGAACATCGTTACTACATTCTTCAATAGTATTTGGAGTATAATATGTATCTCCTCCAACCGACCAATGATAGGATAACATAACACCACTACCATTTGTAACAGTATCTATTGAAATATTATAAAATGAAATATTTGATACTATTGCGTTTTGTTCTCCAAAAGATATTCCTGCGCCTCTTTCGTTGTTAGCAGGTGAGCTACAATTTTGTATTGAAACTCCTGCAATAATTGTATCTCTTGCTCCATTCATTAATTTAATACATTCAGTTCCAGTTAAATTAATATATTTTCCAAGAGAAGGTCTTATAATTAATTCTTTGTTTGCTGGTATAGAAATAGGATTATAAACTACCGATGAATCAACCTCTAAAATATCACCATCATTTAAAGTTTGAATAATTGTGTTTAAAGATGATGGGTCTGTATTTGTATGTAAAACAGTATAAGGAAGTTGTAATTTACTTTCAATTTCACCAATTATGTTATCTGCACTGGCTCCAACCAATAATAATTCTCTTAATTGTTGTGCAGATATTTCATTCTCTCCACCTTCATCAAGTTTTATATCGGTGTTTTGTTCATGTGCTTTATTTATAGCATCTGTGGTATCTAAATTCGGAACATTTCCTAAACCAACATCTGTTTTTGTGACTTGATGTGGATTTCCAGTTGTAACTCCACTATGAGTATACGCTGTTTTAGACTGTGCAGCCGTAACAGCGTTAGGGCCACCAATATCTAAGCCTTGGTCGGTTCCTTGTGTATGTTTTTTAGAAACAGCATCGTCTATATCTGCTACACTTGAAGAAGGTTTACCACTTATACTTGCCCATTCAGTATCAATTATATCGCCTTGGTCAAGCCACTGTGTTCCATCCCAAATCCATAAATGACCATCATCGCTTGTAATTCTACCATCATAAACAGTGTTTCCAGAAAGAGGTAACAAAGAAGAATTAGCAACCGCTTCTTTAAAAGTTACAATAGTCGAAGATGGAACTAAGCTAAATCCTAACTTTCCTAAAGCGTTATATTTTTGTTTATATAAACCCATAATAAAATACTCCTCTTTTAATTATATACTAAAAATAAAACCTCTTTTATTTATTCTCTGTAGAAGGAAGAATCTTTCCCTCATTTTCTAAAACCCAATTGACATAATCGATGCTCGTCGGTAGAAGTAAATATTTTACCTTTATTTTGAATCGCAAAATTTATATGGTCAACGGAAACTTGATGAGCTTTAGCACAATCCTCTTTAGTCATCTTTCCGGCTTCAACTAATTCAATCAAATATTTATTAATGTAAAATCTGCCTTGGAACCAAGGGTGGTCTACGGCTTCGAAATCTTTCACAATTTTCCGAAGTAGAACCATCTTTACGTCATCACGACCGCAACTTTGACATGTAAATGGTACGGCTATAGTGCAAGAATCTCTATTTTCCTGAATCCAAGAATGGAAACGTTTCTTCAAGAGCTGGAGGGCCGAGAACTCGTCTTCCTTCTGCTCTTTATTGATTCCCAACTTCTCTTTCAAATAGAGGATTTCTTTTGTTAAATCAGTATGTGACTTCAAAAGTTTATCCGAAATGTAAGCCTTGCCATCTTTTGTCGTACATTCATTTATCGACTTCTGAACACGAAGGCTCAAGATTTCATTATAGACGAGAGTTGACAAAGTTGACAAATCCGAAAAATTCTCGTAGTCGAGCTTTTCAAGATAGGCTTCAAATATTTTCTTAGCCAACTTCTTTTCAGCATCGTCTAAAAAGTTACCACTATTTACCAAATCAGAAAGAACAACATTCTTTTGAGCCAATTTTTCCAATTGCTCATCAGAAAGATTTTTGTTTTGTTTTAAATTGGAGAGCTTTTTTATTTCCGACTTTACTGAAACATCCATTCTTTAAACCTTACTTTTAAAAGGGTTATAACAATTTTCTTATAAAATAAAAAAGGATTACCTCTTTTTTCTTAGAGATAATCCTATGATATAACGACGAAATGCCCAATGGACACACTTCTTCCATAGGGCTGATAATTAAAAACTTGGTTAATTCCTTGCTTTCTGTCAGTCATTTGGTGTGGGCCTAATTTAATAAGCCCACTATATGAAGTCCTACTGTCAAATCAAGTTTGAGGTCAGACCTTAGCTGAACGTGAACAGCGGTACGTTAATTTATGTTCCCTGTCTACAGGTACGTTTTTAAAATCCACACGAATGTGTGGAGCTGGAAATGGTCAAATTTTATTTTAACCATTAAAAGTATCAGATTTTCCCTTGGCTGCTATGTCGCAACCGTTGTTCTGATTTCAACGATAGTCGTTAGAAAACGTCCACCGTCAAGGGTTACAATTATATTGTCTTATTCTTTTAACCTTATCTGCGCCAATAAGTTAACTTTGCACGAATAAGACTTATCTTTTTATGAGGACTTTCACCCTGCTTGCAAACAGGCAAAGACGGTCATTATCCTCTATTTTATTATAAAGAACTAATGCTCTTAATATAAGTATAACATATTTATCATGGTATTGTCAAGGGCTACATAAAAATTAGCGTAAAAATTGTAACATATTGAAAATAAAGAAGTTATAAAAATAATTAAAGTTAGAATGATAAAAGAAAAAATAAGAAATTTAATTGTCCATTCTGATTTCATTCATAACTCCTTATTTTTCATATATTTACAACATAAAATTTTTTGGATTTATTTAATTAATTTTATAAAAAATAATTAAAATATTTTCCAATATACCACACAAATGTATGGATTTCACTCTTTTTCCCCCAAAATCGGCTTCTCGCCCCTCATGATTTTCGCTTGATTAATAATTGTCAAGATACTGCTCATATCTCCCCTGTAAATCGCATAAAATGGGGATTTCCTCTTTTTATCGGCATATTTAACATAAACCTTGTTATTTCGCTGGATTACCGCCAAAATGGAGGTTAGTTCTATCTTAAATCTTTTGTTTATGTGGATGATAGGATTCATTTAAGTTCCTAACTCTTCAGTTCCCAAAATATAAATAGTCTTTCTATCGTGATTAACTTCAAAAGATACAATTTTACCATTGTTCATGTAATCATACATTTCAACTTCATAATCTTCTGGTAATTCTTTAAGCATTGCGATTAAAGTTTTATTCCACATTTTTCCCTCACTTGTTAATATTCAGCCATTGCAAATGTAAAACATTATTTGGATAAAGAATCAATGAATAGGACAAATTTCCAAAAGACCAACAATCAATTATGATTCTGGCTCCTTTGGTATTTTCCCAAGGGTTGAAAGATGGTGTATTCATTTTTTATTATTGGTTAACTCGACCGCATAGGGGGCAATTTTTTTCCCATGCTTCATATTGGGTTCCGCATGTGTCACAAACAATCATTTCTTCCATTTCTACTTCTCCTTTGTTAAAATATAAATATTTACCCATTTTTTAAATTTGAGGTCTGCTATTTTTTCAGCATCGGTTAAATCTTTGGCATAAATATTTTTTGAGCGTAAATCTTTTCCAACTTGGTATTCGATTTTAAATTTCATGTTTAAGCTCTTTCAATGTACAATATTTAAAATTTTCTTCTACCCATTTTATTAAATTAATAACTGGCTGACCAATAAAAATCTTAATAAGTGGAACGGATGTTTCAATAACATATCCATGCTCTACTATTATCTGACCATAAAATTTTATACAATCAATATTATATTGTCTTTTCATAATTTATCCAATGTTTATTATATACTTCCCGATATTCAGAATAAAATCGCCTAAAAGCCTTTGGATAAAATTTAATTAATAAAACTAAAATGGTGTAGTGGATTCTCATTCTGTCACATCCTCAATTTTGAAAGATTGAAATTTTTGTTTTTTCAAAGATGCTTCTAAAAGAGATAATGGTTGATTTAAAAAGTTAGATAATCCTTTTGGAGTTCTAATAATTTTATTTTGCTCATCAACTTCGATAGCTGCTCTAAAAAGTGTGGCTGTTACTATTTTTATCATTATTTCTCTTCTTTCTTAATTTCTATCTTTTTATCGGCATTGTTAAGGATGGTTCGGATATTTCTACGATACCATTTTAAAATTTCAGATTCCTCTTTTGGTAAAGAAAGGGTTCGATAAAATTTATTCTTCAAATCTTTCATTTTAACTCCTAATAATTTTCCAGTATTCAGTTAACCAGCGTTCCTTTAATTCTGGCATTGCTGCATAAAGAGTTTCTATTTTCTCAAGGCAACCTTCAATACCCCAATGCTTCATACACTTGTGAATTTGAAAATTAATTTGTTGATTAATATCTTCACGAAGAATGTCATCTAAATTTTGGTCATCCATTTTTAACTCCAATTTCCCGAATCAACATCAAATGTAAAACTCCACTTATTATGAAGTTTATAAAAACTTATTCTGAAGAAGAGGAACTTTATTTCTTTGTGAAATTGATTATATTTCATTTTTTCTATCTCTTCTAGGCATTATTCTTCTTTAATTTTATGAAGTGATAGTTATTTCTTTTTCAGATACATTAACTTCTAAATGGTCATATGGAGTTAATTCTGGGTAATTCCCTGTATCAATAAAAAAGATGGTATATTCTTTTTCTTTATCAGATAATCTATCATCTACATATTTTTTAAATTCATTCCACGTCATTTCTCTCTCCTTTAATTTTATAACTCAAATAATTAATCCAACATCCTATTTTACAAAACGCTAAAAAGAGGATTATTACTATTTCTCCTAACATATATTTAAGAAAATTTTTTAACATTAATACCACATTCTTTTAGACGCTTGTCTTTTTGAATGATTCTTATTCTTTCTTCGTTGTTTCATTGATTCTGGACAATTTCTTCTATCAGAAAACAGTCTACAATAAGAGCCATCCACAGATTGAGGATAATAATTTACACAGTTTAATTTTCCACACTTCTTAGAAATAATAGTCATTTATCTTTCTCCCATACTTTTCCACATTTTTTACATTTATCGCCTTCTTTAACTAATTCCATACAAATAGAGCATACTCTTAATTTCTTCCACCCATTCTTAGGAACAAAAATAGGAACTTTCTTTTTCAAATGGATTACCTCTATTTTTCTAATTCTTCTCTCTGAATTAATTTCATGGTTCTTGAAATATTTCCAATACCACAAAATTCTCCATATTCATTCATAAAAAATTCAGCATCTTTAATTCCAGTAACTTTCCGCATATCTTCCTCAATAAAATTCACAGACTTATAAAATCGTGATTCTGCATCTTTTAAAAATTCCCAATACAACTTCATCACTTCTAATTGTTTCTTTGTTGGTTTTAAAGTGTAGGTTTTCTTTTTCATTTTAAAATCCTTTTTAATAACTTCCGCATGAATTTAACTGTTCTTCTGATAACCATTTTTTAATTTCTATAAATATTAATCGTACCGACCAATCTGCATAAACACCTAAAGGAATTCTAGGATGCTTCCAAAAACCGAAACTCTTTTTAAAATTAAAATAACTCTTCCAACTATTTGCAGTTAAAAACAAAATCTGATATTTACCATATGGATAATTTTTACTTTTAAATAACATCATATTTTTCTCCTTTAAAATAATCCAACCTCAATTTAATTATAACATATTTAAAGTGGTGTTGTCAAGTTTTTCTTTACAACTCAATTATCGTTGGTTGATTAATAAGCTGATACATATCATCTAACATCGAAACATTA
>ENA-UOWG01002957-UOWG01002957.1-activated-sludge-metagenome-genome-assembly--contig:-NODE-2957-length-13555-cov-18.561481_pt1 | contig 13555 bp, 8 predicted proteins | sample MGYA00238147_ERZ761563 | MGnify/ENA primary metagenome ERZ761563 (study PRJEB28884, sample SAMN05720216) | anaerobic digester metagenome | isolation source: active sludge of municipal... | reverse complement strand
ATGGCGACCGTGGAGCAGGGCGCTGCGCCTGCATCAATGGCTCAAGAACGTGCTGATCTTCGTGCCGCTGGTCGCCGGCCACGTCTGGGATCAGCCCGACACGCTGCTGCTGGCGCTGCTGGCCTTCCTCAGCTTCGGGCTGTGCGCCTCCAGCGTCTACCTGCTCAACGACCTGCTGGACCTGAACGCCGACCGTCGCCATCCCCGCAAATGCCGTCGCCCCTTCGCCGCCGGCCAACTCCCCATCGCCCAGGGTGTCGTTGCCATTCCGCTGCTGCTCATCGCCGCGTTCGGCCTGAGCCTGCTGATCAATCCGCCCTGGTTCAGCGCCGTGCTGGCGACCTACTACCTTTTTACCCTCGCCTATTCGCTGCGGCTCAAGCGCGCCCTGATGCTCGACGTCGTTGTGCTGGCCGGGCTGTACACGCTGCGGATTATCGCCGGCGCGGCGGCGGCGGCCATCGAACCTTCGTTCTGGCTGCTGGCGTTCTCGATGTTCCTGTTCCTGAGTCTGGCCCTGGTCAAGCGTTACGCCGAACTGTGGACCCTGCGCGAGCAGGGCGATCTCAACGCCAGCGGGCGGGGTTATCACGTGAACGATCTGGGTCTTTTGCAAAATCTGGGCGGGGCCGCTGGCTATCTGGCGGTGTTGGTGTTGGCGCTGTACATCAACAGCGAAACCAGCCGCACGTTGTACGGCCAACCGATGATGATCTGGCTGCTCTGTCCGGCGCTGCTGTACTGGATCAGCCGGGTCTGGCTGATCACCCATCGCGGCGAGATGCACGACGACCCGATCATCTTCGCCCTGACCGACGCCCACAGCCGCTATGTGTTGCTGGCCTGCGCGCTCATCCTGCTGGGCGCGATGCCGAGGTAATCGCCGCCATGTCCACAACCGCGCCGGCCAGTTGGGGCCGCTATCCCTCTTCGCAGCCACGCTGCCTTTTGCCGTGCCGCGATGCGCAAATGCCCACTCTGCCCGCCGAACCGCAGTTCTGCCTGCCCTTCGGCAATGGCCGCAGCTACGGCGATGTCTGCCTGAACAACGGCGGCACGCTGCTGCTGGCGCGCGGGCTGGATCGCTTCATCGCCTTCGATCCGGCAACCGGTATCTTGCGGGCGGAAGCGGGCGTGCTGCTCTCGGAAATCCTGGCGCTGATCGTGCCGCAGGGCTGGTTTCTGTCAGTCACCCCCGGCACGCAGATGATCACCCTGGGCGGGGCCATCGCCAACGATGTCCACGGCAAGAATCATCACTGGACCGGCAGTTTCGGCTGCCATGTGCGCGCCTTTGAATTACGGCGTTCCACCGGCGAGCAACTGCTCTGCACGCCGATTCAAAACGCCGACTGGTTCCGGGCCACGGTCGGCGGCCTGGGGTTGACCGGACTGATCACCTGGGTCGAAATCCAGTTGCAGCGCATCGCCAATCCCTGGATCGTGGCCGAAAACCGCCGTTTCGCCAGTCTGGACGAATTCCTCGCGCTCAACGCCGAGTACGAGGCGCGCTATCCCTATACCGTGTCCTGGATTGACTGCGCCGCCACTGGCCGGGCGCTGGGTCGAGGCATCTACATGGCGGGGATGCACGCGCCGCCCGGCCTGATGAAACCGCCGCCGCCGGAACGCCGGGCGCTGACCGTGCCGTTCGCGCCGCCGGTCTCGCTGGTCAACAACCTCAGCGTGCGCGGGTTCAACCGGCTTTATTACCACCTCCCGCGCCCGGCGCGGGGGCTGATCCCTTATCAACCGTTCTTCTACCCGCTGGACAACCTGTTGGAATGGAACCGGCTGTACGGGCGGCGGGGTTTCTTTCAATATCAGTGCGTTATTCCGCCCGCCGCCGCTCGCGAAGCCCTGCGGGAAATCCTGGCCCGCATCGCCGCCAGCGGTCAGGGTTCGATGCTGGCGGTGCTCAAGCGGTTCGGCGACCAGACTTCGGGCGGCCTGCTGTCGTTCCCTCGACCCGGCTTTACCCTGGCGCTGGATTTTCCCAACCGGGGCCGGAAAACGCTGGCCCTGCTGGACCGCCTCGATGAAGTGACCCGACAGGCTGGCGGCGCGGTCTATCCGGCCAAGGACGCCCGGATGAGCGGTGACAGTTTCCGTCACTATTTTCCGCAATGGGCTGAATTTCGCCGTTTTATTGACCCCCGCTTCTCTTCCAGCTTCTGGTGGCGGGTGACAAGCGATTTATAACCTATTGATAAATAAAAATTTATCATATGGCAAGCTTTTTGCTTTAATGCAACCAGCCAAGTTTAAAAAAACACTACCGGGAATTTTTTGGTACACCCATATCTCAGTAATTAAAAATTTACAATAGAATATTTATCAAATCTGGATGGTTCATTGCGGGTTTGTTATAACTTTTTTTATAAGGAAATAGAGGGAATTAAGATGCGGCTGTTATGGTTTCCCGTCCTTAATCTGACCGGTTCATCAGGGCTGCTCGCGCAATGAATATCACGAGCAAAGCGGTCAAGCGCGAGCCGGAATTGCCACAACTGGTGCGGCAAGTGCTGGGCAGCATCCAGGATGTGCTGATCGTGACCGATCTGGCGGGAACCATCGTGCAGGCCAATACGGCGGCGTACCGGGAGCTAAGCTTTGCACCGGATGCGTTGCCGGGAATCGCCGTAGATTCGCTGCTGCCGGCAGAGATACTGGCCGTACACGAGCGTAACCTGCCGGCGCGGCGGGCCACGTCCGCTTCCATCTGGATTGAAATCATCGCCAGGCGGGGAAGCTATCTGGAGGAACACGAACTGTTGCGCCAGGATGGCCGGATCGCTGGCGCATTCCGCATAGGCGCCGAACTCGTTCATGATCCCCAGGGAAAATTTGCGGGCGCCGTGATCACGGCCTGTAATTTCACCCAGCGCAAGGAGGCGGAGCGGGCGCTGCTGGAAAGTGAAACACGGTTACGCTGCATTCTGGATGGCAGCCCGATTCCCTTGTTCGTGATTGATCGCACTCATCGGATCACCTATTGGAATCAGGCCTGTGAACGGCTGACTGGCCTGCCCGCTGACCGGATGATCGGCACCGCAGATCAGTGGCGGCCGTTTTACGACGCGCCACGCCCCTGTTTAGTGGACTGGGTGTTGGATAACGTTGACCATGGCAAAATTGCACAGCATTACGGCGTCACGATCTGTAGCACCGACTGTTCCGAGCACATTTTCGAAGGGGAAGGCTATTTTCCAACGATGGGAAAGTGGCTTTTTTTCACAGCCGCTCCCATCCGCGACAGCCAGGGCCAAATCGTCGCCGCCATGGAAAGCTTGCAGGACATCACCGAGCGCAAGCGGAACGAGGAAGCCTTGCGACGCAGCGAAACCCGGTTTCGCAGCCTGTTCGAGGAAGCTTCCAGCGTCGCCGTGCAAGGCTATGGACCTGATGGGATCATCCGCTACTGGAACCGGGCCAGCGAGCATCTTTACGGCTACCCGGCTGACGAAGCGATAGGGTGCAATATCCTCGAATTGATCGTTCCACCGCCAATACACGAGGCCGTGTGGGACAGCATCACCCAACTTAAGCCAGGTCCCGCCCAGGAACTGCGGCTCATGCGCAAGGACGGCTCGCCGGTGACCGTCCTGTCGAGTTTTGTTGCGATTGCCACTCTGGAACACCAGCGGGAATTTTACTGTCTGGATGTGGATCTCTCCGAACTCAAGCGCGCCCAGGAACGGCTCCGGCTGGCGGCCAGCGTGTTCGAACACGCCCACGAAGGCATCATCATCGCCGACGCGGACGGAACGATTATCGAGGTGAACGCCGCTTTCATGGAAATCACCGGCTATTCGCGGGAAGAAGCGGTCGGTCGCAATCCGAAGTTTCTGCAATCCGGCCGTCACGACGCCGTCTTCTACGCCGAAATGTGGCAAACGATCATCGAACGCAGCTACTGGCATGGTGAGCTCTGGAATCGGCGCAAAAACGGCGATATTTATCCGGAAAGCGTCTCCATCTCGGCCGTGCATGACGCGGACGGTTCGATCAACTACTACGTGGGCTTATTTGCCGACATCACGGTCCTGAAGGAAAGCCAGCAGCGGCTCGAGCAGATGGCGTACTACGACCCGCTGACCCGGCTGCCCAACCGCGCCCTGCTGGCTGACCGGCTGCAATTGGCCCTGGCCAAGGCCCAGCGTGAACAGCGGGTCCTGGCCGTCTGCTATCTTGATCTGGACGGGTTCAAGCCCATCAACGACACCTGGGGGCACGCGGCGGGCGATGAGTTGCTGATCCAGGTGGCGCAACGCCTCCAAAACCGGGTGCGTGGCAACGATACGATAGCCCGGCTGGGGGGCGACGAGTTTGTGGTGCTGCTGGTGGATCTACCCACCATTGACGAGGGCGAGCGCGCCTTGCAGCGCATTCTGGAAGCCCTGATGGCGCCCTTCCCGGTCGGCGCCGCCACCGCAACGATCTCCGCCAGCGTAGGAGCAACCTTCTTTCCCAACGACGGCGCCGATCCGGACACGCTGATCCGGCATGCCGATCAGGCCATGTATCTGGCCAAGCAAGCCGGACGCAATCGCTACCACCTGTTCGATCCCGAATGCGACCGCCGCGCGCAAACCCATCGAGAACTGCTGGAGCGCATTCGACACGGCTTGACTAACGGGGAATTCGTCCTCTATTACCAACCCAAAGTGGACATGCGCCAAGGAACGGTGATCGGCGCCGAGGCGCTGATTCGCTGGCGTCATCCTGACCGGGGCCTGCTGGCGCCTGGCGCCTTCATGGCAGCGGTGGAAAACTCCGATTTCGCCAAAACCTTGGGCTATTGGGTGTTGGAGTCGGCGCTCCAACAGATGATGGCATGGATGGCCCGAGGTCTTGCGTTACCCGTCAGCGTCAACCTGTCCACACGTCACCTGCAACAGCCAGACTTTGCGATGCAACTGCAAACGTTACTGGCCCGTTACCCGGCCATCCAGCCGGAATGGCTGGAACTGGAGATTCTCGAAACGGCGACCCTGGATGGGATCAGGCCAATTTCCCACATCATCGCCGCGTGTCGGCAACTGGGCGTCCGGTTTGCGATTGACGATTTTGGCACGGGCTATTCCTCCCTGATGTGCCTCAAACACCTGCCGGCCCAGACGCTAAAGATTGACCGGAGCTTTATCGGCGACCTTCTGCACGACCCGGACGATCTGGCCATCGTGCGGGGCGTCATTGGCCTTGCCGCCGCGTTCCGGCTCGAAGCCCTCGCCGAGGGCGTCAGCAACATAGAACAAGGGGTTCGTTTGCTGGAACTGGGTTGCCATCAGGCGCAAGGCTATGCGATTGCCTGGCCGATGGCTGCCGAAGAGATTCCCGCTTGGGTGCGCACCTGGCGCAATCCCGAGGCATGGAGTCTTTCGGCCGCTCGGGAGCAGGAATTACGGGCTAATGCCCTTTCTGAATAAGGGTAGTGCTTCAACTGAACTGAGTTGACTTCAGGTTCGATGAGGTAGGGTGGATGAGCGTAGCGAGATCCACCCTGCCCTTCGTCAATTCAACCCGGTTGAAACACTAGAACAGCTTGAAAATATAGCCCAGCACCGCAGTCGCTGACCCCAGAACGGCGACCACCGCCAACCCCAACGCCAAGGTAGCGCGCGAGGCCGCCGGCCCACCCCCTTGATCTGCAAGGTTGCGCGAAGCCTGTTGCACAGCACGTTCGGCGGTTTCCCGGGCAATCGTTTCGATGACCGGCTGAATCCCCGAGCGAACTGTCTGAATGATCTGCTGCTTGAACTCCTGGGTGTTGGTGATCTCCGTGAGCGTCTCCCGGCTCTTGGCGCTGACCTGCTCCTCGAGTTCCTTGAGCAATTCTTCGCGATTGATTCCCAGACCACGAGCGACGTTCCGCTGGGAAACGCCCTCGCTGACCTCGCGGGCGGCCTGTTCAGCCACAGCCCGGGCGCTTTCCTGCGCCGCAGTGCGCGCAGTTTTCTCGGCCGTGCCGCGAGCGATCTCTGTGGCGACCTGCTTGGCGGCTTCCTGCGCCGCCCGCACCGCGGCGTGCGCCGCGCGTCGGCCAATGTCCTCGGCTACGCCGCGCGCCGTTTGCAGCGCAATTTCGCGCGTCAGGTTGGGCACCAGTTCCTGGATGATGTCGCGCGACACCTTATCAGCGGCCGCCCAGGCTGCGCGTTCGGCGATTTGCTCGACTGCGCCGGTAGAAATCGCCCCCACCTCGGCAGCAGCCTCGGCGGGCGCGGTGATCGGAGCCGTCGTCGGAGGTGGCGCCACTGGCGCAGCGGGGCGAGACGGCGGGGCCTTTTCGACCACGGTCGGTTTGGGAATAACTGGCGCTGGAGGAGTAACAGGCTTTTCCACTGCGATAGCCGCAACGCCGGCGCCCACAGTGCGCAACACCTCATTCAACTGTTCCGGCGTATAGGGCTTGGACAGAAACCCGACCGCGCCGCTTTCCCGAGCGTCCCGTTTATCCTCATCGGTGGCGTTGGCAGAGCACATGACGATGGGGGGCGATCCCTGGAGCTTCTGGCTGGTGACGGTTCGGCTGGTCTCGAACCCATCCATGCCAGGCATCATGACATCCATAAAGATAATGTCGGGTTTCTTGGTCTCCAGATATTTGATGCACTCCTCCCCTGATCCCACCCAATCAACATCAATGCTGCGCTCAACCAACAGCTTGCGCAGGGTTAAGTGGGCAACCCTGGAATCATCCACGACCAGCGCCTTTTTGATGTTCATGCCCGCCTCCTAGTCCTGGGGTATGAGAATCTTATGAGTTTCCAAGCTGATACTTTAGGCTAAATTCACCCAAACTGCGCGCGCCGCGCCAGTTTCCCACAAACCGCTTCAGGGCCGGTCGTCCGCCGTCTCCTTAGCCCGCGGCAACAAATCCTCGCGGCTGACGCCCAGATACAGCGCGGTGGCGCTGGCGATGTAAATCGAAGAATACGTGCCGACCAAGATGCCGACGATCATGGCGATGGAGAAGCCGTGCATCACCACGCCGCCCAGGAAATACAGCACGATGACCGACAACAGGGTGGCCACGCTGGTCATGATGGTGCGCGACAGCGTCTCATTGATCGAAGCATTCATGATTTCCATCGCCGAACCCTTGCGCCGCTTGCGAAAATTTTCGCGGATGCGGTCCAGCACCACCACCGTGTCGTTGACCGAGTAGCCGATCACTGCCAGCACCGCCGCCAGCACCGTCAGGTCAAACTCGATCTGGAACAGCGAAAACCAGCCGACCGTGAAAATCACGTCGTGGACGGTGGCGGCGATGGTGCCGACCGCCAACCGCCATTCGAAGCGGAACATGACGTAGAGCAGGATACCGGCCAGCGCCCCCAGCGCCGCCAGCCCGCCCTGCTCGACCAGCTCCTGACCGACCTGCGGCCCGACGAACTCCGCCCGCGCCAGCGTCGCTCCGGCGCCACCCTCCGCGCCCTGCAGGGCGTGCAGCACATCGTTGCTCAGGGTGGCGGCGTTGCCCTGTTCGCGGGGCGGGATGCGGATCAGCACGTCGCGCGCGGTGCCGAAGTGCTGCGTCTGGGCATCACCGAATCCGGCCCTGGCCAGGGTTTCGCGGACCTTGGGAATTTCCACCGGCTGCGGATACTGCACTTCGATCACGGTGCCGCCGGTGAAATCCAGGCCCAGGCTCATGCCTCGGATCAGCAGCGAACCGACCGCGATCAGCAGCACGGTGACGGACCAAATCATCGCTAGCTGGCGCCAGCGCAGAAAATCAATGTTGGTGTTGTAAAGACTGAAGCGTCCCATAACCGTGTCCCGCGCCGTTCAGACGGTCAGTTTTTGCAGCTTGCGGCCGCCGTAAATGAGGTTAACCAGCGCCCGCGAGCCGGTGACTGCCGTAAACATCGAGGTCAGAATGCCGATGCTGAGCGTGACCGCGAAGCCCTTGATCGGGCCGGTGCCAAAGCCGAACAGCATGATCGCGGCGATCAGCGTGGTCAGGTTGGAGTCGAGAATGGTGTCGAACGCCCGGTCGAAGCCGGCGTGAATCGCCGCCTGTGGACTGTTGCCATTGCGCAGTTCCTCACGGATGCGTTCGTAGATCAGCACGTTGGCGTCCACCGCCATGCCCATGGTCAGCACGATGCCGGCGATGCCGGGCAGGGTGAGGGTAGCTTGCAGCATGGACAGCGCAGCGATCAATAACACCACGTTGGCGGCCAGCGCGGCGGTAGCGATCAGGCCAAAGTTTTTATAACGCAGGGTCATGAATACGGCGATGACCAGCAGCGAAATAGCGGCGGCGCGGAAGCCCTGGGCGATGTTTTCCTTGCCGGCGCTGGGACCAACGGTGCGCTCTTCGATGATCTCAATCGGACTGGCCAGCGCGCCGGCCCGCAGCAGCAACGCCAGATCACGGGCTTCGCGGGTGCTGTCCAGGCCGGTGATCTGGAAGCGCCGCCCCAGCCGGTCGCGGATGACGGCGACGTTGATCACTTCCTCGACCGTGTAGGCGGTCTTCTTCAACTCGCCATCAACCCGCTTGGTCTCGGTCTTGTTCTCGATGAACACCACGCCCATGCGCTTGCCGATGTTGTCCTTGGTGGCGTCTTCCATGCGCTTGGCGCCCTTGCCGTCCAGGGTGACGTACACCGCCGGACTGCCGTTTTGTTGCTCGATGCCGGAAGAGGCGTCCACGATGGAATCGCCAGTCAGCATCACCCGTTTTTGCAGCAGCACCGGCCGACCTTCGCGATCCTTGTACAGCCGCGAGTTAAGGGGCGCGCGACCGGTCGTAGCGGCCTGGTTCCAGTCGTTCTCTTCGTCGGCGAGGCGGAATTCCAGCGTCGCGGTGGCGCCGAGGATTTCCTTGGCGCGCGCGGTGTCCTGCACGCCGGGGAGCTGCACCACGATGCGGTCGCTGCCCTGCTGCTGGATGATCGGCTCGGCCACGCCCAGTTCGTTGACCCGGTTGCGCAGGGTAGTGATGTTCTGTTGCAGGGCGAAGTCGCGCTTTTCCTTGATTTCCGGCTCGCGGAGGCTCAGCTTCAACCCGAGCGGGTCCAGTGCAGTTTGTTCCAGACTCGGCAAATTCTTGCGCAACACCGCTGCGGCCTTGTCGCGTTCGGCGGCGTCCTTGAATTCCACCTGCACCCCACCGCTGGCGGGGCGGCCCACCGAACTGTATTGTACTTTCTCGGTGCGCAACTGGACGCGCACCTCATCCACATAGCTGTCCTCGATCTGCTTGATGGTGGCATCCATGTCCACTTGCATCAGGAAATGCACGCCGCCGCGCAGGTCGAGGCCCAGATACATTGGATTCAGGCCCATGGCCCGCAGGAAGCCAGGCGCCGACGAAGCCAGATTCAGGGCGACGATGTAGTCGCGGCCCAGTTGATCCTTGAGGATGTCGGCGGCCTTGAGCTGCACTTCGGTGTCGGGGAAGCGGATCAGCAGGCGGCCTTCCTCCAGTTCCAGGCGTTTGTGCGGCAGCTTTTCAGCGTCAATCAGCGCGGCAACCCGGTTTTGGAATGCGGCGTCAATGGCGATGTTGGCGCGAGCGCCGGAAATCTGCACGGCAGGGTCTTCGCCAAACAGGTTGGGCAACGCGAAGATCAGGCCCCAGAGCATCACCAGGCCGATCAGCAGGTACTTCCACCAGGGATATTGGTTCAGAGTATACGGAGTGGACATGACGCAGCGGTTCCCGCCAACGCGCCGGGCGGCGCGCTGACGCTGGATTAGAGAGTGCCCTTGTAGGTGCCCTTGGGCATCAGCGAACCCACGGCCTGCTTCTGGATTTTGACCTGCACGCCGTCGGCGATTTCGACATGCAGGAAATTTTCACCGATGTCGGTGACGCGACCCAGCACGCCGCCGCCGGTGACGATTTCGTCGCCCTTCTTCAGTCCTTCGACCATCTGCTTGTGTTCCTTGGCGCGCTTGGTCTGCGGGCGAATCAGCAGGAAGTAGAACGCCGCGATCAGGATGATGGGAAACAGCAGGTTCATCAAACCCATTTCCGCGCCGCCGGGAGCGCCAGCCTGCTGAGCCATCGCCGCAGGGATCAGAAAGTTCAGAATGCTTTCCATGAGATGTCCTCAGTGATTTCCGGTCTCGCCCCGTGGATGTGTTCGGTGGATTGAGACCCTTTTTTAAAGCGAATGATTATACATGGGCAGGGACTTTTGACCGCCCTTTTCCGAAAATTCGGCTCTCGTCAATGCCGGATGCCCGCCAGCAACACCCAATCCTCGTGGCGCTGACGAAGGTCAAAGGTAAAATCGCGGCTGAAAGCGGCCTGCACGGCATCGGCGTGCGCTTCGAGAATGCCGGACAGCGCCAGTCGCCCCCCCGGTTGTACCCGGCGCCCCAATTCCGGCGCCAGGCGCACCAGCACGCCGGCCAGAATGTTGGCCAGCAGAACGTCCACCTGCAGGTCCATCGGCAGTTCCGCCGGGCTGGCCAGTTCGATGCGGTCTTCGACCCCGTTTTCGGCGGCGTTATCGTCGCTGGCCAGGAGCGCCTGGGGATCAATATCCACCGCCCAGGCCCGGCGTGCGCCCAGCTTGGCGGCGGCGATGGCCAGAATCCCGGAGCCACAGCCGTAATCCAGCACGGTTTTGCCGCTCAGGTCCGCGCCGTCCAGCCATTCCAGGCACAGCGCCGTGGTGGGGTGTGTGCCGGTGCCGAAGGCCAGTCCGGGGTCCAGCCGGATATTGACCGCTTGCGGGTCGGGTGGTGTCTGCCCCGTCGGACATACCCACAGTCGCCGGCCAAAACGCATGGGGTGAAAATGGTCCATCCAGGCCCGCACCCAGTCCCGTTCTTCCAGGGCCGTCAGCCGGCATTCCGGCAGATGGGCGGCGCGCAGGAAGCACCGCAACCGGTTCTTGACTACTTCGATGTCGGTCTGGGCGTCAAACAGCCCGGTGACGCGGGTGTGCGGCCACAGCGGAGTTTCCCCCGGCGCCGGCTCCAGCACCGGCTGATCACCCGCGTCCTCCAGCGTCACGGCCAACGCGCCGGCGCGCAGCAGGGCGTCTTCCAGTTGTTCGGAAGAATGGTCAATCGCTTCGAGCGTCAGTTGCAGCCAGGGGGCGGTGGTAGCATCGGTCATGGGATATTTTGTCCACGGAAGACACGGAAGGCACGGAAGGTAAAGAATACTAAAAGACTGCCTGAAAACTAACTGATTGAGTGCAAGAGCTACCTTTCCCGTGGGCTTCTCTATCAAATTTTGTCCACGGAAGACACGGAAGGCGCGGAAGGTAAAGAATAAAAAAGACTTTTGCACTGGTTTTGCACAATTCTTCCCCGCTGCTTGCATGGGCGCGTCATCAAACGCGCACACCCCCTCCGCATACTGCGCTGGCGATTTACCGGAGTCACGCCATGCGCTACACGATCTTTCCGCTGCTGGGTCCTGCCGCCCTGATCCTGGGGTTGGCGCTGCTGGCTGTCCATCCCTTGTTGTGGCTGGTGGGAACCTGGTTCGATCCCGCCTACGATTCCTATGGCGTCTGGGTGGCGGCGTTAACCATCGCTCTGCTGTCGTGGAGCGCAACCAGCCCATTGCGAACCTGTAACTCGCGGCAACGCCTGAGCGGGTTGGGACTGCTGGCGCTGACCGCTGCGGTTCGCCTGCTGGGGCAGTGGCTGGGAATCAACGTCCTCGGCGCGGCGGCGCTGGCGGTGGATGTCTACGCCATCGGTCTGGTGCTGAACCTGGACCGCCGCACCCGCCCGCTGGCGCCCGGCTGGCTGGCGGTGCTGTTCGCCTTCGCCCTGCCCGTCGAACGTATCCTGCAACGCTGTTTCGGCTTTGCCTTGCAACAGCTTTCCGCCGTCGGCGCGTGTACCGCGCTCGGTCTGGGCGCTCCGGTCCAGTGCGAGGGGATTCAATTGCAATGGCAGGGACAGACCGTGCTGGTAGACCTGCCCTGCTCCGGCACGCGCGGGTTGTTGCTGCTGTTGTTGCTGTTCGTGGCGCTGGCTGTGCTGACCCGTCCCACCCTGGGCCGCGCTGGCTGGGGCCTGTTGCTAACGCTGGCGGCGGCGACGCTGGGCAACAGCCTGCGCATTGTCCTCATCGCCGTCGGTCTGGTTCACCGCGAGGCGCTGGGCGGCGTGGATGTGTTCGCTGAACCTTGGCACAGCCTGATCGGGCTCCTCACGTTGAGCCTTTCGACGTTGCCTCTCTTGCTCTGGGCGCGCGGTGAACGTGGCGGCGCAGTCCCGGTTCCGCCGGCTACAGCCGCCGCCTCTGACGTAAAACCGCTCTTTGCAGTCAAGCCGTTCACCGGTCTGGCGTTTCTGGCCGCCTGTAGCGGGATCATCGCAGTGCCGCCGCAACCGCTGGACGTAGCCCGATCTCAGCCCACCCCGCAATTACCCGGTTACATCGCCGTTTTCGCCGCGCAACCCGGCGCGCTCACCGCTCAGGAACAAACCTACTTCACCCGCTACGGCGGCGGCGCGGCGCGGGCCGCCTATGGCCCCTACGGTCTGCTGGTGGTGAGCACCTCTGCGCCGCTGCGCCATCTCCATGCCCCGGAGGAATGCCTGACCGGCGCCGGCCATACGGTGCGCTATCTCGGCCAAACCGGCGGCCCCCAGCCCAGCGCAATTTACCGCAGCACCGATCCGCAGGGACAGGTCTGGCGGGTAACTGTGAGTTATGTCTCGGAACGCGGTGAGCGGACCGCCCACGTCGCTGAGGCGATCTGGCAGTGGCTGCAAGCGCCCGGAACGACCTGGCGGATGATTCAGCGCATTGCGCCCTGGGAACTGCCGGTGGAGGCGGCGGAAACCTTCGATGTCGCGGTGTGGCGGGCGCTGGATTTGCCCGTATCTCAAACCCTTTCTCAACTCCCGTCTGTGCAACTCTGAACTATGAGGATCAACCCATGAAGACCATCCGACTCATCCTGATCAGTCTCCTATCCTGGTTGCCGTTGACCAGCGCGCTGGCCGTCGTTCCCGACGATCTGGGCGGGCGCATCGAAGCGCGGGTAGACGGCAAGCCCATCACCTTGCCGCTGCTTAAGACCGACATTGACGCCGACGTGCAGGGCGACGTGGCGCGAGTGACGGTGACGCAGACCTTCGCCAATCCCCTGAACCAGGCGGTCCATGCGACCTATCTGTTCCCACTCAACGAAACCGCCGCCGTCAACGCCATGACCATGGAAGTCGGCGACGAGCGCATTCAAGCCAAAATTCAACGCATTGAGGAAGCGCGCGCCACGTTCGAAAAAGCCAAAGGCGAGGGCCGCAGCGCCGCGCTGCTCAGCCAGCATCGCCCCAACCTGTTCACCCAGGACATCGCCAACCTGATGCCGGGGTTGCCGATCAAGGTCACGCTGACCTACGCCCAGACGGTGCCCCGGGTGGACGGCGCTTATGAACTGGTGATCCCGCTGGTAGTAGGGCCGCGCTATCAGCCGCAGGGTTCGGGCGTCGCGCCGGGTGAAGCCGCGCCACGCGGCGGCGTCCAGCACTGGAACGCCCAGACCGGAACTTCGGGCGGCGCGACGGGCAAAAACAGCCAAACCGCCTACGGCCAGTGGGAAATCGAACA
>ENA-UOWG01002956-UOWG01002956.1-activated-sludge-metagenome-genome-assembly--contig:-NODE-2956-length-13557-cov-4.868834_pt1 | contig 13557 bp, 10 predicted proteins | sample MGYA00238147_ERZ761563 | MGnify/ENA primary metagenome ERZ761563 (study PRJEB28884, sample SAMN05720216) | anaerobic digester metagenome | isolation source: active sludge of municipal... | reverse complement strand
CGGCAGGCTCGACGACATCAGCTCCGAGGGCATGGACGTCGTCGAGGAAATCCTCGCCATTTACAACAACTACGGTTTCGAGACCGAGGTGATCGTGGCCTCGATACGCAACCCGCTGCATATCAAGTACGCGGCCATGATGGGAGCCGATATCGCGACCATTCCCTTCTCGGTCTTCAAGTCAATCGTCCAGCACCCGCTTACCGACAAGGGCCTCGCGCAGTTCCTCGAGGACTACAAGAAAATCCCGAAATAAGGGCGGTACGCCGTTTGCAGAAAAGGGATATTGACTACCCGGCCGAGCTCGTGTTCAAGTCGGTCTTCAGGAACAGGGACGACATCCTCGGTGAAATCGAGTCGTCCCTGTCCGAGATCGGGATCGACGCCACGATCCGGATCCGAGAGAGCGGCAAATCCACGTTCATATCCTACACGATACGGGCTGTATTCTCTTCAGACGAAGAGCTGAAAAAGGCCTGCGACAGAATTTCGTCGATCGAGGGATTCATGATGATGTTTTAAATGTTTCCGCTCAGAGAATGATTCCTTCTTTGCCGTTGATCACGAGGAACGAGTCGGCTTTCACCCTGCACACGGCCAGAACATTGTACTCTCTCAGCAGTTCCACCGCATATTCCGTGGGCGATGCCCTTGAAACGAACACCGGTACGCCCGAATGGATGACCTTGCCCGCTATCTCGCTCGATATCCTTCCGGTCGAATAGAGTATCGTATCATCGAGGGATATTCCGTTCATCATCGCGTGGCCCACGATCTTGTCGATGGCGTTGTGCCTGCCGATCTCGTCGAAAAAAACGATCATCGTCCCGTCCAGGCGATACAGCGCGGCGGAATGCACGCCGTGGGTGAGGTCATGGAGTTTCGAGTAATGCAGAAATTCACCCGCGCACCTGCATATGACGTCCGCGTGGACCGCGGGGATTTTTTCACGCACGAAACTCCTGTCAGGAGCGGTTTTTTTCGCCCGCCCGCCTCCGGTCATCACCTGCTCGGGCCTGTGCCGGTCGCAGTCAAAGGCCTCGCCCGTCAACGAAATCTCGGCGGTCAGGCTATCCTCGTTGAACGCGAACGATGCTATCTGCCCGGGACGCTCGATGATTCTTTCGGCAAAGAGGTACCCGACCGCGAGCTTCTCGATCTCGTCGCCCGAGCATGCGATCGTGGAGAGATGTCTTCCGTTGACGAACATCGCGACCGGATACTCGGTGTTGACCGCAAGCTTTCCCGGCCTGATCGAGCCGGCCGAATAGCAATCAATTTTTATTTCAACAAAATTAGGCAGCGCCATGTTACCTCTGCTGGGACATGCCGGCGAGGGCCCCGGTGCTCCAGGCGAACTGGAGGTTGAACCCGCCGCTGTCTCCGTCAATGTCGAGCAGCTCTCCCGTGATGTACAGGCCGGGGACGAGCCGGGATTCCATGGTGCGCGGATCGATGTCGCGCACGTCCACGCCTCCGGCTGCAACCACCGCCTCGGTGAAATCCCTCGGCGAAGCCGGCGTCAGCTTCATCCCCTTCAGGCACGCAGCGACCGCCGACTTTTCGGCCGGGGACGCGTCTCCGGCCTTTTTCCCGTGGTCGACGCCGGCGAATCCGCACACGACCGCGGGCATCCTGTCGTTCATTATCCCGGCCAGGCAGAAATCGAGCGGTTTCGAACCGTCAGCGGCCACCTCCGCAATCAGCTCATCAAGATCGTCCTCCGACATCTCCGGGAAAAAGTCGACCAGTATTTCGGGGATCTCCCCCCTGGTCACCAGCTCGTTGACAGCACGGGATATGTCGAGCGCGGCAGGGCCTGATATGCCGTACCCGGTGAAAAGCACCTCACCGGTCGAACCCGCACGCTTTTTACCGCCCATGAGGACTTCGAGCGAGCAGTCCCACTTGATTCCCTGGAGCAGTCTTGTTCCCTTCTCCACGACGTTAAGGGGGATTATTGAGGGAAAGCAGTCGACTATCCTGTGGCCAAGCGAGGCAGCGAGTTCGTATCCGATCCTCGAGGCGCCAACTGGCGGATATGCGCAGCTTCCGGCCGCGAGAATAACCGCGTCGAACGAATGCTCCTCCGCGCCGGCGGTGCGAAGAGCGAAGCCGTCGCCCTTGCGTCCGATCGCGTCGATCCTCCTGTGAAGCCTGATATCGGCCCCGCGCCTCACGGCCTCGTATTCAAGACAGCGCACCACGGTCGACGCCTGGAGCGAGGCCGGAAAAAGCTTCCCGTCCTTCCCCTCCACGAAAGGAATTCCGATGGACCTGAAAAAGTCCTCGGTCTCCGCGGGCCCGAACCGTGCGAACACGTTGTTGACGAAGGCCGGGTTGAGGCCGTGGTATCTCGAAGAGTCTACGGCCCTGTTGCTGATGTTGCACCTGCCGTTTCCGGTGACGAGGATCTTTCTTCCCAGCTTTTTCTGCTTTTCGAAAAGCGCGACCTGCGCGCCGGCATCCGCGGCGAAGCATGCGGCGACGAGCCCGGACGCCCCCCCGCCGATCACGGCGACCCTTTTTGCGCTCCGACCCATGCCAGCTACTTCAGTTTGTCGTTGATGATTTTTTCGAGCCTGTTTATGTCCGCGGCGTATTCCTGGATTTTCATGTCCTTGTCGGCGTTGGCGCGCTCCTTGAGCAGGAGCTTCTTTATCGCGGCGAGGTCGTCCTTTCTGCGGATCAGGCCCGACTCGATGTGGCTCTGGATGAGCGAAAACCGGTAGTCCCTGAAGCAGACCCTCGTATAAAAATCGATCCCGTAAACCGCGATGGTTTTTTCAACCGAATTCTTGCTGGAATAGTTCATCATCGACTCGTACTCGCTCAAGTCTATCGCCCGTTTCTTCATCGCGGCATCTTTTTTCTGATGGCCGTTCTCGGGCTGCGGGGCAGGCCTTTCCCTGTGCTCGCTGATGAAGGATGAAAACTCGGGGCCCGACGCCACCTCGGCATCCAGAAGCTCCTCCAGGCGTTTCTGGGAGTATTTCATGATGTCCCACTCAAGCACGCGGGTAAGCTGGTTCAGGTTGTAGGCGATCGCCCCTATTCTTCCGATCGGCTTGTTGTTGTATTCCTCCATGTGCGGCGCGAACATCTCGACGACGCGGTCCCCGGTGAGCTTTTTATTGAATTCAATCGCGTACAGTGACGTCAGCTCGTCCTCGTACGCTTTCTTGAGTCCGCTGATGATGTCGCCCTTGGTCACCACGTAGCCCTCGACTTTCAGAATCTTGTTTTTCCGGTCCTCTTTCACGATGTCGAAGCTGAAAATATGGTTCGCCGCGACCAGCATCCTGAGCAGGCCCGGGATATTGAAGGGGATCAGGTTGAATTTTTTCGTGAGCTCGCCGTACAGGGTATCAGACTGCGGGATCGAGAATATGTCGCGGCCTTCGTTTACGGCCTTGATCTCTTCATAAACGGCGAGGAGGAGTTCTTTAAGCGATTCTATTTTCATGCGCTCTCTTCATTCGGTACGCGTCTTGGCCTGGCTTGATCTTTATCGTCAAACTGGATATCATCGGTGCACACCCGTCATTCTATTGTTTCCGGCAGATACCTCAACAATATTTTTCATTGAGGAAGGATTAAAACTGTATCGCAAAAATAGTAAAATCATCCCTGAAATCCCTTTCAACGGAAGTATTGTCGAGATCGTTTTTTAGATGAGAAATCAGGGCCTCAGGGCCCTCGTTCGAATACCTAACGGCGAGATCCGCGAGAATCCTGCCGCCTTTTTCTACATCAAGGTCCCTGCCGCCAAGGCACTCGATCACGCCGTCGGTGACCATTACCAGAAAATCTCCCGGCTCGAACATGATCACCTTTTCCTCGAAATCCTGGTTCTCGACGATCCCGAGCGCGGAACCCTTCGCGTTGAGCTTCACCATCTCCCCTGTCCTGCTCCTGATGAGGAGCTGGTCCTCATGGCCGGCGCTGCCGTATGTCATGATGTTGTTGTGGGAATCGACGAGAGCGTAGAAAAGCGTGACGAACATTCCGAACTCGGACTCGCGGTATATCAGCCGGTTTATGTTCTTCAGCAGGCGGGAAGGCATGGCGTCGACGTTCATCTCGGCCCGGATGATGTTGCGCGCAGATCCCATAAATATCGCCGCGGGGATTCCCTTTCCCGATATGTCCGCAACGAGCACGGCGTACTTGTTCTCATCGCATTTATACAAATCATAAAAATCCCCGCCGACTTCTTTTGCCGGCCTGTTGTAGGCGGCGAGCCTGTGCTCCCTGAACCGCTCCGGAATTTTTGGTAATATCTTTTTCTGTATCTCGGACGCGATCTCCAGCTCCCGCGAAAGCCTCTTCTGCATTTCGGAAAATTTTCTGTTGCGGACCCCCTGATAGGTTTCGGCGATCTGGCTGCTCGCGGTCGTCAGCACCCGCAGGTCGAACGAATCGAACTTCTCCCTGTTTTTCTTGTCGGTGAGGCTGATCACGCCGATGATATTGTTCTTGTATATGATGGGGATCGAAATGAACGAGCTGGTCTTGTAGTCCTTGTCCCGGGCGAGAACGTGCCGCATTTCTTCCTTTTCGATATCGGTGGCGATGAGGTGCTTGCCTGTGTGAAATACGTGGCCTATGATCGAATTGTCGGGGTCGATCGCGTATCCCCGCCCCAGAAATTCCGGAAGGCCGTACGAAGCTTCGATCCTGAGCTGTGCGCTCTCTTCGTCGTAAATGATGATCGAAGCCTTCTCGACCTCCATCGACTGGGCGAGAGACTGGATGATGTGCGGCAGGATGCTGTCGTCATCGGTCGACTGGGCCACCGCCTGTGAAATGGTGAAGAGGGCGGACAGCTCGTCGATCCGTTTCTGCAGATTGTCGTAAAGCCTCCGGTTCGTTATGGCGAGCGCGGCCTGGTCGGCGATATACTGGCCTTTCTGCAGATCGATGTCGTCGAACGAATCGCGCTCTTTTGAATTGACGATCTCGAGCACGCCGACGAGCTCATCCATCACGATCATGGGGAGGCACAGGATGTTGCGGGTCATGAAATCCGCCTTCATGTCTATTCCCTTGAAGAAGCGGGGATCGTTCTGAACGTCATTGACCATCACGGCCTTTCCGGTCTCTGCGACGGTTCCCGCGATTCCCTGTCCCCTGGGGACCCTCTGGCCCTGAATGATATCGCCCTTTTCTCCGACGACCACATTGAAGACCAGGTCCTTGGTTTCGGGATCGCACAACAGCAGGGATGACCCTTCTGCGCGCAGGAGCTCCTTGGTCACGTCCATTATCGAGGCGAGAAGATCCGAAAGGATCATCCCGGAGTTTATCTTTCTGTTGATCGAGCTGATAAGTGAAAATTCGGTTTTCATTCCGCCTTCGCCATTTCCGGTCCTGCCTAAAAAATCGGCTTGTAGTCAAAGTGGTGCACCGCCTGGATCATCCTGAACGTGTGTGTTTTGTGGCGGATGACCATGGAATTGGTGCGCGCGCCCCCGGAAAAATATCTCACCCCGGGAAGGATGAGGCCGTCGGTCACGCCCGTAGCCGAGACCATGATGTCGTCGCCCCTGACCATGTCCGAGACGGTGTATATCATGTCTGGATCGACCCCGAGATCGCGTATCATTGCTCGTTCTTCGTTGTTCTGGAAGCAGTATCTGGCCTGCATGTCGCCGTCGAGACATTTCAGGGCAGCGGCTCCCAGCACGCCTTCCTTGGCTCCGCCGATTCCCATGAGAATGTCTATCGAGCTGTCTTCTATCGCTGTGGAAATAGCGCCCGAAATGTCGCCGTCCCTGATGAACTTGATTTTCGCGCCGGTTTTCCTGATCTGCTGCACGTGGCCGCTGTTCCGCTCCCTGTCAAGGACGCATACGGTGATGTCCTCGATGTATTTCCCCTTGGCCCTGGCGACCCTTTTTATGTTCACGTCGACCGGCTGTGTGATGTCGACCAGACCCTTCGCATCCTTGCCGACCGCGATTTTCTCCATGTAAAGGGTGGGAGTGTTGAAAAAAGAATTCCTGTGCCCGAGCGCCATGACGGAGATCGCGTTGTATCCGCCTATGGCGCATGTTTTTTTCCCGTCGAGCGGCTTGACCGCGAGGTCAAGATCGGGGCCGATGCCGTTGCCTGCGGAAGAACCGTCCGCGAGAGGGCTCTGGTTGCAGTCATCCCCGATCACGATCCGGCCGTCGATATCGATCGAGGACAGCACCTTCGCCATTGCTTCGGCGGCGGAAATGTATGAATTATCCTCGTCGCCCTTGCCCATGAATCTGCTGGCGTACAGCGCAGAGGCCTCGGTGAGGCGGACCGCTTCGAGAGTCAGGTTCCTGTCCATGTGTCCTCCGGGTGCAACTGAGAAGGTAGGTCATATTTTACAATGAAAAAATTATTTTCAAGCTATTTTCGTTAAATGAGGCTGTTCAAAAACAGTCACTCAAAGTCGACACAAATTTATTAATTGACTAATTTACTGCACCGGATTATATTATGTGACATAATACTTATATAATCATGGAGCGCATTATGAAGAAGACGATCATGATTATCGGAGGCGGCCTCCTGCAAGTCCCGGTCATCACTGCGGCGAAAAAAATGGGCTGCAGAGTGATTGTGACCGACTACAATCCCGACGCAATAGGGATGAAGGCCGCGGACATCCCCATAGTCATGAGCACCAGGGACATTGAGGGATCGGTGCGCGTGGCGAAATCCCAGAATGAACTGACCCCGATCAAGGCGGTGCTCACCGTGGGCACCGACGCTTCGATGACCGTCGCCGCAGTCGCGAACGCCCTGAACCTGCCCGGCATCAAGTTCGAGGACGCCGAGGCCGCGACCAACAAGATCAAGATGAGAATGCGCTTCAAGGAAAACGACGTTCCCTCGCCGAATTTCCTCCCTGTGTGGTCCCTCTCCGACGCCAAAAAGGCCTGCAAGATACTCGGGTTCCCCCTGGTGATGAAACCGTCCGACAACATGGGCGCCCGGGGCGTGAGCCGCATCGACAATCTCAACCAGGTCTCGGACGCGTTCCAGTTCTCGAAGAGCGCGTCTCCCAGCGGCGAGCTTATCATCGAGGAATACATGGAGGGCCCCGAGCTTTCCATAGATGCCATCATCTACAACAACGAGATAACCTTCACCGGAGTCGCCGACCGCATCATCGAGTATCCGCCCTACTTTGTCGAGACCGGACACACCATGCCCTCTTCACTGCCGAAAAAAATCCAGGACCAGGCATGTGAGGTCATGAGAAAGGGGATCAGGGCGCTGGGCATCACGATCGGCGCGGCGAAAGGCGACATCAAGATAACGAAAGACGGCCCGATGATCGGCGAGCTCGCTGCCAGGCTTTCGGGGGGATTCATGTCCGCCTACACGTATCCCCTTTCTTCCGGCGTGGACCTCATGCGCGCGGCCATCGAAGTCGCCCTCGGCCAGGAGCCCGGCAACCTCGAGCCCGTGCACAGCCGTGTCGCGATCGAACGCGCGATCATAACCAAGCCCGGCATCGTGAAAAAAATAAACGGCCTGGAGGAGGCGCTCAAGGTTCCCGGAATCAAGGAAATCTTTCTGAACATCAAGCCCGGCGAAAAGATCGTCAAGCCGCGGTCCAACGTCGAAAAGGCCGGCCATATCATCGCGGTCGGGAAAACGCTCAAGGAAGTAGAGTCAAAAGTCGCCGACTGCATGAAGGCCCTGACCATCGAGGTCATCGAGGAAAACGAAATTTCCATGGACACGATAAATTCCGCGGCCAGGGAAAAATTCAAGAAGATATGCTATGTGTGCAAAAACTGCGACGGCAGGGACTGCCCGACCGGCGTGCCGGGCATGGGAGGGGTCGGCACCGGCGAATCATTCAGGCGCAACATCGAATCGCTGCAGCAGTACAAGATCACTACCAGGCTTATCCACGACGTCACCGAGCCTGACACATCTACGACATTTCTCGGACACAAACTCTCGCTCCCGGTAATGGCGGCGCCGATCACCGGATCGGTGACCAACATGGGCGGCGCGATCGACGAGCTCGAGTACAACAGGGCCGTGGTCGAGGGCTGCCTGAAGGCAGGGACCATCGCTTTCGTCGGAGACGGCGCGACCCCGACCAAGTACAAGATAGCCTTGCAGGCAATATCCGAATTCAAAGGGATGGGCATACCCATTTTCAAACCACGGAGCGATAACGCCGACATTCTCATGCGCATACGAGCAGCTGAGGACAGCGGAGCGATCGCCGTCGGAATGGATATCGACGCCGTAGTTTTCAAGACCATGGAGCTCAAAAACCAGTCGGTCGGCCCCAAGGGGATGAAATCGCTCGAGGAGCTCGTTTCGGCGACAAAGCTTCCCTTTATCCTGAAAGGAATCATGACACCCGAAGACGCGGCCATGGCGATTGATGTCGGGGTCAAATCGATCATAGTCTCAAATCACGGCGGGCGCGTTCTCGACGAAATGGCAGGATCCATGGACGTGATCGAGGAAATCGTCGACGAAGTCAGAGGACGGATGGAAATACTGGTCGACGGCGGATTCAGGAAGGGCGCGGACATACTCAAGGCTCTCGCTCTCGGGGCGCGGGCCGTTCTCATAGGGCGTCCGGTCGCCATCGCGGTCGTCGGTATGGGCTGCGAAGGGACAGCTTTTTACCTGCGCCAGCTGAAACGCGACCTGGAAAAAGCCATGATTCTTACCGGGAGCCCGAAAGTATCCGATATTTCAAGAAACGTTGTCCGAAAAATTCAGAGCGTTTAATTCGAGCCAATTTTTCCGGGTTCGCCGGCAGGATAAAAATCTTTCAACCGGTTCTTTTCGCAGTCCCTCGCGAATGAGACTATATCAGCCGAATACCTGCCGACTCTCAAAAGAGCGCCGAAGGCCTCGGCGTAACGGTCTTCATCGATTTCCCGGCAATCCCTGAGTATCCGTGCGACGAGAAGGGCGTTGATATACGGGATTCCCATGTCCCGGCAGATACGGTCCCCCCTTCCGTCATCCATGATGATAAAAATCCCGGATCCCGAAAGATACAGCGCGATCGAGTCCCGCTCGCCCTGTCCCAGCCGCGACAGTTCAGGGATGCCGTACTCCCTGGTTTCGTTTTCAGCAGTTTTCAGACTGCCCGCTGCAAGCGCGTTTGTAAAATGCGACGATCCGTCGTGGCCTGATCTGGTAAGCTCGCCTGCCACGCTCGGCGTCACGATGAGATCGTACGCAGCAGCGGCGCAGTCGAAAATTCCGGCCTTGAAGAGAAGAATCGCGGACGATGAATCTATGATCACGCCCTTTCTATCTGCCATAACAGACATATGACGCCCAGAAATACGGATTTGAAATTTTCTTCATTCCATCATCGTACTCTTTTAAGTCAGCGTACAGTCCATCCATATCGCCCTGCTCCGGGCTTCTTGAGATAAACGACCGTTTGACCTGCGCCAGCGTTTCCGCCGGGTCATATTCATCCCGTTCGATCCCCGAGTAAAGTCTCTTCAAAAACAACACGCGGGCCTTGTCTTCCACCGGCCACAGCGGGATGGCCACGCCGCGGCAGCCCGCTTCCATGAGCGAAGCGCAGACGAGCCCGGCCGGCTCGCCCGGATTCATCATCGCTCTTCCCGCCGACGATACGGTCGCGAACCCGGTGTTGAAATCGAGGCCTGACAGCTCCTTCATGTTCACGAGTCCGTCGTTATTTTTATCCGACGCGGCGAAAAGCAGGGAAGAAAGGGAATGCACCAGCGGATTCGAAACCCATGCGCATCCGAGATGCACAGCCCGGGCGGCGTCCCTTCCCTTGACGCCGAAATGAATCCGCAGCTTTTCTTCCCCTGCAGTCAATGATATCCGGTTCCCGATACTCAGCCAGTTTTCGACCATTCCGATCTCCTCCCGGGCATGGGGGATTCCGGTATTCCCGAACATCCCGAAATATTCAGCGTCGTTTTTCAGGCTCTCGCCTCTGCGCAGTTTTCCGAGCGCCTCGGTTTTCATGAACTCCCAGTTGCGCCGCGAATCGATCACCGGTTCCGGCCGTGAAACCGGTTCCTGTTTCTCGGCCCATACTGCGATGTTTTTTTCGTGTGAGCCCTTTTCCGGCGCATCCCCGGGAAACACGAGATACAGGTGCTCGAACGAATGCTTTTCCACCAGGTAAGTTCCGTCTGGCCTGACAAGCGTCTCGAAGGGGAAAGACCTGAGAGCATCCTCGGACAGGACGTATATTTTTTTTATCGCTGAAATGCGGACATCGATCCCCCTGAATAGAAACCGGTGCAGGTCCTTTCCCAGCTCAAGGATCATTTTCTGTTCGTCCTGCGTAATCTCTTTTTTCATCAAAAGAGATACGTAATAAAATATTATCCTCTGAAAATCGTAATGATAGTTATGAAGTGACGCGCCTTTCATGACGTTCAATATCTGCATCATCGTTCTGCTGTAGGCATTGATCTCGGCCCCATAGGTCCCGTAAAAATATTTCACCATTTCTTTTTTATCGAAGTTGAGAGCTGAAGCCCCGGACGCGTCCTTTATCAGGACCAAAGGCTCATCCCACGCGACATTTACGAAAGCGATAAAGGCCGCGCCTTCCGGAATCACGGCCTTTTGTTCCCCGTCTCCGCCTTTCTTCCCGGAGACCGGACCGGTTCCAATATACGCAGAGCATTCCCTTCGTGATTTGTCCAGCATAGCCTCGAATGCTTTCTCGATGGTCCCGGACTTCACCAGCGCAGCGACCAGCCAGCTGTATGCCTCGCGCTCCTGTTCGCCCGGCTCTTTTCCCCGCGATCCGGCCTGCTCCATGATATCAATCGCTTTCCTGAAAATATCGGCAGCCTCCGCATATTGCCCGGACATGTATCTCCCGCGGCCCAGAAAATCGTAATCCCGGGCGAGCCCTTCCCTGTTCCCGATCGATTCGTCTATGCCGGCCGCCTGCTGCAGATATTTCTGCGCTTCTCCGTATCGCTTCATGTAAAGAAGCACCCTTCCCGCGTTCCGAAAATTTTCGGCCCTGGAAAGCCTTCCGGCCGACTCTTTACCGGATTTAAGGGCGATTTGAAAATAATTATAGGCTTCGTCGTACATTCCCCTTGCCTCGTAGAACATGCCTATGTCGGCCAGGCGCGACATCGCAGCCTCGGTATCGCCGCCGCCCTCGGCCTCCGCAGCTTTGAGGTAATTTTCGAGAGCCCGTTCATACTGTCCCATCGAATCATAGGTCCTGCCGATCTGGCTGAAAACATGCGACATGTTTTTAAGATCTCCCGTGTCCTTCATCGCGTTGAGAGAATCCTCGCTGAACGCCAGCGCCTTTTCATACTCGCCTTTCTGGTGGTGCGCCTCTGCGAGCCTGAACAGTCGCGACGGGACCTTTTCGCCGTTGTCCTTTCTGTCAATCTCCAGGGCCCGCGTGTACAGGTCTATTGCCTCGTTGAGTCTGCCCATCACATGATATGCAGAGGCCATGTTCGCATAATCGGAAGACAGATGCTTTTTTACCGGCCCTTTTTCGTCGATCTCCCGGGCCTTTGTGAAGCACGCAAGCGCCTGCCTGAAATCTCCCGAGAAGAACCTGGCCGTGCCCAGATTGTTCAGCAGAGCCGCCCTGTTCTCCTCGATATCGGCGCTTCCCAGGTTCTCAATGGCCTGCTGATAATGCTCGGCGCTCTGCGCGAATTCACCCCTGTCGCGGTAGACCCCGGCGATGCCGTTCAATGCTGCAACCGTCCTGTCAGCCCGATTGATCCTTGTCTCGATTTCAAGCGACCCCCTGAATGATTCGATAGCGCGGTCATATTCCTTGTGCTCATGATACATTCTCCCTAAACCGAACAAGGCTTCCGACTCCGAAGCCTGGTCCCCTATGCGGGACGAAAACTCGATGATCATGCGATAGCACTTCTCGGCCCGCTCAATGTCGCCGGTCATGACGTACAGGCCGCCGAGCTCCTTGAGCTGCGAGAGATATTCGCCGTTCCTGACATTCCCGCTTTTTCTTTCAGCGATGACTGCCGCTGTCAGGTGGTCGATCGCATCCTTGTATTTCTTTTCCTTCTTGCTCGCCATGGCCCTGTTCCAGTACCCATCTGCCTGGTCATGAAACTGGTTTGTAAAGCCCGCGGTAATCGATATAAGGAGGCACATGACGGCAATTAATGATTTTTCGGGAAGATGTTTCATGCTGTCCTCATGGTTAAAGGCGGTCGGTATAGTGTAAGCTTCGCGGGGATAGTATTATCCGCCCCGCAACACCGCCATTACGATTATGGCTTTTTCTGTGCTGTCCTGCAATGAATTTTTAGACGGGATTGCGCTGATTTTTTTAACAGCTCATGAAATGGTTATATTGATCCGGCGGGATTGAATTTCAGCTGTCATCGAAACTGAAGTCATTCGCTCTTCGAGGGTGAGGCACCTACCCGCTTTCGCGGGTTCAGGGTTCGACTAAAATCCACTTTTTCGTATGGATTCCCGCTTTCGCGGGAATGACCATCTAAAGATTCCATCATTATTCGCGGATTCGCAACAAATCCAATATGATCAATATGTCCTGAATACCCCTGAAAGCTTTCCGAGAATAACCAGGTTGTCCGGAATGATGGGTTTGTAGGCCGGGTTTTCGGCGATAAGCTGGATTTTGCCCTTATCGTTCCTATAGCGCTTGAGCGTGGCCTCCTCGTCGATGAGCGCGGCAATGATATCGCCGTTGTTGGCCGTGTTCTGCTTCTTGATGATCGCCAGGTCCCCGTCGAATATTCCGGTGTTGATCATGGAGTCGCCTTTTACCTGGAGCGCGAAAAAATCCCCCTTGCCGAATGCGGCCTGCGGGAAAGACAGATAGTCTTCGATGTTTTCTTTCGCGAGGATGGGGCTGCCTGCGGCGATCCGGCCCACGAGCGGCACCGTGATCGATGGTGCGCTGACATCATCATCGGTAATGACGATCGCCCTGGACTTGTTCTGCTCGGTCTTGATGAACCCTTTTTTTTCGATGGCCTTGATGTGGTCATAGGCGCCTTTTACGGTGATGTTGAATTGGTCGCCTATTTCACGAACGGTTGGAGGAAAACCGGATTCCTTGATTGATTCCTTGATGAAGCGAAAAATCAGGTCCTGTTTTTCGGTGAGTTTTCGTTCGTTTTCCGCCATACTGACCATCCTTAATTATTTGTTTTGAGTATCGGCCACGAAAGCATAATACTAAACATAAGTTTATATGTCAACAAAAATATGTATTATACATCTTGCGAGACTCCCGTCTCGCGCTCTGTGAGGCCCAGCAGGGGGGGCCTTTCAAGGTCAGCATTTTTAAAACATCCTGCTTTAAGCTGACAGGCTGACATCCTGTCAGCACGGGCTTCGCCCCTTAGACCCCATTTAAAAAAACAACTATGCCAGGCCCGGTATCCATGAAGTTTTAACGCAGTAATAACAATAAAATTTACTTGCCATTTGCCATATTTCCCTGCATCTATTTTTTATCATGCAGATCTCGCAATGCTATCAGATACTCGAAGTCTCTCCCCACGCGTCCGACGAGGAGATTGCGACGATATACAA
>ENA-UOWG01002955-UOWG01002955.1-activated-sludge-metagenome-genome-assembly--contig:-NODE-2955-length-13564-cov-7.362795_pt1 | contig 13564 bp, 8 predicted proteins | sample MGYA00238147_ERZ761563 | MGnify/ENA primary metagenome ERZ761563 (study PRJEB28884, sample SAMN05720216) | anaerobic digester metagenome | isolation source: active sludge of municipal... | reverse complement strand
GGCCCGGCTACCGACGGCGCTTTCAGCGCCTTCAGGCGGTTCCCCGGGCGCCCCGGGGAAGCGGCCGCGAGCCGATTTCTTCAAAGAAAAACTTGACGGATATTTGTATACAGAATACAGTATTCCTATGTCGATCTCCCGAGAACGCCTCAGCGCCGACGTCCACCAGGAACTCCTGGGGCAGATAATCCGGGGACAGTTCGCCCCCGGCCAGAGGCTCAAGGACTCGGAGCTCGCGGAGCGCCTGGGCGTGAGCCGGACTCCCGTCAGGGAGGCCCTCCTCCGCCTGGAGCGCGAGGGCTTCATCTCCTCGCAGCAGCACATGGGCTTTTCCGTCAAGCGCCTGGAGGAGTCGGAGATCAAGGAAGTGTATCCGCTCGTACGGATCCTCGAGTGCTCCGCCCTCAAGGCCTCCCCCCTCCCCTCCCCCGAGAAGCTCACCCTCCTCCGAGAGCTGGACCGCTCCATGAAGCAGGAGGGGGCCGACCCCCTGCGCCGCATCGAACTCGACTCCGCCTGGCACAAGGCCCTGGTCGAGGACAACGGCAACCGCTACCTCATGCGGGTCCTGGCCGACTCCAAGCGCATCCTCTTCCGATACGAATACGCCTTCATGCAGGTCTCGGAGCTCGTCTCCGAGTCCATGGAGGAGCACGAGGCCATCCTGGCCGCCCTGGAGCGGGGGGACAGGCGGGGCGCCGTCGTCCTCCTCGGGGCGCACTGGGAGCGCTGCACCGAGGAGACCCTCGTCGATTTCCAGGCCACGAGCGGGGCGGGGCGGGAATGCCCGGCCTCGATTGAAAGCGCCCAGGCCAAGTCCTAGACTTAGGGCCCGCGGCAACGAAGGAAAGCCATGAGTAGAACCTTGCGATTCCTGGCGAACGACCTCGTCGTGGAGACGGGCGACTGGGCGGGAAGGCCCGCCCTCGACTTCATACGCGGTGACCTGGGCCTCACGGGCGCGAAGGAAGGCTGCCGCGAGGGCGACTGCGGCGCCTGCGCCGTCCTCGTCGGCGAGAAGCCCCTGGCGGGCGGCTCCGGCGCGGCGGCCGTCTACAAGGCCGTGCCCTCCTGCATCCTCGCCCTGGGCGAGCTCGAGGGCAGGCACCTCGTCACGATAGAGGGCCTGTCGGCCGGCGCAGCCGCCGCGGGCCTGGAGAAGGGCCTCACGCCCGTGATGCGGGCCTTCCTGGAGGAGAACGCGAGCCAGTGCGGCTTCTGCTCCCCGGGCTTCATCATCTCCCTCACGGCCTGGCTCCTCGCGGGACGGCGCATGGACGAGGAAGGGGCCCTGGAGGCGGTCGAGGGCAACCTCTGCCGCTGCACGGGCTACGGCTCGATCCGCCGCGCGGCCTCCCGCATCCTCAAGGAATTCGCGGACCTCCCCTCAGAGCCCGCCGCGAGGCTCGCCGCCCTGGCCAAGGCCGGCGTCGTGCCCGCCTCCCTGGAGGCCTTCGCGGACGGCAGGCTCCTCCCCGCCGCGCCCGCGGGCTCCGATGGCGCCGCGCCGGCCCACGCGGCCGCTTCGGCCCCGGCGGCCGGCGCCGCGCCTTCAGGCGGAGCCTTGCCCGCCGCCGGCTCGCCCCTTCCCGCGCTCATCCTGGGCGGCGGCACCGACTTCTACGTCCGCAACACCGATCCCGAGCCCCGCGAGGGCTTCCGCCTCCTCGACGCCGATCCCCGCCTCAAGGCGATCGAGCGGCGCGGCTCCGTCCTCGAGGTCGGCGCGGCCGTCACGGTGCGCGACTTCTTCGCCTCGCCCGAGGTCCGGGCCGCCCTGCCCGGCGTCGAGGCCTTCGAGGGCCGGTTCGCGAGCGTCCTAATCCGCAACCGCGCGACCCTGGGCGGCAACGTCGTCAACGCCTCCCCCGTCGCCGACATGACCTCCATCCTCGTCGCCCTGGGCGCCTCCCTCCGCCTGGAGCGGGCGGGCCAGGCCCCGAGGGAGCTCGCGCTCGAGCGGCTCTACCTCGGCTACAAGCGCCTCGACCTCGCCCCCGGCGAGATCGTCGCGGCCTTCCTCATACCCGTCGCGGGGGCCTTGCGCCTCAGCTTCGAGAAGGCCTCCAAGCGGAAGAGCCTGGACATCGCGGCGGTGAACACCGCGGCGGCCCTGGAGCTGGACGGGAGGCGCATAACGCGGGCCCGGATCTCAGCGGGCGGCGTCGCCGCGACGCCCCTCCTCCTGGAGGCCACCTCCGACCTCCTGGCCGGCCGCGAGGTCTCCGCGGCCACCGCCGTGGAGGCGGCCCGCTCCGCCGTCTCCGAGGTCTCGCCCATCGGCGACGTCCGCGGCTCGGCGGGCTACCGGATCAGGGTCCTGGAGCGCCTCGTGCTCGCGCATTTCGTCTCCCTGTTCCCCGAGGACCGCGCCCTCGCGGAGGGCGTGGCTAAGGAGGTCCTCAAGTGAAGGCCATCCCGGAGGCTTCCCTCAACGTGAGGGGCAAGACCGCCTACATCGACGACCTGCCCGAGCCGAGGAGCCTGCTCCACGCCGCGGTCAAGCTCTCGGAGAGCGCCCGCGGCCGCATAACGCGCATCGACCCCTCGGCCGCCCTGGCCCTGGACCCCTCCGTGCGGGTGGTGACCCACGCGGACGTGCCCGGCGAGAACCAGCTCGGCTTCACCGTGGCCGACGAGCCCCTCCTCCCCGCGCACGAGTGGGAGTACTGGGGCCAGCCCCTCGTCCTCTGCCTCGCGCGCACGAAGTCCCTAGCCCGGCGGGCCTGCGAGCTCGTCGCCGTGGAGGGCGAGCCCCTGGAGCCCGTCCTGGACGCCCGGGAGGCCGCCGCCAAGGGCGAGTTCATCCTCCCCCCGAGGACCCAGGCCTCCGGCGACACGGCCGCGGCCTTCGCGTCCGCCGCCTTCGCGGCCGAGGGCCGCGTCGAGTCCGGCGGCCAGGAGCACGTCTACCTGGAGACGCAGGGAGCGCTCGCCGAGCCCCTGGACGGGGAGCGCTTCCGCATAATCTCCGGCACCCAGGGACCCACCGTCGTACAGCGGGCGGCGGCGCGGATCCTGGGCCTGCCCATGAGCTCCGTGGAGGTGGAGGCGAGGCGCCTGGGCGGCGGCTTCGGCGGCAAGGAGGACCAGGCCACCTCCTGGGCCTGCCTCGCGGCCCTGGGCGCCCGCGTCTCCGGCAGGCCGGTGAAGCTCTACCTGGACCGCAGGACCGACATGCGCGCGACCGGGAAGCGCCATCCCTACACGAGCGACTTCAGGATCGCGATGGACGCCGAGGGGCGGATCACCGCCTTCGAGGCCGACTACTACCAGAACTCCGGCTGCTCCTGCGACCTCTCCGCCGCGATCATCTCGCGCACCCTCTTCCACGCGGTGGGCGCCTACCGCGTCCCCAACGTCCGCGTCACGGGCTACCTCTGCCGCACGAACCTCCCCTCCTTCACCGCCTTCCGCGGCTTCGGCGCGCCCCAGGGCTTCTTCGTCTTCGAGGCCGCCCTGGACGCCCTGGCGGCGAAGGCCGGGATCGACCCCGTCGAGCTCAGGCGGAAAAACCTGATCGCCGAGGGCGACACGACCCACTACGGGATGCCCATGTCGGGCGTCAGGGCCGGGGAGTCCTTCGACCGCCTCCTCGAGAAGACGGGGTGGAGCGGGCTTCGCGCGGAGATCGACGCCTTCAACGCCTCCCATCCCCTGGAGAAGAAGGGCGCGGCGGTCCTCCCCAACTGCTTCGGCGTGTCCTTCACGAAACTCCCGATGAACCAGGGCGGGGCCCTGGTCCACGCCTACACGGACGGTTCGGTCCTCGTCTCCACGGGCGCCGTGGAGATGGGCCAGCAGGTCTCCCGGAAGATCGCGCGCGTCGTCGCCCGCACCCTGGGCATCCCCCTGGAGCGCGTGGCGGTAGAGCGGACGACGACCCTGACCGTCGCGAACACCGTCCCCACGGCCGCGAGCACGGGGAGCGACATCAACGGCATGGCCGCCCTCGTGGCCTGCGAGGAGCTCCTCTCCCGCCTCCTCAGGAAGGCCGAGGCGCTCGTGGGCGAGCCCGCGAGCAATCTCTCGATCCGCGACGGCCGCCTCATGCGCGGCTGCGAGGACGCGGGCCTCTCCTGGGAGCAGCTCGTGGAGAAGTGCCACGAGGCGCGGATCGACCTCTCCGCCCACGGCTTCTACGCGACGCCCGGCCTCTTCTACGACATGAAGGCCGAGCGGGGCAGCCCCTTCGCCTACCACGTCTACGGCGCGGCCCTCGTCGTGGTCCGCCTTGACGTCCTGCGCGGCGACTACGAGATCGAGCGCGCGGCCATCGTCCACGACGTCGGGAGGAGCCTCGACCCCTCCGTGGACCTCGGCCAGATCGAGGGCGCCTTCGCCCAGGGCATCGGCTGGTCCCTCCTCGAGGAGCTCAAGTTCTCCGAGGAAGGCAGGCTCCTGTCGGACACGCTCTCCACCTACAAGCTCCCCGACGCGCACTTCCTCGCAAGCGGCGTGGACGTCGAGTTCCTTCCCGAGGCCGACAACCCCCGCGCCGTCCTCAACTCCAAGGCGATCGGCGAGCCGCCCCTCGTCTACGGCATCGCGGGCTACTTCGCCCTCCTGGACGCCCTCAGGGCGGCCCGCCCGGACGGCCCCGCGATGTACGACCTTCCCCTCACGCCGGAGAAGGCCCTGGACTACCTCTCGGGCAGCCGCCCGGAGTTCCTCGCGAAGGCGGGGAAGGGAGGGAAGCGATGATCGTGCAAAACGGCCTCGTCGCCCTTCCCGGGGAGGAGGACTTCCTCCGCCTGGACCTCCGCGTCCGCGGCGGGCGGATCGCCGAGATAGCCCCACGCCTGGAGGCGGAGGCCGGCGAGGAGACCGTCGACGCCTCGGGCCTCCTCGTCCTCCCCGGCGCCATCGACCCCCACGTCCACTTCGACGAGCCGGGCTTCACCCACCGCGAGGACTTCCGCCACGGCACGGCGGAGGCCGCGAAGGGCGGCGTGACGACCGTCATCGACATGCCCTGCACCTCCCTGCCTCCGGTCACGACCCTGGCCGCCCTGGAGGGCAAGCTCGCGGCCGTCTCCCCCTCCGCCCTCGTCGACTACGCCTTCTACGGCGGCGTCTCCGGCCACGCGGCGGAGGCGAGCCTGGGAAGCGGCGGCTCGGGCGGCGCGATGGCGGAGCTCGCCCCCAAGGTCGTCGGCTTCAAGTGCTACTTCATCTCCGGCATGGACAGCTTCACGAGCGTGACCCACGAGGCCTTCGCGAGGATCCTCGCTGAGGGCGAGCGGCTCGGACGGCCCATCCTCCTCCACGCCGAGGACCTGGACTACGTGACGGCCGCGACGGCCAGGGCCAAGGCCCTCCGCGGAGCGGCCGCCCCCGAATGGGCCGACTACGCCGCGGGCCGGCCGGCCGCGGCCGAGCTCGTCGCCTGCGCCTCGGCCCTGGCCCTGGCCAAGGGCCGCGAGAAGACCCTCCACGTGGTCCACGTCGGCGTGCCCGAGGCCGCGGAGCTCCTCCACGCGGGAGGAGCCAGCTGCGAGACCTGCGCCCACTACCTCGCCTTCACGGACGCCGACTTCCCGAGGCTCGGGGCCTCCCTCAAGACCGCCCCCGTCGTGAAGGGGGCGGCCGAGCGCGAGGGCCTCTGGAGGCTCCTCGCCTCGGGCGCGGTCGACTTCGTCGCGAGCGACCACGCGCCCGCCCCCGAGGAGGAGAAGAACACGGGGAATCCCTGGACGGCCTACGGCGGCATCCCGGGCACGGGCACGATGCTGCCCTACCTCCTCTCCGAGGGCCTCCTTTCGGGGCGGCTCTCCCTCCCCCGCTTCCTGGACGCGACGGGCGGCGCCGCCTCGCGCCGCTACGGACTGTCCGCCCGCAAGGGCTCCATCGCCGTCGGCAAGGACGCCGACCTCGTCCTCGTCGATCCCTCCGCCTCGACGCGGATCGAGGGCGGGAAGCTCCTCTCCAAAGGCAAGATCACGCCCTTCGAGGGCATGAGATTGACGGGCCGAATCCTCGTTACCTACGTGCGCGGCGCCCCGGTCTACCGGGCGGCGCGAGGCGCGGACGAGGCCGAGGCTGGCGACATCGTCGCCCAGCCCGGCTCCGGAAAATTCCTCACGTGGGGGTACAGGTGAGCAAAGTCATGGACGTTACGCCCCTTCCCGCTCTCCTCGAGCGGATCGCGGGCGAGTACCGCGCGAAGGGCACGATCTACGAGATCCCCGAGCGCGCCTTCCGCGGAGTCTTCGAGCTCGAGGCCTCGAGCCCGGGCATCGCCGTCATGGGCGGCAGGGCGAGCCTTCCCGTCGGCCCCGCCGCGGGCCCGCACAGCCAGATCGCGCCCAACCTCGTCGCGGCCTACCTCGCGGGCTCCCGCGCCTTCGAGCTCAAGACCGTCCAGGAGAACGACGCCCTGGAGATCGAGAAGCCCTGCATCCTCGCCCTGGACGAGGGCCACAACACCGAGTGGTCGACCGAGCTCTCCCTCGAGGCCGCCCGCGAGGAATACCTCCGCGGCTGGATCGCGGTCAACCTCCTCGCGGCCCTCTGGTCCGCGAAGCCCCGCGACTTCTTCTTCAACATGTCCGTCGGCTACACCCTGGCGGGCATCCGCGGGGCCAAGGTCGACGCATACATCGAGGGCATGCGCTCCCCGGAGAAGACCGCCTTCTGGGGCCGCGCGATGCGCGACCTCGAGGCCTTCGTCGAGGGCCCCTCCTTCGCCGCCGCCTTCGGCGCCGAGGCCCTCGGAAAGGCGAGGACCCTCCTCTCGGACTTCCCCGCCAAGCCCGTGCACTCCGTGACCCTGTCCACGATGCACGGCTGCCCCCCCGACGAGATCGGCCGCATCGGCCGCTACCTCATCGAGGACAAGGGCTTCGACGCCTACGTGAAGCTCAACCCGACCCTCCTGGGCTACGACGAGGCGCGCCGCATCCTGGACGCGACGGGCTGGACCGACATAGGCCTCAAGCGCGCCACCTTCGAGCACGACCTCCAGTGGAAGGACGCCCTGGAGCTCGTCCGGAGCCTGGGCGAGGCCGCAGAGGCGAACGGGCGCCGCTTCGGCATCAAGCTCTCCAACACCCTCGCGAACGAGAACGACGGGGGCTTCCTGCCCGGAGCCGAGCGCTACATGTCGGGCCGCGCCCTCTTCCCGGTCACGACCCGCCTCGCCGCCCGCCTCGCGGAGGCCCTGCCCGGCTTCCCGCGCCGCCTCTCCTACTGCGGCGGCGCCTCCGCCCTGAACGCGCGCGACCTCGTGGAGGCGGGCCTGGGCCCCCTCACCGTCGCGACGGACATCCTGAAGCCGGGCGGCTACCTGAGGCTCGTGCCGATGGCCCGCGCCGCCGCGGAGGCGCTCGCCGCGAACCCGGCCGCCAACCGCGGCGAGGGCCGGCCCGACGCCAAGGCCATCGCGCGCCTGGCCGACGCCGCCCTGGAGCGGCCCGAGTACCGCAAGGAGTGGAAGTCGGGCAACGCGTCGATCAAGAGGGCCCTGCCCCTCTTCGACTGCTTCGCCGCGCCCTGCGTCGAGGCCTGCCCCGTCAACCAGAAGGTCCCCGAGTACATCCGCCGCGCCGCCTCGGGCGACGCCAAGGCCGCGCTCGAGACGATCCTCGCCGACAACCCCCTGCCCTGCGTGACCGGCACCCTCTGCGACCACGTCTGCCAGGCCGCCTGCTCGCGGAACGACTACGAGGGCTCCGTGGAGATCCGCGCGGTCAAGCTCGCCTGCGCGAAGGCGGCCTCCTTGCCGCCCGGGAAGCCCGCGAAGGCGGCCTTCCCCGGCAAGGTCGCCGTGGTCGGAGCGGGGCCCGCCGGCCTCGCCTGCGCCCACCACCTGGCCCTCTCGGGCGCGAAGGTCGTCGTCCTGGACGAGGCCGCCTCGGCCGGCGGCGTGCCGGCCAACGTCATCCCGCGCTTCCGCATCTCCCGCGAGGACCTCGCGAAGGACATAGGAAGGATCGAGGCCCTGGGCGCCGAGTTCCGCTTCGGCTTCCGCGCCAAGGACCTCGCCTCCCTCAAGGCGGAGGGCTTCTCGGCGGTCTTCCTGGCCGCCGGAGCCCCGGCGGCCCGCGAGCTCAGGCTCGAGGGCGAGGGCGTCCGCGTCGTCGACGCCCTGGCCTTCCTCGAGGCGACCTCGGCCGGCCCCGGCGAGTTCGCGGGCTACAGGCGCGTCGTCGTCGCTGGCGGCGGCAACACGGCGATGGACGCAGTGCGGGCCGCGACCCGCCTTCCCTCCGTCGAGTCCGTGCGCCTCTCCTACAGGCGGACCCTCGCCGAGATGCCCGCCGACCGCGAGGAGCTCGAGAACGCGATGCGGGAGGCCGCCGTCCTCGATGGCGCGGCCGGCGCAGGCTCGTCAGGCTCCGGCGCGGCCGGCGCCGCCCACGGGCAGGGCGCCCTCCTCGAGCTCAGCCTCCCCGAGCGGGCCGCGCCCGGGAAGCTCACCTTGCGCAAGATGCGCCTCGGGGAGAAGGACGCCTCGGGCCGCCGCTCGCCCCTCCCCTCCGACGAGACGATCGAGCTCGACTGCGACCTCCTCGTCGCGGCCGTCGGCGAGACGCCCGACCCCGCCCTCATGAAGGCCTTCGGCATTCCCGTGGGCAAGGACGGAAGGCCCGTCTACGACCCCGCCACCCAGGAGACGCCCGTCGCCGGACTCTACGTCGGCGGCGACGCCGCCCGCGGCCCCGCCTCCATCATCGCGGCGGAGGCCGACGGACGCCGCGCCGCCTACGCCATCCTCAGGAAGGCCGGCGTCGAGCCGCCTCTGGCGCCCTACTCGCCGCCGGAGCCCCGGGCCGAACGGCTGGCCTCGCGCGGCGAGTTCGCCCATCCTCTCGCCGCCGGCTCGGAGGGCTTCGCCGCCCGCGAGGCCGAGCGCTGCCTGGAGTGCGACTCCGCCTGCCTCCGCTGCGTGGAGGTGTGCCCGAACCGCGCCAACATGGCCATCCCGCGCCCCTCGGGCTCGGGGGCCCAGGCCTTCCAGATCCTCCACGTCGACTACCTCTGCAACGAGTGCGGCAACTGCGGCCTCTTCTGTCCCTACGAGGGCGAACCCTTCCGCGGCAAGGCCACCCTCTTCGCGGACCGCGCCTCCCTCGAGGCCTCGAAGAACGCCGGCTTCGCGCTTCTCCAGGGCGGCGCGGTCGCCCTCCGCGCCGCCTACGAGGGCCCCGTCGCCGAGTTCGCGCAAGGCGCCTCCGCACCGGCCGCCGGAGGCGGCTCGTCCGCGTCGGACGGCGCCGCCATGCTCGCCCTGGCCCGCGCCGTGGCGCGGGACCACGCCTATCTCTCAGGAGGCGCCAAATGACGATCTTCGAAAGCGTCCGCGTGATCTCCTTCGAGCCGCCCTCCGTCTCCGAGCCTCTCGACGTCGCGGTCGCCGGCCCGGGCGAGAGCGGGGCGGGCACCGTCGTCGAGGTCGGCAAGGGCCTCGCCGCGAAACGCCCCGGGGCCAAGCGAGTCCAGGGAGCCTACCTCTCCCCCGGCCTGGTCCTGGGCCATACCCACCTCTACTCGGCCCTGGCCCGCGGCCTCATGGTCGGCATCGAGCCCTCCAAGGACTTCGCGCAGCAGCTCGGACACCTCTGGTGGCGCCTGGACCGCGCGATCGACCTGCCCATCCTGGAGGCGAGCGGCCTCGCGGGCTGCGCGGACGCCGCGATGTGCGGCGTCACCTCGGTGGTCGACCACCACGCCGGCCCCGAGGCGATCGAGGGGAGCCTCTCCGTCCTCCGCAAGGCCTACGAGGAGATCGGGATCCGCGGCCTCCTCTGCTACGAGACCACGGACCGCAACGGGGCAGAGGGCGGGCGCGCCGGCGTCGCGGAGAACGTCCGCTTCGCCCGCGAGATCGACGCCGACCGGAAGGCCGGCCGAGAGCCCCTCGTGGACGGCCTCATCGGCGGGCACGCCGGTTTCACGATCGGCGACGAGACCCTGGGCCTGATGGCCGACGCCGTCAAGTCCACGGGCCGCGGCGTCCACATCCACCTCGGGGAGGACAAGTACGACGCGGTCGACTCCCGCCACCGCTTCGGCGCCGACCTCGTGGAGCGCATGGAGCGCGCGGGCTGCCTCACGCGGAAGTCGATCGTGGGCCACGGCGTCTGGCTCACCCGCTCCGAGGTCGAGCTCATGAACGAGCGCGGCGCCTACCTGGCGCACAACGCGCGCTCCAACATGAACAACTCGGTCGGCTACAACGGCCTCCTCCAGGACCACGCCAAGGTCGTGCTCGGGACGGACGGCATGAGCGCCGACATGCTGGAGGAGTTCAAGTTCGCCGCCTTCCGGCACCGCGAGAGCCAGGGCCCCTGGTGGCCCGGCGACTTCCTCAAGTGCCTGGACCGCGGCAACCGCCTCATGGAGGACTACCTGGGCGGCGCCTTCGGCAAGGTGGAGGCGGGCGCGCGCGCCGACCTCGTGCTCTGGGACTACGAGCCGCCGACGCCCCTCGTCGGGGAGAACCTCGCGGGCCACTTGGCCTTCGGCCTCTCCTCGCGGTCCGTCCGGTCGGTCATGGTGAACGGAAAATTCGTCGTCGAGGAGCGGAAGCCCGCCTTCGACGCCGCCCGAGCCGGGGCCCTGGGCCGCGAGCAGGCGATACGTCTTTGGAAGCGCATGGAAGAAAGGAGATAGGATGGACCAGCAGAAGATCCTCGAGAAGGCGAAGGCCTACCGCGACTACACCGCCCAGAACCTCAGCAAGATGATACAGGTGCCCGGCTTCAGCTGCACCGAGAAGGATCGCGTCCTCCTCCTCAAGAAGATGTGCGAGGAGGCCGGCATGGAGGACCTCCGGATCGACGGGCTCGGCTCCCTCCTCGGCCGCGTGGGCAAAGGCGGGAAGAAGCTCGTCTTCGACGCGCACATCGACACGGTCGGCGTCGGGGACCCCGCCCAGTGGAAGCTCCCCCCGCACTCGGGGATCGTCAAGGACGGACTCGTCCACGGCCGCGGCGCCTCCGACCAGCTTGGCGGCGCGGCCTCCATGATCACCGCCGCGCGCATCCTCAAGGAGATGGCCTACTCGGGCGACTACGAGGTCTGGTTCGCCTTCACGACGATCGAGGAGGACTGCGACGGCCTCTGCTGGAAGTACCTCATCGAGGAGGAAAAGTTCGTCCCCGACTTCGTCGTCTCCACCGAGCCCACGAGCTGCCGGCTCTACCGCGGGCACCGGGGCCGCATGGAGATCCAGATCGAGATCCAAGGGATCTCCTGCCACGGCTCCGCCCCCGAGCGCGGGGAGAGCGCCGCCTACAAGGCCGCGCGCGCCGCCCTCGCGATCGAGAAGCTCAACGCCGAGCTAGAGCCGGACGACGACAAGTTCCTGGGCAAGGGCACGATCACCGTCTCCCAGATCAAGGTCCACGGCCCCTCGCAGTGCGCGGTACCGGACCAGGCCATGCTCTACTGCGACAGGCGCCTCACCTGGGGAGAGGACGACAAGCTCGCCATCTCCCAGGTCGAGAAGGCCCTCAAGGCCGCCGGCGTCGACAAGTTCAAGGTCTTCATGCCCGAGTACTCCCAGCCGGCCTACACCGGCCTCCTCTACAAGCAGGAGCTCTACTTCCCCACCTGGAAGATCCCGAACGACCACTTCCTGGTCCGCTCCGGCGTGGACGCCTACACGAAGCTCTACGCCGCCGCCCCCGTCGTCGACAAGTGGACCTTCTCCACGAACCTCGTGGCGGTCTGCGGCCGCCACAAGATCCCCTCCATCGGTTTCGGCCCCGGCGACGAGTCCCAGGCCCACGCCCCGAACGAGATCAACCGGGTCGACGACCTCGAGAAGTGCGCCGCCTTCTACGCGGCCCTGCCCTTCGCCATGGAGGCGCGGGCATGAGATGGCTCTACCGGTGCCCGTCCTGCGGCGCCGAGTACGCGATCGAGCCCGGCCGCTACCTCTGCGACCGGTGCTCCTCGCGCAACGCGCCGGGCATGCCGCTCGGCGGCGTCCTCGAGTGCGCCTGGGAGGGAGGGAGCCCCGAGCCCGGCTCGGTCCCCCTCCCCGTCGGGCGCGAGTGGCTTCCGCCCCTCCCCGTCGGCGACACGCCCCTCTGGGCGCCCGCGCGCCTCAGGGCGGAGCTGGGCTTCCCCGGCCTCTGGCTCAAGGACGACACCTGCGAGCCCTCGGGCTCCTACAAGGACAGGGCGAGCTACCTCGTCGCGGGCTTCGCCAAGGCGCACGGCCTCAATGAGATCGCCCTGGCCTCCACGGGCAACGCGGCCTCCAGCATGGCCTGCGTCGGCGCGGCCGCCGGGATCAAGGTGACCGTCTTCGTGCCCAAGGCCGCGCCCGTCGCCAAGCGGATCCAGGTGCTCCAGTACGGCGCCGAGCTCCGCGAGGTGGACGGCACCTACGACCTCGCCTTCGACCAGTCGCTCGACTACAGCGCCAAGACCGGCGTCCTCTCCCGTAACACGGCCTACAACCCCCTCACCATCGAGGGGAAGAAGACCGCCTCCTTCGAGATCCTCCGCGACCTCCGCCGCGCGACGGGCGACCGGAAGGCGGCGCCCGACCACGTCTTCGTCCCGACGGGCGACGGCGTGATCGTCGCCGGCGTGATCCGCGGCTTCGAGGACCTCGTGAGGATGGGCGAGCTCGAGAGGATGCCGACCGTCTGGGCCGCCCAAGCCGAGGGCTCGAGTGCCATCGCGCGGGCCCTCGAATCGGGGACGTGGGACTTCCGCCCCTCCGACACCATCGCCGACTCCATCTCCGTCGACGCCCCGAGGAACGGCTACTACGCCCTCGAGAAGCTGAAGGCGCACGGCGGCCGCGGGGTCGTAGTCTCCGACGCGGAGATCCTCGAGGCCCAGCGCCTCGGCTCCTCCAGGGCGGGGCTCTTCGCCGAGCCCTCCTCCGCCTGCGCGCTCGCGGGCTTCCTGAAGGCGCGCGGGGAGATAGGGAAGGGCGAGACGGCCGTCGTCATGCTCACGGGCTCGGGCCTCAAGGACGTGAAGAGCGCCGCGAGGGCCGTGGGGGCCGCTTACTAAGACCGAAGGCCGCCCGAGGGAAGCCCCGCGTCGCGGGGCGCCCGGGCGGCGAGACAAGCAATCGCGCGACGCGCGAACGAGGAGAACGCAACATGATCGACCTGAAGATAATCGAGGCCCAGAGGAAGAAGAACATCGAGCGCTGCAGGGAGAAGGGCATCATCCTGCCGACCTACGCGCAGATGCGGGATCCCGCGAAGATCCCCCAGTCCGTCAAGGACGAGCTCAAGGGCGTCGGCCTCTGGGACGTCCACAGCCGCAACCTCTTCCGCGTCAACTGGCACAACGAGGCCAAGACCAAAGGCGGCGGCTTCGCCGGCGTCAACTTCATCGAGCTCCCCCGCTCCGTCACCGGCACGAAGGCGCGCATCGTCGGCCTCTCCGGCAAGTGGTTCCCGACGGGCGCCCACAAGGTCGGCGCGGCCCTCTCCTGCCTCCTTCCCGAGCTCGTGACGGGCCGCTTCGACCCCACGACCAAGAAGGCCGTCTGGCCCTCCACCGGAAACTACTGCCGCGGCGGCGCCTACATCTCCCGCCTCCTCTCCTGCCCCTCCATCGCCATCCTCCCCGCGGGCATGTC
>ENA-UOWG01002952-UOWG01002952.1-activated-sludge-metagenome-genome-assembly--contig:-NODE-2952-length-13570-cov-5.023455_pt1 | contig 13570 bp, 14 predicted proteins | sample MGYA00238147_ERZ761563 | MGnify/ENA primary metagenome ERZ761563 (study PRJEB28884, sample SAMN05720216) | anaerobic digester metagenome | isolation source: active sludge of municipal... | reverse complement strand
TGCGCACCGCGCTCCCGCCCGAATTTCCCCGGCGCTTTGACCATATCGTATCCGCTTACACCTTCCATCACTTCCCCCTGGAAGAAAAAGTGATTCTCATCCGGCGATTAATGGAGGATCACCTGCAACCTCAAGGAAACATGGTCATTGGCGATAATGCCTTCCGGGATGCCGCGGCCGAAGACCTCCTGCGGCGCCAGTTAGGAGACGAATGGGAGCAGGAGTATTACTGGCTGGCCGATGAGTCGCTGTCAGCTTTGGCTGCCAGCGGCCTCAACGCTACGTATACCCGGATATCCTCCTGTGCCGGTGTCTTTCTGATCACAAAGAGATAGGAGAGGAAAATGGGAACCCAGATCAACATGCTTGGCATTTTCGTGGAGGACATCCATCGCATGGTGGCGTTCTACCGCGACGTTCTCGGTTTCGAGACGGACTGGGACGGCAGCGGGCCTTACGCCGAGTTCAAACAGGAGGGTACACGCTTTTCAATGTACGAACGGGCGCAACTGCCCACCCTGCTCGGTCAGTCCCCCTCCTTTCCAAACGGTGTGAACGGCACTTTCGAGATCGCCATCGACCTCCCTGCCTCCGCTGAGGTGGACCGCGAATACGCCCGCGTGGTGGCGGCCGGGGGTCAGCCGATCTATGCCCCTCGCAACGAACCCTGGGGTATGCGCTCCTCAATGGTCGCTGATCCCGAAGGCAACCTCATCGAGATCGGCTCATGGAACCTTTCCGACCAGGCGGTTGAATAACCACAATATTCTTAGACCCATCAACAAGGAGAGCAAAATGGAATCGGAATCTCATCTTTACATCTTATGGACCACGGATAACCCGGTCACCGCGGAAAAAATGGTGCTGATGTACGGCGGCAACAGCCTGCTCAAAGGCTGGTGGGACAAGGTGACCATCATCATCTGGGGCGCGGCCGATCAATTGGTCGCCACCAACCCCGCCATCCAGACCAGGATCAAAGAGTTGATGGACATGGGCGCGCATTTTACCACCTGCAAGCGCTGCGCCGACACCCTTGAAGTGACTTCCCAACTGGAAATCATGGGCATCGAGGTCAAGTACTGGGGCGAGGCGCTGACCAAATTATTGAAATCCGGTGCCACGATATTAACGGTGTAACCAGCACCAGCAGGCTAAACTTCAACTTAAGGTTTGAGGAGGTAACATGCAATATCGCGAATTAGGACGTACTGGCTGGAAGGTATCCGCGTTGAGTTTTGGCGCGTGGGCGATTGGGGGCACCTGGGGGCCGGTGCAGGAGGAGGAATCGCTGGCCGCCCTGCGCCGCGCGCTGGACCTGGGCGTGAACTTCTTTGACACAGCCGATGTGTACGGCGACGGGCTGAGCGAAAGGCTGATCGCGAAACTGCGCCGACAAACAAACCAGCCGATCCACGTCGCCACCAAGGCCGGTCGTCGACTGGACCCGCACACGGCATCCGGCTACAATCGTGCCAACCTCACCGCATTCGTCGAGCGCAGCCTGAAGAACCTGGAGACTGAAGCGCTCGACCTGCTGCAGCTGCACTGCCCTCCCACCGAGGTGTATTACATGCCCGAGGTCTTCGGCGTGCTGGATGATCTGGTGCAGGCCGGTAAAATTCATTATTACGGCGTGAGCGTGGAGAAGGTGGAGGAAGCGCTCAAAGCCATCGAGTACCCCAATGTGCAAAGTGTGCAGATCATCTTCAACCTCTTCCGGCAGCGCCCGGCGGACCTCTTCTTCCAGCAGGCGCAACTCCGCCGCGTGGGCATACTGGCGCGGGTGCCGCTTTCTTCCGGCATGCTGACGGGGAAGTTCACCCGCGAGTCAAAGTTCAACTCGGAAGATCACCGCGTCTTCAACCGCTCCGGTGAGGCTTTCGATCGCGGCGAGACCTTCTCCGGCGTGGATTACGAAACGGGTCTCACAGCGGTTGATGAATTGCGCAAGATCTGCCCGCCCGGAATGAGCCTGACGCAGTTCGCGCTGCGCTGGATTCTGATGTTCGAAGCGGTCATCTGCGCCATCCCCGGCGCAAAACGCCCCGCGCAGGCTGAGGAGAACTTCTCGGCGGCTGACCTGCCCCCCATCTCCGGCGAGGTGATGAAAGCGGCTCGTTCCATCTACGAACAACACATACAAGGACTGGTACACCATTACTGGTAAAGCCTAAATGGCCTCGTTTTTAAACACGAAGTTGATGGAAATTCGACAAAATGATTGATAAATCCACAGGAGGGATCCCATGCCATTGACCAAAGTATTGCCGTTAAACGAAGTACGCGAAGATGTGCGCAAAGTGGTGGAGGTGGGTGAGTACAAAGTGCTGGTCATCCACACAGGCGGCAAGTTCTTCGCAGTAGAAAATCGCTGTCCTCACATGCACCTGCCCCTCAAGAACGGCAGGGTGAGCGATGACCATGCCATCACTTGTCCGTTCCATCGCTCGGCTTTTGATCTTGAAAGTGGTGACGTGAAGGAATGGTCACCCTGGCCGCCGCTGGTGGGCAAAGCCCTGGGGGCGATCGCCCGTGAAAAAGCCCTGCCGGTGTTTGAGACCCTGGAAAAAGACGGCTGGCTGTGGATCGCGGACACCCCAAAGGGATAGAACAGCCTCGACACGTAATTAGCGTGATCGCCAGACCATTCATTTAATTGGACAATTTTAGTCTTGTTATTTGCATCCAAACCTCCTATAATCAATGAGTAACAGGAGGTTTGGTATTTATGCAAAAAATAACCCCATTTTTATGGTTTGATAGTCAGGCGCTTGAAGCCGTCCATTTTTACACTTCGCTGTTCAAAAATTCGAAGATCAACGAGATCAGCTATTACGACGAAACCGGTGGTTTGCCGGCGGGTAATGTGATGGCGGTCAACTTCACGCTTGAGGGGCAGGATTTCGTCGCCCTCAACGGTGGACTGCATTTTAAATTCACTGAAGCGATCTCGTTGTTTGTGGATTGCGAGGACCAGGCGGAAGTGGACCGCCTGTGGGAGGCGCTTCTGGAAGGCGGCGAGCCGCAGCAGTGCGGCTGGTTGAAGGACAGGTACGGACTCTCCTGGCAGATCATCCCTTCTGTATTGATCAAATTAATGAATGACCCTGACCCGGTCAAAGCCGCCCGCGTGCGCAACGCCATGCTCAGCATGGTCAAGATCGATATCGAATCTCTGCGTAAAGCTTACGCAGGGGTTTGACTCCGCATATAAAATCAAACCCGTGTTCAATGCGGGGTAAAGAGGCTGCCATGAAAAATTCGGACTTCTCGGACACCAATGGAATGCGCCAGGAATACTTTACGGATGGGAAACTCTCTGCGGAGGGACCGGTTGTGAACGGAAAACAGCACGGTGCATGGAAATTCTTTTACCGCAACGGTGGACCCAGGGCGGCGGGCAGCTTCATTGAAGGCGATATGGACGGGTACTGGGAGTGGTGGCGTGAACAGGGGTCTTTGTGGCAGACCGGGTACTTTGACCGCAATATGCAAACCGGCACGTGGAAGCGTTATCATCCGAACGGGCATCTTTCTGATGAAGGGGATTTCACCAACGGGAAGAAGAGCGGTGAATGGACCACCTATCACCCTGACGGAACGATCAAAAAGAAAAAGGTTTTCAAAACCGTGAAATAATGCAACGCTCACGTCAGTAAGCTGGAGGCAAAAGCATGGAAGTAAAAATGAACACGCCTGAATCGATCGATGCCTATATCGCGCAATTTTCACCGAATATCCAGGAACTTTTGCAGCAGATCCGCGCCGTCATCCATGAAACTGCGCCTGAGGCCACAGAAAAGATCAGCTACCAGATGCCGACCTTCTACCTGAACGGCAACCTGGTTCATTTTGCTGTTCATAAACATCACATCGGGTTTTACCCTGCGCCTTCGGGTATTGAGAAGTTCAGCCAGGAACTGGCGCTTTACAAGACCAGCAAAGGTGCGGCACAGTTCCCGCTGGATCAGCCGATCCCTTTTGATCTTATCCGCGAGATTACCGCCTTCAGAGTTCAGCAAAACCAGGCAGCCAAAAAACCAAAAAAGAGATCAGTCGGGTGAACCAAGGCTTGAAAAATTAATAGGAGCGAAGGATCTTCGCTCCTATTTTGTCTAATCAACGGGATAGATCAACGGAAATAGGTCAGATGCCTGGTCGGATCCAGCGGGTCAACCTTGTGATAGGCTTCACGCTTCTGCAGTTTGACCGCGTCGATCATCGGGGTCGGTTCAAAATCAGTGATCAGCAGCAAAAACTTACCGGCTTCCAGCTGCGGCAGCAGTTCGTTCACCCGGTTCACGGGCACTCCCCCGCTGGCAAGCATCGCCTTTCCATCAACCACGAACTGCGCTTCGCCAGCGATCCACGCGGGTTCCGCCAACACCGGCCGGCTATCCATTTCCGGGGTTACCAGATCAGGCGGCACCAGCTCCGGCTGCCCCACCTGCCTGCGCAACATGTTGATGAAGGTGGTCAGATCCAGCCCGCCGATCTGCACCACTTTTTCAACGGTCGCCATTCTGCCCACCGTGCGGCGCAGGATGGGGTTCTTAAGGTTCTTGAAAGCGGGCGCCGCCTGGATGATCTGTTCCTCCAATTGTGGGTATTCGTTAAGCACATCGATCAATTTGGTTTTGGCTGTAATTTCCATTAATAATTCTCCTCAATTCACCGCTTATATCGTTTCCGGTCCGCTCTCATCGTAGGCCAGCAGCCGGCGTTCGCCTTCCAGCTGGCGGATCTCGCTCACATCCTGGGTGATCTCCAATGTGCCCAGGTATCCGCCGCTGTCATCGCGCACGGCGTAATACACAATATAAACCAGCTTTTCGCCCATGTTGATCCAGAACCTGGCGCGTTCCTGCCTGCCGGCTTTGAAATCCGCGACGATCTTATTGACGATGTGCACGCTCTTGGGCGGGTGGCAGTACTGCACTTTGCGCCCCAAAATGGCGCGCGTGCGTTCGAAAACGCGATCCTTGCCGGGGCTGAAGTAGCGCACGGTGTCATCCTTGTCCACGAAGGTCACGTCAAACGGAAGGGTGGTGAAAAGTGCGATCATTTCCTCAAGGCGGAACGTGCCGGTCGGCATCTGCACCCTGCCATCCTTGTTTTCCGGCTTGCGCATTTCTTTTATGAAATCTCCTTCCGGTGTCCACTCAAACTGAGGGACATACAGACAGTAACCGATCTCTTCGCTTTCCAGGTAGATCTCGTACCACTCTTTTTCGGTCAACAGGTCAAGTGAAGTCGGGAAGAGGATCTTCTCTTCCTTGTAGATCATGTCATCGATCCCGTCCAGCACCATTGCCACGCTGAACTGGTTGAATCCCACGGCTTCACTGGCTGAGAATTGCGCAACCTCCTGCAACCCTTCAAGGGTGGTTTTTAACATTTCCCGCACTTCATCGTGCTTGCCCCACATAACCGCCGGGGGACCGGGCAAATTGTTCTTTTCAAAATACGGGAAGAGCAGGTTTTCCTTACGCCGGTAATGTTTTTCCACATCCATCAGGTTGTTCAGCAGCTGGTGAATGACCCCCATCTGAACAGATGCGTCGCTTTCCGCTGGCAGCGCCGCGATCTGCCCCATGATCTGGCGCACCTGGGTGGTGATCCGGGTCAGTTCGCGGTTCTCTTCGATGAATGTATGAACCGGGTGACCGGGGATGGTTTGCGGCGTTTCCTGCAGGTCGAGGTGCTTCTTGAGCACCCGTGTGTGGGTGTCGCACAGGTCCTGCACCACTTCGGCCGGGATGCCCTCCTGGATCAGCTGAACTTCCATCACAAAGACGTCGTTGTAATCCGCCTCGTCCAGCAGGGTTTCAAGTTGCAGCCTGATGCGGTCCTCGGCCACCCCCTGGTGCAGCTGCCGAATCAGGTTCTTCATCACCTCGATCCGTTTTTGTTTATTGTTGATCAATTCGCTCATAATCATATCCTTTATACGCGGGTAATTCGGAATAAATAATCCGATATATTTTATCTTATTAGTCCGTTGCTGACAATGTCGCTTGTGGTTTTTGTGGGGTCATTTCATCCCGCAGCTTTCCATTAATGAGACTTGACAAAATTCATAATAACTATTATATTATTAGAATTATTCTAATTATAGATGAGTTACAATATGAGTATCTTTGACATCAATTACATCAAATCTGAACTGGAATCCAGGGGAATCCGCCCTTCTTTTCAAAGATTGAAGGTATTGGAGTACCTGCACCAGCACAAAAATACCCACCCCACCGCTGAAGAGATCTTTGCCGCGCTCTCACCGGAAATTCCCACCCTCTCCCGCGCCACGGTTTACAACACCTTGCATTCGTTCAGTGAACACGGCCTGATCGATTGCATGAGCCTGGATGGGATTGAAACCCGTTACGATATGAAGATCGAACCGCACGGCCACTTCAAGTGCGAAATATGCGGAGTGATCCGCAATTTTCCGATCAGGATGGATGACATACGCATTAAAGAACTTGAACATTATCAGATCAACCACAGGAAGATCATCTTTACCGGTATTTGTCCTGACTGTACCAACCAAATCAAATCAGAAAAGGGAGAACAATAATGATAGAGAAAAAGAAATTGAACAAATTGACCACCGCTGCCGGCGCGCCGGTACCCGAAAATGACAACGCGATGACCGCCGGTCCGCGCGGACCCATGCTGCTGCAGGATGTGTGGTACCTGGAAAAGCTGGCCCATTTTGACCGCGAGGTCATCCCGGAACGCCGCATGCACGCCAAGGGATCAGGCGCGTTCGGCAAATTCACCGTCACTCATGACATCACCAAATACACCCGCGCCAGGGTCTTCTCCGAGGTCGGCAAGGAAACCGAGGTCTTCGTGCGTTTCTCCACCGTTGCCGGCGAGCGCGGCGCGGCTGACGCCGAACGCGATATCCGCGGCTTCGCCATGAAGTTTTACACCGAGGAAGGCAACTGGGACCTGGTAGGCAACAACACCCCGGTCTTCTTCATCCGCGACCCGCACAAATTCCCTGATCTCAACCGCGCTGTCAAGCGTGATCCGCAGACCAATCTGCGCTCCGCTACCAACAACTGGGATTACTGGTCCTCACTGCCCGAAGCGCTGCACCAGGTCACAATCGTCATGAGCGATCGTGGCATCCCTGCCACCTACCGCCACATGCACGGTTTCGGCAGCCATACATTCAGCATGATCAACGCGAACAATGAACGCGTATGGGTCAAGTTCCACCTCAGAACTATGCAGGGGATTAAAAACCTGACCGATCAGGAAGCTGAGACTGTTGTGGCCAAAGACCGCGAAAGCCATCAGCGCGACCTGTTCGACAGCATCGCCAATGGTGATTTTCCGCGCTGGAAGATGTTCATCCAGGTGATGACCGAAGAACAGGCGAAGAAAATACCTTACAACCCCTTTGACCTGACCAAGGTCTGGTTCAAGAAGGACTTCCCGTTGATCGAAGTGGGCATCATGGAACTGAACCGCAACCCTGAGAATTACTTCCAGGATGTGGAACAGGCCGCCTTCAACCCCGCCGCTATCGTCCCCGGCATCGGTTTCTCTCCGGATAAGATGCTGCAGGGCCGCCTCTTCTCCTATGGTGATGCCCAGCGCTACCGTCTGGGTGTCAACCACCACCAGATCCCTGTCAATAATCCCAAGAACGCCCCGGCCAACGCCTCTCATCGCGACGGCCAGATGCGCGTGGACGGCAATCACGGCGCCAAGCTCGGCTACACCCCCAACAGCTTCGGCGAGTGGGAAGCCCAGCCCGATTTCAAAGAGCCCCCGCTGGAACTGAGCGGCGCTGCCGACAACTGGGACGCCCGCGCGGATGACTCCGATTACTACACCCAGCCCGGCAAGCTCTTCAGGCTGATGAGCAAAGCCCAGCAGCAGGTGCTCTTTGAGAACACCGCCCGCAATATGGCTGGCGTCCCTGAATTCATTCAGATCCGTCATATTGGCAACTGCCTCAAGGCAGACCCTGCCTACGGCAAGGGTGTGGCGGACGCGCTTGGAATTTCATTGGATAAAGTGAAGTAGATTGTCCTGTAGAGGGTCAGTTACGAACTGCCCCTCTACAGGTAAAGTTTTTTTGGGGCATATGGGGTTTCACCCTCGCCTGATCACAGAGGATGAAGAATGAAATATTTGGATAATATCGAATTGGTTGAAATGCCGGATCAGCCAATACCCTGGCACAGTACGGAAGACGAGATCGTCTTCCGCAAACTACAAACGTCTCTGAGTGGCATCAATGCGCAGCAGGTTGCAGAGCGCCAGATGGAATTTGGACGCAACACCCTGCCGGAACGCAAACCGCCCACCCTGTTAGAGGTGATCCTTAACCAATTCAAGAACCCGCTCATATACATTTTAGTGGCGGCTGGTGTGATCGCTCTCGCAGCCGGTGACATCAAGGATATGGTGTTCATCCTCGCGGTCATCCTCCTGAACGCGACCATTGGCGCCTCGCAGGAGTGGAGCGCGGAACAGAGCGCCCACGCTTTGCAGCAACTGCTGCGTGTACAGGCGCGGGTAATACGGGAGGGAGAAACTATCTCCGTAGATGCGCTGGAGCTGGTTCCGGGTGATGTCGTACTGCTGGAATCCGGTGATAAGGTCCCGGCTGATCTGCGCCTGGTTCAATTAAATAATCTATCCATTGATGAATCATTTCTTACCGGCGAATCCATCGCTGCGAACAAATCTCTCAAGATCCTTGAACGCGATATGACCGTGAGCGACCGCAGGAATATGGCTTACGCCGGATCAACGGTCATTTCCGGCCGCGGCACCGGTCTGGTCGTCGCCACCGGCAAATACACCGAAGTGGGTAAGATCGCCCGTCGCGTAGCCGAGGATGAAGGCAGCAAACCACCCCTGATCCAGCGCATGGAAAAATTTTCCAACCAGATCAGCCTGATCGTGCTCGCGTTCGCAGGTCTGCTGGGGATTCTGGCGTTCATCCGCGGAATGCCGTTTAATGAAGTCCTGTTCTTGATCATTGCCATGGCAGTTTCAGCCATCCCTGAAGGGTTGCCAATCGCGATGACGGTGGCACTTTCATTATCCACCAGGCGAATGGCCAAACGCAATGTGATCGTTCGCAAACTCGCCGCGGTGGAAAGCCTGGGCAGTTGCACCGTGATCGCCAGCGATAAAACCGGCACACTCACGGTCAATCAACAGACCGCCCGTGTTGTGCTTTTCCCGGATGGACAACGTTTGAAAATAACGGGTCAGGGTTACAACAGCGATGGAGAGATCAGCCTTGAAAACGGCGCACCTCTCACAGATATTGAAAAACAACATCTCGCAGAATTGGGCAGGAACGCAGTTTTGTGCAATGAAGCGAACCTTGAACAGAAGAACGGGGACTGGAAACATTCCGGCGATGCCATGGATATCGCCCTCCTTTCATTGGGTTACAAACTCAACTTCAACCCAGCCAGCTTGCGCGTTGAATACAAGAAGTTGGCAGAGATCCCGTTCGAATCGGAGAAAAGGTACGCGGCGACACTGAATCAAATCGACGTAGACGAGGCGGTGGTGGTGATTAAAGGCGCCACCGAGACCGTGCTCAGGTTCTGTACCAATGTGGCGACGGTCGAAGGAACAAAAGCGATCGATCACGAGAGAGTAAACCGTCAGGCCATTGAATTGGCTGAAGAGGGGTATCGCGTGCTGGCGTTCGCGACCAGAACTCTGCGCAACGATGAAATCCCGGCTGAACTCAATGAAAGTGATTTCAGCGAATTCACGCTCCAGGCGCTGGTAGGTTTTATCGATCCCCTCAGGCCTGAAGTAAAAGAAGCGGTCGAAACCGCCCGCCAGGCTGGTATACGCGTGGCTATGGTGACCGGGGATCATCCGGCCACCGCCCTCGCCATCGCGCGCGAACTGGGCATTGCCGGCTCAAGCGACCAGGTGGTGACGGGTCAGGAATTGGCAGCCATCGGCGACTTCAATGTGCCTGAATACTATGAAAAAGTAAAATCCGCCCGGGTCTTCGCAAGGGTGTCTCCAGATCAAAAACTGCACATCGTCGACGCGCTCGTTAATCTTGGCAACTACGTGGCCGTCACCGGTGATGGCGTGAATGACGCGCCTGCGCTGCGCAAGGCAAATATCGGCGTCGCCATGGGATCGGGAACTGATGTCGCCAAGGATACAGCCTCGATCATCGTGACCGATGATAATTTCGCCTCCATCGTGGCTGGCGTCGAAGAAGGCCGTCACGCCTACGCCAATGTGCGCAAGGTCACCCTGTTCCTAATTTCAACCGGGCTCGCGCAACTGATTTTGATCGGCCTTTCCATTATGGCGGGACTTCCCGTTCCATTGCTCGCGGTACAGATCTTATGGGTGAACCTGGTGTGTAACGGTATCCAGGATGTGGCGCTGGCGTTTGAAGCGGGTGAGCCCGGTGTGATGAAACAACCACCCCGCCCGCCAAAAGAAGGATTCTTCGATCAAAAGATGATCCGCCAGGTATTGATCAGCGGCTTAACCATGGCGCTGGTGACTTTCGCAGCCTGGGTGTTGATGATGCGCGCCGGCTGGGAGGTGGAGATTGCGCGCGGATATCTGCTCACCCTGCTGGTGCTCATGCAGTTCTTCCATGTATTGAACAGCCGTTCTGAGACCCGCTCAGCATTCCGCATCCCGTTCAAAAATAACCCGGTGCTGCTGATTGGCGTGGCGGTGGCTTTTGGCTTGCACTTCCTCGCTACTGAAGTTCCCTTCCTGCAGAGTCTGTTGCGCACGTCCTCCATGGAGATCAAGTACTGGTTGATCTTCGCGGCGGTCGGCACTTTGATCCTGGTCGTAATGGAAGTCTATAAAGGGTTCTCCTGGTTAAAGCGTAAAAGGAACGGAATTCCATCCTGACATCAATTGTGAATCCAAAGACAACCCCGGTGCTCAGCCGGGGTTTTTCGTTTATGATTGAGGAGACTATTAATCATTACAACAAGAATGTACGTCCATCTGAATAACCCCACGAGGTAGACGATGAGCACTTTTCTAAAAGGGATGGATCTTTGCGAATCTTTTTTCGTTGAAATCGCTAAACCCTTGCTCGCTGAAGAATTTCCTGCCCTGCGCTACTCAGCCGGTCTGATCGGGTACGGTTCGGATGTGCTCGGATTCGATGACCCAATGTCCACCGATCACATGTGGGGACCGCGCTTTCAACTATTTCTTCCGGCAGATGGTTTCGGGGTGACCAGCTCGCAGATAGCAGATGTGTTCTCCGCCCGGTTGCCGTACCGCTACAAAGCGTATTCTGTTCACTTCGGTCCACCGGATGAACAGGATGGCGGTACCAGGGTTCGGGAGGAAATTCAATCCGGGCGTGTCGATCCCCTGATCGAGTACCATACACCGACCTCGTTTTTCCTGGATTATCTCGGCTGGGACCCCAACACCGATATCACTAACCAACAATGGCTGACCATCCCTGAACAGCGCCTTCTGGGTGCAACATCAGGCAAAATTTTTCGCGATGATCTCGGCATTGATCGTGTCCGGGGTGAACTGACTTATTACCCGCATGATACCTGGCTTTGGCTGATGGCCAGCCAGTGGAAGATGATCGCGGAGGAGGAGCCGTTTACCGGCAGGTGCGGGTTTGTGGGGGATGACACAGGCTCCAGGCTCGTTGCCGCCCGCCAGGTTCAGCGCTTGATGCGCCTGTCCTTCCTGATGGAAAGACGCTACGCCCCCTACAGCAAATGGCTGGGCACCGCCTTCAAGCGTCTATCCATTGCCCCGCGTTTGTCCCCCTTATTCGAACAGGTGTTGAATGCGTCTGAATGGGAGGAAAGGGACGAATTTCTCGGCCGATGCTATTCGGTAATGGCGCAACAGCACAATGCGCTCAACATTACCGAATCCCTGCCAGTGGAAACAACCCCCTTCTTCAACCGCCCATTCCACGTGATTTCCGCACAACGCTTCACAACCGCCTTGCAGAATATCATTCAAGATCCCTGGTTAAGATCCCTCGCGCCGATCGGATCTGTGAGCCAGTTAACCGATGCGGTGCCTGTTAATGATGATGTAGGAATAAGTAGCAAGTTAACGTTGCTTTACCAGTAAGATCTTCGCGCATCCGTTTAGAATGGCGTTCACCGCGGGATCAGGACATACTTCACTTCGATTTACGGGTGAACAAGCCGGATCCCTGCGTGGCAGCAATCGTCGGAAACACCCCTTTTTCTGTTGAACGCACTTCTTCGATCGCCACAAATGCGTTTGGCTTGAGCTCATGAATGATCGCCAGCACCTGGTCAACGCTCTTACGTTTAACAACCGTGTAGATCAGGTGGACTTTTCCCTTGGTGCCTTCACCTTCCACCCGGGTAACACCGAAACCCGCATCACTCAAGCGCGCGATCATTTCTGCTGTATCCTCCGCGGTGATCAGGCTGAGGATGTACGTCCCCAGCGCCAGTTTATCCTCCAGCCACATGCCCACGTAATTGCCCGCCGCGAAACCGGCCGCGTACCCGATGTAGGCGGTGAAACTTTCCAGATTTTGCACCAGCTGGCTGATAACCACGATCCAGATCAACACCTCAAAGAAACCCAGCACCGGCGCGAGATTGCGTTTGCCGCGCGCCACAAAAATAATCCGGATCGTTCCCAGGGTCACATCAAAGATCCGGGCGATAAAAATGATCAATGGCAGAAAAACCCAGGCGTACCAGTTGAACCCGGTGGCTGTTAAATTTTCTAGAAATAATTCACTCATGCGTCCTCCATCCTCAACATTCCAATCGCGAATCCTCAATCACATGTGAGTATAACAAATAAATCCCTGCCCTCTTCCATCATGATGATATTTTTACTCGCGCGCTGATGTCCGCTATAATTGGGACAATATGAGCATTCAATCGAAATACGCCAACCTCAGGCAACTGTTGTTCAGCCATCACCCCTCCGCCATTCTTCTGGCAGCGCAATTCGTCCTGCTGTTGCTTTACGCGATCTTTGATGGCAAGGATGGACACCGCTTGTTGATCAGCGCCTTCGGGCTGGTGGTGCTATTGCTGGTACTATGGGTGGTCACCAGCAGCTCCAGGGTGCGCTGGATGGCGTGGATCATCGCCATTCCTGCCATTCTGCTTTCGCTGCTCGCCGCCCTCACAAACAACCCTGTTCTGATAATCCTTGCCTCGCTGCTTGAAGCCATTTTGTATTTCTACACTGCCGGCACCCTTATCGGTTACATGCTGGAAGATACCCGGGTTACAACGGACGAGTTGTTTGCCGTGGGCGCTACCTTTACTCTGCTAGCGTGGGGGTTCGCTCACGCTTACTATGTTTGCCTGTTGTTCGATCCAGGCAGCATTCTCAACACCAGTACAGGTGAAATCCCTTCCTTTCTGGAACTGCTCTTTCTCAGCTTCACCAACCTTTCCGCCACCGGCCTGGGCGACATCATGCCCCTCACTGCCCCTCCGCGCGTGCTGGCCATGCTGGAGCAATTCTGCGGGGTGGGCTACGTTGCCATGGTCGTCTCGCGTTTGATCGGTCTGATGTCCACCATGCGCAA
>ENA-UOWG01002950-UOWG01002950.1-activated-sludge-metagenome-genome-assembly--contig:-NODE-2950-length-13577-cov-5.400532_pt1 | contig 13577 bp, 7 predicted proteins | sample MGYA00238147_ERZ761563 | MGnify/ENA primary metagenome ERZ761563 (study PRJEB28884, sample SAMN05720216) | anaerobic digester metagenome | isolation source: active sludge of municipal... | reverse complement strand
GATGCCCGGGTGATCGGGGTGCAGGCTGCCGCCTGCCCCTCGGCACGCTCTGCTCTCACCCGCGGATCGCCGGTCACCATTGATTCCGAGCCGACCATCGCCGACGGGATCCGGGTCACCCGGATCGGGGACCTGGCATACCCCCTCCTCCGGGACCTCGTGGAGGGGGTGGTGGAGGTGGACGAGGAGGAGATCGTCCATGCGATGTACACCCTCCTCGAACGGAAGAAGGTCCTTGCCGAGGGTGCCGGGGCAGCCCCCCTCGCCGCCCTCCTCTCCGGCAGGGTGCAGGTCAAGCCGGGAGAGCAGGTGGCGGTCGTGGTCAGCGGGGGGAACGTGGATCCCGTCCTCTTCGAGCGGGTCCTCCGGAAAGGGCTCTTTGAAGCCGGGCGGCTGCTCGAGTGCATCCTGGAGCTCGAAGAGGGGCCGCGATCCCTCCCGGCACTCCTCACCCTGATCGCCGGGGAAGGGGGGACGATCAGCCGTGTTGAGCAGGAGCGGGGCTCCCCCGATCTTCCCCTGCACCTCATCCGCGTGAACCTCGGGATAGAGACCCGGGGACCCGCACACCAGCAGCAGATCCTGGAACGGCTGCGCTCTGCCGGGTACCGGGTTGCTGCCCCGGTTCGGTCAGCGGGCAGGAGATCCGGCAACGCCGGCCATGGAGGCTGACAACACTTCTGTACGAAGAGCAATACCGGGAATCATGGTCTCGTTTGACACTCGCCATGCTGCAATGGTCTCCTTCATCCCATCAGGGAATGGAAAGTGGGCAGTATCGTTTCAGGAAGAGGGGTATCCGTTTCCGAGAACTCCCTCCTCCCTCTTTCCTGAGCATCAAAGCGCCTTCATTGATAGTACCAAACCATACCCGACAGCCCGGGCCCTGATCCGGTGTTCTTCCTTCCCGACTGCCGGTGCTCTCCCGTTAGGGTCTGGATCAGAAGGTGTCGTGGATCAGGAGATCCGGGAAAAATGATCGTCCCCTTCATCCCATCATGGCTCTGACCTCATCCATCCGGGATGTGGCAGTATCGAGCCGTTCTTGGGCGATGTAGAGATCGATATATTGGTCTATCATGGATTTTTCATCGATATCCCTCAACTGGGTGGCGGCGCTTCGGAGCTCCTTCAACCCTTCCAGATAGGTCTCTTTCCCAGGGGAATACGCGTCAGATACACGGATTCGAGAGACCGCGGACTGGTAGGTGTCGATAGTTGCTATCATTGCTATTGCTTCGTCCGCCAATCCCGGAAAATCCTCTGCCTCCGCCAGCCGGGAGATATTCGTCACGTGGGGGAGGAGTGCGGCCTCGGACTGGTTCCAGGCATCACGGAACTGCTGATCAGGGTCACCCGACGAGGTGCACCCGCAGGAGAGGAGGAACAGCCCGACAAAGCAAACCACGACGAGGAGTGGTACCTTTCCCTTCATGACTGAGGCATGGTTCGCGGATATGATATACTTTTTTTTGGGAGCTCCGCACAGTCCCTCATTAGCGCTCCGTTCCTTTCTCTCATCTCCCCTCTCACCAGTTCTTCAAAAAGGAACCGTGTGCCGATGCCCCACCCTTCGGGGACTTCATCGCTCGAACGACCAGAGAAGGGAAGATCAGCAGTCAATCCACCGTCGAAAAAAACAACATGATTCCTTCGAGGGCCACAAGCATAAAAGATGGAAATGCCGGAGGCATTTTCATATAAACCTCCTATGAGCCCCGATTTCGGGATACGGGCATACATTATGAAAATTACGAAGTGATTTTCCTTGGAAAAAGAAGGGATCTTTCCGCTGATCCCACTCCCTGATCCCCTCACCCCGAAGCACTGATCGAGAACATTCCATTGCTCGTATCGGTGCAGGCGGCAAAGCTGGTGCTGGTCACCCGGATCTGGTAATCGTCACCAAGGGGAGTATACAAGGGGAACGTCAGGTTGAACGATCCCGCACCTGCAGACCCGATCGAATAGCTGGAAGCGATCGTTGCCAGTACTGTTCCCGACCGGAGTGCCTCGATCTTCACCGCAGGCCCGGGATTCCCGGTGTAGTACCACGTGAGAGTATGGCTGGAACCCGGGGTCCAGTTCTCACCGCCGTTCGGGGAGGTCACCTGTATTGCCGGGAGGATCGTGAAAGGACCATCACTGGTATCTGTATACGCGGGATTGCTGGTGCTCGTGACGCGGATCGAATAATCACTCGCCACAGGAGTGAAGTAAGGGAACGTGAACGGGTGTGACCCATTCCCCCCGATCCCTATCGGGACACTGGAGGCGAGCGTTGCAAGGGGAGTCGTCCCTTTGAGGATCTCGATCTTCACGTTCGAACCGGGACTGCCGGTATATCGCCACGTGAGGTTCCGGAGGGACCCCTGGGTCCAGTTCTCGCCGCCGTTCGGAGAGGTCACGGTGATCGAGGAACTGCTGTCAACCCCGATCGTGAAAGGATCGCTCGTATCGGTACAGGCAGGATTGCTGCTGCTGGTGACCTTGATCGTGTAATCAGATCCGAGCGGCGTGATGGCAGGGATCAGCACGCTGTAATTCCCAAACCCTCCTGCTCCGACAGGAATACCCGGGAGGGTCTTCAGGACAACGCCCCCTTTCATGACAGCGATATCCACCTTCGAACCCGGGGCTCCCTGGTAGGTCCAGTTCATGGGGAGGGAAGATCCCAGGAAGAAGGTCTCTCCTCCATCCGGTACCATTACATGGATCACCGGCCCGGATATCGCAAAGGGCCCATCACTGATATCTGTATACGCGGGATTGCTGGTGCTCGTGACGCGAATCTTGTAATCATTCGCCGGGAGGGTTCCGGGAGGGATCGTCACGCTGTAGGAACCGGATCCTACTGCGCCGATCGGGATGCCAGGAAGCACTTTCACAACGGATCCCCCCTTGAGCACCGCGATATCCACCGTGGATCCGAGGTTGCCGGTATAGCTCCAGTTCATGGGGAGCGTGGAGCCCTGATAAAAGGTCTCCCCCCCATTTGGCACCTTCACCGTGATCGATTCTCCAGAGGACCATGCGGGTGCTCCCTCCCGTGCATCAGTAGTGGTGAGGCGGACCGGATTGGTCCCATCGGCATTCATCGTGTAGATCTCATCATTGCCATCCCGGTCAGAGACAAAAACGATCGTTGAGCCGTCCGGGGACCATGATGGCTGTTTATCATACACCCCCCATACACTCACATTGAGTGGTATCACGTTAGTCCCATCGGCGTTCATCAGGTAGATTCCTGATCCACCACTCCAATAACGGTAAAAAACGATCGTTAGGCCGTCCGGGGACCATTTTCCTCCCATACCACCACTGGTGGTGAGGCGGGTCTGGTTGGTCCCATCGGCATTCATCGTGTAGATCTCATACGTGCCAGCCACAGCCCTGTCAGAAGTAAACACTATCTTCGAACCATCTGGTGACCATGATGGCTGGGAATCATAGCATGAATTACTGGTAATGCGGGTCTGGCTGGTCCCATCTGCATTCATCGTATAGATTTCATATTTTTCATCCCGGTCAGAAGTAAACGCTATCTTCAAACCATCTGGTGACCATGAGGGAAATAAATCATCTGCGGTGTTGTTGGTGAGGCGGACCGGTTCGGTCCCCTCAGCCATCACATAAATCTCCCTCTGACTATCGCCCTCCAGACCGGTCATCCAGTCACTCATATAAGCAATTCTTGATCCGTCCGGGGACCACGCAGGGTAATAATCATATTCCGTATTGGTAGTAAGGCGAACCAGATTAGTTCCATCCGGGCTCATCGTGTAGATCTCCCATGTGCTGCCATCCCTTTCAGAGCAGAAGGCGATCGTTCCCTCATTCAATGCCGCAACCGGCACAACCATTACGATCAGGCAGCCGATCATGCCAATCAACAGAATCCGTGTCATGTGTTTCATTCAAATCAACCCCTCTTTTCCACCGTTGGTGGATCTCTTCAACTCGTCAATAATAGTCCTACCTTATCGATTCAGAGAATAAATGTTTGGAATACCGGCACGCCCGGATTTTCAGGCGCCGTTGAAGCATGCAGGAGCAGGCATCCGGGTATCTTCACCGGCGCAATGAAAGGATCTGCTCTGGAACGAGAGGATGCAAACAACGCATCCCGGAAGATCGGTAAAAATCGACCCGGAAGCACTGTTCACAGAAGGGAGACCTGTTTTTAAAAAATGTGCAGTATACTCGCTCTGCGGTTACCATTCGAACCTGGTTCCGTACCCGTAGACGGTGAAAGAACGGGCTGCCGAATCTCCGTTATCGAGAACCAGGACAATATTCAATCCACGGTCGAACTTATAGTAACCCCCTAAATCGATGATAGCAAGCTGACAAAAACCGCTGTTTCCGATATCCACATCCTTTTCGAGGACAAAACCGCATCCATTGTACAGGCGGATTTTATCAATTTTGGGCCATCCGGAGTGCATGCCATCGGATGCATACTGGACGGCGATGTATCGGATCATTGGCTGTATTCCGCCCGTCTTGGTATAATAGCTCTCAAGGGGACAGCATATCCAGGCTTGTGATCCTGCCTTCAGTGAGATAGGGTGCCCGTAATACGCATATCGATCACTCTCCACATCGGAATCAGGTAACTGGGTCACTGAACTCGTTCCATGGGCGAAGATGGTGTCATAGTTGGTATACGCACTCCCGTCCAGGACCGGGCTCTGGGTATCCACCCCGCACGGTCCCGGCATGACTCCTGCATCAACCGTATCGACGGGTTGTGCAGCCGGTACGGGCCTTTTGGTATCAGGTCCCGCGGAGAAGGGATCCCCCCCGGTATCCACATCGACGGACTTTTGTTCCGACATCGCAGGCATCGCAAGAAGCAGGACCACGAATAGTCCGGCCACCACCACCATCGTTCGTTTCATCATCATCACCATGTTCGGTTACAGATACAAATCCACAGACTACCGTGGAATCAATGAAACAGTCGTACCTCTCCCTTCCTGATCCTATGACCCACCACGTATACGGAGTCAGGCTCCTTGCAGGAAGCCTCCTCTCCATCTCTTGTATCCACTATCCTCCTTCACTGAAGAGGATATAAAATCCTGTCATGGGGGGAGGGGCGGGGGGTGATATCGCCCTCGCCCTTAAAAAAGGGTGATCAGCCCTGCCATACCTCCGTTAAGGGTATATCGAGAAGCCATCGCACATCTCGTGGGACAAATTTTGCCTGGAATTTAAAAAAACTCCACTCGAGGCTTCATGCCGTGTGGGCAGCACCTCTTGAGAGCAGGAACCGCGACCAGGCAGTACCAGTCCGGGAAAGATGCGGGGTTTGGTGTCCCCCTTCGAGGTCACCACTCAAACCGGGCACCATACCCCGTGATAAAGAAACCCTCGGTTGAAGGTGCGACGTTTCTGACCGATACGGCGATATTCATTCCCCGGTTGAAGGCATACCAGCCCCCCAGGTCCAGGATCTGGACCGAACAGCTCCCATCGTTGGAGAACGCGGTGGTGAGGGTCTTGACTGGTGAGCACCCGTTGAACACTTCCACCTTGTATACTTCCGGGGAGAAGGAGGCGCCCAGCCCCGATGCATACTGCACCGCGATGTATCTCGCCATCGGCTGCACTCCCCCGGTCTTCTTTTCATAGCTGGGCAGCGGGCAATAGATGACGGCGTCGGGATACAGGGACGAATTCTTCCCTACGAGGATCAGGTCAAGACCCTCCCCGTACAGGTCGATCGTGTCGATATCGGGATCGGGCGTGTCCGGCACTGCATTCATTCCGTGGACGAAAATGGTATCATACTCCCTGAAAGACACGGCACCCGGGAGAATGGGACTTTGGGTGTCGGGACTGCAGGACCCTCCCCTGCCCACGGGCGCCGCCCCGGTGCCGGTCGTTCGGTCCGGCGACATTGAAGTCGTCGCACTCCCCTCCTGCGTGAATCGTGCTTCACCGCTAGCGGCTGATCGGTCCTCTGCCATCCCCGGCACCACCAGCAGCACTATCATGAGTACCACGGCTGCCAATCCCCTGATGCATCTTCTCTTGTTCATCGCTTCCCCTCCAGGATTCACGGTGATTCAATGGGACGACCAGGCAATATTTTTTTGGATCCTCCGGGTTATCCGCACCACCCACCCGGATTCATCATCTGAACCCCGAATCCCCGAGGGGGAGAGGGCTATCGTACGCGACCCGGTTCTGGAGGCAGAGCGGGGCAAGGGTATCACCCAGAATGGGCTGGTCCCCTCAATACAGTGCCCTCTGATTGAGAGAAAAGGAGGGGGGCAGGTCTCCCCTATCCTCATGCCGGCCCGGGGATGACGGTGCACGTCCCATTCACGCAGCCGCAGTGCCCGGCACCACAGTCGAGAGGGCCGCTGCATTCGAGCGTACAGGCAATCCCGGTGCAGTCGGGCTGGAAGAGGGCATTGATGCACCCCGTGGCATGGCAGCACTGTGCCGCCACACACTGCCAGTCGGAAGTACAGGCCGTCTGAGCCGGAATGCCGACGATGAATGCCGAGTCGCTGGTATCCGTGCAGGTGGGATAGCTGGTGCTGGCGACCCGGATCCGGTACTCACCCCCCAGGGGGGTCGCAGCCGGGACCGTCAGGGGATAGGCCCCATTTCCACCGGACCCGATGGGGATTCCCGACGCCTGTGCAATGACTGAAGTCTCCCGGAGCGCCTCGATCGTGACCGTTGTTCCCGGGGTGCCGGTGTAGGTCCACCGGATGGTCTGGAAGGATCCCGGTGGCCAGATCTCACCCCCGTCAGGCTCGGTGACCGTGAGAGCGGAGCGGACCGTGAAGGGTGCATCGCTGGTATCGCTGCAACCGGGATACCCCGTGCTGGTGACCCGGAGGTAGTACTCATCCCCGGCAGGGATGCGGTACGGAAGCGTTCCCTCAAAGGATCCCGACCCGCCAGGTCCGACAGGGATCCCCCCAACCGATTCCAGAACGGTGCTGCCCCTCATCAGGTCAATCCTGACCGTGGGTCCCGGGGTCCCGGTATAGTTCCAGGTGATGGGAAGGACCTCCCCCATGACATAGTCCCCGCCATCGTTGGGCGTCACCAGGGTGATCGTGGGCGGGACGATGGCAAACGATCCATTGCTCCGGTCAGAATATGCGGGGTTGCTGATGCTCGTAATCCTGATAGAATAATCGCTCCCGGCTGGCAGGGATGCGGGGATCGTCACCGTATGCGACCCGGATCCTCCCGCCCCAAGGGGAATCTCCTGAAGGACGGCAATGACCGTTTGCCCCCGGTATGCCTCGATCTTCACCATTGACCCGGGGATGCCGGTGTATCTCCACCGCAGGGGGAGGAGAGAGCCAGGGTAATAGGTTTCACCGCCGTTCGGTTCCTCAACGGTGATAGTGGTGCTGAAAGGTCCGATCGTGACGGGGGCAGAATCGGTGGACACCGCACCGAAGCTGTCCCTGACCCTGAACCATATCGTACCGAAGAAATCATCCAGCCAGGTATGAGCGATCACTCCCGCTGGTGCTGCTGTCTCGAACACTCCGTCATCATCGAGGTCCCAGGCCCTGGCAACGATGCAGTCACCAGCGGTATCCGATCCCGACCCGGTGAGATTGACCGGAACATCCGCGTACCCGTAATACGGACCACCTGCCTCTGCCATGGGATCCGCATTATCCGCAGGTCCGGAGAGGGCAGTGATGACGATGACATTGAACCCGAAATCATTGGGCGGTTCCGCATAGGCGATCCGGAAGTAGCCTCGCTCGCCGGATCTCCCATAGGGATCCTCTCCCCAGCCCGTGCCCCAGCTGTTCTTGCAGATCCAGGCCTGGTCCGCATCGTCCCAGCCGATAACCGTGACGAAATGGCCCCCGACAGGGTATGACGCCGGGGTATGCTGGTAGACTCCTCCCGCGTAATAATACATGAAATCATCGTAGACCATCATGTACACCGGCACGGGTCCGTACTGCATGATGGCAGTCTTCAGCTGGTCGCTCGTAAGGGAGTTGGAGTATCCCGGTTCCAGGGAGAGGAAGAGATACTCCGGCACCTTCGTGAGACTTGCCTGGTTCCAGCAGGGGCACCGGGCCGAGTCACATGCGGGATGGCCGGATTCCGTTCCCGCCACGTAGGGAAAACATGCCTCGTAGGGGGTCCCGGTCGATTGCAGGAAATTGAACGTACTTACCAGGTCCCACGGCGTGCAGGTCCCATGCCCGAAGCACTTGATCTGCTGCTCGGAGAGATCGACCGGGTAGGTCGCATCCCCTTTCACGATCTTCACTTTTGATTCAAGCGCTGCAGCGGAGGCAAACGCCCAGCAGTCCCCGCATCCCTGGTCCTTGACAGCCGTCACATAGTTCCCGGGATTCGCTCTCCAGTCAAAGGAAGAGGGGAGCACCCCCCCCGATACCACAGGGACGGTTGCCTCCGCGGATTCCCCGGGGCTGATCTTCGTTCCCGGATCGATCCTGGTGCCGCCCGTCTTCGTGAGGGTTTCTCCGTCGGTCAGGTTGGAGAGCGCGGTCTCTTTCGCAGTCCAGTGGAGCCCCTGCTTCCTGATCTGGTCCTTCACCTCGTCCAGGCTCTTCTTCTCATGCGGAACGCTCCCGGAATCTTCACCGCTCTCCGCGGAAACCCACGGGACCAGTGCCACACACAGGAAGAGTGTGGAGATCAGCACGAGTGCCAAGACCCGATACTTTGTCTTCATTCGTTTTCCCTCGCCCATTATTTCCTGGTATATTGAAAGCCCGCATGACCGGAATGCCGGAGCCGGGAGATGCGATCAGGCTTGTCCCGACGCATCGATCATATCAGAGCAGAGGATATGCCTGTACTCTGTGGAGATGCGTGTACTCTGTGATCAGCTCATCGTTTATATGTTTGAGGGAGCGGGTACCCAAACGAGAATTTTTTTTGGTGCAGCTATCCTGCCTGCTGAACTACCTCCCCGCCGTTGGGGATTCCCGAATTGAATGGTGGCTCCTTTCTACTGTATTTCCTCTCTCGAGAGGTCAATACAATTCATCTCCCTTGCGGGAGGTCATCGTAAGAGCAAAATCCCAACGGGAAAAAAGGTTCACAGAACAAGGCATCCCTGTATTGAGATCTTCTCCTCAACGGCACCTTCCCTTATCAAGGGATCGGGGCAGGCAATGATCACCCGCTGCGAGGTAAGGCGTTCTGCGAAGGATACTCCGACAATACATCGAGGGGGTCTTGCACCACCTCTCACCTGTGAAAAACAGAAGGGAGGATAAAATACCCGGCCTATACCACTCCTTTCACATAATTGCCGTCGCGGAGGACGAGATCGGCACCAAATATCGTGCAGAATACTTCGACAGTATCCAATACCTCCAGGCCGGGATCGATCTCATACTCCTGCTGGTACTCAGGCGGGAGACCTGATGCATACCGGATGGTAACCTGGTCTCCCGGATGGAGGATCCCTCCCTCATCATCGAGGATATTCGTGATGTTCACGAGGAAGTATCCCCCGCCCGAAAGCGATTGGTACGCAACGAGGATTCCCTGGAAGGTGGCTGCCATCGCACCGATCGAGAACCCGGCATCGCTGGTATCGCGGCAGGCTGGATAGCTGGTGCTGGTCACCCGGATCGTGTAATCAGGACCCACCGGCGTTGTATTGGGAATTGTCACCTGCAGCGATCCGGATCCAGCCGGGCCGATGGGTATGCCGGTGAGCGTCTTCAGGAGGGCAGCACCCTTGAACACCTCGATCATCACCGTGTCGCCGGGGTCCCCGGTAGAGGTCCAGTTCATGGAGAGGAGGGAGCCAAGAGCGTAGTTCTCACCGCCGTTTGGAGACACCACCCTGATGGCAGGCAGGATCCTGAACATCGCATCGCTCGTATCGGTATACCCCGGGTTGCTCGTGCTGGTCACCCGGAACTGGTAATCGGATCCCACGGGAGTATTGTAGGGGAAGGTCAGGTTGTAGGAGCCTGAACCCCCGGATCCGATCGGATACCCGGAGGTAACCGTTGCCAGCACTGATCCCGATCGGAGTGCCTCGATCCTCACCATCGATCCCGGGTTTCCGGTGTAGTTCCAGTGCAGGGTCTGCAGAGAACCCTGGGTCCAGTTCTCACCGCCGTTCGGAGACACTACCGTGATGGAGGAACTGCTGTCAGGGACGATGGTGAAATCAGCATTGCTCGTATCGGTAAAGGTTGGGTTGCTGGTGCTGGTGACCCGGATCTGGTAGTCGGAACCAAGCGGCGTATAGGAGGGGAATGTCAGGCTATAGGAGCCTGATCCCCCTGATCCGATCGGGTGACCTGACGCGATGGTCGCGAGTGCTGATCCCGATCGGAGCGCCTCGATCTTCACCAGCGACCCGGGCGTGCCGGCATAGTTCCACGTGAGAAGATGGGTAGAACCCTGCTCCCAGGTCTCACCACCATTGGGTGACACCACGGTGATGGATGAGGCACTGATCCCAAAGGGACCATCACTCGTATCGGTAATCGATGGATTGCTGGTACTGGTAACCCGGATCCGGTAATTGGTGTCCAGCGGAGTGGAGGAGGGAATCGTGACACTGAATGAGCCGGATCCGGTCGAACCGATGGGAATGCCGGTGAGCGTCTTCAGGATTGCTGTCCCCCGCACTACCTCAATATTCACCGTGGTTCCCGGGTTTCCTGCATACGTCCAATGCATGGGGAGAGGAGATCCGGTAAAGAACGTCTCTCCACCATTGGGGGATCCGACCGTGATCGATGGTCCGGACATGATAGTGAAACCCCCGGGGTAGATGGTATCCCCAAACCCATCCGGATTCTCAACCAGGACCGTCCAGGTACCCAGGACGGCGTCTGCCGGTATGGACAGGCTGCAGGAAAGAAGGGTGGAGCTGGAGGTGAGGGTGGTAGCATTGATTACCATCAGGCCCATTTCATCCCATTGCTCAAGTCTCAGGGTTGGAGGGCCCCAGAAGTTGGAACCTGCCACCTGCACCGTTATGGTGGAGCCCCTGACACCGGTGTTCGGGGTGATGCCTGTGACGTCCGGGACGGGATAGGCGAGCACGAATCCTGACAGGGAACTCACGTGACCGGTCACCATGTTGTTCACCGTATCGACATTGGTCGTCACGTCCACCCAGGTCCCGCTCACGTTGTGGAGGAGACATACCTTGTCCTCATATCCTCCTGAAAGGTGATCCGGATTGTAGGGCATCCTCACCTCAACGGGGCCGATATAGGCCGCGGTGGTCAGAATGTCGATACAATTCCCGACGGTGAAAAAATTATCGAAATACACAGGACCCATCACCGTCCTGATGGTGTTCCCTGCCGAAGTAACAGAGGGAAAAGTGACGGAACCATCAGTTCCCAGCTTCACGGTGACGTCACTGCCCACCCGGGTGTTGGTCGGAGTCAGCCGGAGGACGGTGCCTTTAGCCCCGCATGCCCAGGCGTGCGTGGCATCCACCTGATCAATACTTCTCAAGTTCTCTTTGGTCCCTGAGTACATCGTGGTCCAGGTAGTCCCACCATCGGTTGTTTTGATGATGGTCCCCAGTGCCCCGGCGGCCATGGCGGTCTGGGAATCGAGCGCGGTCACATCCTCCAGGCTTCCGCTCCCTGCCGGAGCGGTGGAACTCACCCAGGTTGTACCGCCATCCGTGGTCCTGTATATCTTGTTGCCGCCGACTGCCCAGGCCGTCATGCTGTCTACCGCACAGCAGCCCTTCAGGACGGGGGGATACGGGGAGGGCGTCTGGTCCTCCCAGGCAGTCCCATTCTCGTGCCAGATCCAGCCATGGTATCCCCCTTCACCGACCGCCCATACCGCCCCGGGACCGGCATATGAAATGTCATGGATCGGCCCGGCATTCGCGACCTTATGGATCCAGTGTGAAGCATTGCCTCCTCCCGTGAAGGTCTCATAGACCCATCCACCTCCACCACCGGCAAAATACCCGCCGATCCATCCGTGGGTGTCATTCGTGGCCTCAAGGGCATACTGGTAGGAGATGGCACCAGCATACGCCCAATCTCCACCGCCATCCGATGTGATTGCTATCCCGACCGCCGGGCTATGAACGCTGCCGACCCAGACCGTGTCGGGATCAACCACCGATACCTGCTGGGTCCAGCCGAAAGTCTTGGTAGGATCAGGATGATGCAGGTCAATCAGGGACCAGCTGTCGCCGTAATTGGTGGTTTTCAGAACGGTTCCTTCAGTCTTGTCGATGATCGCATAGGCGATATTCTGGTTTGCCGCCTCTATCTCTCCAATGCTATATGCTGAGATACCATCGGGAGCAACGATCTCCCAGACCTCCTCAGGTACGCTCCCGGCAGGGACGGGCGATCCCGTCAGCAGAGCACGGTCTCCCCCCTCTTCTGCGGGAAGAACGCTTCCTATGGTCAGAATCCCACACACAAGCATCCCGAGAGCAAGCAATGACCAGCGGTGCAGGATGCGGTCCCTTTTTTGGATGTTTCTCATCTCCCCAGCCTCCGGATCCAATAGTCCACACGGTTCCGTTCCGGTCGGAGGCTGGCTTTCCTGATGCACCGGGATACACCAGACCGCCTTCCCACCCTAACTCCCCTGTGGAAAAGAATTGGATGAATCTGCAGTAATCCTGATACCCACGAGGGGGAATCTCGGTACCGAAAAAAAACCGATCCCGCCTTAATGGGATCATGGTCGTGTTATCACACACGGTATAAAATACTTTAGTCCCCTGCAACCTGGCAGACGATCCCCGGAATACGTGCAGGACGGAAAGACTCCCTGGTGGTAGAACGGACTATGATTCCTGCACCTGACAAACCACATTTGACTGAACCGATGCGGAGGTGGAGTGAAGGTGACTCGATTCAGCCGCATTCAATGTCCCTTCACCATCTCTCTCAAAACATCCCTCCTCATCCGGTAATCCCGGTATTGAACCGGCAGCATCAAGGGAATATAAATACCGCGAGTACAAGAAGCGCCTTTGGTATGAAGGGGACTGCCCCTGATTACCCGGAGGCGAACCCCCCGGGTACTGGTACTATCTCACCATTACGGCCGGGTGCAAGAACGCCTTCGTACAGCACAGAACGAGGTAAGGAGAAAGAAACTACAAGGTGCGTTCGTTCAATGCCTGGATCGGAGATCTGATGGAGGGTTTCCCCGTGCATACGTTGTTTGGAAAGGGCACAACCGAGTTGTGAAACAACCCGCACTCCACATGTTCATGCAGCGATACAAAAAGATACTGCCACCCAATAGACATGCCACTGTAGACATTCTACAGCGGTCACCCTTTTTATGGTTCCATTGAAACATCTTCCTTCGATCACTTCTGCCGGGGGTTTATGGAACCACGGACCTTCCCCTCTCCGTTCTCAAACCGCATACCGCGGGTCTTTCGGGTACCAGATCCCAAACAGCCTGATGCAGGAGGCTCTTCTCTTTCCCGGGAAAAAGGGGGAGATGATCAGGCACCGCATGGTCATTCCGGACCGGAGCGGTATCCTCAACTGATCGTGAAGGTCCCGTTGCTCATATCGTTGCAATCGGCGTAGAGGGTACTGATGACCTTGATC
>ENA-UOWG01002946-UOWG01002946.1-activated-sludge-metagenome-genome-assembly--contig:-NODE-2946-length-13589-cov-4.718487_pt1 | contig 13589 bp, 22 predicted proteins | sample MGYA00238147_ERZ761563 | MGnify/ENA primary metagenome ERZ761563 (study PRJEB28884, sample SAMN05720216) | anaerobic digester metagenome | isolation source: active sludge of municipal... | reverse complement strand
GCGAGAATGTTCACAAGATGGCCGAGGCCAACCGGGCCTTTGCCCACTTTGCCTGGTCTCGTCGGGCCTAAACTATTAAGTTAAAACCTAACCGCTAAAAGCTATTTATTTCATGTCCCGCGACTACCCGTTAGAGAAGGTTCGCAACATTGGCATCATTGCTCATATTGACGCCGGCAAGACCACCACTTCCGAGCGAGTTTTGTATTACACCGGCGTGTCTCACAAAATTGGCGAGGTTCATGAGGGCGCGGCCACGATGGACTGGATGGAACAAGAACGCGAACGAGGCATCACCATCACCTCGGCGGCGACGACCGCCTTCTGGACCCCCTCTTACGCCGCTGGTGACGAGAGTAAGAAGCACCGGATTAATATTATTGACACCCCTGGCCACGTTGATTTCACCGCCGAGGTGGAGCGCTCGCTTAAAGTGCTTGATGGTGGTGTCGTCGTTTTCGACGGTGTGGCTGGCGTAGAGCCGCAGTCAGAAACGGTTTGGCGCCAAGCTGACAAATATCACGTGCCGCGCATTTGCTTTGTCAACAAATTGGACCGGATGGGCGCCTCATTTGACCACTCCTTCAAAACAATTTTGGAACGCCTAACCAAAAACGCTATTCGGATGCAAATTCCGATTGGCGAGGACGATCAACATGAGGGGGTGATTGATCTCTTGCGTCTCAAAGGCTATTTGTTTGAGGGTAATATGGGCAACCAAATCAAAGAGATTGATATCCCGACCGAATACGAAGCTCGGGCCAAAGAACTTCATAATGAATTGGTGGAGAAGATTGTCGGCGAAGACGAGGCGGCGATGGAGAAATATTTAAATGGCGAAGTGGTTGAACTGGATACGCTCAAAAAGATTTTGCGCCAAGCGGTGATTGCTAACCGGTTGGTGCCGGTTTTCTGCGGTTCGGCGCTCAAGAACAAAGGCGTTCAATTAGTGCTTGACGGAGTGGTGGATTATTTGCCTTCGCCGATTGATATCCCGCCGGTTAAGGGTCACGATCCGAAAACCGATGAAGAGATCACGCGCGAAGCGAGTGATGGGGCGCCTTTCGCTTCACTCGCGTTCAAACTGCAAACCGATCCCTTTGTCGGTCAGCTCACCTTCATCCGGGTCTACTCGGGCACACTTGAGGCTGGCTCTTATGTTTATAACACCACTTCTGGCGACAAAGAGCGAGTTGGCCGGATTGTCCGATTGCATGCCAATCACCGCGAGGAGGTGAAGACAGTTTATGCCGGTGAGATTGCAGCCATTGTTGGCCTCAAGAATACCAAAACTTCCGATACTCTCTGCGACGAGAATCAGCCGATTATTTTGGATAAGATTGAATTCCCGGAGCCGGTGGTCTCAATGCGGATTGAACCGAAGACCAAAGCCGACCAAGAGAAGATGGGCCTCGCGCTTAAGAAGTTGTCTGACGAAGATCCGACGTTCAAAATCAAAACTGATCAGGAGACGGGCGACACAATTATGTCGGGCATGGGCGAGCTCCACTTGGACATCTTGGTGGACCGGATGCGCCGCGAATTCAATGTGGAAGCCAATATCGGCAAGCCGCAGGTGGCTTATCGTGAGACGATTACCGCCGCGGCCGAGGCCGAGCATAAATATGTCAAACAATCGGGCGGGCGCGGCCAATACGGTCACGTGAAGTTGGAGATCAAACCACTTGAGCCACTCACCGAAGAGCAAATCGCCAAGTTGCCCAAGAGCGTTAAGCGTTACGAACACTTTGAGTTCGTCAACAGTATCAAGGGTGGTATCATCCCGAACGAATATATCCCGGCGGTGGAGAAGGGGGTCAAAGAGGCGATGGAGCGGGGTGTCTTGGCTGGTTTTGAACTGGTTAATGTGTCATGCAACCTGACCTTCGGTTCTTATCACGACGTGGACTCGTCTGAAGTGGCTTTCAAACTGGCCGCCTCGATGGCCTTCCAAGAGGCGGTGGCCCGAGCTAAACCGGTTCTTCTTGAGCCGATTATGAAGGTGGAGGTGATTGTGCCGGAGAAGTTTATGGGTGATATCACCGGCAATCTCTCGGGCAAGCGCGGCCAAATTGATGGCATTGATGACCGCTTCGGTCTTAAGGTGATTCAGGCCAAAGTGCCACTGTCGGAAATGTTTGGCTATGTGACCAATCTTCGCTCCATGACCGAAGGCCGCGGCACCTTCACGATGGAATTCCACGAATACGCGATTATCCCGACCAATGTCGCTGCTGATATCATTGCTTCGCGGAAATAAAATTTAACCTCAGAAATTTTGGACCCCCGCCGGCTGGCTTGCCAGCCGGCGGGGGTTGTGGTTGGATGATGGAGGAATTGTAATTTATGGGTTAGGGGATAGCAATCAAGGAGGTTTAAAACCATGTGGCAGAAGTTTAAGAATTGGTGGCAAGCTGGCCGCCGAAGGAGATTTTTTGAGTTTGTTATTGTCCCTGGAACGTTGGTTGGCGCCATCTTCTACTGGCCAATCTCAGGACTTTTTGCGGCGCTCATCATAGTTCCGGCCTGTCTCGCTAGCTTAACCTTCCAGATTGAGCTGCTTTTCTCGGTTTTGGGGTTTGGTATCTTCTGGTTTCTGGTCTGGTGGGCGGTCTTAAGGTTTTATGGCTTCCGATGTTATCAACATCATCTTGGCCGATAGACCATCAGCCGTTTCATAGCCCCCTCGTTGGGGCTTTTTTGTTTAAAACCTTGACTTATCTTGGGGCTTTGCTATGATGAGCGCACGCGGATTTTTGCGTGTTTTTTATTTAACCGACCGCCATCGGCGGTTTAGGTTGGGATAAAGATTACAAATTATTATTAATTTAAAACATATTATGGCAGACGCATTTGATCGTTCCAAGCCGCATGTGAACGTGGGCACCATCGGCCACGTTGACCACGGCAAGACCACCCTCACCGCCGCCATCCTCCATGTCCTTGATATGAACAAGGATAAGGGTTACGGCTCGCGCTTGGAGGGGATTGAGGGTATTGATAACGCTCCGGAAGAGAAGGCCCGCGGAATCACTATCGCCCTTCACCACTCGGAGTACTGGACGCCGAAGCGGCACTACGCCCACATCGACGCTCCCGGTCACGCCGACTATATTAAGAACATGATTACGGGCGCGGCCCAGATGGACGGCGCGATTTTGGTAGTGGCTGCCACTGACGGCGCCATGCCGCAAACCAGGGAACACGTGCTCCTCGCTCACCAAGTGGGCGTGCCGAAGTTGATTGTCTTCCTCAACAAGTGCGATATGGTTGACGATAAGGACATGATTGACTTGGTGGAAGAGGAAATTCGCGATCTCTTGACCAAGAACCATTACGACGGTGCCAACACCCCGATTATTCGCGGTTCCGGCTTGAAGGCTTTGGAAGCCAAGAGCGCCGACGACGAATGGGCGCAGAAGGTGATGGAACTTGTGACCACTTTGGATGACTACATTCCGGAGCCGGTGCGCGAGGTTGATAAGCCATTCTTGATGCCAGTAGAAGACATCTTCTCGATTGAAGGCCGCGGCACGGTGGTAACCGGCCGAATTGAGCGCGGCAAAGTTAAGGTGGGTGAAGAAGTGGAAATCATCGGTCTTAAGGCTGCGGCCAAAACGACCGTGACCGGTATCGAAATGTTCAACAAATCGCTCTCTGAGGGTATGGCTGGTGACAACGCTGGTATTCTCCTCCGCGGTTTGAAGAAGGAAGACATCACTCGTGGCCAAGTGCTCGCGAAGACGGGTTCGGTTACACCGCACACCGACTTCGAAGCCGAGGTCTACGTTTTGAGCAAAGAGGAAGGCGGTCGACACACCCCGTTCTTCTCCGGCTACAAGCCGCAATTCTACATCCGAACGACTGACGTCACTGGCGAAGTGACCTTGGCCGATGATGTGAAGATGGTGATGCCTGGCGATACTGTCACCTTTAAGGTCAAATTGACTGCCCCAGTGGCCTTGGAAGAGAAGCAGAGCTTCGCTATCCGCGAAGGTGGCAAGACAGTGGGCGCCGGTGTGGTAACCAAAATTGTTGCCTAAACTAAAATTGAACTCTTATGTCGGCAGCTCCTTCTAAAAACAAAAAAACAAAAGCGAAAGGCGGTGATGAAATTCAAAAATTGCGTATCCGCGTTTCCGCTTACGAAAACAAAATTCTTGACGCGAGCGTTAAGCAGATTGTTGACACCGCTATCCGTTACGATGGCTCGGTGGAGGGGCCAGTGCCGTTGCCGACCGAAATCAAGAAATATACCGTTAATCGCGCCAGCTTCATCGACAAAAATTCGCGCGAACAGTTTGAGATGCGGGTGCACAAGCGCCTAATCGACATCGCCAATCCGTCGCCGAAAATTGTTGAGAGCTTAACTAATCTGAATCTGCCGTCTGGCGTCAATATTGACGTCAAGATGGTTTAAGTCTAGGAATCAAACAGTGGTATGAAATTGTTGTTGGGAAAAAAACAAGCCATGACCCAAGTGTTCGACGAGACGGGCCGATCGCGGCCCGCCACTGTTTTAGCGGTGTCGCCAATGACAGTGACGGCCATCCGGCCGGGTGAGAAAGTCCAAGTTGGTTTCGGCGAGCGCAAACTCTCGCGTCTTGCCAAACCCCAACGAACGCTTGTCGCCAAGGAGGGCTACGGCTTTGAAGTTTTGAAAGAATTCACTGCCAACCAAACCTACCAGTTGGGTGATAAAATTGATGCTTCAATTTTTGCGCCCGGCGATAAGGTCAAAGTGTCCGCGATTTCCAAGGGCAAAGGTTTTCAGGGTGTGGTTAAGCGCCACGGTTTCAAGGGTGGCCCGCGAACTCATGGTCAGAAGCATTCTGAGCGCGAGCCGGGCTCGATTGGTGCCACTGGCCCACAGCGCGTCTTGAAAGGGATGCGAATGGCCGGCCGAATGGGCGGCGACCGGGTGACGGTGAGTAATTTGGAAATTTTGGCGGTTGATCAAACCGCCGGACTCCTCGTGGTTTCGGGGGCAGTGCCCGGTCGCCGCGGCACGCTCGTGGAAATCAAACAATAATCAATCATGGAAACGACCGTCTACAACTCAAGTGGGAAGAAGAGTGGCGCCATCAATTTGCCAGCGACCGTCTTTGATCTGCCTTGGAATGCTGACCTGGTTTACCAAGTGGTTCAGGGATTGACGGCGAACGCTCGCCGCAGTCTGGCTCACACCAAGGGCCGTGGCGAAGTTCGTGGTGGCGGCAAGAAGCCTTGGCGGCAAAAGGGCACTGGCCGAGCGCGACACGGTTCCAGCCGGTCGCCGATTTGGGCGGGCGGCGGTGTGACCCATGGTCCAAACAAAGATAAAAACTACAGCCAAAAGATTAATCAAAAAATGAAGACTAAAGCCCTCTTCGTTGTTTTGTCACAGAAGCTTCGCGATGGCGAGGTCCACTTTATTGACGATTTGGGCTTGACCGCGCCGAAAACGAAAACCGCCGCTGCCATTTTAAAGACGATGGCGACGGCGGCCAAAGCGCCGACCTTGGCCTACAAATCAGGCCGACGGGTGTTGATAGCGGTGCCGGAAGCGACGGTGGCAATCAAAAAAAGCTTCAGCAATTTGGGTGGCGCGATGGTTTTGCCGATTACTCAACTTAATCCGCTCACCGCGCTCACTTACAAGCATCTATTGCTTGCGGAACCGGAGAAAACGGTGGCGCTCTTAAGCGGCCGCCAAGCGGTTAAGACCACCAAAACAGTCAAGACAGTTAAAACAGTTAAAAAAGCGGTTAAGAAGACGACTAAAGTAACTAAAAGCAAAGTTGTTAAAGCGCGAAAATAATCATGGCTGACCTTAATCCTAAAACTAAAATTTTACTTCGACCGGTCGTTACCGAAAAGGCGACTGATTTGGCCATGGCCAAGTACCCAGTCTACGCCTTCTTTGTGTCGGCGACGGCGACCAAGCCGGAGGTGGCCAAAGCGATTAAAGCGAAATATAAAGTTGAGCCAATCAAAGTGGCGATTATTAATAACCGGCGCAAAATTGTGTCTAATCGCTTGAAGCCGGGCGTCACCGCTCGCAGCAAAAAGGCGTTGGTCTATTTGCCGGCTGGCACCACTTTAAGTTTGGCTTAATCTGATTTATGAAAAAATATCGACCAACCACTGCCTCGCGCCGCAACACTATCACTCTTAACTATCGGGAGCTTTTGTCCGGTACCGCACCGCACAAGCCGCTCTTAAAGGGCCGGAAGCGTCATGTTGGCCGGAATTCGGCCGGGCGGATCACCGTTCGCCACAAAGGTGGTGGGGCCAAGCGTCTCTATCGCGAAATTGACTTTGTCTACAATAAGCGCGGCATCCCGGCCAAAATTGAGAGCGTGGAGTATGATCCAAACCGCTCTGGTTTCATTGGTCTCGCGGTCTATGCCGATGGTGAACGTCGCTACGTTCTCCTCCCGCAAACCATCAAACCGGGCGATACTTTTATGGTTTCCGAGACGGCGCCGCTTTTGCCCGGCAATCGTTTACCGCTTAAGAAGATTGCCACTGGCACCTTCATTTACAATATTGAGACTAAACCGGCTGGCGGGGCGAAGTTGGTTCGCTCGGGCGGCTCGTTTGCTCAGGTGCTTGCTAATGACGCTGGTTATACCACTATCAAGATGCCATCGAGCGAAGTCCGAAAGATTGTGGAAACCGCTTGGGCGAGCGTTGGCGCTGTGTCCAACCCGGAGAATAAGCTCGTCAAACTTGGCAAAGCTGGCCGTTCTCGCTGGAAGGGAATCCGGCCAACTGTCCGTGGCTCGGCGATGAATCCGGTTGATCACCCCTACGGTGGTGGCGAAGGCCGTCAGGGCCGAGGCACCAAGCGGCCGAAGACCGCTTGGGGCAAGGTAACCGGCGGTCGCAAGACTCGTCGCGCCAAGAAGTATTCTAACAATTTGATTGTTTCCCGCCGGAAGAAAAAGGGCCGGAAATAAAAATCATTGATTTGACAATCAGGTTAGTTTTGTTAGTATTAAGCCCACAAGCTTTCACAGAGCTTTTTCCGCCAAAGGCGGACCAGCCTCGGGCTGGGTTTTTTAGGTAAAATGTCACGCTCACTTAAAAAAGGTCCCTATGTGGACGAAAAATTGTTGAAGAAGATTGCCGGCGGCAAGCCAGGCGACCTTGGTGTGATTAAAACTTGGGCACGTCGGAGCCAGATCAGTCCGGCCATGGTCGGCTATACCTTTGGGGTCCACAACGGTCGGAGTCACGTGGAAGTGTTTGTGACCGAGGAAATGGTTGGTCACCGACTGGGCGAATTTTCACCGACCCGCAAGTTCACTCGCCACGGCGGCAAGATGCAAAAGGAGTTGGAACAAAAGAAGAAGGAGGCGGAAATTGCCGCTGCTCAAGCGGCGAAGGCCACTACCACTGACACGAAGAAAAAATAATTTTTATGAAAGCCACCTTAACCAATCATCGCCAAACACCTCGAAAGACTCGCTTAGTCGCCGATTTGGTGCGGGGCAAAAAAGTGGCTGAAGCTCTGACGATGCTTAAGTTTTTGCCGAGCAAGTCGGCCGAGCCGCTTGCTAAGCTCATCAAGTCGGCCGCGGATAACGCGGTGAAGAATGGCGGCGCCAACCGCGAAGAGTTGGTGATTGAATCGGTGACTGTCGACAAGGGATTGATGCTCAAGCGCTACTTGCCGCGCGCTCGCGGCCGGGCGAGCCTGATCCGTCGCCGCCGGGCGCACGTGACGGTTAATCTTAAAACCGCCTAATTTATTATGACTCACAGCGTTCATCCATATTCTCATCGTTTAGGCATTATCCGCGACTGGCGCTCGCGCTGGTTTGGCAAAGGCGGCAAATTCCAAGATTATTTAAAAACCGATGTTTTGCTGCGCGAATATTTAGACAAACGCTTGCGAGGGATGCACGTGGATGCGGTTGAGATGGAACGAAGCGAGAATGATTACCGTTTGACGATTAAGACCGCTCGCCCGGGGCTGATTATTGGCCGAGGGGGTGAAGGTGCCGTCCAATTAAAGAATGACATCTTAAAGGAGGTAAAGCGTCAGAGGTTGTCGCTGCCCGCCCAACTTAAAATTGATATTGAAGAAGTGAAGGATCCCGAAGCTCATGCCAAAATCGTCGCCGAGATGATTGCCGAAGGTTTGGAGAAACGTTTGCCGTTCCGACGGGTGATCAAGCAGATGGCCGAGAAGGTGATGGGTACGCGCGGGGTGGAGGGGGTCAAGATTACCTTGTCCGGTCGTTTGGGCGGCGCCGAGATGGGCCGGGTGGAGAACTTGAAGAAGGGTCGAATCCCGCTTCAAACTCTTCGGGCCGACATCGATTTCGCTCGCGAAAAGGCTTACTTATCTTACGGCGTGATTGGCGTCAAAGTTTGGATTTATCGGGGTCAAGTGTTTAACGCCAAATAATTTTTATGTTGTTGCCGAAGAAAGTTAAATTTCGCAAATGGCAAACCGGCCGGCGCCGGCGCAATTTGCGCCGGGCGGAAACGCGTGGGGTTGACCTCTCTTTCGGTTCGTTCGGCTTAAAGGCTGATAGTTATGGCCGGATTACTTCCAATCAAATTGAGGCGGCGCGCAAAACGATTAGTCGTCAGTTAAAGAAGGTGGGCAAGATGTGGATCCGCGTTTTTCCGGACCGGCCTTACACCGCCAAGGCGGCGGAAGTGGGAATGGGCAAGGGCAAAGGCGACCTGAAGGGTTATTCGTTCGAGGTGTTGCCGGGCCGGGTGCTGTTTGAAGTCGACGGTTTGCCGGCCGAGACGGCCCGCGAGGCGATGCGCAAAGCTGGCGCCAAATTGCCGCTTAAGACCAAAGTGGTTGCCCGAGAGTAAATATTTTTATGAAAACCAATTTTCGCGAAAAAGGTGATCAGGATTTGCAAAAGCTTCTTGTCGAGAAGGAGGCAGAATTGGCGACCTTCCGTTTTGGCGCCGCTGGTGCTAAAGTAACCAACGTTAAGTTGGGTCGGAATGTTCGCCGCGAGATTGCCCAAATCAAGACCATCTTACATGAGCGAGTTCTTAACCAAGCCGCCAAAGCTTAACTCTTATGACTAAAATCGCTAACAATTCTGCCAAGCTGACCCGCCGGGTGCTCACCGGGACGGTGGTTTCAACGAAGATGAAGGATACCGTTGTGGTGTCGGTTGACCGTTATACTAAGCACCCGAAGTATGGCAAATATATTTTGCGATCCAAAAAATATAAAGCCCATGAGCCAACTGGCGTAGTTCGCGAAGGTGACAAAGTTCAAATTGAAGAATGTCGACCAATAGCCAAGAGCGTAAGTTTCAAAGTGATTAAATAATTTTATGATCCAACCGCTATCCATCGTCAAAATTGCCGATAACACTGGCGCCAAAGTTGGTCGGGTCTTTAAGATTCCCGGCGGATCCAAACGACGCTATGCCGAGATTGGTGATCGAGTAATCCTCTCGGTTCAGATTGCTGAGCCACGCAAGCAAGTGAAAAAGAAAGAAGTTCTCCAAGCTGTCGTTGTTCGGCAAACCAAACCTTTCCGTCGGGCTGACGGTTCGTATATTCGCTTTGACGAAAACGCAGTCGTGATTCTGGAGAAAGATAAAATGGAGCCGAAGGGTGGTCGTGTTTTCGGTCCGATCCCGCGCGAGTTGGCTGAACGCGGTTATCAGAAGATTGCCTCCTTGGCGCCGGAAGTTCTCTAATTTTTATGGCGATTAAAATTCTTATCAAAAAGGGCGACCAAGTAGCGGTGATTGCCGGCAAAGATCGCGGAAAAACCGGAAAAGTTTTGCGTGTGCTTCGGTCCGAGAACCGGGTGATTGTTGAGGGTCTCAATTTACGGTCACGCCGCGTCCGGCCGCGCCGCTCGGGCGAGAAGGGACAAACCGTTTCCAAACCGAACCCGATCCATCTCTCGAATGTGGCGCTCTGGTGCGCGAAGTGCAAGCGCGGCGTTCGTTTAGGGACAAAGATCGCTGGTCAAAAAAAGACCCGAATTTGCCGTCGCTGTGGAACGACAATTTAATTTTTGACTTATTATGACGAAATCCTTAGCTAAAGTTTATCAAGCCATCAAACCGGAGCTCAAACGCGAGCTTAAGATTGATAATGACTTAGCCTTGCCGCGAATCATCAAAGTGGTGGTGTCTTCTGGTACTGGTAAAGCTAAGGATAAGAAGAAGAATGAGCTGGTGGCCGATCGCTTGGCCAAAATCACTGGGCAAAAGCCGGCCGCGCGCGGAGCCAAGAAGTCAATTGCTTCTTTCAAGTTGAGGGAAGGCGATGTCGTTGGCTTTGCGGTTACTCTTCGCGGCGAGCGGATGTGGAGCTTCTTGGACCGGTTGGTGTATGTGGCGATCCCGCGAATGCGCGACTTTAAGGGTTTAAACGCTGGTAGTGTCGATGAAATCGGCAATTTGACGATTGGCCTTAAGGAGCACACCATCTTCCCGGAGACGGCCGATGAGGACCTGCGGGATGTCTTTGGTTTAGCGGTCACGATTGTGACAACTGCCAAGAATCAAGCGGCGGCCAAGGCCCTGTTCCGGGCGCTCGGTTTCCCATTCAAGCGCTAATTTTTGTTTGTTTGACAATGCGGTTTGTAATTGTTAGTATGGAACCTGGCTCAATTGAGCCATTTGTTTTTATTTTTCATGGCTAAAAAATCAACCATTGCTCGCGCCAACAAGGCGCCCAAATTTGCTTCCCGTGTTGTTCGGCGCTGTTTTCGTTGCGGCCGAAAGCGGGCCTTTATGCGCGACTTTGGTTTGTGTCGAATTTGCTTCCGGGAGCTCGCCAATGATGGCAAAATTCCCGGTGTGCGAAAATCATCTTGGTAAAAAAATGGATCCCATCGGCGACATGATGAATAGTTTGAAGACGGCCGCCCGCGCGGGTAAAACGGGCGTTTTGTTGCCTTTATCGGAATTCAAGTTTGCAATCGCCAAATTGCTCGAGCAAGAGGGTTTTATCAAAGGGGTCGCCAAAACCGGCAAGAAAAATCGCAAATTTATCCAGTGCGAGTTAGTTTATCAAGCCGACCAGCCGAAAATCGTGGGCGTGAAGCGGATTTCTAAACCGTCACGCCGGCTGTATATCAAACATCGAGATTTGGCCAAGCTCAATCGGGGCCGCGGGGTCGTGGTTCTCTCCACGCCGGCTGGTCTCAAAACCGGGAAAGCGGCGAGCGAGGCGAAGGTCGGCGGCGAATTAATGTTCACTATTTGGTCATAAATTTATGTCACGCGTCGGCCGACAATTAATCACCTTACCAACCGGAGTCACCGCGACTCTGGCGGCTAACACCCTGACAGTCAAGGGTCCAAAGGGTACCCTAACTCGCGAATTTAAACCGGTGATTGAAATTAAAATCGATGGGAGCGAAATTCGTTTAGCGCCACGAACCGATTCTGGCCTTAAAGCTGGGGTCGTGACACCGCTTTGGGGAACGTACGCTTCGCATGTGAAGAATATGGTGACCGGTGCCACGACCGGCTTCGTCAAAACTTTGCTGATTGAGGGGGTTGGTTTTAAAGCGGCGGTAGCTGGCGATACCCTGACTTTGGATTTGGGTTTTTCCCACCCGATAAAATTAAAAGTGCCGGCCGGAATTGCTGTAACGGTGGAGAAGGGGACGATGACCATCACTGGCGCCGACAAAGAGCAAGTCGGTCAATTTACCGCCACTGTTAGAGCCTACAAGCCGACTGAGCCTTATAAAGGCAAAGGGATTCGTTATTCCGACGAAACGGTGATTAGAAAGCAGGGTAAAAAGAATTTAGCTTAAAGATATGATTCCGTCTAAACTCCAAAACCAATTGAAGCGCCAAGCTCGCACTCGAGCCAAAATTCGAGGGACGGCCGATCGGCCGCGCTTGACCGTTTTTCGCTCCAACCGTTATTTGAGCGCCCAACTGATTGACGATGTTGCTGGCGTAACCTTGGCGGCCGCTTCCAGTCGCGACCTTAAGGGCAAAGCTAAAAAGGAAGTGGCCACCCAAGTTGGCGAAGCGTTGGCGGCGGCCGCCAAGGCAAAGAAGATTAGTTTAGCGGTGTTTGATCGCGGTGGTTACCGTTTCACTGGCAAGGTCAAACAATTAGCCGACGGCGCCCGGGCGGGCGGTTTGCAATTTTAATCAATTATTATGGCAACAGACACGACAACCAATAAACCAATGATGGGCCGCCGACGGCCTGGTGGCGGCCGCCCGGGCGGACGCTTTAGTGATCGACCGAAGCCAGAATTTGATCATCAGATTGTTAACATTCGGCGGGTGGCGCGGGTGATGGCTGGCGGCCGCCGCTTCTCCTTCTCGGTGGTGGTGGTGATTGGCGACAAGAAGGGTCGGGTGGGTGTTGGGATTGGCAAAGCTGGCGATACCTCGCTTGCGATTGAGAAAGCCATCAACGATGGCAAAAAACATTTACTGAAAATCAAATTGAACTCCAATGGTTCAATTACTCACGAGGTTGATACCAAATACAACAGCGCTCGAATTATCATCAAACCGGCGCCTGGTCGCGGCTTGGTAGCGGGCAGCGCCGTTCGGACCGTGCTTGAGCTCGCGGGAATTCATCATGTGAACGCCAAGGTCTTGTCGCGGAGCAAAAATAAATTGAATATTGCTCGAGCGACAATTGAAGCCTTAAAAGCCTTTTCCGTCGCTTAATTTTATGCAACTCCATCACTTAAAACCGAAAACCAAACGTCCGGCCAGCCGACAAATCGGTCGGGGTGGCAAGCGTGGCAAGACATCAGGCCGCGGCCACAAAGGCCAAAAGGCGCGGGCTGGTCACCGAATTCGGCCGGAAATTCGCGACTTAATCAAAAAGTTGCCCAAGCGCCGTGGCCGAGGTATTCATATCAATCGATCGCACCAAGTGCTGGTCAAAGCGGTGAACCTTGCCAAGGTGGCCGCCGCCTTCGGCGGCGGGGAGATTGTTAATCGCCAAAGCTTACTCGCCAAGGGTTTGATTGACCGTTCTGTTCGACGAGTTAAAATTGTAGGGACGGCCGAGCTCACAACCAAATTGGCCGTAAAGGGTTGTGCCGTTTCCGCTGGTGTGCGAAAACTCATCGAGCAAGCGGGCGGGCAAATCAGCTAAGTCATGTTAGACACTTTCTTAACGAAACTTAAATTAACCTTTGAAGACAAAGGCTTGCGCCGGCGAATCTTTTTCGTTGTTTTAATTTTGGCTCTTTTCCGCTTGGGAACAAGCATCTTCATCCCGGGGATTGATCGGGTGGCCTTGGAACAATTTTTTGCCGATAACCAATTCTTTGGTCTCTTAAACATCTTCTCTGGCGGCGGTTTGTCCAACCTATCAATTATGATGCTTGGCGTCGGCCCGTTCATCACTGCCTCCATCATCATGCAGCTCTTGACCCTCATCTTCCCGGCGCTTAAGGAGCTCTATCACGAAGATGGCGCCGCCGGCCGGCGGAAAATGGCTCAATACTCGCGCCTGCTCACTATCCCGCTCGCTTTGATTCAGGGTTTTTCGCTCCTGGTTCTCTTAGAGCGCCAAGGCGTACTCTTGCCGCTCTCGTTGTTTGATAAATTAACGGCCCTAATCGTCGTGACGGCGGGTTCCGTTCTCCTCCTGTGGTTGGG
>ENA-UOWG01002944-UOWG01002944.1-activated-sludge-metagenome-genome-assembly--contig:-NODE-2944-length-13602-cov-5.290839_pt1 | contig 13602 bp, 12 predicted proteins | sample MGYA00238147_ERZ761563 | MGnify/ENA primary metagenome ERZ761563 (study PRJEB28884, sample SAMN05720216) | anaerobic digester metagenome | isolation source: active sludge of municipal... | reverse complement strand
GCGGCGATATCGGCGCGATCGGCAACGAATTACGAGCCGTTAATTTTAACGGCGGTTCCTCCAATCTCGGCCACGACATTGCGGCCAACACCGTGGCCATTGATACGGGCGCCACCCTTACCCTGACCGGCGACCGGACCATCACGGGCGATCTGACGCTTGCGGGTTCCGGCGGTGCGGGAACGGGAACTCTCGAGCTTGGTGCGAACTTATTGACGCTTTCCGGAACTTATACGCAGGACGCGACCGCGCAAGTGTTGAGCTTATCTATTACCGATGCGACAACTTACGGAAAGATCGACGCTTCCGCGACAGGAACGGCCGCTTTTAGCGCTGGAACGGTCAACGTGACCCTTGGCGGCGCGACGATCGCCAATGGAACCCAGTTCACGATCTTTGATGCGGCCGGGGGCACCGTTACGACGGCCGGGATCACCGTGGCGGTTGTCGATAGCACGACAGTCACATTTAATCTTAGCAGCACGGGCGATGATCTGATCCTGACGGCCGTGACCGGACGGGGCGGAACTTTTCAAAGCGCCTCCACCAACGGAAATATCGAGGCCGTCGGCGCGGTGTTTGATCAGATCGAATCGGGAGGCGGCGGCACCGGCGACATGCAAAATGTTATTGATACGCTTAACGGCATGACAAGCGATGAGGAAGTCGCAAATGCCATGGGGACCATGATGCCCGACATGAGCTCCGGGTCGATGCAGGCCAGTCTCAATCTGTCAGGGCAAAATTTCACGATGATCAGCAACCGCTTGGGCGGTATGCGGAACGGTTTTCTGGGTGCCGGCGTCTCAGCCGGAGAAATGCTAAACGGCGTGGGCGTGTGGTTACAGGGTCTTGGCAGTCACATGAAACAGGATCCCCGCCGCGGGGTTGAAGGTTATCAAGCCAATCTGTTCGGAACCACGGTCGGCGCCGACAAAGTAATAGACCGGCATTTTCGCGCGGGTTTAGCCGGCAGTTACGGCTTTGCGCGCGTGAAATCCAAAACGGCGGGGAGCCCATCGGATGATATCAACAGCTTCCAAGGGACGATCTACGGGAGCTACGATTCTCTAGACCTCTGCGAAGCCCGTCAGAGCGGCCGGAAATCCTACGAAGCGGTGCGCAGCCAGGTCGAGAATTCCTGGTATGCGGACGGCATGTTCGCTTTTACGCAAAACAATTATGATAGCCGCCGCGAGATCTGGCTGACTCCGGCAACAAAACGCGTCGCAAAAGCGGATCATCATGCTCAGCAATATTCCACCCAGTTCGAGACCGGTTACACCTTTGTATTCGAAAAAACAAAGGCGTTCGAATTTACACCGTTCGCGTCCTTGGGTTACAACTATCTGTATATGAACAAGTATAAGGAAGACGGCGCAAATGCTTTGAATCTTACGGTGGATGGGGAAGGCTACAATCAGCTCGAGCAGGGACTCGGGACAAAGCTCGCGTATCCGATCGCGGCAGAGAAAGTCGGGACATTCATTCCTTCGGTGAAGGCCGCCTGGCTTTACGATTATATTGCCGATGCATTCGAAACGACCGCAAGTTTTGCCGGCGGAGGGCCCGCCTTTAGCACCCAGGGAGCGAAACCCGCGAAGAACGGGATCCTCTTCGGCGCCGAGCTGGCATTCTTAAACAAAGGGAACATCACAGCGACTGGAAATTGGGATATGGAGCTCAAAGACGAATATATGAGCAATACCTATTACGGTACCGTCCGCTACGATTTTTAAACATTACGGATTTTCCAAAACTTCCACCAAGGAAAGGGGTGCAGTAATGCGTAAATTGGTAATGGCGTTCATGGTTCTCGCTTTAATGCTGGGAGGGGCGTCTCTGACTGCCTACGCGGCGGATTGTACGAAAGACACGCCGTTCGATAAAGTTTGGGATTGGGGCACCACGATCGGTAAAGAAGGCATGGAAAAAAACAAGGTCCTTGCGAAGAATAAGGCCGATCGCGTTGCCGCCTGCACCAAGCGCGAAGCGGAAAAAGCCGCCAAAGAAGCCCAAAAAGCGGCTGGCGATATGAAAAAGAAGCTCGGGTTCTAAGACCGGGTTTTCGCGGAAATTCAGTTTTGAAATGGCCTGATCGTCCATGATCAGGCCATTTTATTTAAAATAAAGGGAACTTTTTACCAGTTGCCAGCGTCTAAACGTTAGAGGCCTAAGAAGCGCTATCCTTGTCTCTCACTTCTTTTTCTTGAGGGCGACAAGGATTGCCCCATCCCGCCGCTACAAAGGCGGGATGAAAGGAATTGGGACTATGCAAGAGATCGAGAAGGAGCTGATCGTAAGAGCGGGACAGGGCGACATGAAGGCGTTTCGGGATATTTATGAGCGGGCTTCCGCTTATGTCTATACCCTTGCCTATCGCGTTACCAACAAAAAGCATGACGCCGAAGAAGTGACGCAGGATGTGTTCCTTAAGATCCATCGCAATCTCGGCTTTTTTAAATTCGAATCGTCTTTTAAGACCTGGCTTTACCGGATCGCCGTCAACACGGCTCTTAACCATGCGAAAAAAAGGGGCCGTGTGGCCGCGCGCGAAGTCGAAGAAGTGTTTGAAGACCCCGTGACCGTGACCCAGCCCGAGGCCAGAGATCGCCTGGAAGCGGAGGATGCCGCCGGCAAGCTCAAGGTTTTATTGGATCGGCTGAATCCGGACCAGCGGGCCTGTATCGTGCTTAGGGAGATCGAAGGTTTGGATTACCAGGAAATTTCGAGAAGTCTTGGGATCAATATCAATACGGTCCGTTCGCGGCTCAAAAGAGCCCGGGAGGCCTTGATGATCCTTGGACGGGGGGAGGTGGCGAACCATGCAGTGTAAAAAAGCGCAGGAAGTATTGCTGACAAGATATCTGGACAAGGAGATGGGCTCAAAGGAACAAGCCAGGATCGAGGAGCATTTGGCGGCCTGTCCGGGATGCCGGGAGTTTCTAGAAACTGTCAAGGTGACGGCCGTGGCCCCTTTTAAAGAGGCGACTGAAATACGGCCGGATGATGTGGTCTGGCAGAGGATCCAGGAAAAGATCGCGGCCAACGAAACCCGCCTTTGGGGTTGGCTTGAAAGGTTGGCTGATGCGTCGGTTCCTTGGCTAAGGGTCGCCCGGCCGGTCTTTGGCACGGCGTTTGTTGCGGCCTTGACCTTGTTGGTTGTTGTACTTGCAAGATGGCCGTTGGCCCAGACAGATCCTGTTTATGGCTATATGCTCGAGCAAACGATGTTTTTAAGTGACCTCGGCGCCGGGAACACGGATCTCCTGAACGGCGACTTTGCGGAGTATGACGTCATTTTTGATCAGATGGCCGGGTAATGGAACTTTTAGCCATTCCCGGTTGTCTTAGTAACCGGAAAAAGGAGGGTACTCAAATGACAAAAAAACTAACGATGATCATAGGGGTTTTGGCAGTGACCGGCTTGATGGCGGGCATTCCCGCACTTTACGCGGAATCGCCGGACGGGGGCCCCACAGACGAACAAGGCATTCGGCAATGCGACCTCAAGGGAACAGGTTACGGATGGGGAAGCGGCCGCAAGCAGCGGGATCCCGAAGCGTTTTTTAAGGATCTGAACCTTACCGCTGAACAGAAAGAGCAGTTGAAAGCCCGGCGCGAAGCCGGCATGCAGCAGTCCAAAGCGGTCAGAGAACAGCTCAAAGTAAAAATGCAGGCGCTTCATGAGGAGATCGCCAAGCCCGGAACCACCCGGGAAAGCGTGAACGGGCTTATCGGGGAGATCAATGCCCTTAAGGCCCAGATGTTCTCCCAGAGGATCGACGGCATTTTTACTACGAAACAGGTCCTCACGCCTGAGCAATTCACGAAAATGGAAGAGAAACATAAGAAGTGGATGGAAAAGAAAGGCCGGGGTTGGGGGAATAGGGGCGGGGGGCAAAAAGAAGGTTAACCTCCAATCCTGTATTAAGTGGAGCCGGATCTCCTCTTGGCGGGGAGATCCGGCCTTTTTTTAGAGGCCCTAACACCCGCTTCTCATCAAGCCCGTTTTTTGCTATCATACCCGCCCTGAGCCCATTGGGTTCAGGGCAGTCCCGCATCCGACGTGGCGCGGGGCGCCCGTGTCTTTTTCCAAACCATAATATTACTTAAAAACGTTGGAGATCTAACGAGGTGGAAACGCTTTCTCAAAGACAAAATGGCATTCTCCGGGGGGTCATCGAGACTCATATCGAGACCACCCAGCCGGTGGGTTCCCGCGCTATCGCCGAAAAATACGCCTTCTCTTTCTCTCCGGCGACCATCCGCAATGAGATGGGAACCCTGGAGGAAATGGGTTATTTGACGCACCCGCATACTTCCTCCGGCCGCCTGCCGACGGACCGCGGCTACCGCTATTATCTTGATCACACTTCGTTCGAGGAACCTTCTCAAGGGCCTTTTGAGCGTTTGGCCGAGGATCTTTCCGCCGGGATCGATGAAGAAAAACTCGAGGAATTCTTAGACCGGGTTTCCATCCTGCTTTCTTCGCTCTCCCAGGAGGTCGGGTTGACCTTGATGCCTCTCGGAGGAAACGCTTTGTCCGAGAAGCCGGCGCGGTTTAAATTCTCATTACAAGGATTGCCTTACATCCTGGAACAGCCCGAATTCCAGGATGTCCGCAAGGTCAGGAATCTCATCGGGGCTTTTGAGGAAAGATCCACGCTGACGAAGTGGGTCCTGACGCATGCCGACCGTGACCACGTTTCGGTGTCCGTAGGCCGTGAACACTCCAGCGAAGCCCTCGAGGATTGCGCGATCGTCACTGCCCGCTACGTCAGCGGCGGGAACCGCCAGGGAGCTATCGCGATCTTGGGCCCGAAACGCATGGCTTACCGGCAGATCATCCCATTAGTTTCCCGCATGGCGGTCGTGGTCGGGGATCTTATGGCGCATGTGGAGCCCGAAGCATGATGAACTTTCATTCCAAGAAGCACCATGGTTCTGATAAAAAATCTCAGGATCCGTCCTCGGAAAAACAGGAAACCGCGCCTTCTCCGGCTCCAGGCAAGGACGGCAAGATCGAGATATCAGTTCACGAATATGAGGAGCTCAAAAAGAAGGTCCAGGAAATCGAGGGGTTGCGGGAAAAATTCCTGCGCGCGGCCGCGGATTTCGAGAACGCCAAGAAACGGAACGCCAAAGAAAAAGAGGATTTCATTAAATTCAGCCAGGAAAGGATCCTGCGCGAGATCCTGCCGGTGCTGGATAATTTTGAGCGGGCGGTGAGCCACGCGACCGCGGCTTCGGCGAACGCTTCGGCCTATGAGGACCTGCGGAAAAATCTGACCACCGTGATCGCGGGCGTCGAGCGAGTGGAAAAACAGCTGGTCGATATCCTTAAAATGCACGGCCTGAAACGGATCGAAACTTCGGGCCAAATCTTCAACCCTCATTTCCATGAGGCCGTTGCGCACGTAGCCGAAGAGGGCAAAGAGGACCAGATCGTCGACGAGCTGGAGCCCGGCTACATGCTTCACGACCGTCTTCTCCGTCCGGCCAAAGTCCGGGTCCGGACATCTCCCAAACGGACGTCCGCTCCCGAAGAAAAACAGGACGAGATCACCTAATTAAATCGGGACTCGGGGTTCGCCCCTCGGGACTCGAACAAAATGTGACGAGCCCCAAGTCTCGAGGAACGAGCCTCGGTTTTATTAATATGAAAAAACGCGATTATTATGAAGTGCTTGGGGTCAGCCGGAACGCCGATGCCGAGTCGATCAAAAAAAGTTACCGCAAGCTTGCGCTCCAATACCACCCTGACCGGAACCCGGGCGACAAGGCCTCTGAAGAAAAATTCAAAGAGGCCGCCGAGGCCTATGCCATTTTAAGCGACCCCGACAAACGGACCCGCTACGACCAGTTCGGGCACAGCATGGGCGGCGCCGGATTTTCCGGCTTTGAAGGGTTTCAGGACGCTTTTGGCGGGTTCAGCGATATCTTTGGCGACCTCTTCGAGGATTTCTTTGGCGGCGGGTCCGGGCGCCGCCGCGGCCGCGGGCAACGCGGTTCGGACCTTGAATACAGCGTCGAGATGACGCTCGCGGAAGTTTTGACCGGGAAGACTTTTAACCTTGAGATCCCGCGCAAAGAGACTTGCGGAGAGTGCCAGGGAACGGGCGCCGAAAAAGGAACGAAGAAAAAAATCTGTCCCGATTGCGGCGGCCGGGGCGAAGTGCGCGTTTCGCAAGGTTTTTTTACGCTTCGCAGGACCTGCCCGCGGTGCCGCGGCGAAGGAGAATCGATCGAAAAGCCGTGCCAGGCCTGCCGCGGCGAAGGACGCGTCAAAAAGACGCGCAAACTCGAAGTGAAGATCCCCGCGGGGATCGAGCACGGTTCGCGGCTGCGCGTGACCGGCGAAGGCGAGGCCGGCCAGGGCGGCGCCTCGCGCGGCGATCTTTATATTCATGTGCTCGTCAAAAAACACAAGACCTTCGAACGCCGGGGCCAGGATGTTTATTGCGAGGTTTTGATCCCTTACACGGTTGCGGTCTTGGGGGGCGAAGTGGAAGTGCCGACGATCACAGGAACGGCGCGCCTTGAGATCCCCGCCGGCACCCCGGCCGGGAAGGTCGTCAAGATCAAAGGCGAAGGCGTGGCAGTTTTCGGGATGCCTGAGCGGCGCGGCGATGAATACGTCAAAGTCGATATCGAGATCCCGGCAAAGCTCAGCAAGATCGAACGCGAATTGCTCGAAAAACTCGCGGCCGAACGCAAAGAAAAGATCCACGCAAAAAAAGGATTCTTTCAATAGGAGTGATCATGGACTATTTTGATTACCGTTACAGGGTGCTTTACGCTGATACCGACCAGATGGGGATCACCTACTACGCGAATTATTTCAAGTGGTTCGAGGCCGCCCGCACCGAATATTTCCGGGCGCTGGGTTTTCCCTATACCGAATGCGAAAAAAAAGGCATCTATCTTCCCGTCGCGGAGGCGCACGCCAATTATGTTGCGCCCTCGACCTATGACGACGATATCATTGTTCGCACCAGCGTGGCGGAGATCGGTAACAGCACGCTGCGGTTCGAATACCAGGTCATGAAAGCCAAGACCCAGATCATGGTCGCGACGGGCTATACGGTGCATGTGTTCGTGAACAAAGCCATGAAACCGTGCCGCGTGCCGGAGGAGATCAAGCGGGTCGTTAAAGAGCACACGCTTCTCAAAAAACGCTGCCGCTGCAAATGACGCGGCAGAGCCGCGCGGGACTCGTATCTCGGGACTCGTCACTCGTGACGGTCTAAACGAGTCCCTGGTCCCGAGTCCCGAATTTGGTATACTGTGCATCCAGCAGGCCTTTAAAAAGAAGGATCCGATGGTTAAAAAAATAAGAGTAACGGTCTTAGGCGACGGAGGATGGGGCACGGCGCTCGCGCTTGTTAACGTCCGCCGCGGCAATGACGTCATGCTTTGGTCCGCTTTTGAGGATTATGCAAAAATCCTGGATAAAGAACGCGAGAATGTCAAATTCCTTCCCGGCGTCAAGCTGCCCCGGGAGCTGGCGATTACTTCCAATTTAAAAGAGGCCGTTGATTTCGGCGAGATCCTGGTGCTTGCGATCCCGTCCCAGTACCTCCGCAATATCCTTTTCAAACTCCGCGAACTTGATTATAAGGGCAAGATTCTGGTCAGCACCGCCAAGGGGATCGAGAAAAAGACCTGCCTCCGCTCTTCCGAGATCATCCGTTCGGTTCTTGGCAAGAACGCGCCCGTGGTCGCCTTATCGGGGCCGTCGCATGCCGAGGAAGTGGCCCGGAAGATCCCGACCCTGACGGTGGTCGCTTCCGATGACATGAAAAACGCTCAATATGTTCAGGAGCATTTCCGCGACCCGCAATTCAGGATCTATGTTCAAAAAGATATTATCGGGGCGGAGTTCGGCGGCGCGCTCAAGAACGTGATCGCGATCGCGGCCGGCGTTTGCGACGGGCTGAAATTCGGCGACAATACCAAGTCCGGGCTTATCACGCGCGGGCTTTATGAAATGGTGCGCCTCGGCGTCAAACACGGCGCTAATCCGAACACCTTCTTTGGGCTCTCCGGGATCGGAGATCTCATCACCACCTGCTTTTCCAAACACGGCCGCAACCTTTATGTCGGCCGGGAGCTCGGCAAGGGCCGGAAGATCAAGGAGATCCTTGCGGGGATGGCGATGGTGGCGGAGGGCGTGGATACTTCCTTAAGCGTCCATCAGCTTTGCGAGCGCGAAGACCTCCATCTTCCTATCATGCACGAGGTTTACCGGATGCTTTTTGAGGATAAAGATCCCGAGGAAGTGGTCTCGACGCTTCTTTCGCGGACACCCTACGAAGAATGGAAGGCGTTTGACCTGAGTTCTTTTAAGGCGAGATCTACAAAGAAATAAAACGTTCTTATTCAAATAAAAAAGGGACAGGCATGAAGTAATTGCCTGTCCCTTTTTTTGCCACCTGCTAGATGCTGTTTTTATGCCGCCGGTTTGATATCGATCGAAGGCGCCGCCGGAGCATCCTCGGCTTTGGTGCCATAAGCCCGCGGGAAGATGTCGTCCCATTTCATCGTCAGCGTGAACGCGAATTGCTGCAGGTAGGAATGATACGTTCCGTCCACCGACGAATTAAGGAGCGCCGCGTTTTCCGCGATGTCATTATTGACGCGCCTTCTGAAATAGAATGCGTTCGAATACATAACATCCGCGGTAAGGTATTTGTTGATGGCATAGCCAAGCCCAAGGCTGAAAGAAACGCGGTTTGAATCCGGCACGGACGGCGTGAAGTGAGTTTTCGGGACGGGCGTCCAGTAATAATACGACCCGCCGCGGAGCGTTAATTTATCCGTAAGTTTGTGACTAACGCCCAACTGGATCCCGTACGCATTCTGCCAGTCTTTATTGGCCATGCGAATGTTGTTTAGAATAATATCATCCGCGGCGTTTCCTGAAGGATCATTGACAAAATAAAGACGCTTGAACGTGGACCAGCGCGACCATGTAAAATCGATCTCATAATGGGTTTTTTTGGTCGGCTGAAATGCGTAGGCCCATGTCATGTTCATAGGGAGCGGGAGCTTGGTGTGAACGCCGGTTTCGAAGTTTCGAAGACCAAGACCTCCTAAAGCAACGGGGATATTGGAATTCTCTACTTTAACTCGCCCCTTAAGATCCATCACCACGGGGCTACGGAAATAATAACCAAAACGATGCTTTTCTTTTAATTTTATGAGAGCGCCTAATTGCCAACCCCAGTGGTTACCGGAGGTATTGATCCGGACCTGTCCGTCCGGCGAAGTCACTCCAAAAAGCGAAGTATATAAGTTGTTAGGGTAGCCCTGGATCCCGCCGAAATCGTAGACCCGGTACCACATCGGGCCGCCGCCGACATTCAGCCAATCCGTGACCTTGTAGGCAACGGTGGGCTTGATCGTGAACATCTTGAGGTAATTGCGCCAACCGGTGTAATGGGCGGCGGGGTCATTGGAATTATATTTATTCATCAACCCGAACGGGGAATCGGTGCCGACGCCGAGCGTCAACCGGTCGCAGAAGATCTTGCCGGGGTTGATCGTGAAATAAGCGGTCGGGACCATACTGAGCGTGCCCGAACTGCGGGTATCGCCGGTGACGCTATTGTCTTTCCAGGTGAACAGACTAATGAAACTGGAGTTGCCCTGGAATTGAATGCCCGGAAGGTCCGCGATGCCGGCCGGGTTATAAGAGATCGCCGCCGGCTCATCCGGCGTGGCGGTTCCCGCGCCGCTTAAAGCCAATTGTTTTGCGCTGAACGAGGCATTTTCAAGCCCGCCCCCGCCCACCGCGTAAGCTGCCATAGGGGAGATGAAAACAAGAGCGATCATGATCCCTGCCGAGAAAGCTTTTTTCATCATGAGTTTAAACTCCTCATTGGTTTTCTATCTAATTTTCTATCTAAATGGATGACACCCGCTGCGCTTCCGGAAAAATACCGAAATACTTCTGCTAGGTTATCGAACCGGAAGGGGGTTTTCTTCAGCTGTTTTTAATTGAGTTTCTCTCATTGGGTATAAAAATGATTATTAATGCTATAAATCACTATTAAAAATACTAGTTTGACTTGTAAATATTTAAATAGAATGTTAGAGTTCAAACAGAACAGGAGGCATATCGTGTCTTCGGATGAGTTGGATTGTAGATTGGCCCAGATCAAGGATAAAAAGCTCGCAAGCGAGACGCGGCGCTTCCTCTTGAATCTTTTTCTCCTCTTCGACGGAGACCCCCCGCCGCCCATCCAGCGCTATATCGTCGAGATCCTGGAATTGCTCGAGGCCAAAGGAGTTCCCGCCAGGGTCCGTATTTAGCATTCTCTGAATGGCTGCCAAGGCGGCCCTCCGCTCACTCGGAAAGTCTATTATTAGTAGATTTAATACTTCTATAAATATCCTCCCGGCGATTTTTTCCTTCTTTCCCGTTCCTTTCTTGCCGAGGCGGGACTATGTTTATACCGACAGGAACAGAAAAAAGTTTTGAAGGAGGCGGTTATGGAAAACGCCGCAGAAAAAGAAAAAGCTTTACCGGTCGATCAAGTTCCCGACAACGTATGGTTCCAGATCACATTCACGCTCGACCCTAAGAGTTATCGGCGTCTTTGGGCCTATGCCGAAAGCGTCAATTCAGGGGTTTCGAGTGTTGTCCGTGAAAAGATCTTGGAATTTCTAAAAGAGTTGAAACCCTTGCCGTCGGTCCGAAGATTTCATTTCGGATTAAATGATGAGGAAAGCCGCTCGTGAAAAGCGCTTTTTCGTATCCGGTCAGAATCGTTGCGATCCTGACCGCTATTCTTTTTGCCTGGAATCAGATCGTTTGGGCGGATGGCATCCAGTCGGTGCAGCCGTATGATCCTGAAACTTCGCAACCGACAACCTCGGCGATCTCTCAGGATCCTCCCGTCGCGCCGGAAACTCTTTCCCTTCCGGAAACCACTCAAGATTTTCTCACCAGCGATTTTCCGCTAAGCCCCGCGACCCCCGAATCTCCGGACGGACAAGGCGGCGGGGAACCCTTACAGACGGAGACTACGGCGGACGGGCACACCCTCTTTCATGTCTATGAAAATGAATCGATCCAGGAGGCCATCAACGGAGCATCCGTAGGAGATACCGTATTTCTTCACGCGGGCATTTACAATCAATCCGTCACCTTAAGACAAGGAGTAAATCTTAAAGGAGAAGATAGCGCCACCGTCATTCTTGACGGGCAGGGAATGTTCAGGGATGTGATCCTGGCGCAGGGGGATAATCTGATCGAAGGCATTACGGTCAAGGGTGGAGCGCCTTATGCCGGGCCAAAATCCGCGATCAGAATTGAAGGCAACAATGTTATTCTCCGGAACAGCCGGGTGGTCGATAACGCGGATTACGGGGTCTACCTGCGCTCCGGAAATAATATCCTTATCGAAAGGGTGTTCTTTCAGAACAACCATCTTGCCATCCAGCATCCAAGCGCTGCGGCAACGAATGTTGTGATCCGCTATAACACCATGGTGAATAACAGCATCGGGATCAATATTTTAAGCGGTGTTACTCCCAGGATCGAAAACAATATCATCACCGGAAGCAGTTTTTGCGCGATCTACGAATTCAACTGGAACGCTTACGCGACCGGCCAGTTAAGCCGCGGGTTTGCCGTTCTTGAGAACAACGTCTTTTCCGGCAACGCGTGGCGGCCGACCGCCTACGGAAGCTCGACGCCCCCGGTCGTTGAAAATTCAGCCGCCGGCAATATCACGGCGGACCCTCAATTCAATAGCGACTATTCCATCCCCGAAACTTCGCCTGCTTACGGTAAAGGGGCGTTCTTGCCAGCAGCTTTTTTGTGGGCTGTTAACAGGGCAGATCAGTTTAATGTTTCTTACAGCATCCAAACGATTTTCGAAAACGGCACCGCAAAAGGTTTTCGGATTCTTTACACCGAAGGATCTCATGAAGAATTCTATAACAACGGAGCCATGGTGCTTGATATAACTCCGCCTCAAATCAGTTTTTCTTCGACAAGCATTTTTACCAATCAAGTCGATTATGAGTTCGTCTATATCGTGGACAACATTGAGAAAAAAGAATTCTACCATCTCAATCCCGGTCAAAATCCGATTACCTTGGAAGCTGTAGATATTTTTGGGAACAAAGCGAGCCAAACCGTCATAGTAATGCTCGATCAAGTTGCCCCCACAGGGACACTCACTATCAATGATGGCGACCAAGAAACAAATTCCAGATTCGTCGTTCTTTCTTTTGATATTCAAGATGATTCGCCTTTGAAAGATGTTCGTTTTTCGTTGGATGGAGGAAACAGCTGGATGGATTGGGAAGAATTTGCAGCGTCAAAAGTAATAACATTCTCTGAAGATGAAGGGGAGAAAGAAATCCTTTGTCAATTGCGTGATGCGGCGGGGAATAGCGCTTCGTTTTCCGATGTGATCCGTTTTACGATGTCACCCTCCAAGCCGGCTATCCAGTTTCTTTCACCTTCAACAGCGACTAACCCTCTCTATTTGCTTCGCTATACCGTCAATGGAGTTGAGCGCCAGGAAACCTGGCAGCTTCAGCCGGGCGAAAACCATTTGATGGTTTGTTCATCTTTTGGAACCTTGCCGGCATTTGGCGATCATGTTGTTGTTTTGGACCAAGAAGAAACTCCTTTGCCTGAAATGCCAGTATTTTCAGGATTGCCTTCGGCGCTTACTTCCGTCACCGCTTCGAATGGCCTTATTTTCAAATATGATCCCAGCACGTTGGTTGCGATTGAAAAGACCGGCGAATACACACTCTTCAATTTAATATTTGATGCACAGAATAACCTTACGGGAGGTGTGCTTCTTTTTGAAAATGGGGACCAGTTACTTTTCCAAAATAATAAACCAATTTATCGTTTAGCGCAGAGTGGTGAAAGAACGGTTTATAACGAAGACGGGTCTGTGGCCTATGTTTTGACCGTAGATAATAAAAAAATACGATTCGCCTATCATGTCGACATTTCCGGCAAGGTCATTGGCATAGCCAGCTTCGAAGAAACCGCTACAAGTCTTTACGATGAAAAAGGCCGACCGGTTTGGATTAAAAAAAGCGGCGGGATTTCCATTCTCTTTCAAGACGGATTTTTAAACACTTATACCGATGCTGCCGGCAATGTTTTTCATTATGAAGTTTCTATTCTTCGCGAAGGGAACGATCTGATCGGGTATCGTTCAGAACTTGTTTCGGTCGCTTTATCGGGGACATCGGTTGAGATGCCCATCGCGACCGTTCTTAACGATCTCGAATCTTATCCTTCGATCAAGCCAACTATCGAAGAAGAAATTTCCAAAACCATCGAATATGACGCTGCCGGGAATATGAAAACTGTTATTTCCGGAAAAGGAGAAATTCTCCGGCTTGCCGCCCAATTGCCTGAAGCATTGACCAACAACGCGGGAGAAATTTTCCAATTTCAAAGCTCTATTTTGCAAGATAACGAATGGTTTTCGATGGCTTCGGACCAGGGAAGCTTGGAGCAGATTTTTGATGCCCAGGGTCAATTGGCTGGTATTCGTTTGAGCGATGGAACAGTTTTTGATATTTCAGCGCTCAGTTTGAACGAAATCAGAT
>ENA-UOWG01002936-UOWG01002936.1-activated-sludge-metagenome-genome-assembly--contig:-NODE-2936-length-13643-cov-6.861422_pt1 | contig 13643 bp, 8 predicted proteins | sample MGYA00238147_ERZ761563 | MGnify/ENA primary metagenome ERZ761563 (study PRJEB28884, sample SAMN05720216) | anaerobic digester metagenome | isolation source: active sludge of municipal... | reverse complement strand
GCGAACTCGAGCTTGTCCGGGGCTATCTCCTTGAGGAAGCGGGAGGGGAGGGTCTCGAAGAGCCGCCCGTGGATGCGCCGCCAGCGGCAGGCGGTGAGGTGGAGCTCGTCCTTGGCCCGCGTGATCGCGACGTAGAAGAGGCGGCGCTGCTCCTCGAGCTCCTCGCCCTCGTCGTCGTCGCGGGGGAAGAGGCCCTGCTCGATTCCGGTCGCGACGACGACGGGGAACTCGAGGCCCTTCGTGTTGTGCATCGTGATGAGGGTCACGGCGTCGGCCGTCGACTCCTCCGCGGTCAGGCTGCGGTCGAGCTCGATGGTCTCCAGGAACTCGGCCAGGCCCTCGGCGCTCCGGGGATAGAGGGTCGCCGCGTTGACGAGCTCGTCGACGTTGGCCGCCTTCTGCGTGCCGGCGACCTCGTCCTGGCCGCGGTGGTACTCGAGGAGGCCCGAGTCGCGGGCCAGGCGCTCGACGACGTCGCCCAGGCTCCCCTCGCCTTGAGGCTTCATGCCGGCCTTCTTGCGGTCGCGGGCGTCGAGGGGGGGGCTGTCCCGGAGCGTGTCCTCGGGCTGAGCGGAGGCCGGTGCCCGCGTGGCGCCGTCAGGTGAGGCGCTCGTCGAGGCGTCTGGCGGCGCCGGCTCGTCGCCGGCCCTCGTAGACGCGGCCGCCTCGGCGCCCGGCGCGGCTATCAGGCCCAGGGCCGCGCGGAGGCCCTTCACGACGGAGAGGAACTCCCTGAGGCCCGACTTGGCGCGGCCGCGGAGGTTGTCCGCCTCGGCGGCGGAGGCCGAGAGGAGGTCGCCGCCGTGGCCCAGCTCAGGGTCGAGGGCGGCGGCGCAGAGGGCATCGACGCTCGTCTCGCCGATGCCGCGGCTCGGCTTGTTGACCACGCGCTTGAAGGCGACCTCGTCCTTGCCGTTGAGCAGCAGGGCCAGGTAGGCCAGGAGGTCCTTCACCTCCTCGCGGTCGTAGAAGCGCAGGGCTCCGACGATGCGGTAGGGGATGCCGCGGCGGGGGAACTCCTTCTCGAAGGAGAGGGATTGGGCGTTCGTGCGGTAGAGGATGGCGACGTCGCCCCACTTGCCGCCCGCCTTCACGCGCTCCTCGCAGATCCGGGCGCAGAAGCGGGTCTCCTCGTCCTGGTCCTCGAGGAGGCTGAGGCGGGGCGGCCTTCCGCCCCGGCGCTCCGCCCGGAGCTCCTTGCCGAGCCTGCCCTCGTTGTGCGACACGACGTCGCCCGCGACGTCCAGGATGCTCTGGTAGGAGCGGTAGTTCCGCTCCAGGCGCACGATCTCCGTCCCGGGGAAGAGCTCGGGGAAGGAGAGGATGTTCTTCACCTCGGCCCCGCGGAAGCGGTAGATCGACTGGTCGTCGTCGCCGACGACGCAGACGTAGGCCGGCGGCACGGGCAGGCGGTCCCCTCCCTCCCCGGGCGCGCCCGCGCCCGCGAGGAGGCGCAGGAGCTCGAACTGGGCGACGTTGGAGTCCTGGTACTCGTCGACGAGGATGACGCGGAAGCGCTGGCGCGTGCGGCGCCTGATCGCCTCGTCGCCCGAGAGGAGCTTCGCGGGGAGGCGGATGAGGTCGCCGAAGTCGACGTTGCCCGTCGCCCTGAGCCGCTCCTCGTAGATCGCGTAGACCCGCCTCATGGCCGGGTCGGAGAAGGCCCGCGAGAGGTCGGGGGAGTCGGGCTCGAGGCCGAAGTCCTTCGCGCGGGCTATCGACTGGACGATGCGCGAGCACTCGTTCCGCGCGTACTGCGGCAGGGCGCCGTGGAGGAGGGTCGCCTGGTCGTCGTCGTCGTAGATCGTGAAGTTGGAGTCCAGGCCGGCGGCGGCCGCGTTCCGCCTGAGGAACCAGGCGCCGAAGGAGTGGAAGGTCCTGATGACGGCGCGGGCGCAGGCGGGCTCCAGGGAGGCCGCCCTGTCGCGCATCTCGCGCGCGGCCTTGTTCGTGAAGGTGACGGCCAGGATGGACTCGGGGTCGTAGCCCCGCTCGCGCACCAGCCAGGCGATCTTCGTCGTGATGACGCGGGTCTTGCCGGAGCCCGCGCCCGCGAGGATGAGGAGGGGCCTCCCTTCGTGGCGCACGGCGGCGAGCTGCTCGGGGTTGAGGGAGGCGAGGTAGGGCGGAAGGGACTCGTCGCCGGGCATGGCCAGCCGCCTAAAGGGGCCGGGCGTCCAGGTCGACGCCGTTCACCGCGAGGACCTTCGCCCTGACGGCCGTCCCCGCCTCGAAGCGGCCGCGCAGGACCGTGAGGCCGTCGACCTCGGGGGCCTGGAGCCAGGCCCTGCCCAGGGAGAGCTCCTCGCCCCCGTCCCGGTCCTCGGCGGCGCCCTCCACTGGCTCCTCCACGAGGACCTCGAGCTCGCGGCCGACGAAGCGCGCGAGGCGTTCGGAAGTTATGCGCTCCTGCGCCTCCTCCACGGCCTTCTTCCGCTCGGCGACGGTCTTTTTCGGGACCCTGCCCTTCATCGCGTAGGCCGCCGTGCCCTCCTCGCGGGAGTAGGCGAAGGCGCCGAGCCAGTCGATCCTCGCGGCCTCCTGGAAGCCGCGCAAGGCCGCGAAGTCCTCGTCAGTCTCCCCCGGGAAGCCGAGGAGGAAGGTCGAGCGGATCACCGCGTCGGGCAGGGCCTCCCTGATCCGGGAGAGGAGGCGGAGGTAGGCCTCGGGGCTCCCCTTCCGGTTCATCGCGCGGAGGACTGGGGCGGATGCGTGCTGGAAGGGTAGGTCGAAGTAGGGAAGGAGGCGCGGGTCGGCCTTGATGATCGGGAGGATCGCGTAGGGGAAGTTGTCGGGGTGGATGTAGAGGGTCCGGACGCGGAAGTCGCCGGGCGTCGCGGAGAGGGCCGAAAGGAGGGGCGGAAGGAGCTCGCCGCCTGAGAGTTCGCGGCCGTAGGCGCCCAGGTCCTGGCCCACGAGGACGAGCTCCCTGATCCCTCGCGCCACGAGGTCGCGGCACTCGGCGACGACCTCCTCCACGGGGCGGGACTTGAGGGAGCCGCGGATGAGGGGGATGGCGCAGTAGGAGCAGCCGTTGGAGCAGCCCTCGGTGATCTTCACGTGGGCGGTGCCGGGGAAGTCGAGGAGGCGGCCCCGGCGGAAGGCGCCGATGGAGGGCGCGGCCTCGGGCACGCGCACGGGCCTGCCGCCCGCCGCTGTCTCCTCCGCTGCGGCGACCACGGCGGCTAGGTCGGCGTTGCCGACGATGCCGTCGGCCTCGGGCAGGCCCTCCGCGAGGTCGGCGGCGTAGCGCTGGGCCAGGCAGCCCGCGAGGAGGACGCGCTTTCCGGGGTAGCGGGCCTTCCAGTCCAGGACGGCGTCCAGGGACTCCTTCTTCGCGTCCTCGATGAAGCCGCAGGAGTTGACGATGATGAGGTCGGCCTCGTCGGCGGAGGGAGCCCAGGCGTGGCCCGAGGCCTCGAGCCTGGCGCCGATCTCCTCGCCGTCGACCTGGTTCTTCGCGCAGCCGCGCTGGTCGAGATAGAAACGCATCTGGTCCTTGTGTCGGGGCGCCCGGCCAGGGGCGCCCCTTGCGGCCGGGGTCAGTCCACTTCGAGGGCGGAGAGGGCGTAGCCGCCCGACTCGGTCTGGGACCACGCGATCCTCTTGACCGCGATCTCCCCGGCGCCCCCGAGGTCCAGGTCGACGGACTTGCCGCCGGAGGCCTGGATCGTGACCTTCGCTGACTGGGCGTTGGAGGCCCAGATCTTGATCGAGTTGTTGGCGTTGACGGTGATCGTCTCGCCCTTGTGGTAGTAGCGCTCGTCCCGGTCGCGGCGGTCGATCTCGTAGCGGAACATGCAGGAGCCGCGGAAGGTGACGTTGAGGACGAAGGGATAGGCGGTCTTGGCGGACTCGAAGAGGACGACGCTCTTGGCCGCGGCGGAGACGGCGGCCGCCGGAGCGGGCGCGGCGGCCGTCGCGGGGACGGCCGGGGGGGGCGCCGCGGCCGGGTCGGCGGCGGGCGCGGCCGCGGCGGCGGTCGCCGCCGCGGGGTCGGCGTACTCGACGCGGAGGACGGCGCCCTTGAGGGGGGAGCGCTTCTGGAAGTCGCTCACGAGGAGCTTGAGCTCGGGCGTCCCGTTCCGGTCCAGGTCGAGGGTGCCCTCCTCCCCGAGCATGAGGCGGCTCTTGCCGACGGGGCTCTCGAGGCTCACCGCGTCGTCGATCTTCGCGAGGAGGATCTTGTAGCTGTCCTGGCCGACGGCGACGAGGAGGGCGTCGCCCTCGTAGAGGCGGCGCTCGAAGCGCGCGCCCTCGACGCGGTACTCCACGGGGGCCCTGTCCTCCGGGGCGATCTCGGAGACCGCGGAGGGGGAGCGGCCGCCGAAGGCGAGGACGGCCGCGACGGCGAGGACGAGGACGCCGCCAAGGGCGATGCCCGCCACCGCGAGGGGCGGAAGGCCGCGCCTGGGGATCAGTTCCTGGATCGGCACGGGCTGTTCCTGGATCCTCATGTTCTTGAAGGTCGCGACGAGCTCGTCCGGGGCCAGGTCCAGGTAGCCCGCGTAGTTGCGCAGGAAGCCGATGGCGTAGGGGTCGCCGGGGAAGACGCCGAAGTCCTCGGCCTCGAGGGCGGCGAGATAGCGCTTCGCGATGTTGGTCTCGTCGGCCACCCGATCGAGGCTGAGTCCCTTCTGTTCGCGCGCGGCGCGGAGCGTCTCTCCGATAGGCGACATGTGCGGTCCCGTCCTTTTCTTAGTTGTCTGATCCGAATAGGAAGTTGTTGTAGACGTTGGCCGAAGCCGGCGAGTCGTAGATGAAGCGCGCCTCGGGAATGCCCTGGTTCAGCTTGATTCCGACGAAGTCGAAGACGAAGCGCTCGCCGGAGACGGTCGTGCCCTCGATCCGCCTGATGAGCTTGGTCTCGGGGCTCACGGAGAGGCGCATCGTCCTGAAGCCCTCCGCGACGGACTTGCGGTTGAGGGCGAGCCGCACGACGGGCTCGGGCGTGGCCGCGTCGAGGGGCTCGGCCGCGGGGCTGGCCTCGTAGGCCACCGTGTAGTTCCGCTTCATCATCTTGAGCCCCTCGCGGGTCGCGAGGCCGGCCGAGCCGGCGCCGGGCTTGCCCGCGGCCTGCTGCTGGAGGACGGCCCGGAGGCTCGGGATGTAGACGACGAGGCGCTGGCCGTCGAAGGCTATCACCTGGTCGGGCGGCTGGACGAAGTCGATGCGGAGGAGGGAGGGCGCCTTGTAGGCGATGACGCCCGACATGACGTCCTTGCCGGCGGCGATGTTGATCCTCCCCTCGTAGTCGGCGACCTGGGCGTAGCGGTCGGCGACCTGCGAGAAGAACTGGTCGGCGGTGAGTATGTCCTGGGCCCAGGCCGGCGCGGCCGCCGGAAGGACGGCTAGGCCGAGGGCCAGGGCGAGGAGGAGGGCTCCATGCTTCACGAGGTTTCCCCTGGGATTCTGTTCGAGATTCACGGCCTATAGTACCAGAGCGGCGGCGGGAAAGACAAGGTCGCCCGCGCGGCCGTTCCGCCGCGCCGCGGGCCGCGCCATCCTAGGCCTTCTGCCCTTCGCCGCCCCCCGCGCCTTCGCCGCCGTTGGCGGCATCCCCGGCCCCCGTCCCTTCCGCGCCGCCTGAGGCTGCCGCGGCTTCCACGCCGCCCGCGTCCCCGCCGGCCCTCGCGCGGCGAAGGTGCTCGCGGACGAGGTAGCGCAGGCGGTCGTCGGAGAGCTTCAGCGCCTCCCCGCAGCTCGGGCAGGTGAAGCGGTTCTCCGCGAGGTGGCCCTTGCGGCAGGCGATGCAGAAGACGCGGCCGCAGGTCGGGCAGGCGCCTGCCGGGGAGTCGTCGGGCGGCATGGCCCTGATGCTCGCGGCGCTCTGGGCGGGGAGTACGCGGGGGCTCCGCCAGACCCTCCCGCAGGAGGCGCAGGCCGTGCGGACCGTCGTCGCCTCCAGGATCTCCTCTCCGAGGCGGGCGGCCCGGCCCGCGTCGACATCGGCCAGCCTGGCCCTGCACTCCTCGGCCTTCGCGCTCTTGCCGCCGGAGAGGTAGGAGCGGCCCAGGGCGAAGAGGAGGGCGGAGTCGCCGGGCGCGAGCTCGAGGCCCAGGCGATAGGCGGCCTCTGCCCTGATCCGGTCTCCATAGACCGCGCCCAGGTTGCCCGCGAGGAGGTAGGCCCTCGGCTCGGGGCCCAGGTCCAGGGCCCTCCGGAGCCGCTCCTCGGCGTCGCCGAAGCGCTCGAGCTCCAGGTAGGCCGCGGCCAGGTTGGTCTGGTACTCGGCCTTCCCAGGATCGAGGGCTGTCGCCGCCTCGTATTCCTTCGCGGCGCGCTCGAGGAGGTCCTCGCGGGCGGAGCTTGCCTCCGCGGCGCCCTGCGCGCCGGACCGGCCGGCGGCCTCCGCGGCGCCTCCGTCCGGGCCTGCGGCGGTTGCGGCGGCGGGGGCGGCGGCCTGCGCGCCGGACCGGCCGGCGGCCTCCGCGGTCGCGGCGGCTCCCGCCGCCCTCGCGGCCCGGGCCAGGGCGTTGCCCGCCTCGTTCCGCGCGGCGGCGGAGGCGGGGAAATGCGCCAGGACGGAGAGGGCCTCGTCCAGCCTCCCCTCCAGGGACTCGAGCCAGGCGAGATTGATCGCGGGCTCGGGCGCCTCGGGGAGGGCGGCCCGGGCCCCGGCGAGGAGGGCGCGGGCCTTCGCGGCGAGCTCGGGCGAGAGGGACTCGGCTCCCTCGTCCGCGGACTTGAGGATGGCGAGGGCCGCGAGGTTCCGGGTCCAGCCCTCCTCCGGCGCGAGCTCGAGGGCGCGGGCTATGGCTTCCTCCGCCTCGGGCCTTCCGAGGAGGAAGAGGGCCTCCGCGCGGCGGAAGGCGTAGAGGGGGTAGGCGGGCTCGAGCTCCAGGGCCCGCGAATAGCGCTCCAGGGCCTTCTCCCGATCGCCCCGCTCGGAGGCGAGGATGCCGGCCAGGTAGTGGAGGGCCGAGTCGGAGGAGCCCTTATCCAGGAGAGCCTCGATGAGCTTCCTCGCCTCCTCCTTCCTGCCGGCGCGGAAGAGGGCCTTGGCCTTGAGCTCCCTCGTCTCGGCCGCCCGGGGGCGAAGGGCGGAGAGGCGGCCCAGGGCCAGGGCCAGGTCGTCGTCGGCCTCGGCCTCGTAGAAGCCCCGGGCGGCGGCGGCGTAGGCCTCGGCGGCGGCCGCCTTGTCCCCGGCCTGGTCCAGGGCCCGCGCCTCGTTCATCCTGAAGAGGGGCTGTCCCGGCTCCAGGGCCGCCGCCCGGCCGTAGTCCTCCGCCGCCCCGCGGTAGTCCCCGAGGTTGAAGCGGGCGTGGCCCAAGAGGCCCCGGAGGCGGCCGTTGTCCGGCGCGTCGGCCAGGATCCCCGCGGCGTAGTCCCTGAGCTCGGGGTAGCGGCCGCGGAGGTAGAGGAGGTTGGCCTTCTCCTCCACGGCTTCGCGCATCGCGGGGGCCGAGGCGAGGCAGGCCTCTATGGACTGCTCCGCCTCGTCCAGGAGCTCGAGGCGCAGGGCGGCCTCGGCCTTGAGGAAGAGCTCGGGCGGGGAGAGGGGGCGTTTGCGCTCGATCTTGCGGAGTTGGACGGCGGCCTTGAGCCACTCGCCCATGGAGAAGAAGGTCTCCGCCAGGCGGAAACGCGCTCCCGGGTCCACGGCCTCGAAGTAGGAGTGGCGGTAGTACCAGGTCTCGACCTCGACGGGCCTCGACTCGACGAAGGCCGAGCGCAGGGCCAGGCGCGCGGAGGCCGAAGCGCCGTAGTTCTGCCCCGCGAAGGCGACGAAGCCCGACCTGAGCTCGTCGTCGACCGCTTCGCCGACCCAGAGCCCGTCGACCTCCAGGCAGAGGCGCTCGCCCCTGGCGATGATCCGCAGGGAGAAGTCGGCGATCCGGCCGTCCTTCTCGCCCTCTTTCGCCCGAGTCCAGGCGATGAGGGGGCGGGGCTTCCCGTTGAAGACGGCGTCCAGGCGGAAGTAGCCGCGGTCGGAGACGAGGGCGGAGTAGAAGTTGCCCTCGTCGGCGTAGCGGAAGAGAAAGCCCGCGGCGGCGCTTCCGGCCTCGGTCTCGCCGGCCCCGCCCCCGCTCGCGCCAGCCGCGCCTGCGCTGCCCGGGCCCGTGCTGGCCGGGCCGCCCGCCGCGCCGGTCGCGTCTAGGGCGCCGACGGCCGCGGAAGCCGCCTCCGGAGCGAACTCGAACTCGCCCTCGAGGACGAAGTCGTCGTAGCGGTAGAGGGTCGCCTCGGTCCAGGCGTAGAGCCGCTCGCGGCGCAGGTCCAGGACGAGGGCCCCGTCCTCGTAGGAGGCTGCGTGGGATTCGGCCTTCTCCGCGGGGAATCTCCCCTTTTCGGGCGAGGAAAAGTCGGCTATCCAGAGTTCCTTGGCGATGGAGCCCGGCTCGGGCGGCGTCTCCTTGGAGAAAAGCCTCTTGAAGAAGTCCAGAACGGGGCTCAAAGGGCGGCCTTCCTTTCGACAGCCAATACTACGGGTTTTCGCGGGGCGGGGCAAGGGCGAGGGCCCGACGCGACCTCCCTTCGCTGCCCCGGCGCCGGGCCTTGTCCTTGGCGCGGCCGCCCGGCGTCCCTGAGCCCCCCCCCTGGCGCGGCGGCCCCGGGATTCCGTATCATCGCGGCGCGGGGCAAGGCGGGGCGGGGCCGGCAGGGCGGAGCGCCGACGGGCCGAAGCCCCGCGCCGCATCCGGCGGAGAGGAGAGGCGATGCGCGGCATGAAGGGAAGACTCGGCGGGCTCGTCCGCGATCCGGCAAGCCAGCTGGGCTTCCTCCACGTGCTCAACGACGGTTGGTTCGCGAGCCTGCCCCTCCTCCTCCCCTTCATCCAGGGCGAGCTCGGCATCGATTTCGCCCAGGTCGGCCTCCTCTCGAGCCTCCTCAGCCTGGCGGGCGTGGCCCTGGCCCTGCCCGCGGCCTCCATCGCCAGGAAGGCCGGGGGCCTTAGGACCCTCGTGGCCGGCGCCCTGCTCTATTCCCTCGCCTTCGTCGCGGTGGGGCTTTCCGCTGGCTTCCCCTCCCTCGTCCTGGCCTTCGGCCTGGCCTCGGTCGGCTTCGGGCTTTTCCACCCCGTCGGATTCGCCATGGTGGCCCACGGAAGCGGACCGGAGGAGCTCGGGAGGAGGATGGGCGGCTTCACCGCCGTCGGGGACATCGGGCGGGTCGGCGTCGCGGCCTGCGTCACCCTCCTCGTCGCGCTCGCAGGCTGGAGGCGGACGGCCCTGGCCTACGGCTGCGTCCCCGCCGTCCTGGCCCTGGGCCTGTACGCGGCGTCGAGGGGGAGCCCCGCGAGGAGCGGGCCCGAGGAGTCGGGCGGCAAGGCTCGCGGTCTCAGGCGGAACCGCCGCTTCCTCCTCGCCACGGCGAGCGGCTTCATCGATGCCCTCGCGAGCTCCTCGCTCTTCGTCTTCATCCCCTTCCTCTATATCCATCGCGGGGCTTCCACGGCCCTGCTCGGATCCCTCTCCGGGGCCTTTTTCGTCGGCAACATGCTCGGCAAGGTCGTCTTGGGAAGGATCGCCGACCGCCTCGGGAGCCGCAAGGTCTTCGTCCTCTCCGAGCTCCTCATGGCGGGACTCCTCGTCGCGCTCGGCGCGGCGAAGAGCCTCCCCGCGCTGGTCGTCGTCTCGGTCCTCCTGGGCGCGGTCACGAAGGGGACGGTCCCCGTCCTCAACACGATCATCGCGGCTTCCGTGCCCGACAGGCGGCTCTTCGACAAGGCCTTCGGCGCCGGCGCCTTCGCCAACGGCGTGGCCGCCGCGGCCGCGCCGCTGCTCTTCGGCTGGGTGATCGACGAGCGGGGCATCGTGGCCGTCTTCGGGGTCTGCGCGGCCTTCGCCGTCGCGGCCGTCGTTCCCGTGGCGGTCGGGGCCTTGCTGGAGCGGCGGGCGGCGGCCTAGGGCCGGGCTTCCTCAAGCCCTGCCTCCGCCCTCCCGGGCCGCTCAAGGCCGGGGCTTGGGGGCTTTCCCGCCTTTTCGCGCTCCGCCCTTGCGCGGCCCGCCGGGGGGCGTCCTCCCCTCGCCGAAGTATTTCTCGCTCCTGTACCTGAGCCAGACGAGGAGGGCCGGGGGAATCCGCTTCTTGTCCTCGGGCCTGAGCCCGGGGTAGAGGGCGAGGGCGCGGTCCCGCTCGGCGCGGCAGGCCCCGTTCTCGTGGGCCTCCCAGTGCCTGCGGGCGAGCCTGATGAGCCGCGCGACCTCCTTGGCGAGGGCCTCGCCGGAGAGCTCCTTCTCCGGCTCCGGGCCGTCCTGCCGGCTAGGCCTTCCCATCGGCTTCCGTCTTGATGGAGGCCGCCTGGCCCAGGAGAGCCTCGATGGAATCCTTGTTGCGCCCGGAAAGCTCGTTGATGGAGCGGACCGCCTCGGCGATCTGGCCCACGCCGAGGGTCATCTCCGTCATGCCGCCCTCGGAGACGCGGGCCAGCTCATACAGGCGCTCGACGGCGCCCAGGATGCCGGCCGCCTCCTCCTCCGCGCCGCGGGTCGCGCCGGAGAGCTCCGCGCTCAGGGCCGTGACGCCGCCCAGGGCCTCCTGGATCTCGGCGCCCAGCCTCTCCTCGACCCGGGCGGCCTCTTCGCTCGCCCGGGCGTAGGCGCTCACCTCGGCGACCAGGTCGGTGATCTCGGCGAAGCCGCCGGAGAGCACGCCGAAGGGCCCGAGCAGCTCCTTGAGCGCGAGGTCGATCGCGTCCAGAGAAGTCTTCGTCAGCTTGGCCTGCTCGGCGGAGTCCTCGGAGAGGCGGCGGATCTCGTCGGAGACCACGGCGAAGCCCTTTCCCGCCTCGCCCGCGTGGGCCGCCTCTATGGCGGCGTTCATGGCCAGGATGTTCGTCTGGCTCGCGATGTTCTGGATGATCGTCGCCGCCTCCTGGAGGCCGTCGGACATGCCGGAGACCTTCGCGATGGACTCGGAGACGAGGCCCAGGGCCTCCTTGCCGCGCTCGGAGGCGGAGCCGAGCCGCTCGTAGGAGGCGAGGGAGGCGCTGGCCCCTTGTGCCACGACCGTGGAGCGCTCGGCCAGGCGCTCGACCGTCCCGGCGGCGCCGCGCACCAGGCCCTCCTGGCGCTCCGCGGCCGCCCGCTGGGCGCCGGTCGTCGCGCCGATCGCCGCGGCCCTCGCCTTGACCTCCTCGACGATCTCGGAGAGCGCCTCGATCTGCCTTTGCACGCCGCGCATGTTGGCCTCGATCTCGACGACCGCGCTCGCGGTCTCCTCGGTGTTCGCGGAGAGCTCCAGCGAATCCGCGGAGAGGGCCTCGGCGCTGGCCTTGATCGAGCGGAGGAGGCCGGCCAGGCTCAGGCGGAAGGCGTTCACGCCCGCCGCGATGGCGCCTATCTCGTCATCCCGCGCGACCGGGACGGCGACGGTGAGGTCCCCCGATCCCGAGGCCAGGCGGCCCAGGAAGTCGTTGACGTGGCCGAGGGGCCTGGTCACGAAGGCGCGAGAGACGGACAGGAGGATGGCCACCAGGGCCAGGGCCACGGCCAGGCTCGAGAGGGCCGAGGTCGCGAGCCTGGACCGGAGCTCGGCGCGGACCGGGGCCGGATCCAGGTAGACCCGCACGGCGCCGAGCACCCTGCCCGAGCGGAGCACCGTGCGCTCGACGCTCCCGAGCCCGGGAAGCTCCTTGGCGGCCGCGAGGACGGAGACCGAGCCCGTCTCGTCCGCCTCGGCGCCGGCGAAAAAGGCGTCGCCCGCGAAGACGAGGACGGCCGGCGAGATGCCCTCGCGGAGCTCGGTGGAGACTATCTTCGCGGCCTGCTCGGCGTCGGCGTTCAGGAGGGACTCCTCCAGGTTCTGGGAGAGCCTGTCGGCCATGAGCTCGGCCCTGGCGGCGAAGCGGCTCGTCACCTCCGCCTTGGCCAGGGCGTACTGGACGCCCGCCAGGGCTCCGAGGACGAGGGTCGAGGCCAGGGCCGCGAAAAGGGCCAGCCTGAGGCCGATATGGCTCTTCTTCATGAAGCGCTCCTGGAAAAGGCGTTGACGGAGGGAGTATAGCAGGTATTCCGCGGGAGGAAAGCGGGATCGAGCGGAGGCGCGCCTGGGCCGTTCGGCCGGGCCGCGCCACCCGCGCGCGGCAAGGGTGTTCCTCCCGGCCGGGCCGCGCCGCGCGCCGCAAAGCAGGCTTCCCGCCTTCCGGGCCGCGCCGGGAGCGGGCGGCGGCTATTTCCGCTTGTGGGTGGCCTGCATCGTCCGCTCTATCGCGGCGATGGAGGAGTCCAGGTTCCTGGACACGATGATGGAGTAGAGGATGTCGATGACGGTGAGCTGGTTGATGCGGGAGGTGACGGCGCCCTGGCGGTAGATGCGCTCGGAGGCGGGGACGAGGAGGCTGATGTCGGAGAGGGCGCGGACGGCGTTGGGGCTGTCCATCGTGAGGGAGATCAGGGTCGCGCCCCTGCCCTTGGCCTGGCGCGCGGCTTCGCACATCGCGGCGTTCTCCCCCGAGTAGGAGACGACGAAGGCCGCGTCCGTGGGCCTGAGGCCCGAGGCCGCCGTCACCTGGAGGTCGGTGTCCAGGGTGTAGGTCGAGGGGAGGCCCACCCGGATGAGCTTCTGGAGGAAGTCGTAGGCGACGACGCCGGAGGCGCCGACGCCGAAGAGGGCCGTCGTCGTCGCGCCGAGGATGGCGTCGGCGGCCTTCTCCACCGCCTTGGGATCGAGGACGGAGCCGAGGAGGGTGAGTCCCCGCTGGGAGCGGAGGATCACGTCCTGGATGACCCGCTCGGGCGAGGCCTCGGACTGGAGGTCCAGGTCGGGGATGAAGCGCTCGTCGGCGTCCCTGAAGACGTCCTTCGCGAGGCGGAGCTTGAAGTTGTTGAAGGAGCCGAGGCCGATGCGCTTGCAGAAGCGCACGACGGCCGCCTGGCTCGAGCCCGACTGCCTCGCGAGCTCGCTCACGTTGAAGTGGAGCGTCTTCTTGGGCTCGCGCACGACGAACTCCGCCACCTTGCGCTCGGACTCGGACAGGCTGTCCAGCCTGGCCGAGATCGCCGCGAGCGCGCTCTCGATGCTCCTCTCCTCGTCCATCGCCATCAGTCCTTGCCGGCCCCGTCCCGCTCTTCCCTGTAGACGCGGACGGCCGCGGAGATCGGGCCTTCGCCCTTTTTCTCGAGGCGCTCGGCCTCCTCCCGGCCCACGCCGAGGAGGACCATGATGATGGCGATCTTGGGCCTTCGTCCAGAGGCCTCGAAGGCCCTCTCCGCCTCCTCCTTGGAGCAGGAGGTGGCCTGGCGGACCAGGCGCTTGGAGCGCTCCACGAGCTTGCGGTTCACGGGCGAGAGGTCGACCATGAGGTTGTGGTAGACCTTGCCGATGCGGATCATCGCGGCCGTCGTGATCATGTTGAGGACGAGCTTCTGGGCCGTGCCCGCCTTCATCCTCGTGGAGCCGGTGACCACCTCGGGCCCGACGTCCAGGTGGATCTGGTGCTTCGCGTACTGGAAGGTCTTGGAGCCCTTGTTGCAGCTGATGGCCGCGACGACCGCCCCCGCCGCCTTGGCCTTGGCCATGGCGCCCAGGACGTAGGGCGCCTGGCCCGAGGCGGTGATGCCTATGAGGACGTCGCCCGGGCCGAAGCCCGCCGCCTCCAGCTCCTTCGCGCCGGCTTCCAGGTCGTCCTCCGCCCCCTCTATGGAGCGGACCAGGGCGGGGAGGCCTCCCGCGATGAGGCCCTGGACCATGGTCGGGGG
>ENA-UOWG01002933-UOWG01002933.1-activated-sludge-metagenome-genome-assembly--contig:-NODE-2933-length-13650-cov-29.009047_pt1 | contig 13650 bp, 23 predicted proteins | sample MGYA00238147_ERZ761563 | MGnify/ENA primary metagenome ERZ761563 (study PRJEB28884, sample SAMN05720216) | anaerobic digester metagenome | isolation source: active sludge of municipal... | reverse complement strand
CACATTGTCAATATTGGTGAAGCGGTCGGCATCGTTGCCGCTCAATCGATCGGCGAGCCTGGAACGCAGCTGACCATGAGAACATTCCATATCGGTGGCACGGCAAAGTTTGACGAGCATTCTACACTAGAGGCGCGTCATGATGGGGTGGTAAAGTTTGTAAATTTGAATACGGTGAAAACCAGAGAAAATGATTATGTAGTCATGAACCGTCATGGTGAAGTTCATGTTCTCGATGAGCAGAATCGTAGCCGCGGTAAATATACCGTGCCCTACGGCGCCCACCTTAAGGTAAGCGACAACAGCTCGATAAAACGCGGTCAGTTGATTGCCGAATGGGATCCTTTCTCCATACCGATTCTTGCGGAAGTAGATGGTATTATTAAGTATGGTGATATTATCGAAGGCAAAACCATGAAGGAAGAAGTCGATGAAGTCACCGGTCTGTCGCGTAAAGTAATTGTTGAGTTCAAAGGTGGCGATTTGAGGCCGCGCGTGTCAATTAAAGATAGTAAGGGGAAAACCGCAAAACTGGTCAGCACAAATTCTGTTGCTCGTTATCTTCTATCCGTGGGTATCAATATTGTTGTCTCCGAAGGCGATAAGGTGCGAGCCGGGGATATTCTGGCGAAGATTCCCCGCGAGACGACCAAAACGAAGGATATCACCGGCGGTCTGCCGAGAGTCGCCGAATTATTTGAAGCGCGAAAACCAAAAGATTTTGCTGTAATCAGCGAAATCGATGGCGTTGTCGCTTTCGGCAAGGATGCCAAGGGCAAGCGAAAAATCATTGTTACGCCAGAAGTTGGTGAAGAAAAGGAATACCTGATTCCCAAAGGAAAGCACATTAGCGTTCAGGAGGGTGATCGGGTGACCCCTGGCGACGCTTTGATGGATGGTGTTAACAATCCCCATGATCTTCTGGCGATTAAGGGTGAAAAAGAACTGGCCAGATACCTGGTCGATGAAGTACAGGAAGTTTATCGTTTGCAGGGTGTTAAAATTAATGATAAACATATGGAAGTTATTGTACGCCAGATGTTACGCAGGGTCCGGATAACCGATCCAGGTGATACCGCATTTATCGCCGATGAGCAGGTTGAACGTTACCGATTCCAGGAAGAAAATGATAAAGTAATAGCTCAAGGTGGACGCCCTTCCATTGGTGATCCGTTGCTTCTGGGCATCACCAAAGCATCTCTCAGTACTCAGAGCTTTATATCGGCTGCTTCATTCCAGGAAACGACCCGAGTGCTCACGGAAGCGTCCCTGTCCGGTAAAACAGATTACTTGAGAGGCCTTAAAGAAAACGTCATTATGGGACGTTTAATACCGGCAGGCACAGGCTTGGTGATGTATCGTAAACTGGGCATTAAAGTTGAAGATGAAGATGTGGAAGCGATTGCCGAATAAATGGTGAAAAAAGGAAGAAATTACTTGACAGACGCAGCTTGAATTGATAGTCACCACAGATTTGCTGCTGCTTGCAAAAATGCAGTAAAACGTTCGGGAGGAGAAATGCCGACAATTAGTCAATTGGTTCGTAAAGGTAGAACCCAAATTAAAAGAAAAACAGATGCTCCGGCTTTGGCCGGTTCGCCGCAGCGCCGTGGAGTGTGCACGAGGGTTTATACAACAACACCCAAAAAACCGAATTCGGCTTTGCGTAAAGTGGCCAGGGTGAGATTGACCAGCGGCTATGAAGTATCGTCGTATATTCCCGGCATCGGTCACAATCTGCAGGAACATTCGGTTGTGTTGGTTCGCGGCGGTAGAGTAAAAGATTTGCCCGGCGTAAGATATCATATCGTCAGAGGCACTTTGGATGCTGTTGGTGTTGCTGACCGCAAACAAAGTCGATCAAAATATGGTGCTAAAAAGCCCAGCTAAGCGAAGGACAAGAAAATGCCTAGAAGACGCGAAATTGAAAAAAGAGATATTTTACCGGATCCCAAATATAACAATAAACTAGTTGCTAAGTTTGTGAACTCTTTACTCAAAAGAGGGAAAAAGAGTGTTGCGGAAAGTATTTTATATGGCGCTTTTGATATTATTGAAAAAAGGGTCAAAGAGCAACCGGTTGAATTTTTCGAAAAGGCCGTCAATAACGTGAAACCGGTGATTGAAGTAAAGTCACGGCGGGTGGGTGGTTCAACTTACCAGGTGCCGACGGAAGTTGTGCCAGCCAGACGTACCGCTCTGGCTATACGCTGGTTGATTTCCAATGCGCAGGAGCGCACCGAAAAGACCATGCGTGAAAAACTGGCTGCTGAATTAATCGACGCCGCGAATAATCGGGGTGGCGCGATCAAAAAAAGAGAAGCCGTGCATAAAATGGCGGAGGCGAACAAGGCCTTTGCACATTATAAATTTTAAAAGAATTGACTGTTAAATGACAAGGAAACCAACCATTCAAAGTTAAGGAGGAAAGGTGAGATGGCAAAGAAAAAATTTGAAAGGACTAAGCCGCATTTAAATATAGGGACAATCGGTCACGTGGATCATGGTAAGACCACGTTAACAGCCGCAATTACCAAGTATCTGGCGAAAAAAGGTTTCGCGGAATTTCGGGCCTTCGACTCTATTGATAATGCGCCCGAAGAAAAAGAGCGTGGCGTTACGATCAATATTTCCCATGTGGAATACGAGACGGAAAAAAGACATTACGCTCATGTGGATTGCCCCGGCCATGCCGACTATATCAAAAATATGATTTCCGGCGCCGCCCATATGGATGGGACCATTCTGGTTGTGGCGGCTTCCGATGGTCCGATGCCTCAGACACGCGAGCATATCCTCCTTGCTCGTCAGGTGCAGGTTCCTTACATTGTCGTTTATCTGAATAAAGTTGATCTGGTTGATGATCCCGAACTGCTGGATCTGGTTGAACTCGAATTAAGAGAGCTTTTGACACAGTATGAATTTCCCGGTGACAATATTCCCATTATTCGCGGTTCGGCTCTAAAAGCTTTGGAGGCCGAGGATATAAATTCTCCGGATGTTAAAAGCATTGCCGAACTGATGGATGCCGTGGATAATTATATTCCCGAACCGAAACGCGATACCGATAAACCATTCCTGATGCCGGTTGGTGATGTTTTCACCATTTCCGGTCGTGGCACTGTTGTGACAGGAAGAGTGGATCGCGGCATTATTAAGGTTGGCGAAGAAGTTGAAATTATTGGAATTCGTCCCACCATTAAAACCGTTGTTACGGGTGTGGAAATGTTCCGCAAAACGCTTGATGAAGGGCGCGCCGGTGACGACGTCGGTTTGTTGATTCGCGGTATTAAGAGAGAAGAAGTGGAACGCGGCCAAGTTGTTGCCAAACCCGCTTCCATTACTCCCCATACAAAATTCGAAGCAGCGGTTTACGTCCTGACGAAGGAAGAAGGCGGTCGTCATACGCCGTTCTTTTCCGGATATCGTCCCCAGTTTTATTTCCGGACAACGGACGTGACAGGTGTCGCAACGCTTCCTGAAGGCGTAGAAATGGTCATGCCCGGCGATAACGTAAAAATGAATGTCGAACTCATTATGCCTATCGCCATGGAAGAGCAATTAAGGTTCGCTATTCGCGAAGGTGGTAGAACAGTTGGAGCAGGTGTCGTAAGCAAGGTTATTGAATAGAAACTGGCAATAGGTTATCCGATCAATGAAAGAACAAAAGATAAGAATTCGTCTCAAGGCTTACGATTATAAACTGCTGGATCGCTCTGTTGAAGAAATAGTGGATACTGCAAAAAGGACCGGTGCACGCGTGGCCGGTCCCATACCTCTTCCTACGGAAATCAATAAATACTGTGTCAATCGTTCACCACACGTGGATAAAAAGTCCCGGGAACAGTTCGAAATTCGTACACACAAAAGATTGATTGATATTGTGGAGCCGACGCAAGCCACGGTGGATGCATTGATGAAACTGGATCTATCCGCGGGAGTGGATGTCGAAATAAAAGCGTAGGCATGGAGTCGTGGCGGTGGAAAGTGGTTTCGAAAATTGCCATTTTTCAAAATGTTGAATATCGTGGCTTTATTTATATAAAAGTTGGATGATGATGAACAAGGGAATTCTTGGAAAAAAATTAGGAATGACACAGGTATTTGCTGAAGATGGCGCTGCTGTTGGTGTAACAGCCATTGAGGTTGAGCCGTCGGTTGTTGTCCAGGTGAAGACCAAAGAGAAGGATGGCTATGATGCCATTCAAATCGGATACGGGCGTGTGAAGCAAAAGAATGTCACGAAACCGCTTCAGGGTCATTTGAATAAGGCTAATAAAGGCTTCTTCCGTGTTCTAAAGGAATTTCCCGCCGAAGTTGGTCAACACGAAATCGGCCAGGAAATCGCTTCAGATATTTTTCAGGCCGGTGACTATGTTGATGTTGTTGGGACATCGAAGGGCAAAGGTTTTCAAGGTGTTGTTAAGAGACACGGTTTTGGCGGTGGCCGGGCAACCCACGGTTCCATGTTCCACAGGGCTCCGGGATCTATTGGTGCTAGCGCTGATCCAGCCCGTGTATTTAAAGGCACGAAAATGGGCGGTCATATGGGCGATGTACGGAAAACCATTCAAAATCTTGAGATCTGGCAAGTGCGTCCTGATCGAAATTTATTGTTGCTGAAAGGTTCCATTCCCGGTGGGAAAAATGGCTATGTGATCATTAAACAAGCCAGGAAAAAAAGTGCGTAAATCAGTGGAGTTATAAACATGGCAGTCGCAGATGTTTTTGATATTGAAAAGAAGAAGGTTGCAGAAGTCGAGTTGAATGATGCTGTATTTGGAGCGGAAGTCAACGAAGCAACGATCTATGATGTTGTCAAGATGCAACTGGCATCACGCCGGTCCGGAACGTCTGCAACCAAGGGGAGAAACGATGTGAGTGGCGGCGGGAAAAAGCCCTGGCGTCAAAAAGGAACCGGCCGAGCCCGGTCTGGATCGTCGCGATCACCGATCTGGAGAGGAGGCGGTATCGTTTTCGGGCCTCAACCGTGTGATTATTCATTCAGCGTTCCCAAAAAAGTGCGAAAGAAGGCTCTCATCTCTGTGCTCAGTATGAAAGTTAAGGAAGAAAAAATGACGGTTTTGCGAAATTTCCAGATGGAAACGATCAGTACCAAAACCTTCAAGAAAATCGTGGACCTCTTCGGACTGAAGAAGACGCTTTTTGTTATCGATCAGGACGATACCGTTCTGATGAAGTCATCGCGTAATTTAAAGAATGTAAAAATGATTCGGTCGGAAGGCATCAATGTTTATGATGTATTGAGATATGAGCATCTGGTCCTTCTTGAACCCTCTATAAAAAAGATCGAGGGGGCATTGCTGGCATAATGGAACTGCATCAGATTATTAAAAAGATATTAATTACGGAAAAGAGTAACCTTGACCGAGAAACGGCGAATAAGTATCACTTTGAAGTCAATCGCAAGGCCAACAAAGTTGAGATTGGCAATGCGGTGGAAAAGTTGTTTAAAGTAAAAGTTACGGATGTGCGTGTCTTTCATGTTTTAGGCAAAAAGAAACGAATGGGAAAGGTCATGGGGCAGAAAAGTTCCTGGAAAAAAGCAATTGTGACTTTAGCTGAAGGCAGCCGTATTGAAGTCGCCGAAGGCGTATAGAACGATTTAAGGATTAAGTAAATGGGAATTATCAAGTACAAACCAACATCGCCCGGCCGGAGATTCCAGAGTGTCTCTGATTTTGCAGAGATTACGTCAACTGAGCCGGTCAAAAGCCTTTTAAAGCCGATCAAGAGAACAGGCGGTCGCAATAGTTATGGCCGGATCACGGCGCGTTATATCGGTGGTGGTCACAAACGTAAATATCGGATGATTGATTTCTGTCGTAATAAGACGGACATTCCGGCCAAAGTGGCGACTATTGAATATGATCCGAACCGGTCGGCCAGAATTGCGCTGCTTAACTATCGTGATGGTGAAAAGAGATATATTGTGGCGCCGGCGCAGATCAATGTCGGCGATGTTTTGATCAGCGGCGCAAAGGCGGATATCAAACCGGGAAACGCCATCCCCTTGAAGTATATTCCTCTCGGTTCCTTGATTCATAATGTGGAATTAAAAGTCGGACGCGGGGCGCAATTGATTCGTTCTGCGGGCACTTATGGTCAACTGATGGCGAAGGAAGGAACCTACGCCCAAGTGAGACTTCCGTCCGGTGAAGTCCGCAAGGTATTCATTGAATGCATGGCGACAATTGGTCAGGTCGGTAATAATGATCATGAAAATATCAGTATCGGTAAAGCGGGACGCACCCGTTGGCTGGGTAAGACGCCCCATGTGCGTGGGGTTGTCATGAATCCGGTGGATCACCCGATGGGCGGCGGCGAAGGAAAGTCATCCGGTGGCCGTCATCCATGTACGCCTTGGGGTGTTCCAACCAAGGGACATAAAACAAGAAAGAACAAAAGAACGGATAAATATATCGTAAAGAGAAGAGGTTAAAAAAACGTGGCACGTTCGATCAAAAAAGGTCCTTATATAGAAGAAAGTTTGCTGACCAAGGTGAGAAAAATGGAAGCCGAAAGCAGCAAGAATGTAGTTAAGACTTGGTCGCGGCGTTCAACCATAACACCCGAGTTAATCGGATACACATTTGCGGTGCATAACGGGAAAAAATTCATTCCAGTTTATGTGACAGAGAATATGGTGGGTCATAAAATGGGCGAATTTGCACCCACTCGGACATTTTATTCTCATTCCGGTGATCGGAAAACAAAGGTTAAAAAGTAGTTATTGTCGCGCAAACGGACAGCCTTGGAGTTGATGAGATATGGAAGCAAAAGCAGTAGCAAAATATATTCGGATGTCGCCGCAGAAAGTTCGACTGGTTGTTGATCTGGTTCGAGGCAAGAAGGTGCGGGAAGCGCGAAATATCCTGCTTTACACCAGGAAGTACTCAGCGGGTATCGTTGCCAAGGTGTTGAAATCAGCGGTTGCCAACGCGGCGCAGAATCCTAATATTGACGAAAACACGCTTTACGTTAAAGAGATATTTGTGGACCAGGGACCGTCGTTGAAAAGATGGCGGGCCAGAGCCCAGGGAAGAGCGGCAGGAATTAAGAAGAGAACGTCACATATCACCGTTGTTGTGGATGAAAAGTAAGGAGGAACGATATTGGGTCAGAAGGTTAACCCGGTAGGATTACGATTAGGCTACATCAAAAAGTGGCAGTCCGTATGGTTTGCCGAAAAGAATTACAGTGGGATGTTGCTTGAAGACTTAAAGGTCAGAAATTACCTTAAGAAAAAGCTATATCATGCCGGTATTTCTCATATCGAAATTGAGCGGGCGGCGAATAAAGCCAAGGTGAATATTTATTCGGCCCGGCCGGGTGTCATCATCGGGAAAAAGGGATCGGAAATAGAAAAACTCAAAGCGGAAATTGAAAAATTTTCGCAGGCTGAAATTATTATCAATATTTTAGAAGTCCGAAAACCGGAAACGGATGCCCAGTTGGTAGCCGAGAATGTCGCCATGCAATTGGAAAGACGCGTGGCTTTCCGCCGCGCAATGAAGAAATGCGTCGGTTACGCCCTGAAATTTGGCGCCAAAGGCATTAAAATAACCTGTTCCGGGAGACTCGGCGGGGCTGAAATTGCCCGCTCGGAATGGTATCGTGAAGGACGTGTTCCGTTGCATACCCTGAGGGCCGATATCGATTACGGTTTTATTGAAGCTCATACGGCTTATGGTTTGATTGGAGTTAAAGTTTTAATTTTTCATGGAGAAGTGTTGCCCACAAAGAATGAAAAACAGTCATGAATCCAAAAGGAATTTTCTGGACCAGGGGAAATCGCTGTAAAGGACAACGGGAGTTTTAAATTATGTTAATGCCAAAACGGGTAAAATATAGAAAATTGCAGAAAGGCCGCATGGGAGGAAAAGCAACCAGAGGGGGTGCCATTGCCTTTGGCGACTATGGATTACAGGCGGCTGAATGCGGATGGGTTTCCGCAAGGCAGATCGAAGCTGCGCGTGTTGCGATGACGCGCTATGTGAAACGCGGTGGTAAAATCTGGATTCGGGTATTTCCGCACAAATCCATCACGAAAAAACCTGCTGAAACTCGAATGGGTAAAGGTAAAGGAGCGCCGGAAGGATGGGTAGCGGTGGTAAAGCCCGGATCGGTTCTCTATGAGATGGAAGGCGTAACCAAAGAAGTAGCCAAAGAGGCGTTTCGCCTGGCATCGCATAAACTGGCCATTTCGACAAAGTTTTTATCAAGGGAGATATCTGATGAAAATTAGTGAGGTCAGAGGTCTCGGTATTAACGAGCTTCAAATGAAAAATAGTGAATTGGCAGAAGAACTGTTTCGGTTGAAGATTCGGCATGCATCAGGTCAGCTCGAATCAACCGCGACGCTGGGCCGCCTGCGTAAGGACATTGCCCGTATCGCAACGGTGCTGAAGGAAAAGGAGGCCGCAGGTTAATATGGCTGAAAAAAGCAACAAACGCACGATTAAGGGCGTGGTCGTCAGTGATAAGATGGATAAAACCATTGTGGTGAAAGCCGAAAGATTGGTCAAGCACTCTTTGTTTCATAAATATATCCGCAGGCATGTTAAATACAAGGCCCATGATGAACAGAATCAATGTAAGATGGGGGATACTGTATTAATCATTGAGGCGCGACCGATGAGTAAAGACAAACGCTGGAGGATGCTGGAAATTCTGGAGAGAGCGAAATAGAAAATTGGCTTTCCAAGGCAAGTAGCTTGTTATAGTGGGGTTTATGTTATGATTCAGATGCAGACAATTCTAAATGTTGCCGACAATTCCGGCGCCAAGCGAGTCGCTTGTATTAAAGTGCTTGGCGGTTCGAAGCGGCGTTATGCGAGCCTGGGCGATGTGATCGTCGTTGCCGTGAAAGAGGCGATCCCGAATTCCAAAGTAAAAAAAGGCGATGTGATGAAAGCGGTCATCGTCCGCACCGTGAAAGAAGTAAGACGGCCGGATGGTTCTTATCTTAAATTTGATGACAACTCTGCTGTTCTCATTAGTAATCAGATGGAACCGATTGGGACAAGGATATTTGGACCTGTTGCCCGTGAATTGAGAGCAAAGCAGTTTATGAAGATTATTTCACTGGCGCCAGAGGTTTTGTAAGCCTGTTTTGAAGAGGGGAAAAATGAGTTTAGGCAGATTGAAAAAAGGAGACATGGTTAAAGTTCTTGCCGGTAAGGACAAAGGAAAGACCGGTAAGATTCTGAAAGCTATACCCGAGAAGAATAAAGTGGTCGTTGAAAAGATCAACGTGATCAAGAAGCATAAAAGACCCGATCAAAAAAGCAAAGGTGGTGTCGTGGAAAAAGAGGCGGCGATGGATGTCTCCAAGGTCAGCATTATTTGCGGTAAATGCAAAGAAGCGACCCGGATCAGAAATCGTATCCTTGAGGATGGCAAGAAGATTCGTATCTGCAGTAAATGTAATGATGTTATCGATGTGGGTTAAGAAAAAATGGCAAGATTAAAGGAATATTATTTAAAGACAGTCGTACCGGCTCTGGTCAAAGAATTCGACTACAAAAATCCCATGCAAGTGCCCAAGATGGAGAAGATTGTCGTCAATATGGGTTTGGGTGAGGCCATTTCTAATGTGAAAATTATTGATGGCGCCGTGCAGGAAATGGCGATGATTACGGGACAAAAGCCGGTGATCACCAAAGCAAAAAAATCCATTGCAACATTTAAACTCCGTCAGGGCATGCCGATTGGTTGTTCGGTCACTTTAAGAAAAGAAGTGATGTACGAATTTTTTGACCGTCTGGTGAACGTAGCATTGCCGAAAGTCCGAGATTTTCGGGGAATATCGCCCAGCGCGTTTGACGGCAGGGGAAATTATTCCATTGGTCTTCATGAACAAATCATTTTCCCGGAAATTGAATATGATAAAATCGAAAAGGTCAAGGGAATGAATATTACCATTGTGACATCGGCAAAGACGGATGACGAAGCCCGTGTGTTGCTGAAGTTGATGGGTGTCCCCTTCAAGAATTAAACGAGGAAGCTCCGGAGGAATTTCGCGTGGCAAAAAAGTCATTAATAGCAAAATCAAACAGGAAACCGAAATTTTCGGTCAGGGAATATAATCGCTGTCAGATTTGTGGCAGACCTCGAGCGTATTATAGAAAATTTGAAATGTGTAGAATCTGTTTGAGGAAACTTTCCTTACAGGGTGAGCTTCCCGGTGTGATAAAATCAAGTTGGTAATTTTAGTTTAAGGAGAAAAAGCATGGGGATGACTGATCCTATTGCCGATATGCTGACCAGAATTCGAAACGGGAACAAAGCTCGTTTCAAGCATGTCAATGTTTACATGTCGCAGATGAATATGAATATTGCCAAAGTTTTGAAAGCGGCTGGATATATCAACAATTATGATGTTGTGAAGGATGAAAAGGGCCATCCGATGCTGAAGATCACCCTTAAATATCCGGATGCAAAACGTACGGTGATTACCGACATCAAAAGAGTCAGCAAGCCCGGGCGCAGAGTGTACGTTGCTGCTGATAGCATTCCGAAAGTGCTCAATGGTTTTGGCATTTCAATTCTTTCAACTTCCCGCGGTGTTATCACTGATCAGGAAGCCAGAGAATCCAATGTCGGTGGTGAAATTCTTTGTAAAGTTTGGTAATTAAATTGATATTTTAAACGGGAGTTCTTGTTCATGTCGAGAATAGGTAAAAAACCGATCACTTTTCCCAAGAATGTAAAAATAAGCCAAAGTGACGGTATTGTTAAAGTCGAAGGGCCCAAGGGCACGTTATCTTCGAAATTGCCGAATGGCATTACGATGGTCGTTTCCGATAATAATTTGGCCATCGAGCGAGAATCAGATGATCGCCTTGTCCGGTCATATCATGGATTAGCCAGGACATTGATCAACAATATGGTAACCGGTGTCAGCACCGGATTTGAAAAGGGACTGGAAATATCCGGGGTCGGCTATCGTGCGGAAATTGCCGGATCGACTTTGAAACTTGTTTTGGGTTACTCAAGCCCTGTGGAATATACTATTCCCAAGGGAATCGATGTGAAAGTTGATAAACAGGTTAATCTCGTTGTTTCTGGAATTAATAAGGAACTTGTCGGCCGGGTGGCCTCGGAAATTCGGTCACTGAAAAAACCGGAGCCTTACAAAGGCAAAGGCATCAAATATGTAGGTGAGTATATTCGGCGTAAAGCCGGTAAGTCGGCAGGGGCTTAAATAAGATTAAAAAAATTATATTGCCTTAAAGAGGTGGAACATTGGCTTCCAAAAAGACACTAAAAATTAGAGATAAAAGAGAGAAAAGAGTAAGGGGCAAACTCACGGGGACATCGGAGCGGCCACGTCTTTCTATTTTCCGTTCGGACAAGCACATCTATGCTCAGGTGATCAACGATGCTCAGGGCACAACCGTTGCGACAGCTTCTACGCTGAGCAAAGAACTGGCTGGTAAACTCAAGGGGATCAAGAAAGTGGATGTGGCCAAGGAAGTGGGCAAGTTGATTGCAACACGTTTGCAAACCTTAGGCGTAGAAAAAGTCGTTTTTGATAGAGGAAGATTTCTCTATCACGGCCGCGTAAAAGCTTTAGCCGAGGCTGCGCGGGAAAATGGTCTTAAATTTTAAACTGAACTTAGTGTATAGAACTCATGATAAGGGAAGAATCGTTGGAAAAAAAAGAAATGAATGAGGGGGAGCTCCTCGACAGAGTGATTGCCATTAATCGTACGGCAAAAGTCGTTAAGGGAGGAAGGCGGTTTCGTTTCAGTGCGATTGTCGTGGTCGGTGACGGCCAGGGCATGATCGGAGCGGGTCTGGGTAAAGCGCATGAAGTTCCCGAAGCGATCCGCAAAGGGATGGAAATGGCCAAGAAGAATATGGTTAAAGTCGCGGTGGCCAATAAAACGATCCCTTATGAAGTTTTAGGAAAGTTCGGCGCAGGTAAAGTATTGTTAAAACCCGCATCAGAAGGGACTGGTTTAATTGCCGGCGGCGCGGTAAGAGCCGTTTTGGAGGTTGCCGGTGTTCATAATATTTTGACAAAATGCTTAGGTTCACACAATCCGCACAATTTGGTCAAAGCCACGGTAGAGGGGCTTTGCCAGTTGAAAGATCCGGCGGAAATTGCCGCTCAGAGAGGCAAGTAAAATAATTGATGAGGGTGTTTGTACAGTGGGCAAAATGTTAAAAATTAAAATGGTGAAAAGTGTCATTACCCGGCCGGAAAAGCAGAGAAAAATTATGCGTGGTTTGGGACTGAATAAATTAAACAGCACTGTGACTCTGGTGGATACCCCGGAGATCCGTGGCATGATTAATAAAGTGATCCACCTCGTTTCTGTGGAAGAGTCAAAGGAGTAGGCTATGGATTTGAGTTCTCTGAAAGCGCCCGCCGGAGCGACAAAAAAAAGGAAAAGAGTCGGCCGCGGCGATGCTTCCGGCCACGGAGGAACATCCGGAAAAGGTCATAAGGGCCAGAACGCCCGTTCGGGTGGTTATACGCGGGATGGTTTTGAAGGCGGTCAAATGCCCATGTCCCGAAGATTGCCGAAAAGAGGCTTCCGCAATCCGTTTCGGCAAAGTTACGTTGCTGTGAACCTGATGGATTTAAGTCGTATATTTGAAAAGGGCGCCGTCATTGATGAGACGGCAATTTTAGCGAGTGGACTTGTCAAGAAAAAGGGTGATGGCATTAAGATTCTGGCCAAAGGCAATATTGATTTTCCGGTTACTGTGAAAATGGCTAAAATCAGTTCAGTCGCAAAAGCAAAAATCACCGCTGCAGGCGGATCTGTTGAAGAGGTAATTTAAATTGCTAGAGGGATTAGGCGGCGTTTCTAAAATACCTGAATTGCAGAGAAGAATCTTGTTTACCATGCTTCTTTTGGCGGTTTACCGTGTCGGTGTATTCATTCCAACCCCCGGAATTGACAATATGGCATTGCTGGCGTTTTTTGAGCACGCAAAAGGATCGATGCTGGGATTGATGGACTTGTTTGCTGGCGGTGCGCTTCGCGGTTTTTCAATCTTTGCTTTGGGTATTATGCCCTATATCACCTCATCCATCATCATTAATTTATTAACGGTGGCTATTCCGCATCTGGAAAAACTCTCCAAAGAAGGTGAAAACGGACGCAGAAAAATTACACAATATACCCGTTATGGTACCGTCGGCCTAAGCATTGTTCAGGGATTCGGCATTGCATGGGGATTGCAACAGATGGCGTCTCCAACAGGGGCTCCGATTGTGCTCAATGCCGGCTGGCCTTTCATATTAATGACCATCATCACGCTGACATCCGGTACTGCATTTTTAATGTGGCTAGGTGAAACCATTACGGAAAAGGGAATCGGCAACGGAATATCCCTGATTATTTTTTCCGGAATTGTATGTAATTTGCCCGGGGCCATCGGCAGTACATTTCGTTTGTATTCGTCCGGCGAATTGCATTTTATTATATTAGTTTTATTGGGGGTATTCATGATCGCTGTGATTGGAGCGATCGTTTATGTTGAAGCGGCACAAAGAAGAATTCCGGTGCAATACGCCAAGAGAATCGTGGGCAGGAAAATGTATGGCGGACAGACAACCCATTTGCCCCTCAAGATTAATTCCTCCGGCGTTATCCCGCCGATTTT
>ENA-UOWG01002931-UOWG01002931.1-activated-sludge-metagenome-genome-assembly--contig:-NODE-2931-length-13661-cov-5.177128_pt1 | contig 13661 bp, 11 predicted proteins | sample MGYA00238147_ERZ761563 | MGnify/ENA primary metagenome ERZ761563 (study PRJEB28884, sample SAMN05720216) | anaerobic digester metagenome | isolation source: active sludge of municipal... | reverse complement strand
TTCCGATCTCAGGTGATCCCCCGAGAACGGGGACAATTTCATGCTCCAGCCATTGAGGAGCGAGTTGCCCGCCAACGGCTTGCCCGCCATGTAGGCGATCTCGAATCCCAGGCGGGCCAGGAAGAAAATGGCCAGGAAGAGGGCAAATACGGCCGGCAGCTTATTCTTCATTCTCGAAATCCCTTCTGTGGGTCACGAGCTTCATCCCCAGCCCCAGCAGCATGATGAGCATGAAGGCGTTGGCGGGGACACGCAGGGAAAAATCGAACAGGGAGTGGAAGAACGCGGCGAACATCGCCGTCAGTACTCCCAGGACCATGGGCTTCACTTCAGGGTGGCGCCTGGCGATCCACATCCGCAGCAGGGAGAAGGCCAGCAGCGCGAGCAGGGCGAGGAAAACGAGGAAGGCCAGTATTCCCATGTCGGACAGGCTCTCCACGAACTCGTTGTGGGCGTGGTTCACCCAGCCGGATTCCTTGCCGTACAGGAAATAGGCGTACTTGAAGGTTCCCAATCCGGTCCCGAACAGGGGAAAATCGGTGAACATGCGCAGGCCGTTGGCCCAATAGTCGAGCCGGCCGCCTTCGATATAGCTGCCGGAGAGGAACTTGTTGAGCGTATTCTGCAAGCCCACGAAAACTGCGAACAAGGTCGCCAGGATGAACACCAGCCTGAGCTGCTTCTGCAGGTTGAAATGGACCCGCATATAGACCGACATCTGAGCGAAGAATAAAACGGAAAGGACGAGCACCGCGATGCCCGAGCGGCAGCCGGTCAGGTAGATGCCCCCGGCCAGCAGCACCGCGATGAGGAACAGCGTGATCACATGGCGGTCGTCGGCGACGTGAAGGATCTTTTCCCGCCAGGGCTGGCCGGGATCGAACAGGTGCAGCCTGGCGAAGAGCAGCCCCAGAGCGACCGGGAACAGCAGTTCCAGGTAAAAGGCGAAATGGTCGGGGTTGTAGATCGTGCCCCGCAGGAACTGGGGCACATGGTCGTCTTTCAGGAAGAACAGGAAGAATTTCCCGTTCCCCTGCCCCAGCTTGAGCAGGGCGAAGATCACCTGGAAGGCGGCCGAGAACAGGGCCGTGTTCATGAGCAGGACCATGTCCTTCTTGTCCCATTTCACGCGCAGCAGGGCGACCAGGAACAGGGCGTAAACGAGGAAGCGGGCCAGGGCGAGGAACGTCTCGGCCGGGATGATGCTCAGGGCATGGAACGCCGGCAGAGAGCCGTTCAGCTCGAGCAGGACCCGCGTCAGGCTGGGCGAAAGGATCTTCAGCAGGAAGGAAGGCAGGGGAACAAGCTGGAAGGCGATCAGGGCGAAGAACGCGACCGCCAGCAGGCGCAGTCGCCGCTGGTAGAGGAAGCGGAACGGATCGCTCTCGCCGCGGAAGACCAGGAAGGCGAAGAGCGCGTACATGAGGAAGCACAGCGGCTCCCATGCCCCGCCCAGCGAGCCGAAGGGCAGCGGAGCAGCGAGAACGAGGACCTGCAGGAATGTTCTCAGCCGGGCGCTGCTCATGAGCCCTTCTTCCCGAAGAAGCCGAACAGCTTGCGTCCGCTTCTTCTTCCCCCCGGCTCGCCGATGTCCGGGATCCCCTCGTCGGCGATGATGGCCTGCGGGATCCCGTCCAGCAGGAGTTCGATCTTCTCCTTGTCGATCATCGGCAACAAGGCGGGGACATAAGACAACTCCGGCGCGCGCTTTTCCAGGTCATGGGCGTCGGAAGCGATGACGTGGACCAGGTTGTCGTGTAGCAGCCCGAAGGCGCATTCCCGGGCCGCGTTCCCGAAATCCCCCCTCAGGCTGCCGCCGTTGACCTGGCACAGCGCGCCGGTCTCGACCAGGTCCCTGAGGATGCCCGGGGAGCGCTGGATCTCGGAGTTGCGCTCAGCGTGGGAAATGACGGGGATAAAGCCCTCGTTCAGGATATTGTAGACGAAATCCCGGCTGTGGGCATAGACGTAATCGTGGGGGAATTCCAGCAGGAAATACGAGCCGTTGTTGATGGTCAGGACATCCCGGTTGTCCTTCAGCTGCGGGATGATCTCGGAGGTAAAGAAGACCTCGGCGCCGGAAACGATCGTGACCCCTAGGTTTTCGCCCTCCAGCCTCGACCGCCACGCCTTCCAGCTGCGCCGCAGGACGTCGAGGTCCCTGTAGGCGCACAATGCGGAACCGGCATGGGGGGTCGCTACCAAGGTTTTGATCCCGTCGTTTTTAGCATGCCGCAACATGGCCACGGACGTCTCGTTGTCCTTGGCGCCGTCGTCCACCCCGGGAAGATAATGGCCGTGCAGGTCGATCATGCCTTCTCCCCCTTTTCTTCCTCCTCGGCGTACTCCCCGTACTTGTACTGGTAGGAGGTGTAGGCGTAGGCGTAGCGGCGCAGGTTGACGTTGTTCAGGATCAGGCCCAGGATCTTCAGGTTGTACTTGCTGATCTCATCCTTGGCCTTTTCGATCGCCTTCCTCGGCGTGTGGCCGCCCCAGGTCACCAGCAGGACGCCGTCGGCGTGCTCGCCCAGCAGCAGGGCGTCGGATATGCCCATCAGCGGCGGCGCGTCGATGAAGATGAAGTCGTAATGGTTGCGCAGCCCGGCCAGCATCTCCTTCATGCCCTTGGAGATGATCAGCTCCACGGGATTGGGCGGGATGGGGCCCGCGGGGATGATGCAGATGTTCGGCGCCCCCGGGTAACGCAGGATGGCCTCCTCGATCTTGATGCGGCCGACCAGGAACGAGGAGATGCCGGCGGTGTTCTTCAGGCGGAAGATCTTGTGCAGCCGCGGCCGGCGCAGGTCGCAATCGATGACCAGCACCTTCTTCCCCAGCTGCGAGAAGGCGACGGCCAGGTTCATGGTGGTCACAGTCTTCCCTTCCTGGGGCAGGGCCGAGGTGACGACCATGACCTGCGGGGGGTGGCCGGGCGTCGACAGCAGCAGCGAGGTGCGGATGTTGCGGTAATGCTCGGCGAACGACGATTCGGGCTCGCGGAGGTTGACTAGTTCGATGGTCTTCAGCCTGTCCTCGATCTCCTTTTTCCTTTGGTTCGAATAATAGCTCTGATAAGTGGAGTGCCTGGCTTTCACGCCCAGCATCGGGACGTATCCCAGCGCCGGCAGGCGCAGCAGCTTTTCGGCCTCCTCCGGGGACTTGACCGTGTTGTCGAGGTAATTCAGGGCGAAGATCAGGAACAGCCCGCCGCCCAGCCCGAGCATGAGCGCCATCAGGATGGTCTTTCGCTTCTGCGGCGAGAACGCCTTCCTGGGGATCTCGGCGCGGTCGACGATCTTGATGTTCGAGGTCTGTAGCCCCTCCAGCCGCGAGCTCAGCATCGACTCCTTCTGCTTGCGGGTGAGGAAGTCGAGGAGGTTGCGCATGTTCTCCACCTCGATCTTCAGGCTGTTGTAGTAGATGGCGTTGGCGTTGCTCGACACCACGCTCCCCTTCTGCTGGTTCAGCATCTCCTGCAGGTAGGTCTCCTTCTTCAGCGCAGCCTGGTATTCCGCCTCGGCCTGGTTCAGCACCTTGCGCGCGACGTCGGCCGTCTCGTCAACGATCCGCTTCTGCAGCCCCTCCAGCTGCGTTTTCAGGCGCTGCATCTCCGGATACGAGTCCTGGAAGATCTGCGACTTGCGCTTGTACTCGGACTCCTTGGCCGAATACTCCTGCTTCAGGTTCTGGATCAGGGAGCTGGCGCGTACCTCGGAGTAGTTGTCGTAAGCCTTGCCCCTGAGCTCGCGGTAGGTGGCCTCACGGTTGACGCGATCGATCTGCGCCGCCGTGTAGGCCGCGTTCAGGTCGGAGAGCTTCTGCACCACCGTGCTGTCCTCGCCGCGGATGTAATAGAGCTCCTTGCGCTTGCCGTACTCCTGCAGCTCCTGCTCCTTCTGCGCCAGCGAGCGGCGCATCTCCTCGATCTGGGCCGTGAGGAACTCGGCCGCCTGCTGCGTGGACTCGGCCTTTATCTCCAGGCTGAACTCGATGAACTTGTCGAACAGCGTGTTGACCGAGCTGGCGGCAAGGCGGGGATCGGGAGAGACGAAAGTGACCTCGAGCAGCCGGGTCTCCTCGATGCCGTTCACGCCGATGCTTCCCAGGAAAGCGGAGACGGCGCCCGACATGCGCTCCTCGTTATCCGGCCCGCCCTTCCCCGCGGCGGTGTGCGGCTCCACCTTGTTATTTTCCTTTGCGGGCGGCTGGGAACCGGGGAGGCGCTCCAATTCCTCGATCACCTTCCGGGCCAGGGAGCGGCTGGTCAGGACCTGTTTCTGCGTGTTCAGGTATTCATTCATGAAGTCGGCGTCGAAACCGCTGAACTGGTTCAGCAGCTCCAACTGGCTCCGGCCTTCCTTCTCGATCAGGAGGACGCCCCGGGCCTTGTACAGCGGGGTCTGTAGCTGGACGCGGACCAGGGCCGCCAGCAGGACGAAGCCGGCGAAATAGTAGATGATCATCCGCCGCTTCTTGACCATCTCCCAGATCTCGTGGAACTGGATCCCTTCTTCCTGCGGCAGGTCCTGGTTGTCGGTTGGCAGCGCCATGGTGGATGGTTTCCTCAGAGTATGCTTTCGGGGACGAAGACCACGTCAAAAGCCTGCAGGGCGAAGTCCCTGCGATCGCCGCTCAGGATATCCTTCACGTCCACGTAGATCTTTTTTTCCCTGCCTTCCTCGCTGCGGGTGACCAGCACCTTGCCGCGGCGGGCGCGGTCGGTGAAGCCCCCGGCCTGGGCGATGGCGCGCAGCAGGGTCACCTGGTCGGAGCCCATCTTCATGCGCACGGCGCCCGGGTTCTTGACCTGGCCGAAAACGTAGATGTCGAGGAACTGGCTGCCCGGGACATTGATGATGTCGCCCGGGAAAACGGGGATGTTGTACTTGGGATTAGCCTTGAGCAGCAGCTCATCCATCTTGATGGTCAGCGACAGCGACTGCCCGTTCTTGAACTGGCGGAAGATGACCACCGTGTCGCTTGCCTCCCCGCTCAGGCCGCCGGCCATGGAGATCACCTGCAGCAGGGACTGCCGGCCGATCAGTTCCTTCTGCCCCGGTTCCTTGACCGCGCCCATGATCGAGATCTTCTTGCTCTGGAACTCCTTGATGAAGATGGTCACCTCGGCGTTCTTCAGGTAGTTCTTCTCCAGTCGCGCCGCGATCTGCTTTTCCAGCTCCAGCCGGTTCAGCCCCTCGGCCTTGACCTCGCCCAGGAGCGGCAGGTTGATGTTCCCGTTCTCCGACACGCGCACGGTGATGTTGAGCTCGGGAACCTCAAACACAGAGATCTGTAATAGGTCCTTAGCTCCGATCTGGTACTCATATGTCTGGTCAGTGGCAGGATTGGTCTGGGCACTTAATGAACACAGGAACCGATTGCTCAGTGTTAGTGTTAGTGTTAGTGTTAGCAAGGCACTAAAACGAATGCCGAACCTTTTTTTCTTTCCATATTTAGTCATCTTGCTGCTCCTGGCACCTGAGCGCGATCATTCCGCTCGTTCCCAATACAATCATCAAGTTCTTGTTTCATTGCCTATTCCTAATTTTCCTTGCTCTCTTCATTGCCCGCTACTAACACTAACACAAACACTAACACTAATAGTTCGCTGTTCTTAGAATTCATAAGACAAAAACCCTCCCCAAAAGCTGCGCGTATAGTCGAGCTTCATCACGTCGGACGTCAGCCGATAAACGTTATAGGACAGGCCGATCGACGTCTTGCCGATGAAGGGAACGGCCAAGTGGTACTCTTGCTGGCGGATGCGGTCGTTTCTCGTCAATGCCAGGTCAATGAACGAATGGTACTTCAGGCGGCCGTCGCGATAACTCCCCCCGGCCTTCAGGAAGCGGGTCAGATACACCTCGGCGCCGCCTCCGAATGAATAATCGTCATAGAATATGTCAGACTCATAATAAGAGAACCGGGTGGCGATCTCATAAAAGACATTCAGGCGCACGCGGTCGGCCAGTGTGAAGCGTACATCGCCGCGGCCATTGGCTCGCTGTGTGTCCTGGAAGAGCGGATTGTCGGGCTGGAAACGCTTGATCCCGATCTGAAAGCTTCCTTTCAGCGCTCCGATCTCGGGAAACTGAACGCCCAAAGCCAACAGCTGCGCTTTCGTATTCCGATCCAGGCTTTGCTCGAACTTGTAGTCAGTCCGCTCATACTTGGCATAGATGACCGTCTCGGTAAAGACGGGCTTGTTCAGCCTCAGGCCGATCGTGTTTTCCCTGTGGTTCAGCCGTTCAGCCAGGTTGTAGCTGCCAAAATATGGATCTTCCTCATAATCAAGCTTATTGAAGGAGGCGTAAGCAGTCACGAAAATGCTGCTTCGCTTGCCGATGTCGACTTCGGTCGACCACTGATTTTCACTGTAGTGATAGGGTCGACTGAATTCGAGCTGCGGGCGCTGGTAAAGATCATGCTGCCTGAAACCGCCTTTTATGTTGAAGGACCCGGCATAACTGTATACCGAGGCCTCGAAGCGGTTGCTCCAGGTCCTGTATTCCTTGTTTTTCAAATAGAACGAGTAAATGGGCAGGTCTTCGGCCTCAAGGATGAATCGGTTGGCCGCTATCGCCGACGTTCGCAAACCCAGCCCGATGTCCCCTGTCCAGTCCGGGTGCTCCTCTTCCTGGTACGTGTATATGCTGCTGGTATAGCCCACGTTCTGCAGCACCATCAGCGGAGTCAGGTACAGGAAGCCCAGCTTCCATTTCGCTTCGGCAATGACTCTATCCTTGACCTTGAAAAAATCATCAGAGCGAACGCTCAGTGTTAGTGTTAGTGTTAGTGTTAGGAAGAGAAGAAACCTTCGCAACCACTTGCCGGAGTTCATGATAATGATTTGGCCAGGCCGCGGAGCATCTTGCTGATATCGTCGCATTCCTTCCGCAATTCATCATATTGGGCAGCATCTATATATCCGAGATCCCGCCCCAATAATAAATGGTATTTTAACTCACCCGCCGACCCATTGGCAATACCCACGAACTGCCTGTATTCGCCGGAATTGTTGCGATGGCTTCCCTCCATCAAATTGGCCCCGATCGATGCTGCCGCTCTCCTGATCTGGCTGACCAACTCCCATTTCTCATGGGACGGAAAGTGTTTTGTGACTTTATTCAATTCAAGGGTCAGCTTATGGGCCTTGACGAATACGTTCAGGTCTTCGGGGTTGAGCACCTTATCAGTCATTATGTGTTAGTGTTAGTGTTTGTGTTAGTAACAGCAATAGATCGACTCTCTAAAGAAACTGACTTAGATCTACGTAAGCGAAAACCCTTTGGGAATATATCGTTTAAGATTTCTTCGCTAACACAAACACTAACACAAACACAAAGAGTTCGTAGCCCTTATTTACCAGTAGGCGAGGTTTCCTTCTCAATGATCTTGATCGTCCCGTACGTTATGCCCGCCGTGACGGCGCCGATCAGCGCCCAGCCGCAGGGCGTGATGAAGAAGCACTTGGGCGAGCTGCAGCGCACCAGGTAGCCGGGCTGGTCCTCGGGCTTGGGCAGGGTGAAGCAGGCCATCTGCTTCTTGGGCTCGATCTTGACCAGGGCGTCGACATTGTACGGCTTGTCCTTCCACTGAATGCCCACGGCGTAGGTGCCGGGGAGAAGGTTCTCGATCTTATAGGCGCCGTTCTTCTTGGTTTTCTCGGACTGATAGGTCCTTTCGGTCGTGGTCTCGCGCAGGAGGACGATGGCGTCGCCCAGGGGCTTCTTTCCGTCGTCGGCATAGACGAAACCGTTCAATTTGCCGACCTTGTTCTCCTGAGCAATGGAAGCCAGCGGGGCTAGGGTGAACAGGAACGCAAACAGAACCATCAGGCAGGCGCTTTTTCTGATGGAGTTTTTCATTTTCATAGTCCTCCGCGATTCATTAGCTACCATTATATCTCATTTTTCCCCAATTTCAAGTAGGGGAACATTTTTTACTATTTTCCTGATAAAGGGCCTTGGCAAAGGAGAAAAATATCATAGCTGTATGTGATAGAAGAACTGGGTGGTATTGATAGTAGTAGTGGCAGGAACAGCATCAACAGCCCTATGTGTTTGTGTCAGTGGTGTTAGTGTTTGTGTTAGCAACAGCAAAGACTGAGTGACAGTGTCAGTGACAGTGCCAGCAAGAAGGGAAAAGTGGTAGAGAGATAGAGTGGTAAAGTGGTAAAGTAAGAAATGACCCTGGGAGATTTCCTGCATGGCTGCTGCTCTTACTCTTTCCCACTTTACATCTCTACAACTAAGCGTCTTGCCAGTGTCAGCAAGAACGGTCAGCCACTGAATAGAACTCTTCAGCATCCAAGCGAATTGGCCTTCGCTACGTCGGACGTCGAACTTCGAACGTCGAACCTTGAAGCATCTGCAAGGAATTATTTGTTCTCAATAGCCCTGGAGCCCTTGATCTGCTCCATCAGCTCCATGATCTGGTGAATATGCTCCGGGTTCGTGATCTTCTGCGCCCACTTCTCTCCCTCCTTGAGGTTTCCCTGCTTCAGGTATGAGAAAGCGAGCATGAATGAGGCATCCCCATTGATCTCCTCCGGCAGCGGTCCCGAGATCTTTCCCAGGCGCCCAAGGCAGCGTTTGAAATCGCCTTTCCGGAACGCCAGGAATCCTTCCAGGAAGCGGAGGCGCGCTTCGTCGCCCGACATTTTCGCCAGGATTTTAACCTTCGCTTCGGCTTCCGGCAGCTTCTTGATCTTCAGAAGATCCCACGTTTCGTAGAAAAGGTTGAGGAACGGCACCATCCCCGGCTTCGCCCCTGGCTGGGAGATGTATTGCAGGGCCCGGGTCATAATGACCAGGTCGCGCTCGATTTCCTTCGGCTTTTGCGCCTTGGAGAATTCGTCTTTCCCCAGCACCGATTCCACCTTTTCCAGGATGGCCTGGGCCTCCCCTATCGCCCCTTTCCGGTAACGCGTCAGCGCATAATACGAATAAAGCTCCAGGACGTATTCCCTTTCATCGAGCAGTCCAAACTCGGCGAGTTTGAAGCTCTCGAGCGCCTCGTCATACTTGCCGGCATGGAATTGCTGCTTGCCTTCATTCAATAAATTCGAATAAAACGGGTCGGCGGCATAGGATATTGAAGCGACTCCGATCGAAAGAATGATCATCCAGCGAATCCTTCGAAGCATTATTTCCTCCAATCTTGTTTCATTCTATCCCAAAGGTCCTTCGCCGTAAAGCTTAGGTAGATTTTTGGATGAGGCAATGAGGTTTTGCGGAGTTTGAGACGCAGGAAGCTGGCCCGACCAGAAAAAGATCATCCTTTGCATCCGCTCCTCTCTTCCCCCTGTTTGCCCTCCCTGCTCGCGGTTTCGGTGGATATCATTTGCTTGCCGGCTCTCATTTTTCCCCATGCGATGCGGGCAAGAAACCTCAGCCACTGGCTTGGCTTGTCCATCAGCGGCAGCAGCAGGCGCTTCTTCACCTTCGCGATCGAATCCCCATCCATGCGGTAAATGGGATAACGGCCCGGATCAATGTGTTTTTCCAGGTAAAGGCGCCTGACTTTTCCAGGCCGCAAACGGGACAGAACCCCGGCGGGGATGGATGCGCCATGCTGAAGCTGGGCGGCCTTCAGACAATAGAAAGCGATCGCCCTGGCTCCGGCCCTGTCTGTGCGCTGCAGGAATGACGGCCAATCGACGCTTCGTCGCTTCACCAGCAGGGCGATGTCAAGAATATGTTTTTTTTCGATGACCTTGAAATAACTGGTTCCCATGTGGAGGCAGAGTTGCAGAAGCAAGTCCTCCGTCCCCAATCCCAGGGCGTTCGTTTCGCCGAAAACAAAGGATTCCGCCCTGGCGAAAAGGCCTTTCCAGTCGATCGGAAAGCGGTCGTGGCCGCTCAGCCAGCGATGGAGTTCAATGGTCACCCCTTGTGGCGAGCGATATTCCCAGTGCTTGAAGTCATCCTGCACTTTCGGGCTGAATGTGGCGAACTCCAGGGGCTGGAAACCATTCTCCGCTAGCACCGTGGCAGCCTTGGAAAAATCCTCCGGCTTGACCAGCAGGTCCAGGTCGCAGTACGTGCGCTGGATCGGGGATTCGTAGATCGTGTTTCCCAAGTGGGGACCCTTTAATAAAATGGGGACGATGCCTGCATCGCCCAGTATCTCATTGGTCTTCCCGAAAGCGATCTCCGCGCGGAACTGCTGGGCCCGGATCACCAGTCGGACGGGATCGTTGGTTATGCGGGTTTCAATCGCCATGAGCCGGTTGGATCCAATGACCATCAGGGAATGATCTAGCGCCCGCCCTGATCGAATGCTTCGATCGTCTTGACCATGAATTCGATCACATCGGCGCTCTCCGCGAGCATCCTCTCTCTTCGCTTCTGCCATTCATTTCGGATCTCATTCCCAGCCGATAAAAAGGATCCTGCGGTCTCAAGGGCGCCGCGGAGATCACAGCGCGGATAGGACTGCAGCAGGCCGTATCGGCCTTCCAGGTCGGAAAGGTAGCCGGGCCGCAGATCGCTGACATGGACCGTGGGCACTCCCAGGACGGCACCTTCGGCGGCCATGGTTGCCCCTTCGCTGAATACGAGGGATGCCGCCGCCATCACGTGATGGATCTTTTCGGGGGGAACAGCCAGCCGCAGCGGCTCCAATTCGGACGGCAGGTGATCCTCAGCCGAAATGACCACTCGAGCTTTCTTGGACAATTCCTCCACCACCCGGTTCAACCCGGCCGCTCCGATCCCGTCGTGCCCCAGGTCATGGAGCGCCCTCCAGGCTACGATTCTAAGCAGAATCAGCCTGTCGGCCGGTCCCAATCCAAGCCCGCTTCGGATGGAAGCATCAGGGAGAAAACGACGTGGATGGAGATAAGCCAGTTCATAATAGCCCGCGAACCTTTGCATGGGAAAAGCAAATTCCTTCCGGAAGCATTCGGGCACGGCGACGGCGGAAGCCGATCGCAGGTAAATCCTCTGAACGATCGGGTTTTCCTCGGTATCATCGAATACGACCATGGGAATACGGCACATTCCCGCCACGTGAGCCAGGTAGGGCGATCCGAAACTAAGCAGCAGATCGGGCTTCAGGCTCCGCGCCAGACGGAACAGATGAAGGTCGGCCTTGATCAGGTAGGCGAGCTTGCCCAGGCGACCCTCTCCCCCCCTGCCGCGGCTTTCTCCCCGCAAGCCCAGGGCGCGGCACAGTTCGCCTATACGCTCGCGCTCGCGGTAGCAAAAATGGACGTCGTGGCCCCTCGCCTGCAGTACCGGAGCCAGCTTTCCCATAATATGAGCGTTTTTTGGATGCCCGATATCGGCCAATATCCTCATCTTCCTCAGGATCAGAACATGAATCCCCTGGACCTGAAAAAAACGATATAGATCCAATATGTAACGCTCAGCAATGAAAACTGGGCGAGCAATGGATACCTCGCAATGCCCAGGCCCGTGATTTCTTCACTTAAAGCCAGCCAGACGAAAGGCAGGCAAATGAAAATATGGGAAGCGGCCAGTCGCGAACTCAGGGTGAACGCGGCGACCAAGCCAAGAAGAACATAGACCATGACTTGATGGAAACCCTGTCCCTTCCGGGACAGCAGGATGCATAATGATGCCAGGCCGCCTAAAATGAACACGAACATGGTGATCTTGTAAGGGATCCCGGTGAAAACCGCCAGTTTAACAGCCAGCTGGGACGTGATGCCGGTCATCACGGACGGGCCGTGCGCAAAGGAATGCTCGGGAATCGCCACCCAGAGGAGGGGCAGAAGAAATATCAGAACGGTATTCCGAAGGCAAAGGATTCGTTTCCAGTGGGCGATCACCAGGCAGATTAAAGCCAGCCCCAAGGTTGCTAAGACTGCGTTCAGATGCTCAAAAGTAGGGTGGAGAGAGTGGGACGCGAAATTGGGATGCACGAATCCTCGCCATTTCCAGAACAGGAAGGCCGCCGGAAGCAGGAAGAGCGCCTTCTGCAGAACCAGCTTGGCGAACACAACATGGCTGATCTCCTTGCGGCTGAATCCGACAACCTCGTGGAGCAGGACTGCCCCGACGACGGCAAGCAGCCATTGCTGGGACAGCACCGCCATTCCAAACAGAAGGTGGGCCGGGGGCATTGCGTGTTTGGGTTTGAAGAAGTACAGATATAAACCGGCCAGGGCAAACAGGATCCCCCAGTTGTACATCAGATAAGTAAACGATGCTTTGATTAGATATGGATTCAAAACGAACAATGCAGTCAGGAAATCCGGAGAATAGCTGATCCTCACCGCGATCGATCGAAAAACGAACACGGCCGCCAGAAAAATCGCCAGATTCAACAGCCGTAACGATTCAAGGGAGGGGAATAACCGCAGGACCTGGTTCCCAAAGAAATAGGGCAATGGCGGATATGCGCTGGAATAAGAAGATTGCCCGGATAATGTCATCCCCGGAGAGATATTCCGCGCCAGCGGAACGTGGTACATCTCCTCATCGTGAATGGGCGGAGTGATGAAGATCGCGACCAGGCTTGCGGCCAAGATCACAATGAGGATCGAATGAAAGACGAAAGGGGGCAAACGATCCGGTTCATTCATCCGGAATGACCTGGCAGACGGCCAGGCCCTCTCAGGAGCTCTTTGCGTGATGGAAAAAGATGTTGTTCAAAGCCTTGAAAAAATAGACGATATCCGTCCGCATGGGGCGCATGGCATATCGTTGAAGATACTTTCTTTCAGACTCCCATACTTTCATGATCCCCTCCGGCATGTCGGCATAGTATGGCGGGATCAGCCCTGGCTTGAATTTTATCCGTTCTTTCCGAAGATCTTCCGGGTAAGTCCTGAAAAAAGTTTCCGATAAGGGCCGGACTCCGACCAGCTTTAAGTCCCCTTTCAGCCAGTTCGCCAGCATGGGCAACTCGTCGATCCAGGTCTTTCTAAAGAACCTTCCCCAGGAGGTGATGCGAAAATCGTCCTTTATCTTCCCCGAATCCTCAAGCTTGTGCTTGTCGAAAATGTACTGATGCAGATACTCAGCGAAAGGGTGCATGGTGCGAAGCTTGAAGATAGACAGGATCTTGCCTCCTTTGCCAAGGCGCCTCTGGCGGAAAATAGGGCCATAAGAAGGTCGTGGATCAGTGCGAGGTTCACCCGTCTTTTTTGCAATGAAGTAGTAAACATTGTTGATTGGGCTCAGGCCGATGACCTCAAATCCACAGTAATACAGCCGGCCAAGGACTTCGGTTCGCGAAAAGACCCTTTTTTTTCCATGGGAAATGGAGAAATAAATATGCTTCAATCCCGGCAGCTTGGGCATGATGCGCTTATAGAAGAAATCGATGAAATAAAAGACTCGGGCAAACCAACCTGGAAATTTGCCGAAGATCCTTTGTTTTCGCTGATCCAGTGACTCAAAGCAACCCGCTAGCACTCCTCCTTTTCTTAGCTTTCTGTTTAAAGATATGAATACCTGGTTGACGTAGCGAAAATTGTTCACCCTCTCGAAATTGAAGAAGAATGTCAGGGAGTCATCTTCCATTATCTCGATATTGTCCGTGGTATCGGCGAACATGAAACTGGAATGGAGGATATCGAATCGTCTCAGATCCAGATATTTCTTAAGAAAATCATAAACCTCTTGATATTTTTTCAGAAAAAGCCGTTCAAGTTTGTTTCTTAGGATCTCCTGAGCATCCTCGCT
>ENA-UOWG01002930-UOWG01002930.1-activated-sludge-metagenome-genome-assembly--contig:-NODE-2930-length-13662-cov-4.659881_pt1 | contig 13662 bp, 13 predicted proteins | sample MGYA00238147_ERZ761563 | MGnify/ENA primary metagenome ERZ761563 (study PRJEB28884, sample SAMN05720216) | anaerobic digester metagenome | isolation source: active sludge of municipal... | reverse complement strand
GCGACCTCGGGCCGGTCTACGGTAAACAGTGGCGGCGCTGGGAAACCGCCGACGGCCGCGTCGTGGACCAGATCACCCAACTGGTGAGCAGCCTCAAGAACAACCCGGATTCGCGGCGCCACATCGTTTCCGCGTGGAACCCCGGCGACGTGGACAGCATGGCGCTACCGCCCTGCCACTGCCTGTTCCAGTTCTACGTTGCCGACGGCAAACTGTCGTGCCAGCTTTATCAGCGCAGCGCCGACATCTTCCTCGGCGTCCCGTTCAACATCGCTTCCTACGCGCTGCTGACCCTGATGCTGGCGCAAGTCTGCGGCTACCAGCCCGGCGAATTCGTGCACACCTTCGGCGACGCCCACATCTACAGCAACCATTTCGATCAGGCCAGGCTGCAGCTTTCCCGCACACCACGCACCCTGCCGACGATGTGGATCAACCCTGCGGTCAACGACATTTTTTCCTTCAAATTCGAAGACTTCCGGCTCGACGGTTACGACCCGCATCCGCACATTGCCGCCAAGGTCGCGGTCTAGCCATGATCCTCGGCGGCGACCTCGGCGGCACCAAAACCCTGCTGGCGCTGGCCGAGAAGGATGCGGCCGGCAGCATCCGCATCGTCCGCCAGCAACGTTTCGCCAGCGCCGACTACCCGACCTTCGATGCGTTGCTGGACGAATTTCTCGCTGACCGCCCATCGATCGCCGCCGCCTGCTTCGGTGTCGCCGGGCCGACCGATGGCCAAAGCGCCAAACTGACCTACCTGCCATGGTCACTGGTAGCCAGCAATTTGGCTCGCCGCTTCGCCATACCGAAAGTCTCGCTGGCCAACGATTTTGCCGCCGCCGCCCATGGCCTGGCGCTGGTCGATGCCGAAAATATCGTCACGCTGTGCGCCGGCCAGCCGATCGACCATGCGCCGCGCGTCATTCTCGGCGCCGGAACCGGACTCGGCGTCGCCGGACTTGTCTGGCAAGGTGACCGCTACCGCATCATCGCCGGCGAAGGCGGGCACATGGGCTTTGCGCCGCAGACCGCCGAACAGGGCGAACTCTGGCGCTGGCTACTTGATCAGAACGGCCGTGTGACCACTGAAGATATCGTCTCCGGCCCCGGCCTGGCGCGGATTTATGCATTTTTTGGCGGTCGACCACAACGAGCGGACGAAATCGGCAGCGCCGCCCTCGTCGGCAGCGACCCGCTCGCCGTGAAGACCTTGCGCCTGTGGCTTGAATGCTACGGCGCTTTCGCCGGCGACCTCGCGCTGCATTGGCTGGCCCGCGGCGGGGTCTATCTGGCCGGTGGCATCGCCGCCAAGCTGCTGCCCGGCAGCGATGCCGAACCCTTCATCGACGCTTTCCTGGCCAAGCGCGAGCACCGCCACCTGGCGCAGGACATGCCGGTCCACCTGATCACCGATGAAACGCTGGGCCTCCGGGGAACGCTGGCGCTCGCTGCCGGCTAAGCGCGCAATCGCCCCATGCGGGGCGCCGACCGCTATTCGAGGTGGGCAATCGCCGGCAGGAAAACCTCGGTCACCAGCACTTTTTGCCCGCCGAGGCGATGCCACGAGCGCCGTGCCCACAGGTATTTTCCGTGTTCACCGTGCTCCGCCGCCCGGCGGAACAACGGATGTCGCGCATCGAGCCGGCAGTATTCGATCATCCCGCGCCGGATACCTGGCCAGGAAAACAGCAGCGAGCCCAGCGAACGGCTGCCGAGGCGCGCCAGCCAGCGTGTGAGACGGCCTCTGCCGGCGGTCGACAGCGTGGTATGGGCAAAAATCACTGGCACCCCGTCACATTCCAGCACTACCTCGCGAACCCAGGCATTGCAGTGGCCCGGCGCCTCGTCGGCCAACGGCGCCGCCTTGCCGTAACTCAGGACGCGCACGCGAAAATCGCGGCATGCCGCCTGGCAGCGCGCCGTCAGCGAACCCGGCTCGATGAGCCAGCCGCGCAGAACCCGATTCACATCCCAAGCCACAAGGCGCGGATGCCAATGGCTGCGGGCCATTATTGCGGACGCGGCGCTTTGTCGAGGCCGCCCAGCCTGACACCGGGTTTCAGCCCGCGTTGCGCGAACCAGCCGAGATTCATCTCCAGCGCATAGCGGGCCGGCACCCTGGCACAATGGTTGTTCTCGGTCTGTGGCTGCATGTCTTCGATATTGATAATGTAACCATCATCGTCGATGAATGCGACCGACAGCGGAATCAGCGTGTTGCGCATCCACATGCAATGGGTGTTTTTCTGTGTGAAGACGAAAAGCATGCCGTGCTGCGCCGGCATTGTCTGGCGATTCATCAGGCCGATCTGCCGGTTCTGGTCGCTGGCCGCCACTTCAGCTTCGATGCGATGGAATCCTGCGCTTAACTCGACGACCGGCATCGAGCCTTGCCCCCAGGCGGCGGCGCTCAGCACCAATCCGAACCCGGCGGCGATCACTGTCTTAAACATTGGATTTTCCTTGTAAATTTACTTGGCCGCCGGCACTTTTTCGCCACTCGCCGGGCGCCAGGCCATCCAGCGTGAATGGCCCGACAGCCGCCCTGATCAACCGCAGCGTAGGATAACCGATGGCCGCTGTCATGCGCCTGACCTGACGATTCTTTCCTTCGGAAATGCGGATTTCCAGCCACGCCGTCGGAATCGCCGCCCGGTAACGAATCGGCGGGTCGCGCGGCCACAGTCCGGCCGGCTCTTCGATCAGCCGCAGCTTGGCGGGTTGCGCGGTGAAATCCGAGAGCTTGATGCCGTGCCGCAGCCGATCGAGCGCCCCCTCGTCGGGCACGCCCTCGACCTGTGCCCAGTAAATCTTTTCCAGCTTGTGTTTCGGATCGGCGATCTTTGCCTGCAGGCTGCCGTCGTCAGTCAGGATCAGCAGACCTTCGCTGTCGGCATCAAGGCGTCCGGCGACATACACATTCCTGACCGGAATGAACGTGTCCAGCGCCCGCCATTTGCCCTCCGGCGTGAACTGGCTGAGAACGCCCCACGGCTTGTTGAAAAGGACGATTGTGGACACGCTTGAAAGTTTTCGAAAGCAGGCAGATCTGCAATTTTCACCGATTTTCCCGGTTGACCGTAACGCTCTGCCAGTCGAATCCCGGCATTTATTTCAGAAGGATTGAACGACGATCTTGCCTTTTGCCTTTCCTGTTTCGATGAGCGCATGGGCGGCCCGGATGTTTTCGGCGTTGATCGGCGTCAGGACTTCGCTGAGCGTCGTGCGAATTCGTCCAGCGTCGATTTCATTTGCCACGTAGGTCAGCAGTTTGTGCTGCTCGATCATGTCAGGCGTCTGGTGCATGGCGCGGGCGAACATGAATTCCCAATGCAGGCTGGCCGCCTTCATCTTCATGCCGGCCATCGGCATCGGCAGGTCGGTGGCATCGATCGTGACGATCCCGCCCTGCGGCCGGATCAGTTCAACCGCCGCTTCCCAGTGGCGCATGTCGTTGAAGATCGCGATGTAATCGACATGCCGAAACCCGAGGGCACGCACCTGTTCAACCATCGGTTCGCGGTGATTGACAACGTGATCTGCGCCAAGCGCTGTGACCCAGTTTGCCGTCTCCGGGCGCGAAGCCGTGGCGATGACGACAAGTCCGGCGGCCTTGGCAAGTTGAATGCCGATCGAGCCGACACCCCCGCCTGCGCCGATGATGAGAATCGACTGCCCTTTGTCGGCACCATCACGATCAATGCCGAGACGATCGAAGAAGGCCTCGTAGGCGGTGATCGTTGTCAGCGGCAGCGCTGCGGCTTCGGCAAAGCCGAGGCTCTTCGGTTTGAAACCGACAATGCGCTCATCAACCAGCTGAAACTCGGCATTGGAACCGGACCGGGTGATATCACCGGCGTAATAGACTTCATCCCCCGGTTTGAAGAGCGTGACCTCCGGGCCGACGGCTTCGACAATCCCGCTGGCATCCCAGCCAAGAACGCGAGGCGTAGTCTCAACTTGATCCTTGGGGGCGCGGACCTTCGTATCGACCGGGTTGATCGACACGGCCTTCACCGCGACCAGAAGATCGCGACCCGTAGCGGTCGGCTTGGGCAGATCCACGTCAAGAAACGCATTCGGATTATCGACTGAAAGGTAATGGGTAAGTGCGACTGCTTTCATTGTTAAATCTCCTGGCCTGCTGGGCTGGTCAACCGATCCGGGTCATTTCGTTCACGACGAATTCGGCAACGGCGCCGTCGGTAGCTTTCATATAGGCTGCAAGATGCGGGGCATCCATGTGAGTCTGCCACAACTCGCGTGATTCCCAATTCTCGCAAAACATGAAGTGCGCCGGATTGTCGTTGTCGCAGTGCAGGTCATACTGGACGCAAAGTGTATTACTCGACTAATTATCAATAACTTGATCCGGGTCACAAAACCATTGGGTGGCACGACGGATCCGCGGCTGCAATTTTTCGCTACTTTTCCCGGTCGACCGCAACCATTGGCCAACGCTCCATGATGGCCCACCGCAAGCGGTATAATCGAACGCTTATAAATAGCCGGCCGGCACCAAAGTTCCCGGCAAACGGATGCACCCCATCATTCCTGTAATCGCCGCTCCCTTGCCGGCAGCCCGCCGCATGCAACGAAGACGGCGCCTGATGCAGGCCACCTTCTACCTGTTGTTCATTTTCGCGCCGGTTTTCAATCTATTTCGGGTCGACCTGTACGCCGATCATGCCTGGTTGCTTGGATTCGAGTGGCGACTGGGGCTGGATGCCTTCCAGGGGCGCGGCGCCAATGGCATCGAAGCCGGGCTTAACATTGTCCTGCGCCTGATCGTTCCGGTATTTGCACTGGGCGGCATGCTGATTTTCGTCGCCATGAAGTGGGGGCGGCTGTTCTGCGGCTGGGTGTGCCCGCACTTTCCACTCGTTGAGTGGATCAACGCGCTGGTCATCCGCGCCAGCGGCAAGGCCGGCGTCTGGGAAAGCCAAAGCCTGCCGGCAACGACCGCCGATGGCCGAACCCGGCAGCGCGACTGGCGCTGGTGGCCGGTTGCGATAGTGCTCGCCATTGCACTGGCCTTCAGCTGGGCAGTCGTGCTGTTGACCTATGTGCTGCCGCCGGCCGAAATCTACGGAAATATCTGGCACGGCACGCCGACTCGCAATCAGGCAGTATTCCTCGGCATCATGACCTTGCTGCTGAGCCTCGATTTTCTGTTCGCCCGCCACCTGTTTTGTCGTTACATGTGCTCGGTCGGTCTGTTTCAAAGCCTGGCCTGGATGAAAAACCCGCGGGCACTTGTCGTCGGCTTCGACCGTTCGCGTGCATCTTCGTGCAGCACCTGCCTGCCGGAGCGCGAGGCGGCCTGCAATGCCGTCTGCCCGATGCGCCTCAAGCCGCGCAGCATCAAGCGTCACATGTTTTCCTGTACCCAGTGTGCGCTGTGCCTGGGGGCCTGCGCAGAAACCCAACAGAAAAATCCCGATGGACCGCTATTGAAATGGGTATCCGGCAAGTCGGCGCGCCAGAACGAGGCAGGTTTCAGCGCGAGCGGGACATCGCCGAAGGATTGGATGTAGGCAGTCCCGAATGGCTACCCTTCAATGCTTGCGCCATTTCGCCGGGCACAACCGTCAATGAAAAATGACTGTTCCTTTTGTCCAACTGGCCGCCAAGCTCGTAGCCTCCAAAACCTGCCGTGGGGTTAGGGCTGCTTCCAGTCCTTGACGCTGCTTTTCCGCCTCCTCATTTCCCGTGGCTGAAGCAACCATAAGCCAAGCGGCCGCCAACACTGGATCATAGTGCTCGCCACCTTTTTCGCCATATATTCTTGCGAGACCCTGCTGACTGGCTATGACCCCATGGGCAGCGGCTGGCTTGTATAACTCGAGCGCTTTGGCCCTGTCTTTACCTACAGCTTCACCTTTCTCATAAAACTCGGCCAAATTGCTTTGGCCATCCATATTTCCCTTCGCCGATGCCCTTTGTGCCAGTTCGAATGCCTTGAATGAATCCCTTGGTACGCCGTCACCTTTCTGATAAGCCCACCCAAGACCAACCATGGCACGAACATGCCCTTGTGCAACAGCTTTTTCGAGCCAGTCAAGGCCCTTCGCGGAATCTACGGGCACATCTACTCCTACCTTTTTCCCATAAGTGTAGGCCATGCCCAGGTTGAATTGTGCTTCAGCATTCCCCTTGCCGGCGGCCTTCTCAAGCAGCTCGAGTCCTTTGAAAATATCTTTCGGAACACCGTCTCCTGCGAGGTACAGGATGCCAAGTTGAGTTTCCGCTACGGCATCGCCTTGGCTCATTCCCTTGACAAGCCATTCGACCCCTTTGGGCGCATCTTTGGGAAGTCCTATGCCATTCCTGTACAAGTGACCTAAATAGGCTTGCGCAAATGGCTCCCCTTGTTGGGCTGCCTTTAGTACCCATTCAGCGCCACTTTTCTCGTCGCCAAGATCTATAAGCAAGATGCCGAGTGGGAGTTGCGCCCGAACACTACCTTTCCGCGCTGCATTCTCCAGTAACTGCTTCGCACGCACTCCGTCCTTAGTCACACCTTCGCCAACAGCATAGAGCCGCCCTAGTTCCGCCTGCGCGTCCGTGTCACCTTGATCTGCCGCCTTCTGAAACCAATAGACAGCGTTGTGCTGGTTCTTCGGCACCTTGTCTCCCTTCAGGTAGCGTATGCCCAAGGCAAGCTGAGCTTCGACACTTCCGGCTTCCGCCTTCGAATTCAAATCCATTATGGATAATTCTGATGGCTTGGAAGCTGATACCCGGATGACTGCCTGAACAATGAGCACTGCAGAAAGAAGCGCAATCAAGACAATAATGAAATGCCAAATCGGAACTTTTCCTGATCGGCGTTGGCCCCCCTCACGTGCGAGTTTCTGACCCCCTGCTTCGGACTGGGCAATCTGGTTTTGGGTGGCAACACGCCGCTGTTGTTCCAGTTTCGCTTCTTCATGCGCTTTAAGGAGAACCAATTCGGCTACTCGCTTTTTGCTCCGTTCGCGCTGTTGCTCTGCTTTCAACGCTTCACGTTTGGCAACGATTTTCCGTCTGTCCATATAATCTTCAGCGACAAGACGTTCAACCCGCATTTGAATGTACAACGCTTTCGCTTTGCTTTCGTGGCCCCCTGATTTTGCGAACGCCCTTGTCCAAGTGGCCTTGTCTGGACTTTTTTTATCCAATTCATTCGCCACGGTGGCATAGGCCCATTCGTCCGTCGGCCTTGCAGTGTTCGGCTCCAGCTTTATCCTTTGTGATACGACCTGGGCATTTTCGAAAATGTCACGTTGGCAAGAGGCTACCCTTGTTCGCATTCTCGCTTCGTCGATAAGACGTTCAACCCGCATCTGAATATATAAAGCTTTCGCTTTTTTTTCATCGCCCGCAGATTCTGCGAACACCCGCGTCAAAATGACCTTGTCGGGACTGTTTTTCTCTAGCTCATTCGCCACAGTCGCATAGGCCCAATCGTCCAAAGACCTTCCGGTATCTCGCTCGGCAGTCGGATTGGATAATCTCAGAACTACAACGTCTGTGGAAACCTCTTGCGCTTGCCCAAAAGCCACTTTCCTTTGATATCCGGCACTGGTCGCGTCCTCTGTGCCCTGTGATAAGGCTTGGATATTCTCCAGATCGCTCGAAGAACGCAATGGCGTTCGCAAGAACAGCATTTGCGTCAGACGATTGGCAACCACAAACCAAAGCTTCCTTGCGCTTTCGAATTGTTCTTTGCTCATAGCGATATAGCTATTCCAGAACCAAGCCGTTGAGAATCTGATGACGGGCAGATTTGTTCAACCGTACAACCGCACCAGCTTTTTGCGCTTGATCTGCCCCGAAGTCCGGCAGACATATCAGGGCGCCTCGAAAGACCTATAAGTCTGATAGATGCTTAGTAGATTACATTATCCCGAGCCAATAGCTTAAGTTCCTGACGAAAATGCCAAGTGCCATCAAGGCTGGGCTGTCTCGCTGTTGGTATCGCCTGAAGAATTGCGCGCTGACTGGAATTCAGCCAAGCATCGTCAATAAATATTGATGAAACCGGACGACTCAATTTACGTGGTGTGTATCAAAATTACAACAGCATCCGCCAAGGTGCAGCATGTTTGCGTTTTATCAATAGGTTGCAGAGTAGTATTAACGTTGTTATTGAAGTTATGAGGGGTTTCGAAATGCCAATCAGTCAACAACGCAATCGGCAATTACCGATTCCATTCCGGCTTAGCTGCATGGTCGGGGCAATGGCAATAGTATTCAGCGGCTTCGCCCAAGGGAGCGAGATCTCTCCAACTGAGGCCAAGGCGCTAAAGGCACAAATCAGCGCGCAGGCCAAACGGATGGAGGCCCTCCGGAAACAACTGGCGGAAGCCGATGCCAAGCTGCTGCAAATGCAGAAAGTTCTCGGTGTTGATGATACGACCAAGACTGCTGCAACCGCAGTTGCCACGGAAGCGAAGGGCAAGGAAACCCAGCCCGCACAGGTGGCCCAGGTTGCACAGGTGGCGCCGGTTCCGCAAGCTGCCGCTGCTTCGCAACAACCCTCTACGGTTGGAGCAAGCCGGCCGGAGCGCGTACAGCAGGTGGCACAGATATTCGAACAACCTGGAGTGCTTACGCCTGCCGGTCAATTCTCGTTTGAGACCGGACTACAGTACGCGTACTCTTCAAGCAATCGGGTATCCCTCGTCGGCTACACCATCATTCCGGCCATAACGATCGGCCTTATCGATGTGCGCGAGGTCAGACGCAATTCGACAGTCGCCAACTTTACAGGTCGTTGGGGCGTGACCAATCGCATGGAGCTTGAGGCCAAGGTCCCGTATGTCTATCGCTCAGACGATCAACTGACCCGCCCCCTCAATATCGGCGCTGGCCGTGATGAACTCTTCACAAGCACCGGACAAGGCATCGGCGATGTCGAGGCAACAGCGCGTTACCAATTCAACGAAACCTCGGTAGACAAGCCGGTATATATCGGTTCCCTGCGCTTCAAGAGTCACACGGGTAAGGATCCGTTCGAAGTATTGACGGACACCACCCTGGCACCAGAGTTGATTACCAACCGGCTTGAGACGGAGTTGCCAACCGGTTCTGGTTTCTACACCCTGCAACCGGGTGTAACCATACTTTACCCAACGGATCCCGCTGTCTTCTTCGGTGGTTTGAACTATCAGTACAATTTCGCGCGCTCTGGCGTAACGATGAATACCACCCAAGGTGACGTGGATATAGGTGACGTGAAGCCAGGCGATGTTATCGGATACAACTTCGGGATGGGATTGGCGCTCAATGAAAAATCTTCGTTCAGCCTTGGCTACGATGGCGCTTCGGTGGGCAAAACCAAGATCAACGGGTCGGACGCCATAAATTCTTCGCGTATCCAGCTTGGAACATTGCTTCTCGGTTATTCCCAGCGTGTATCCCCATCCACCTCGGTTGGCCTTACCGTCGGTGTCGGCGTCACACGGGATACGCCCGATGTAACCCTTGGGCTGCGTGTGCCAATGGCTTTCTGACGGCGCGTACTACGCGCTGGCAGTATAGAAAACGGGCCTGTGCAATGGCCCGTTTTCAATTTAAATCCGCCTTGGCGAGACGGCTAGCCATAGTCGTTGTCAGCGACGCAACGAACTGACAATGCCGGTCTGGATTGCGTTTTGGAGGGAGATTGCGCGCGCCATTTGCATGCTGTTGACGTTTGCGTTGATGGTCGTGACACTCTGGATCCTCTGGTCGTTCAGAGTGTTCTGAATGACCGTTGCTGCCGGATTCTGGCGGACCTGTGAGGCCACGTAGTTTTCAGCTCCATTTTGAACGATCAGCGCACCTGTTGAAGATACTGTCGGCACGGCACCCGCCGCGACGCTGGCGCCGCCGGCGACCGACTGGAGATCCTTTAGATTCAGCACGTTGGTGGCTATCAAGTTACCGTTGATGAATACCGCCCGCTCGATACCAATTGAGAACTGGAGCCCGCTTCCTTTCATTTCAAAACCACCACGGATTTCGTCCAGCGACGCCGTGTCGACCGCAGCAATCTGCTGCCCCAACGGATGTGATTGATTAACTACATTACGCGGCTGGACTGGTGGTGATTTCATTGCCACAGGTGCGTCTTCGCCAAACACAGAAGCCACTACGGTAATGACAGGCGGCACATCCGCGATCTCGATTGCTTCTGGCAGCGGATCGTCGATTGCTGCCAAGGACTCACCTGGAACACTCATGCACTCTGCCGGGAGATGCTCATCCAGCGGCCAGTCGGCGAGCGACAAGAGTTCCGGTGCTACCTCCAACGCGTGGCGTTTGGCAGCTTCGCATGCACGAGTGCCCCGCCCAGAGCGCGCCATATTGTCTTTGTCAGCACCAACCGCGATCTGGATGACATTACCAAAAATCAGTGTTTCGAGGCTGCTCGCCAGGAACTGTACGGACACCCCCAACCCGCATGCGAGCAACAAACCGGAAAGCTTGAAACGGGAGGAGAGTATCGCCATCACGGTCAGAAATCCGAAGGCCCGCGCTTGGCCAGATTGTAGTCGGCGGTACCTCGATGGTAGCCGGCAGAGATCGGGCTACCCGGAGCAGCATGCCAATCGCGGTCAGTATTGAATCGGGCCAGATCCAGCTTGTTCTTGATCACGAACAGAATCTGGTTCGCCCAGATTTCGGTGAATCGGCTCTTCGAAATGGACCGGGTACCTGAAGACGGGTCGCCAATCAGAACCCGGCCATTGCGCAAACCCTTGATCACCACGAAATGGTAATAGCCTTGTTCCTTTACCAGAACGATGGCCGGGACCCCTGCAACGGGAAGTTTGTCAACTTCGGCGATGTAGCCGTCAGCATCAAAACCATGGTTAGCCAGATAGTTCTTGATATCCAGTAAGGAGAATCCCTCCTTCTTGATTTTCGCCTGATCACCGCGGGCGAACATTTCGCTGAAAACGTCCTGCTCACTTACCGGAAAATCGTAATGGTGAGTCAGCAAAGTGGCCAGTGCGGCTGAACCGCAACTGAAGTCGTATTTCTGATGAATGGTCTTCTGGAAGCGCTGTTCCTTCATGCTGTAGACCGGAACGGAAAAATTGCCACCCGCCTGGACCGGGATTTCCACCAACCCCCCGGGACCTGCCCAAACTCCAAGACTGCCAACGAGCAACGGGAGAAGGCAAAGATGCCTAATGGCAAAGGAGGGCATTATTGAACGCGCACATTGATGATGGTCGCGTTCTGAATCAATACGTTGTTGCCAGAATTCTGCACCACTGTAGAGAATCCAGTCGCACCTGCGAACGAACCATCAGTGACAAAGTTACCGCCCGTTACCAAGTTGGAAGCATGATTCTGACTCACCTCGCCAACGCTCTTGAGATCGTTAAGGGTGACTTCGGCGCCGCCACGGGAAAAAGCGAGATCCTGACTGTTGACCGCAACATTGCCAAAAATCTCGGTAGCGCGCACCGTTGCCGCCTGCTCAGCCTCTTCAGCACTTACCTGAGCGGGCAGGTATGCACCGCCAAGCAAGGTCATGACAACCAGCCAACGGGAATGCGTAGTTGCTTTCACGTCACTTCCCCTTTCTTGCAAAGCAAGAAGTCCTGGGGCCGGTTGGCCCCAGGACCGATTACGGCTTACTTGCCGACGTTCAGGTTGGCCTGGACGTTGACCGCTTGCTGAACCATCGCGTTCATGCCGCTGTTCTGCGCTGCCACCATGACACCGGCGGCAGATTGACCAACGCTGCTCATGTTGTTGGACATGTTGAACGTACCCGCGTCGAGGGCGATAGAGCCGCCCGCACCGCCGGCACCACCGACAGCGCCGTTGCCGACTCCGCCAGCACCGCCTTCGCCAGTACCGCCAGCGCCACCGACAGCGCCAACTGCACCCTGGCCACCAGAACTGGAGCCACTCGACCCACCGGCTGCGCCAGCTGCACCAACCGCACCATTGCCTGCCGTCGCGGTGGAGCTACCGTTCGAAGCCATGGTCGAAGCGCTACCGTTGGTCGCCGATCCACCAGCACCACCGGCACCACCGTTGTTGGTCGCAGTACCGCCATTGCCGCCGGAAGCCGTCGCGGTGCCGGTTGAAGCGGAAGATGTGCCGCTACCCGAACCACCCGTGCCCGTCAAAGCACCGGTCGTTCCACCACCACCCGTGCCGGATACCGCACCGCTAGTAGCGCCACCGCCATTGGCGTTCGCACTACCGCTACCTGCACCACCGGTATTGGTTGCAGTCTGATTGCCACCCATAAGCCCCTTGGCCTTGTCCTGGTCTGAACCGGCGATCCCACCGAGGCCCGCGCCGATTGCGCCGGAAGATCCGCCGCTGGTCGTATCGGAGGCTCTCGCTGAGCCACCCTTGGCTGCGCTGCCTGCGAGCGTGCTACCGCCCGCGCCCAAGCCCAATGAACCGCTGCTGCCGCTCGCGGCCGCTACGTCGCCGCTGTTGGTGCTTCTGGCATCCCTGGCCTGGCCGCCAGCGCCACCGTCCCCAGCCGTAGCACCGCCATTGCGGGCCGCTCCAGCCGTGGCACTGCCATTCATGGATGCGGCATAACCGCCGCCACCACCAGAGCCGCCCGACCCGCCTGCGCCAGCAGCGCCAGTGTTGCCAGCATTACCACCGCTGCCACCAGAGCCGCCGTTGCCGCCGTTGCCACCAGTGCCACCGTATCCATCACCGCCGTAGCCCTTGCCACCCTTGCCGCCGGCAGCGCCATCGGCAGTACCGCTATTGCCGACAACGTTGCCGATCCCGTACACCGTGTTGCCGGTAACAGTACCCGTCAAGTCGACCTTGGCGATCGCCTTGCTCTCGTTGAACGAGTTGGAAAAGTTGGCGTTTGCAGTCGAGCCATTATTGGCTGCTGCGTTGCCATACCCACCCAGATTCTTGGCGTTTCTCTCGCCGTTATCGTGGCGGTTGTCGCTGTTGGTGCTGTGGTCGTCGACGGCCAACTGAAGCGATGGATCTGATTCTCCGCCGCCCCGCTGTTGCTGTGGTTCAGCCGCCCATGCGGAAGTCACACTGTAGGCCAACGCAATGGCCACTGCCAAAAGAGTCTTGTTCATGGTAAGTCTCCTATCAAGATTATTTGAAGTGGCCGCAGCCTTGTGCTACGCCCTCCGATTACTCAATAGCAATGACCATGCCATAGTGTGTTTAAAGTTATAACATACGGATTAAAAACGAATTTAATAGAATTTTGCAAAAACCCCACAAGACCGCTCCATGCAACATGTGTAAACAATACGAAACACCTGTTTCGCAATAGATCTTCACGCAACTTGGCAAAAACGAGCCCTTGTTTTATGAAAACAAAAGGAATTTTTCTCTTCTGGCGGCTGTATCAAACTTGATACAACGAAGTGACGGGCAATGGCATTGCCCTTTGTCCGCTTCAGGGAGCGGCTTCGCTTGATAGATACCAGGCTAAATCATGGATCCAGTTCTTGGCATAGTTGCGCAGCACAGAACGCCAAGAAGAATCGGTAGACGTGACCAGTGCTTTGACGCTCGAAAAATCAGAGGGGGCTTCTTACAACTCGATATTCAGTTTGCTAATCACCCGGTAAAGCGTGACACGGGAAACGCCTAGTTGACGGGCAGTCTTGGCCACATTGTTGCCATTGGCGCGCAGACTCGTTTCGACAATATCCCGTT
>ENA-UOWG01002916-UOWG01002916.1-activated-sludge-metagenome-genome-assembly--contig:-NODE-2916-length-13739-cov-6.506723_pt1 | contig 13739 bp, 9 predicted proteins | sample MGYA00238147_ERZ761563 | MGnify/ENA primary metagenome ERZ761563 (study PRJEB28884, sample SAMN05720216) | anaerobic digester metagenome | isolation source: active sludge of municipal... | reverse complement strand
GCCGGCGTGGCGGAATGGCAGACGCGGCGGACTCAAAATCCGCTGTCAGCGATGGCATGAGGGTTCGAGTCCCTCCGCCGGCACATTGGAAGACCTCGAATGCAGGCCCGGCTGCGCCGCCTGTTGCGTGGCCATCTCGATATCCTCTCCCCTTCCCGGCCTTCCGGCCGGGAAGCCGGCCGGCCTCCCCTGCCCCTTCCTCGACGAAAGCCTCCGCTGCGCCCTCTACGGCCGCCCCGAAAGGCCCGCCGTCTGCGCCTCCCTCAAGCCCCTTCCCGAGATGTGCGGCTCCTCCCGCGAGGAGGCGATGGCCTACCTCTCCGAGCTCGAGCGGCTCACCGCCCCGGAGGCTTCCGGCGACGGGGAAAAGGCCTGAAGCGGGGCGAGCCGGATCGCCCCGCGCGGAAGCCTGGGCGCCGGCGCGGGGCCGGCGCCCCATGCCGCCCTACTTCCCGGCCTTCGCGAAAGCCGCGGCGGACTTGCCCGCGTCCAGGCCGAAGACGATGGCGGGCGCGACGCCGGTGCCGCCCGCGTAGCCGCGGCCGCCCCACTGGCTCGTGCCCATGGCCTCGCCGGCGGCGTAGAGGCCGGCGACCGGCTTCCCGTCCTTGCCCAGGGCGCGCAGGGAGCCGTCCACCCTGACGCCGCCCTGGGTCATGAAGATCGTGCCGTAGCAGAGGACGCCGTAGTAGGGCCCCTTCTCGAAGGGCAGGCCCGTGGTCTTGCCGAAGTAGTCGGCCTGGCCCTGGGCGCTCGCGGCGCTCACGCCGTCGATCGTCGCCTTGAGGCCCTTCGCGTCCACGCCGAAGGCCTTCGCGAGCTCCTCGACCGTGTCCGCCTTCTTCACCGCGTAGCCCTGGGCCAGGCGGGCGTCGAAGTCGCGGATGGGGGTCTTCCCGCCGTTCCTGTCCAGGATGCCCTGGTCGAAGACGATGAGGATCTTCCCGCCCTCGAGCTTGTCGATGGCCGTCTCGCGCGGGTCCTCGTCGCCGTCGTCCTCGTTGACGAAGCGCTTGCCGTCGGATCCGACCCAGATCTCGCCCTTCCAGCGGTCGGCGAAGCCCGAGGTGAGGTCGCCGAAGCCCAGGGCGTAATGGTCGGCCGCCTTGGGCATGCCGCCGAAGTAGCCGACCACGTAGTCCATGTTGACGAGCTCGGCGCCGGCGGCGGCGGCCATCTCGATGCCCTCGCCCGTCGCCCAGGGAGGGGTGACCGTCCGGTACTCGGCGTAGCGGGGGCTGTACTTCTGGATCATCGCGCGGTTCGAGCCGTAGCCGCCCGTCGCCAGGACGACGGCCTTGGCGCGGTAGATCCGCTCGCCCTCGGGACCCGCGGCCTTGACGCCGACGACCCTGCCCTTCTCGGAGACGAGGGCCGTGACCTTGGTGGAGACGAGGGCCGCAAGGCGCTCGCCGTACTTGGCCTTGGCCTGCTCGGCCAGGACGCGGACATACTCGTTCGCGCTGTTCTTGGCCGGGGTCATCGTCCTCGCCACGGAGTAGGGGCTGTGGACGGGGTCGATCACGGGGCCCGCGGGGTTCGGGTTGATCCCCTTGTCGACGAACCACTCCCAGACGCCCGCCGCCTCCTCCGCGAATTTGCGCAGGAGGGCCTGGTCGGCCTTGCCGTGGCCGATGCGGTTGATGTCGTCGATGTGGGCCTGGACGGAGTCCTCGATGCCCTTCTCCTTCTGGATTCTCGTGCCCGCGGCGCTGAAGGTGCCCGTCGAGGTGAGGGAAGTCCCCCCGAGCCTGTCGTTCTTCTCGAGGAGGAGGACGCGGGCCCCTCCCTCCAGGGCGCCGTAGACGGCGCCGTGCCCGGCGAGTCCCGAGCCGACGACGATCACGTCGGCGTCGTAGGCGGGCTTCGAGCCGCCGGGTCCGCCGGCGCAGGAGCAAAGCAGGGCGGCGGCCAGGATGGCGAGGCCCTTGGAAATCTTGTGCATGGTTTCCTCCGCCTCCATTTCGTCCCTTTTGTATAGTTTTGTCAAGATAGATTTACGTTGATATTTAATATCGCCCAACCTATCCTCCGCGATGCCGCGGAGCTATATTTCCAGGATGCGTAAACAAAAGAGTCTCGACGTCATGTCGAGCGCCGCGGAGACCGCGGGCGCCGGCGCCTCTGGCGCGGCTGGCCCGGATCGCGCGGATGCGGCGCCCGCCGGGGCCGCGGCCAGCGTTTCCAAAGGTTCGGGAGCCCTCCCCGGGAGACTCTGGAATCGCGATTTCACCCTGCTCTGGCAGGGCCAGTTCGTGAGCTCCCTCGGCAAGCAGGCCTTCGGCCTCGCCGCCGTCCTCTGGCTCAAGGAGGCCACGGGCTCGGGCACGATCATGGGCTTCGTGATGATGGCGGCGACCCTGCCCGCCGTCCTCCTCGGCCCCGTCGCCGGCGTCGCGGTCGACCGCTTCGACCGGCGGAAGATCATCGCCTACACGGACCTCGCGGGAGGCCTTTTCGTCCTCCTGGCGGCCCTCCTCTTCCTCCTCCGCCCGGAGGCCACGGGCCTCCTCATCGCGACGGTCTTCGCGGTGACCCTCGCGACGGGCCTCCTCGACACCTTCTCCCAGCCCTCCATCGGCGCGAGCCTGCCCGACCTCGTGCCCAAGGAGAGGCTCGAGGCGGCGAACGGCCTCAACATGGCGGGCGTCCAGCTCGCGGTCTTCGGCGCCCAGGGCTCCTCGGGCATCCTCTACGCCCTCCTGGGCGCGCCCCTCCTCGTCCTCTGGAACGCGGCCACCTACCTCTACGCGGGCTTCACGGAGCTCTTCATCCGCGTCCCGAAAAGCGCCGCGAAGGACGCCGAGAGGGAGGCGCGGCTCGCCGCCCTCCACCCCTTCCACCGCTTCAGGCTCGAGCTGGGCGAGGGCCTTTCCTTCCTCCGCGGCCACCGCGGGATGCGGACCCTCATCGTCGTCTTCGCCCTCCTCAACTTCTTCATCAGCCCCGTCCTCGTCGTCCTTCCCTTCTTCGCGCAGGACTTCCTCGGGCTCGGCCCGGCCTGGTACGGCTACCTCATGGCCTCCTACGGCCTCGGCTCGCTCTTCGGCTACCTGGCCGCGGGGGCCCTGCCCTTCCGCGGAAAGGCCCGCGAGCTCGCGGTCAACGGCTGCCTCCTGGCCCAGTCCCTCCTCATGGTCCTCTGCGTCTTCTGGAAGGCGCCCGCGGCGGAGCTCGTCCTCTTCGTCCTCATAGGCCTCTCGGGCGGCGTCCTCAACGTCAACGCGATCAGCGCCATCCAGCTCGCGACGCCGCCGGAGTTCCGCGGCCGCGTCCAGGCCCTCGTGATGACGGCCTGCGCGGGCGCGATGCCCCTGGGCATGGCCGTCTCCGGCCTCCTCTTCGACCTCTCGGGAAAGAACGTGGCCTTGATGTTCGGCGCGAGCGCGGGGCTGACCCTCCTCGCGACCCTGGGCGCCCTCGCGGTTAAGGACTACCGCGGCTTCCTGGCCGGGGAGGAGGACGCCTCGCAGGTCGCTCCGCCCGCAGGCGGAGCGCCGAACGCGGGCGCTTGAGGCTGGAGGTCCGGCGTCGATCAGCCGGCCGCCGGGCTCGCGCTGGGCGCGCGCGGGCGGCGGGGCCAGCGGCCTGCGCCGCCGCCGCAGGGGGATGCCTTGCAAGCCTGGCCAAGCCATGCCCGACGGGCTCGCCGGGCGAGCTCGCCCGGCGGGCTCGCCCGGCGAGCTCGCCCTAGCGGGCCCCTTCCAGGAAGCCGTCCAGGAGCCTTTCCATGTTGAGCCTGATCTCCTCCCAGCGCGGCCCCGGGGCGACGAAGGCCTCGGGAGCCTCGGCGGCGGGGTCGGCGGGCAGCTCGCCCGAGTTGGCCGCCACGCCGGCGGCCATGTGAGGCTGGGTGAACTCGAGGTGGAACTGGGTGGCCAGGACCTTGGGCCCGTAGCGGAAGGCCTGGTTCTCCCAGGCCTCGCTCCGCGCCAGGCGGACGGCCCCGGCGGGCAGGTCCCAGGCGTCGTTGTGCCACTCCAGGGCCAGGAAGCCGCGGCCTCCCTGCCCGGCCAGGCGGCCCAGGGCGGGATCGGCCGCCCCCTCCTCGGTGAGCTCGAGGCGCTTGAAGCCGAATTCGGGGAAGTCGCTCTTGTAGATCCGCGCGCCCAGGAGGCGGGCGAGGAGCTGGCTGCCCAGGCAGATGCCCAGGACGGGAAGACCCGCCTTGAGGCAGGACTCGAGGAAGCGGAGCTCGTCCTTGATCCAGGGATGGCCCGAGTCGTCGAAGGCGCTCATGTAGCCGCCGTAGACGATGAGGGCGTCGTAGTCCTCAGGCTCGGGGGCGGGGCCGCCCTTGAAGAGCTGGGCGTTGTCGACGCGGTCGCCCCGCCTCGCGAAGTAGCCTGAGCAGTTGTACTCGAACTTGGGCTCCCAATGGATCAACTGGAGGACGCGCATTTCCTATCCCTTCTTCCCCGGGGCGCGGGCCTGCCTGCGGCCCTGATCCCGAGGACGAGGCAGTGTAGCCTCGGGCCCTCAGCTCGTAAAGCGCCGGCTCGGCATCCGGGCGGGACGGCCCGGGCCGCGCTATACTTCATCCCCGTGGCCCTCCTGCCTAAAGGCTCTGCGGGGGCCGCGGAGGTATGCATGAACCGGAAGCCCTCAGGCGCCCCAGGCGCCGTCCCCCTCTTCGGCGCCGCCCTCTGCGCCGCCGCCGTCTGCCTGGCCCTCGCGGCCTGCGCCGCCCCCAAGGGCGCGGCCGGCCCCGGAGGCCCCCTGCCCTCCGAAGCCCCGCGCTACGTGGAGAGCCAGAAGTCCATGGAGAGCCTCGCGCCGCCGCCCCCCTCGCCCTCCATGTCGCGGGCCATGGCCCCCTCGGCCAAGGCCGCGGCCGACCAGGGCTCCTCCGGCGCGGCCGCCGGAGGCCAGGCCTCGGCTGACGAGTACAAGGGGATCGTGGAGAACGAGTTCAAGGAGGCGGCCAAGGAGCCCCTCTCCACCTTCGCGGCCGACGTGGACACGGCCTCCTACGCGAACGTCCGGCGCTTCGTCGCCGAGGGGAGCCTCCCGCCGCCCGACGCCGTCAGGATCGAGGAGCTCGTGAACTACTTCGATTACGGCTGGGCCGAGCCCAAGGCCGTCGACGGCAGGCCAGCCCCGCCGCTGGCCGCGACGGTGGAGGCCGCGCCGGCCCCCTGGGCCCCGGAGCGCCGCCTCCTCGCCATCGGCCTCCGCACGCGGAGCGTCGCGGCGGAGAACCTCCCGCCCGCCAACCTGGTCTTCCTCGTCGATTCCTCCGGCTCCATGTCGAGCCCCGACAAGCTCCCCCTGGTCCAGCGCGCCTTCTCCCTCCTCGCGGACACCCTGCGCCCCCAGGACAGGGTCGCCATCGTCGCCTACGCCGGCTCCGCCGGCGTGGTCCTCCCGCCGACCTCCGGCTCGGAGAAGACGAAGATCCTCGAGGCCCTGGAGCGGCTCTCCGCGGGCGGCTCCACGGCCGGCGGCGAGGGCATCGTCCTCGCCTACGAGACGGCCCTCGCCAACTTCCGGAAGGGCGGGAACAACCGCGTCATCCTCGCGACCGACGGCGACTTCAACGTCGGGCCCTCGAGCGAGAAGGAGCTCCTCGCCCTCGTCGAGGACTACCGGAAGAAGGGCGTCTTCCTCTCCCTCATGGGCTTCGGCCGCGGCAACCTCAAGGACTCGAGGATGGAGGCCCTGGCGGACAAGGGCAACGGCAACTACTCCTACGTGGACACCCTTGCCGAGGCCCGGAGGCTGCTCGTGGAGGAGATGGGCGCGACCCTCCTCACCGTGGCCAAGGACGTGAAGCTGCAGGTGGAGTTCGATCCGAAGGCGGTGAGGTCCTGGCGCCTCGTGGGCTACGAGAACCGCCTCCTGGCCGCGGAGGACTTCGCCGACGACACGAAGGACGCGGGCGAGATGGGCGCGGGCCACCGCGTCACGGCCCTCTACGAGATCGAGCCCGAGCCCGGCGCCTCGCCCCGCTCCCTGGGCGTCCTGCGCGTCCGCTACAAGAAGCCCGCGGAGGAGCAGTCGGCCCTCCTCGAGTTCCCCCTCCTCGACGAAGGGAGGGGCGCCGACGGGGCCTCGGCCGACTGGAAGCTCGCCTCCGCCGCGGCGGCCTACGGCCTCGTCCTCAGGGACTCGAAGCATAAGGGCCGGGCCGACTTCGGCCTCGTCCTCTCCCTCGCCAAGGAGGCGGCGAAGGCCGCTCCGTCGGACCGGCGGCTCGAGTTCGTCGGCCTCGTGGAGAAGGCCGCGGCCCTGAAGCGCTAGGTTCTGCCGCGCCGCCCTCGGCCCACGGGCCGGGGGCGGCCGGCTTCGCGGCGCAGAGCTTCCCGGAAGCGCCGGGCCTCGCCGGCCCGGCCCGCTACGGCTAGAAGCGCCAGTCCGCGACCAGGCTCCCGCCCGCGGAGCGCAGGCCGCCGGAGTCCGCCTTGTATTCGCCCAGGGCCTTGAGCCGGAGGCCCCGGGCCAGGTCGTAGCGGAGGCCCAGGGACAGGCCCCAGGGCAGGGACTCGGAGGCCTCGAGCCTCTCGTAGCCGAGCTCCCAGCCGGCCTGGACGCCGAAGGCGGGGCCGACCGCGAACTCGTTCGTGAAGACGCTGGAGAAGCTCGACTCGCCCGCTTCGTTCCAGCCGTAGAAGAAGCGGGCCCGGACCGTGTACCAGGAGAGGAAGTCGTAGGAGCCGCCGACGCTCGCGATGGTGAGGTAACTGCCGGCGGAGGGCCAGTCGCGGAGCTTGGCCCGCGCGTAGGCGGAGGCCTTGCCGAATTCGTAGGTGGCCTCCAGGAAGCCGTCCACGCCGACCTCGCCCTCCCCGTCCAGGAGGGGTCCCGCGACGAGCTCCGCGTAGAGCCCCGGCGCGAAGACGGCGACCAGGCCGGGCTGGAAGCGGTGGACGTCCCCGCCAGAGGCCTTCTCGTAGGCCTGGCGGTAGGAGAGGAGGAGGGGCCCCTTCAGGTCGACGACGATCACCGACTCGGCCTGGCCCTCGAGGTCGCCCGAGGCGACGGTCTTGAGCTCGAGGGTCGTGATCGAGCGCATGGGGACGCTGGCCGCCTCGGGGGCGGCTACCTCTGCGGCGGACGCTGGCGCGGGCGAGGCCTCGGGCGCGGCACCAGGCGACGCGGCGGCAGGCACCGCGGCGGCCGCGCCCGCTCCTGGGGCAGCGACCTCCCCTTCGCCGAAGGCCGGCGCCAGGGCTAGGCACAGCGTCGCGGCCAAGGCCGCCAGGCGCGTCGAAGATAGCCTCATGTTTTCGCTCCCTTCGCGGCGAAGCCGCTCCTCGTCATGGCGCCCCAGCCCGAGGCGCCCCGCAGGGCGCTCGCGAAGCCGCCGATCCTGAATATACCCATGAGCTGCCTGAAGCCGAAATTCTCCGCGATGGCCGCGCCCGCGAGGAGGAGGTGGTCGCGGGGGCCGTAGATGGGCCCGTCCCACTCGGCGATGAGGAGGGAGAGGAGGGAGGCCGCGGAGCCCAGGAGGACGCTCGCCGCGAAGGCGGCCAGCACCACGGGAGGCCAGCCCGGCAGCAGCCAGGGCGCCGCGACGGAGAGGAGGAGGGCGGCGAACTCGTAGAAGGGCCCCGCGATCTCGAAGACGAGGAAGTAGGGGAAGCCGAGGAGTCCCATCGCCCCGTAGCGCGGGTTGAACATGACCTTGCGGTGGAAGGCCAGGATGTCCAGGAGGCCCCTCTGCCAGCGGTCGCGCTGGCGCTTGAGGACGGCGAGCCTCTCCGGCGCCTCCGTCCAGCAGTTCGCCGCCGACTCGTAGTGGACGCGGAACGGCCTGCCCGCCTCGCGCATGGTGCGCGTTATGCGCACGACTAGCTCCATGTCCTCGCCCACGGTGTCCTTGAGGAAGCGCTCGCGGCTCGTGAGGTAGCCTCCCGCCTCCACGACCTGGCGGCGGTCGAAGAGGCCGAAGGCGCCGGAGATGATGAGGAGGGAGCGGAGCGCCGACCAGCCCAGGCGCCCGTTCATGAAGGAGCGCAGGTACTCCACGGACTGGAAGAGGGGCAGGGCCCGCCGCGGCGCCCGCACCGCCGCCAGGTCCCCGTAGGCCACCTCGCAGCCGTTCGCGGGCAGGATGTTGCCGCCCGCCGCGACGACGGGCTCGCGGTAGTCGAGCCAGGCCGCCGCGACGCGGAGCAGGGAGTCCCGCTCCAGGAGGCTGTCGGAGTCGATGCCGGCGAAGAGCCGCTTCCTGGCCGCATTGATGCCCGCGTTGAGCGAATCAGCCTTGCCTCCGTTCTCCTTGTCCACGACGAGGAGGCCCGGCCAGCGCTTGGAGGAGTAGACGCCGCGGATCCTGCGGGTCTTGAGGGAGGTGCCCAGGACGACGTCGCGCTTCACGAGCTCGAAGGTCCCGACCAGGAGGTCCAGGGTGCGGTCGCGGGAGCCGTCGTTGACGACGATCACCTCGTAGTCGGGATAGCGCAGGTTGAGGAGGGAGAGCACGCTCTCCACGATGCTCGCCTCCTCGTTGTAGGCGGGGGCGATCACGGAGATGGAGGGCAGCATCTTCTCGCGGAAGAGGAGGCTCGCGGTCTTGCGCCCCAGGCGCCCGGCGTGGCGCCTCGACTCGGCGAAGGAGAGGGCCGCGAGGAGGACGGTGAGGCCGTTCAGGGCCAGGGCGTAGGCCGCGAAGGCGCGTAGGAAGGTCAGGGCGAAGCCCGCCGCCGTGGGCCTGCCGCCCGAGGCCGCGAGGTAGGCGCCCAGGGGCAGGGTTACGACGAGGAAGAGGACTAAGGCAAGGGGCTTCGGGTCGACGCGCTCGTTCCTCGCCGCGCGCTCGGCGGAGGGCACCCGCCGCTCCAGGCCGAGCCGCGACAGGATGCGCGGATCCAGCCTCTCCTCCATCTCCTCGCCCAGGGACTCGCCCGCGCGGAGCCGCCGCGAGAGGACGGCCAGGACCGCCTCCTCCACCGCCTCGTCGCGGTTGCGGTTCAGGAAGTTGACGAGGCCGGCCGTCTTCCCGCCCGCGAGGACGCTCTCCAGGGCCTCGGCGAAGCGGCGGTCGGGATCGTCGCCCAGGCGGGCCAGGCAGTACTCGATGCGCAGGGAGACGACGGCCAGGAGGCGCCCGCGGGCCGCGCCGTCGGGCTCCGCGCGCAGCCGGTCGACGAGGCGCCCGAAGAGGGCCGGCGAGGCGACGACCAGGTCGGAGAGGGCGGCGCGGGCGTCCGCGCGGACGGCGGGCTCGGAGAGGAGGCCGACCAGGAACTCGAAGTTGGAGACCGACGGCGAGTCCCCCAGGCGCCGGATCGCCGCCCGCCTGACCTCGGGGTCGTCCGTCTCGTCCTCGGAGAACCACACCGCCTCGGCGTCGGAGGCGTAGGCGGCCAGGTGCCTGAGCCGCGCCTCCTTGCGCGTCGCCGGGTCGGGATCGTCCAGGCGCGAGCGCAGGAAGGCGCCCAGGATCTCCGAGGGCGAGCGGGTGGAGGCCTCGAAGAGAAGCTCCTGGATCTCGGGCTCCCGGCGTTCGGCCAGGCTCGGCGCGTAGGAGAGGAACTCGTCGCCGAAGCCCGCCGCGATCGCGCCGACGCGGGCCCGGTCCTCGGGGGACGAGCCTTTGAGGGCGTCGACGACGCTCGGCAGGAAGACGGGGTCGCCGATGACCCCCAGGGCCTCGGCGATGGCGACGCGGACGGGGCCGGGCGGCTCGCGCAGGATCGCGAGGGAGAGGGCCCGCGCGGCCGCGGGGCTGCCGACGTAGGCCAGGCGGGAGGCCGCGAAGGCCCGCGCGTCGGGCCCGCCGCGGAGGAGGCGACGCACCAGGCGAAGGTCGTAGCCCGAGGCCGAGAAGGAGGCCGCGAGGGCCGCGAGCGCCGCCTTGGAGGGGGCCACGCTCTGCCGGAGCTCGACCAGGGCCTCTAGGAAGTCCCGCGGCCTCGAGGCGAGGGCCGCTGGCGGCGCGGCCCCGGCCTCCAGGGCCGGCCAGGCCTCCGAGAGGAGGGCCCGGGTCCGCGCGGCCCTGGCGTCCCGCGCGCGGACGAAGGCCAAGCGCAGGACGAGGGCCAGGGCGAAGGCCGCCTGGGCGCCCAGGGCCAGGGCGACGAGGCTCAAGGGATAGCGCAGACCCGCCCCCTAGCCCCGCGCCAGATTCTCGGCCAGGCCCAGGATCTCCGCCAGGGCGTAGGGCTTCTTGAGGTAGTGCGTGATCCGCAGGGAGGCCGCCTTCTCCAGGTACTCGTCGTCCTTCCGATGCGAGACGAGGACGAAGGGAATGCGCGAGCGGGCTGAGTCGGCCATCAGGGCCTCCCTGAGCTGGAAGCCCGAGAGCCTGGGCACCATCGCCTCCGACACGACCAGGTCGCAGCCGTCGGCCAGGATCCGCTCCAGGGCCGAGCGGCCCTCGGGGAAGACGGCGACCCTGAAGCCCCTGCCCTCCAGGCGGGCGGCCAGGAAGGCCGCGTGGGCCGTCTCGGGCTCGACCAGGACGATCCGCTTGGACAGCTGGAGCTCGGCGTCGTGCTCCGTGGAGGAGTCGCAGACCGTGTCGCCGCCCCGCTCCTTCGCGAGAAGGCCCCGGACGCCCCCGATCTCCTCCAGCCGCCGGATGGCCGCGTCGCCCGAGCCCGTCGCCTCGTCGGGATAGACGAGGCCGATGGAGACCGTGAAGCTGCGGCTCGAGACCTCGCTCTCGCGGACCGTCTTCCTGATCCGCTCGGCCGCCGCGGCGGCCGCCGCCCTCTCCCCGCCGGGGACCAGGACGACGAAGGCGGGCGAGTTGAGCTTGAAGGCGAGGGTTCCCGGAAAGGCCGCGGCGTCGTTGCCCAGGATGTAGCCCAGGGATTTCAGGGCCTCGTCCCCTCCCTCGCGCCCGAGCTCCCGGTTGATCTCCACGAGGCCGTCCAGGGAGACGAAAAGGAGGGCCGCCTCCAGCCTGCCCCCTTGGGCCTTCAGCCGGTCCAGGAGGAGGGAGTGGAGGAAGCGTTGGTTCTTGAGCCGCGTCAGGGGGTCGGAGGAGATGCTGCGCTCGACCTCGGCCAGCTCGTCGGCGCGCGCTTCGGCCGCGTCCGGGTCGGCGCAGGCGCCCGCCAGGAGGGCCTCGGCCGAAGCGAAGCGCTCGATGAAGTCGGCGACGGCCTCGGCCAGGACGGGCGCCCTGGAGGGAGCTATCCTCGCAAGCTCGCCGCGGCGGGCCAGCTCCGCCAGGCGCGCGAGGAGGAAGGGCTCGCCTTGCGCGCCCTGCGCGCCGCTTTCGCCCGAGGGGCTGAAGCGCTCGCCCGAGAGCAGGGTGCCGGTCGTCTCGTCCAGGCAGAGGAGGCTCCCGTGGGGGGCGGGAACGGCCGAGGCGAAGAACCTGAGGCTCCGGCCCGAGGCGAGCTCGACGCGCTCGGGCCCCGCGCCCAGCGGCCGGATCTCGCTCGCAAAGCCGTAGGCGCGGGCAGCGCCCAGCCATTCGCCGCGTAGGTAGACCTGGCCGCGGAAGCCCTCGGCCTCCAGGCGGAGGAGGCCGGCCGCCGTCTCGGGGCGGGGATCGGTCAGGACGACTGCCGCGAGGCCGGCCGTCCCGCCCAGGGCCTTGAGGCCCGCGAAAAGCGCCTCGGCGTCGGCCGCCCCGCCCGGATCGACAAGGACGCCGCCCGGGCCGGCGCCCAGGAAATAGGAGGCCCGAGCCTCCCCGGTGGAGGGGTCGGGCAGGCGGAGCCTGAAGCAGCCGGGCGCGGCTGCCCTGGGCGCTTCGCGCTGGGCCTCATGCGAAGCCTCGCGCTGGGCCGCCCGCGGCTCCTCGTCCGAGCCCGGCTCGATCGGGATGCCGCCCGCCTCTTCGCCGGGACCGCCCCTTCCGCTCGTGTCCATCGCTAGACCGGCTCGCCGTTCTCGAAGTAGTCCGCTTCCGCGAGGTCGAAGAAGACCGTCGTGAGGTAGTCTGCCCCGCCGCGGAGCTCCTCGGAGAGGATCCTGGCGACGGCCTTCTTCGCCTCGGGGGGGCGGGGGAACCAGTGCACCTCGACGTAGGGCCGGACCGGCTCGCCCGAGCCTGAGTCGATGGCGCGCGAGGCCTCGAGCTCCAGGGTGAACCAGGCGCGGTCGCAGCCGACGGCCTCCTGGAGCCTGTCCACGAGGACGCGGGCCCTGGCCTCGAGGAGGGCTGGATCGACGTTGCGCGCGCGGATATGCGGCATGGCTTGCTCCTGGCGCCAATGCTAGCCTCCCCGAGCCGCGGAGTCAAACGGCCCGGGCGGGCCGCCGCCGCGGCGCAGTCCGCCGGCGCGGGCCGCCAGCCCCGGGCCCCCCGCCGCCAGCGCGGCCGCCGGTTGCCCCGCTCCGAGGGTCCGCGCCTTCCGGGCCGCTCCGCCCGCGCCCGCCTGTACCCAGGCGCCCGGCCCGGCTACACTGGGCGGCGAAAAGGAGCCCTCCATGAACATCGACCAGGCCGCCGTCGACCGGGCGGTCGCCCACGCCCTCGCCCTCTGCGCCATCCCCAGCCCCTCGGGCATGACGGCCGCGGCCGCCAGCTACGTGGAGGAAGCCCTGGGCGCGCTCGGCCTTTCGCCCGAGCGCACGCGCAAGGGGGCCGTGCTCTGCCGCCTGGGCGGCGAGGGCCGGCCCCTCGTCCTCGCCGCCCACTTCGACACCCTCGGCGCCGTCGTCCGCTCGGTGAAGTCCAACGGCCGCCTCCGCTACTCGAAGATCGGCGGCTTCCCCGACCTGAACCTGGTCGGGGAGACCTGCCTGGTCCACTGCCGCGACGGAAGGAGCTACTCGGGCACCTTCCAGCCCGTGGAGGCCTCCGTCCACGTGAACCAGAAGCTCAAGGAGCTCAAGCCCGACGAGGACTCCGTGGAGATCCTCGTGGACGAACTCGTCCGGACGAGGGAGGAGACCCTGGCCCTCGGGATCGCCCCCGGCGACTTCGTCTCCATCGACGCCCGGGCCCGCCTCACGCCCTCGGGCTTCCTCAAGAGCCGCCACCTCGACGACAAGGCCGCCTCGGGCATCCTCCTCGCCCTGGCCGGCCTCGTCGCGGGAAAGACGGGCCCCGCGGCCGGGCCCGCGGACTCAGGCGCGCGTCCCGACGCGGCCGGCGCCGGGAAGGCCGCGCCCCTCCGCCCGGGCCGCAGCGTCAGCCTCCTCTTCACCGCCCACGAGGAGGTCGGCCACGGCGGAGCCCCCCTGCCCGAGGGGATCGAGGAGTTCGTCTCCGTCGACATGGGCGCCGTCGGCGAGGACCTCTCCTGCGACGAGCGCATGGTCTCCATCTGCGCCAAGGACTCGCGGGGGCCCTACGACTTCGAGGTGACGACGGCCCTCGTCGAGGCCGCGAAGCGGGCCGGCTGCTCCTACGCCGTCGACGTCTACCCGAGCTACGGCTCCGACGCCGACGCGGCCCTCGCCGCCGGCCACGACCTCAGGCACGGCCTCGTCGGGCCCGGCGTCTACGCGAGCCACGGCTACGAGCGGACCCACCGCGACGCGATGGCCAACACCCTGGCCCTCCTCGCGGAGTACCTGCGGGCCTAGGAGCGGCTCTGGCGGCCTCCGCGGCCGGCTGCGTCCCGGCGCGACCCGGCCCGAGCCGCCGCCGTTCGGCCCGCCGCGCCGCCGTTCGACCCGCCCGGCGCCGAGGCGGGTCTCGGCCTCCGCGGCGGCGCGGGGCCGCGGGGTCCGGGTGTCCCCGCGCCCCTATTTCTCCAGGTGGGAGACGACCCCGTCCCACTCGGGCGGGGGCGGGGAGGAGGCGAAGACCGTGCTCCGCTCCAGGAAGATGAGGGTGACCGGGTCGTCGGGGAGGAGGCGCAGGACCTCGCCGAAGCGCG
>ENA-UOWG01002915-UOWG01002915.1-activated-sludge-metagenome-genome-assembly--contig:-NODE-2915-length-13739-cov-11.195557_pt1 | contig 13739 bp, 8 predicted proteins | sample MGYA00238147_ERZ761563 | MGnify/ENA primary metagenome ERZ761563 (study PRJEB28884, sample SAMN05720216) | anaerobic digester metagenome | isolation source: active sludge of municipal... | reverse complement strand
AAACGCTGGGGCCGGAAGGAACGCGGGTCAACGCGATTTCCGCCGGGCCGATTCGCACCCTGGCGGCGTCCGGTATTAAGAACTTCCGCAAGATGCTGGACACTTTCGAACACGTTGCACCGCTGCGTAAGTGCGTGACCATCGAGGAAGTCGGTAATACCGCGGCGTTCCTGTGTTCCGATCTGGCATCCGGCATCACCGGCGAAATTCTCTACGTCGATAGCGGATTTAATACCGTCGCATTAGGGGCGATGGAATAGGGCATTTTCTACCCCCCAACCCTCCCCCCGCGAGGGGGAGGGAGTTTTACGTCGAGGGAGAGGGAGGAGCCATTCCTACAGCCGATCGCTGTACATCACGACCTTGGTCTTGACCCGCACACTGTCCAGCAGCCCCTCAAACTGTCCGGAACCCGTCTGCTGCGCCAGTTGTTGCGTCAGCATCTTACGCTCATCCTCGGTCAGATCATCCTTCTTCCCGGCTACGACCCGCGCTACGACCAGCACTGCCTGATCGCCATTGGCTAACACCGCCGAACCCAGAGTCACTTTTCCTTCTTCCGGCGACGGCAAACGAAATACGGTCTCCAGCACAGCGCTGTCAACGGATGGCGCGTCGCGGCCTATCAAGCCGGCATTCTTGAATTCGCCGCCGAACTCCTTAGCGAGTGCTTGCAAATGTTCACCTTGGACAGCTCGGGCTTTTAACGTTGCGATATCCTTAGCCAGCGCTTCGCGGGCCTGCTGCTCGCGCAAGATTTTGGCGATCTCCTCACGGGATTCTTCCAGGGTGCGCGGGGTTGCGTCCTTATATTCCTTGACCCGGAGCATCACGACATGCCCCGGCTCCAATTCGAGCGGTTCACTGTTCAACCCCCGCTTGCGTACATCCTCGCTGAAAGCGCTGTCAATGACCTTGGGCTGCTTGGCGATCCCCTCTCTCCCTTGACGATTGAACCAGTCGCTGTCCTGAATCGTTAATTCCAAGGTCTTCGCCGCTGGCTCCAGACTATCGGGATGTTCGTAGCCCAAGTTAGCCAGCATCTGGGTGATTTCGTAGAAACGATTTTCCGCCTGCTGTTGGCGCAGCTCCTGGGCGATGCTATCGCGGACTTCCTCGAACGGTTTGACCTGGGCTGGCGTGATGCTATCCAAGCGAAGGATGTGGAATCCGGACGACATCCGCACCGGTTCACTGACCTCGCTTGGCTTTTGCAACGCATACAGGGCATTCTCAAGGGCTGGATTGTCAAACATGCCTTTGCTGATTACACCCAGATCGCCACCTTCCACCTGACCGGACGGATCGGATCTAACCTCCTGCAACGCCTGATCGAAAGTCTTGGCGCCGGAGCGGATTTCACCGGCGATACGCTGTGCTCTGGTCTGAGCTTGATCGACCGCGGTCTGGGCAGCGCCGGGCGGCAGTTTGACCAGAATATGCGAAGCTGAGCGCTCCTCGGGCCGGCCATACTTGGCGATCTGTGCTTGATAGGCCGCCTGCAATTCATCCTCGCCAACCGTGATCGGGTTCGCAATGTTCGACAGTTTCAGTTCGATGAACTGTACACGCACTTGTTCGGGATTCACAAAGCGCTCCGCGTTCTTCGCGAAGTAGTTCTGGATGGCGACATCCTCCACCTTCACCTTGGCGACATACTGCGCCAGCGGCAACGTCAGCAAGTATACCTCCCGTTGCTGTTTGAGCAGCGCGATCAGTTGTTCCAGCTCCGTCGGCGTGGCCAGCGCTGAGGCGATCACCCCGTTTCGTAATTGTTCGGTCGCCAGCGACTGCCGCAGGCCCTCCTCGAACAGGGCAGCGGTATAGCCCTGATTGCGCAACAGCCGTTCGTATAGCTCCTTGTTAAAGCCACCACTCTGCTGGAAAACCGGCAGCGTTAGCAGTGCATTGCGCAACTGCTGGTCGCTGACCCGCATACCCTGATCGTTGATCAGTTGTGCGAGTACTCGTTCGTCGATCAATTGCCGCAATACATCCTGCTTTAAACGCGGTCCTTCGAGCAGGGCCGGGTCCATGTTATTGCCCATCATCGCTTGCAGGCGCTGCCGCTGTTGCTGATAGGCTCGCTGATATTCCTGCAGCGAAATCTTGCTGCCGCCCACAATAGCGGCGTCGACTGGCCCACCTCCCTCGAAGTAATAATTGATGCCCCACACGGCGAACGGGATAGTCAACAAACCGATAATGATGTAGGCGAACCAGCCTTGGGCGTGATCACGGATTTTTTGTAACATGGCGAATTACCCGGCTTCAAAGCGGATGATGGGGAAAAGTGGAATTCGGAACCATGCGGCGAACGCGCATAAAAAAAGGTGTCTGGACGACACCCCTGGAATATGGCGGAGCGGACGGGACTCGAACCCGCGACCCTCGGCGTGACAGGCCGATATTCTAACCGACTGAACTACCGCTCCGAACAGAAAATTATGACATTCACGGTCTGGAAAATCTGGAAGAATGTGGCGGAGCGGACGGGACTCGAACCCGCGACCCCCGGCGTGACAGGCCGGTATTCTAACCGACTGAACTACCGCTCCGGTATTGCAAACCGTGGTGGGTGCTGAGGGGCTTGAACCCCCGACCCTCGCCTTGTAAGGGCGATGCTCTCCCAACTGAGCTAAGCACCCTGGGAAAGAAGGTTACTTTATCGCATCCTTGAGTGTTTTGCCAGCCTTGAAAACCGGCGCTCTGCTCGCGTTGATTTCCATCGGCTCACCGGTTTTCGGATTGTGGCCGGTTCGCGCCGGACGCTCCCGCACGGAGAAAGTGCCAAACCCGGTGATGACCACCGAATCTCCCTCCTTGAGGGCCTTGCCAATCGCCGTGGTCATCGCGTCAATGGCCTTGCCTGCCGCCGCTTTGGGCAAATCGGACGTTTGCGCAACGGCCTCGACCAGTTCAGTCTTGTTCATAAGCCCTTTCCTTTGCAATGTTATCGGTTGTTGAGTAGGGACATCGCCCGGCATGATGCACGGAAGCCTGCACCTCGGGGAATCACAGCAAGGCTGCCTTATAACAGGGCGTTCAAAGCAGTGTCAATTAGCGCCTGAAAACATTCTTACTCAGTTTCAGTGGGCGCGCACGCCCTCCAGTGCGCTGCCTGGTTTGATCACCGCTTCCGTTACGGTTTCTGCAGTTTCGGTCGTTTCGCGGGGCTTAGGTTGCGGCAATGTCTGCAGAGCGATCTCCAATACCTGATCAATCCAGCGCACTGGCCGCACGTCGAGCTTGGCCAGAATATTCTCCGGAATTTCCGTCAAATCCTTGCGGTTTTCCTCGGGGATCACCACCGTAGTCACACTGCCCCGGTGAGCCGCCAGCAGTTTCTCTTTCAGTCCACCGATCGGCAATACCTCACCACGTAAGGTGATCTCGCCGGTCATAGCAACATTAGCCCGCGCCGGAATTCGGGTGAGTGCCGAGACCAGCGCTGTACACATACCGATGCCGGCGCTGGGGCCATCCTTGGGCGTTGCCCCTTCCGGGACGTGAATATGCACATCGCATTTCTGGTGAAAATCCGGATCAATACCCAGCGACTCAGCGCGGCTGCGCACAACCGTCATCGCGGCCTGAATGGACTCCTGCATGACTTCGCCCAGTTGGCCGGTATGGATCAGCTTGCCCTTGCCTGGCACCAGCGCTGCTTCGATGCTCAGCAACTCGCCACCGACTTCGGTCCAGGCCAATCCGGTCACTTGCCCGATTTGATCCTGTTCCTCGGCCAGACCGTAGCGGAATCGCCGTACCCCCAGATATTTCTGCAACATATCCGGCTGGATCGTGATTGCGCCCTCCACCGGTTTGAGCGTGACTTCCTTAACAACCTTGCGGCAAATCTTGGCGATTTCCCGCTCCAGATTACGCACTCCCGCTTCACGGGTATAAAAGCGGATGATATCGAGGAGGGTCTCATCGATGATCGCCAGTTCCCCCTTCTTCAAACCGTTGTCGGTGATTTGCTTGGGAACCAGATAGCGGGAGGCAATATTGAGCTTTTCATCTTCGGTGTAGCCGGGAATGCGAATCACTTCCATGCGATCCAGCAACGGCGGCGGGATGTTCAGCGAGTTGGCGGTCGCTACGAACATGACATCCGACAGATCGAAATCCACTTCCAGGTAGTGGTCGCTGAAGGTGTTGTTCTGTTCAGGGTCAAGGACTTCCAGCAGCGCCGATGATGGGTCACCGCGAAAATCCATCGACATCTTGTCGATTTCGTCGAACAGAAACAATGGATTGCGCACCTCGACCTTGGCTAAATTCTGGATAATCTTGCCTGGCAGCGAACCGATGTAGGTGCGGCGATGACCGCGAATTTCCGCCTCATCGCGCACTCCGCCCAGCGACATCCGTACAAACTTGCGATTCGTTGCACGGGCGATGGACCGTCCCAGCGAGGTTTTACCCACCCCGGGTGGCCCCACCAGACAGAGGATCGGCCCCTTGAGTTTGCGCGCCCGCTGCTGCACAGCCAGATATTCGAGAATCCGTTCCTTAACTTTTTCCAGCCCGTAATGGTCGGCTTCCAGAATACCCTCGGCTTCGACCAGATCCTGATGAATCTTGGTGCGTTTCTTCCAGGGAACGCTGACCAGCCAGTCGACATAGTTACGTACCACCGTCGCCTCGGCGGACATCGGCGGCATCATTTTCAGCTTATTGAGTTCCGCCTTAGCCTTGTCCTTGGCTTCCTTGGGCATTCCGGCTTTCTCGATCCGCTGGGCCAGATCCTCAATTTCGTTCGGCACATCCTCCAGATCGCCCAATTCCTTCTGAATGGCTTTCATCTGCTCATTCAGATAGTACTCGCGCTGGGTTTTTTCCATCTGCTGTTTGACGCGCGAGCGGATGCGCTTTTCGACCTGGAGGATGTCGATTTCACCTTCCACCAAGCCGAGCAGATGTTCAAGACGTTCCTGCAAGTCCTGAATTTCCAGAATCTTCTGTTTCTCGTCCAGCTTGAGCGTCATGTGCGCGGCGATGGTGTCGGTCAGCCGAACCGGGTCTTCAATCCCGGAAATCGACGCGAGGACTTCGCTGGGAATTTTCTTGTTGAGCTTGACATATTGATCAAAAGCACCCAGCAACGAACGCACCAGCGCATGGACTTCCGGCGACTCACTCGCTTCGGGATTCGCTTCCAGCAACGACACACTGGCGATGAAACAGGCTTCGGTTTCGGTGAAGCGATGAATACGCACCCGCTGGCTGCCCTCCACCAGCACCTTGACCGTACCATCCGGCAGCCGCAGCAACTGCAACACGTTCGACAGGGTGCCGATGTCGTACAAATCTCCAGTTTCGGGGTCGTCGACCTCGGCGCTCCGCTGCGCGATCAGCACGATGCGTTTGTTGCTCTGCATGGACAAATCAAGCGCGTGGATGGATTTCCCCCGACCAACGAACAGGGGAATGACCATGTGTGGATAAATCACGACATCGCGCAGTGGCAAAACTGGCATTGATGCCGGGCTGAGCAAACGCTCGGGCTTGGCGTTCTGCTTCATCAATTTCTCCACGGCGAACCGGATGGGTGAGTCGACGATGACGGAGGGCGGTTTTCAGGTATCGTGCCCGACTGCCCGCCGCTCGACGCTTTCGTAGACGAAATAGGGTTTGGCGTGACCTGTAACGACGGAGTCATCAATGACCACCTTGCAGACATTTTGCATACTGGGCAGGTCATACATCGTATCCAGTAGAATTTGCTCAAGAATAGTTCTGAGACCGCGTGCGCCGGTCTTGCGTTCCATGGCCCGGTGCGCCACGGCCTTCAGGGCTTCATCGCGCAGCTCCAGTTCGCTGCCTTCCATCTCGAACAGCTTTTTGAACTGCTTGACGATCGCGTTCTTCGGTTCGGTCAGAATCCGCACCAGGGCGTGTTCGTCCAGTTCAGTTAACGTCGCCACCACCGGCAATCGCCCGACAAACTCCGGGATCAGGCCGTATTTGATCAGGTCTTCCGGCTCGACCTCCATCAGCACTTCACCGACGTTCTTGCTATTGTCCTTGCTTTTCACGTCAGCGGAGAAGCCAATGCCGCCCTTTTCCGAACGGCTGCGGATCACCTTGTCCAGCCCGGCGAACGCCCCGCCACAAATAAACAGGATATTGCTGGTGTCGACCTGCAAAAATTCCTGCTGGGGGTGCTTGCGCCCGCCCTGTGGCGGCACCGAGGCGGTTGTCCCTTCAATCAGTTTGAGTAGCGCCTGCTGCACCCCTTCGCCGGAAACGTCACGGGTGATCGAAGGGTTATCCGATTTGCGGGAGATCTTGTCGATTTCGTCGATGTAGACGATACCCGTCTGCGCCTTCTCGACATCGTAGTCACACTTTTGCAGCAACTTTTGAATGATGTTCTCGACATCCTCGCCGACATAACCCGCTTCGGTCAGGGTGGTGGCGTCAGCGATGGTGAACGGAACATTCAACAGACGGGCGAGGGTTTCAGCTAACAGGGTCTTACCCGAACCGGTGGGGCCAATCAGCAGGATATTGCTCTTGGCGACTTCGATGTCCGGGTCCCGGCTACCCCGGTTGGTCCGTTGCAACTCCAGCCGCTTGTAGTGGTTATAGAGCGCGACCGACAGCACTTTCTTGGCGCGTTCCTGGCCAATGACATATTCATCAAGAACCTGGTTGATGTCGTGCGGTTTGGGCAACCGACTGGCGGCGGGAGGCGCATTTTCCTCCATCTCCTCACGAATGATGTCATTGCACAGTTCAACGCACTCATCGCAAATGAACACGTTCGGTCCGGCAATCAGCTTGCGCACTTCGTGCTGACTTTTGCCGCAAAACGAACAATACAGCAGTTTATCGTGGTCACTGCGGTCACTGCGATCTCTAGCCATCATGCCATCCTCATCATCGAGCGGTCGTGGAAGCCAGTGGCCCCGAATGGAATCAGGTCGTTGCCGGGAGGCGCTGGCTTAGTACGGCGTCGATCAGGCCGTATTCGGCAGCCTCAGCGCCGCCCATGAAATTGTCGCGGTCGGTATCGACAGCGATCTTTTCCACCGGTTGACCCGTGTGCCGAGCCAGAATGCGGTTGAGCCGATCCCGAACCAGCAGGATCTCCCGGGCGTGGATATCGATGTCGCTGGCCTGACCCTGGAACCCGCCCAAGGGCTGGTGAATCATGATGCGCGAGTGCGGCAGGCAGAACCGCTTGCCCGCCGCGCCACCAGCCAGCAACAACGCGCCCATGCTGGCCGCCTGGCCGACGCACATAGTGCTGATATCCGGCTTGATGAACTGCATAGTGTCATAGATCGCCAGACCAGCGCTGACCGAACCGCCGGGCGAGTTGATATAGAGATGGATGTCTTTGTCCGGATTCTCGGCCTCGAGAAACAGGAGTTGGGCAACAATCAGATTGGCGCCGTAATCCTCGACCGGCCCGACCAGGAACACTACCCGCTCCTTCAGCAGTCGGGAGTAAATGTCATAGGCCCGCTCGCCGCGTGCGGTCTGCTCGACGACGATCGGGACAAGGTTGAGCGCCCGGGTCGTGGCGGCGGAAGCGTAGGAGTCACTCATGGGGGGCAGGCTCCGGATCGAGTTGCACCGCAGCATCCTGTTCGTCCGGTGCAGAAAGTTCTGGCACTCCCGGAATGACCGGTCGTTGAGGATTCATGATCTCGGCAAAGGTACTGGCCTTTTCCGTAACTTGCGCCCGCTCCAGCAGCCAGTCCACAATCTGATCTTCCAGCGCCAGGGCGCGCGCATTTTCCATCATCTGCGGGTCCTGCTCATACGCACGGATGACTGCCTCGGGTTCCTGATAGGCTGCTGCCTGCGCTTCCAGAATTTCGCGCACCCGCTGCTCATCGACCTGGATGCCCTCCCGCTTGACCAGTTCGGACATCAGCAGGCCCAGTGCGACCCGGTGGTAGGCTTGGGCGCCGAACATCTGAGCTTTAAGCTGCTGCTTCTGTTCATTGGAGAGTTCATTCGGGAATTGCAGTTGGCTTGCCAGATTTTCAATTTCGACCGCAACCAGCGCACGCGACAAGGGAACACGATTGGCTTGGAACAAGCCTTGGGTCACTTGGCGTTTGATGATCGCTTTGATGCTGTCACGTAAATTGCGCTTCATGTTATCCAGCAGCGATTCACGCAAGGCCGCTAAGCCACCTTCCCGGATATCAAATTTTTCGGCGAAGGCATCATCCACTTCGGGCAGCGTCGCCTCCTCAACGGAGTGCAGCCTGATCTGGAAATGGGCTGTTTTGCCAGCAAGGTCTTTGTTGGGATAGCTGTCGGGGAGCGTAAAATCGAATTTCGCCTCCGCACCCGCATTCAGACCCAACAATCGCTCTTCGAAATCCCTAAAGAGCGTCTTTCCATCTAGGACGAACTCCGCATTTTCGCCCTTGCTACCCGGAAATTCCTGACCGTCAATTTTGCCTTCGAAATCGAGGCGAACTCGGTCTTTCTGACCGGCTGGACGTTCCACTGTGCTCCAGACTGCCTGTTGCCAGCGCAGGTTTTCGATCATGTCGTCCACATCCTGCGCGGTAACTTCCGTGACCGGTCGCACGACCTGGATGGTCTCGAATCCCGTCGGATCGACCTGAGGCGCCACTTCAAAGGTGGCGGAATACTCGAAATCCTCTCCCTCGGTCAATGGCTTAGGTTCGATATTGGGTTGACTCAGCGGATTGAGATTTTCCTGGGTCAATGCCTGGCGCAGGCTGTTTTCCATCAATTCGCCGACGGTCTCAAGCCAGGCCTGCTGCCCATATAACTGCTTGATCACTTTGAGCGGTACCTTGCCCGGACGAAAGCCGTGGACTTTGACCTTCCGGGACAGGGTCTGCAGCCGGCTCTGGATTTCCGTAGCGACCGTTTCGGCGGGCACCCGCACGGTAACCCGGCGTTCCAGAGCGCTCAGCGTCTCAACTGAAACCTGCATCGATGCACCTCAAAAATCAGTTCAATCGTTATCGTGTTGGCCAACCTGCCGACAGGATTTTCTGCGCGCTGATCGAGGCGCGGGCCGGGGCCATGTTTCCTGAATGTACGGCGTGGATGGTGCGAAAGGAGAGACTCGAACTCTCACGGGTTGCCCCACTGGAACCTAAATCCAGCGCGTCTACCAGTTCCGCCACTCTCGCAAGAGGACGCGGCTCGCGGCGAAAATCGGCAAAGGCTCTTCGCCAACGGCTACCATTGGTGAACAGTATACAAGACAGAGTCCGACCCGGCACAGAAATCCGCTGACGGCACTGCTCGAATCGGTTAACAGCAGGAGAAGAAATAACAGGCACTGGGAGATGTGATGAAATGGTGGGCCGTGTAGGACTCGAACCTACAACCAATTGATTAAGAGTCAACTGCTCTACCAAATTGAGCTAACGGCCCAAAAACGAGTGCGAATGGAACCAAAAACCGTTCCGAAAAGCAAGCCTTGAATTGGGGTGGACGATGGGACTCGAACCCACGACGACCGGATCCACAATCCGGGGCTCTACCAACTGAGCTACGTCCACCATAAACAACTTCACATCAACCAGCCGGGAATCTGGCGCGCCCGGCAGGACTCGAACCTGCTACCCTCAGCTTAGAAGGCTGATGCTCTATCCGCATGAGCTACGGGCGCGGAGTCATCTTGTCGCCGCTGTACCCGCGCAATGGTCGGGGTAGAGGGATTCGAACCCACGACCCCCTGCTCCCAAAGCAGGTGCGCTACCAGACTGCGCTATACCCCGTTGCTGCGTGCTTCTTTGCGGGAAAAGAGATTCTATTTTCAAAACCCCGCCAGCGTCAAGCCAGTTTTCATTCCCGTCGCCAGAGGGTTCCCTTCGTTGTGTCCTCCAACACAATACCGGCGTCCTGCAATACCGTGCGAATACGATCCGCCTCCGCCCAGTTTTTTGCTTGGCGGGCAGCGGTGCGTTCGGCGATCATCGTTTCGATGCGTTCAGGCGGATACTCTTCGCTCAATGACTCAACAGTTTCAACGCTTTCCCCACCTTGCAGGAACGCTTCGGGATCGGCCTGTAACAAACCCAGCCATTCGCCCAGTTGTCGCAGAGTAGCGCCCAACTGAGCGGCTGCCGTTTCATCCTCGACTCGCAAGCGGTTGATTTCACGCGCTAATTCAAATAACGCTGCCAAGGCTTCAGGGGTATTGAAATCGTCGTCCATCGCTTGTTCGAAGCGCAGTTTCCAAGTTTCGTCGATGGGCGCATCGGTGATTGGCAGACCGCGCAGGGCGGTATACAGCCGGGTCAGCGACGCCTTGGCGTGGTCGAGGTTTTCATCAGCGTAGTTCAGCGGCCCTCGATAATGGCTGGACAAAATAAAGAACCGCACGACTTCCGGCGGATAACGGCGCAACACCTCACGCACGGTGAAGAAATTGCCCAGCGATTTGGACATTTTCTCGTTATCCACCTGGACAAAGCCGTTGTGCATCCAGACGTTGACGTAGCGCTGACCGCTGGCGGCTTCGGACTGGGCGATCTCATTCTCGTGGTGCGGGAATTTGAGATCCATGCCGCCGCCGTGAATGTCGAAATGCTCGCCCAGGCAGCGGGTGGACATGGCGGAACATTCAATATGCCAGCCGGGCCGACCCGAACCCCAGGGCGAAGGCCAGCTCGGTTCGCCGGGCTTGGCGGCTTTCCACAGCACGAAATCCAGCGGATCATCTTTGGCTTCTTCGACCTCAATCCGTGCGCCGGCCCGCAAATCGTTCAGTTTCTTGTTCGCCAATTGTCCGTAGCGGTCGAAGCAGCTCACGTCGTAATACACATCGCCGCTGCTGCCGACGTAGGCATAACCCTTGGCCAGCAAGGTCTCGATCATCGTGATGATGTCAGCCATCGCCGCCGTAGCGTGCGGTTCCTGCGTCGGCGGCAGAATGCCGAGTGCGTCCAGGTCTTCATGCATGGCTTGGATAAAACGGTTGGTCAAGGCATGGAAATCTTCACCGTTTTCCTGAGCGCGGCGGATGATCTTGTCGTCGATGTCGGTGATATTACGCACATAGGTGACGTCATAGCCCTTGACCCGCAGCCAGCGCAGCACGATATCGAAGACCACCATGACTCGGGCGTGACCGACATGGCAATGGTCGTAAACCGTCATCCCGCAGACGTACATCCGTACTTTGCCCGGCTCGATAGGGCGGAATTCTTCTTTTTGGCGGGTCAGGCTGTTGAAAATCTGGAGCATGGCAGGGTCTCTTGAGCGAAAGGGCGTAATAGTCAGCTACTTTTACTGTGCCAGCTTAGTGAACAGTTGATCAAGCTGCGGGTTACTGGTGATCAGCAGTAACTGCTTGATCGTCGCTGTCTGGTTGATTTCCAGCCGCGCAAAGTATTCGCCGCCGGCAGGCGAGGTCTGCTTGCGGATCAACTGGATACGCCCGAACAAATGCCCCTGTTGCTCCGCAAAACGCGCTAATCCTGTGGCCTTCTCGAAGTTGTCGGCCAGACTGGGATCGTGGGGTTCCAGAATGTCGACGGTGAAATCTGCGCCGGTTTGGCGAACCATCACCAGATCCGGGAACATCGGGCGCGCTGCACCGCCCGTGTGATAGGGAATTTCCAGTGACCATGGCTTGCGGTCTACATTGCGCAGCCAGCCGACGACCGAGGCATTGGCCAATTCTTCCTGCAACACCCCGGCTTCCCATGAACCGAGTTCCGCACGGAATTGACCGTCATTCTCCACGTACAGGTGCCGCTCCCGGAGGGGCGCGGTGGGCAGCCGGCGAAAGTCGATGGTTTCGGGCAAACGCCAAGGTATAGCCTGCGGCTGGACGGTCGCCAACCGTAATTTTTCATAGACCGCGCGCCGCTGTTCCCTGAGCTTGCCAATGGCTTTTTTATGCGCATCGTACAGTGCGTCAAAGGCCCGATCGGCGGTGGACTCCAGCGCCATCATCGCCGGGCGATGGCGCGCCAGGGCAATCACTTCGACCTTGACCTTCAGCGCATCGCGGTCGGCGTGGGCTTGCCAGTAAGTGTGATGCAGCCCATGGCTCAAGGCGCGGCCGGCTTCTTCAAACAACCGGTCGATGTCCACTTCCGAAGCCGCGATAGAGTAATCGGCTTCGAGTTCGGTGATGTCCGCGCCGTTTTGCACGGCGAGTGTTTTCAAGCCCACCTGCGTCATGGCCTGTTCAGTCGCGGCGAACGGACCCTCGGCTTTCATCACGGCGAGTTGATCGCCCATCCAGGCGATAATCTGCTGTTTGGCGCGGTCCCAGGCGGCATCATCGATTTCGTCCAGGGTCAGGCTGCGGGAAATCGCCATGAACCGCCGCAGCGGGCTTTGGACGCGGGCGGCGTTGACGCGGTACGTGACCAGCGAGGCCAGCGCGGCGAAGAGCGCTTCAGCGCCTTCCCGCCGGCGGAGTACCACCAGTTCACGGCTGGAGCCGGTTTCGGACGGCGGCACCTCTTCAACATTGTGCAGTGAATCGATCACGCTGAGGACCGCCGCCGTGTCGAAGTACGGCAGGAACAGATGCACATCGTTCAGCGCCGCATCCCGCTCAATGCGCCGGGCGAGCGGCGTGCGCACCATCCGCCCGAGCAGTTGCGCGATGTAGGTGTGGTCTTCGGCGCGACGGAACGACATCATCACTTCGGCGCGTGGGCAGTCCCAGCCGGTGGACAGGCTGGTTTTGAAGAACACCACGCCGATGTTCTTGTCGGCAGCGATACGCGAGGCGTCCACCTTGCGCAATTTTCGACCGCCGATATCCAGGTCGCCAGCGTCATGCATGGCGTGCGCCGCTTCGTCTTCATGGAGCGGGCGACCCAGGGCGCGTTCGATCACGTCCAGCGCATCGGTCAGGCTGGTTTTGGTGAGTTGTTGATCAGTGCCGTTTTCGATCTGCACGACCAGCGCTGGCCAAACGGTCTGTTCCTTTTCTGCTTCGCAATAGCGCTTCCAGCCGTGGGTCATCTGCGCCCAGCGGCGCGTCGCTTCTTCCAGCAACGCCATTTCCGCCGTGGTGGCTGAATCGGGGTGATGGATCAGGATGCGGTCTTTGAGCAGCCCCGACTGGCGCACGTCATCCGGGGGAATAGCGACCTTGTGGACGGTATGGGGGGCGTGTTCCAGCAGGTCCATGAAGCGCTTGGGCGTGGCCGAAACGCCGATCACCAGCGGCATTTTGACCAAGCCGACTTCGGGGTAGCCCAGCAGAAAGCGTTGCATCAGCGTCTGGGCTTCTTTGGCGCCACGACCGCTGGCCATCCCCCGGTGCGCCTCGTCGATGACCACATAGAAACGGTCAGGCTTGGCCTGGGCAGTATTGCTCAACGTGGTCCAGAGGGAATACTGGCGGCCGTCGCCGACTTTGGTCAGTCGTTTGTCGTTGCCCAGTTTCTGCGTGTTGATGAAATACACCCGCCCGCCCGGCAGTTGTTCGGCGTCGAACGTGGCGTCAATCGGGATGAGCTGATGGACCCGGTAGATGCGATCCGACTGGCTTTCGATCTTGAGCCGGGTTTGCTCGTTGAGTTCGGGCATATCCGATACCCACAGAATGACAGCATTCGGTTGCGGCAACCAGTCCAGCGGCCAGGCCAGTTGCTCGTCGGGCTGGTCGAGAAGGGCCTCGAACAGCGCCGTCATGATGACGGTTTTGCCGCTGCCCGTGGGGGCGGAAAAGGCGAGAGCTTGCGGGTTGTGGTAGTGTCCCTCAACTGCCTTGATGAACGTCGTTGTCGAGAGGTGGAAACAGG